>Ga0247727_10009258_pt1 | contig 17927 bp, 18 predicted proteins | sample WisWelCaveWW1625_FD_202498 | JGI IMG/M metagenome (GOLD analysis project Ga0247727, IMG submission 202498) | Biofilm microbial communities from Wishing Well Cave, Virginia, United States - WW16-25 | ecosystem: Environmental > Aquatic > Deep subsurface > Groundwater > Cave microbial mat | place...
GAGCACGATTCGCTCGCCCAGGCGACCGCGGAGCCGGCCGCGGGCCCGGACGTGCAGCAGCATGGCGTGGCGTCCGATCCTGGCGCTGAGGTGGGTCACGGTCGAGGGCGCGCAGCCGATGGTGCGACCGATCTGGCGATGAGCGGATCCGGCCAGGAGCTGGGCGGCCACGGCCGGCACGAGGCGGGGCCGCTTGAGGTAGTAGGTCACGGAGAAGGTCTGACGGGAGAAGGTGCGACGGCAGGAGTGGCAGCGGTAGCGGGGGACCGCGTGCCGGCTCAGCGTGGCGTAGGAGCCGTGGTGGCGGAAGCGGTAGCCGGGATCGGTGCGGCGGTGCTCCCGGCACTCGGGCCAGGGGCAGAACGGAGGGCGAAACGCTTGCAAGCGCTCGACCGGGGTGCGCGGCTGGTCCACGCCTTGTCCTGTGTCACAGCCCGTGCCACCGCTCGACCCGCTCTAAAATGCTGGCGCAACACACCTTGCCGACCCGCAACCCAACTTCACGCCCGCCCGCGGACACCCGCCGTCCACAAACGGACGCAACAAGCTCCGCGCCACGATGAAACCCCTCGGCAGAAGCCTTGGGGTTGCCGGAGTCAGCTCCCCGCCGCCGCGATCTCCTTCGCGCCCACGGCCAGCACGTGGTCGCGCGCGCGGAAGTAGAGGACCCCGCGCGCGATCGCCGGCGTGGACATGCAAACCTCTCCGAGCTCGCTGGTCGCGAGGACCTTGCCCGCGGGACCTGCCTGTACGACGTAGACCCGGCCCTCCTCGCTCGTGAAATACACCTTGCCGTCGGCTGCCACGGGAGACGCCGTGAAGCCGCTCGTTCCGTTGCCCAGACGCACCTGCTGGTGCCGGTTTCCCGTCCGCGCGTCGTAGACGCTCAGAACCCCGTTGTCGCGGCAGGAGTAGAGCTCGTCGCCGTAGACGAGCGGCGTCTGCATGTAGGCGCCGTTGCCCGCGCTCCACGCCACGTGCGTGCTCGACGACTGTCCCTTGGGAAGGGTGATGTCTCCCGACGCGCCGGGCCGGATGGCGAACAGCCCCGCGCCGCCGTGCGCGTGCGCCAGGAACACGAGGTCGTGGCCCGCGACCGGCGTCGGCACGGGGATGTCGCCCGCCCCGTGCATCTTCCACAGCTCCTTGCCGGTCGCCAGGTCGTAGCCCCCGGCGTGCTTCCAGCCGTTGACGACGACCTGCGAGCGCCCCTCGCTCTTGTGGACGAGCGGCGTGCTCCAGCTCGGAACGTCCGCGCGCGCCATCCGCCAGACGTCGGCGCCGGTCTCGAGCGACAGCGCGGCGACGAACGAGTCCTTCTGCACGTCGCACTGGACGATCACGCGTCCGTCGTGGATCACGGGAGAACTACCGAAGCCCCACTGCGCCTCCGGGACCTGGTAGTAGCCCGCGTCGAGCTGGCCGAGGTCGCGCTTCCACAGCAGGTTGCCCTCGAGGTCGTAGCAGTACAAGCCGGCGAACCCGAAGAACGCGACGACCCGCTTGCCATCGGTCGCCGGCGACGAGTTCGCGTGGGACGCCTTGGTGTGCCGGCGGATCGCCGGCACGCCTTCCCATGCCGTGCGCTGCCACAGGACCTTCCCGGTCTTGCGATCGAGACAAATCACGACGAAGCGATGGACGGTGTCGTCCTCGACCGATTCGATGTCGCCGTACAGGCCGACCTTGAGTTCCGGATCCGCCTTGCCGCTGATCGCACCCGTTATGAAGATGCGGTCGCCCCAGATCGCGGGGCTCGAATGGCCGAGGCCGGCGAGGCGCACCTTCCATTGAACGTTCTCGCCCGTTTCGACGTTCCAGCGCTCGACGGTCGGAAAGCCCTCGGCGATCCCGCTCGCGTCGGGACCCCGGAACGACGGCCAGTGGATCGGCTTGGCATCCTCGGCACGGGACGCGAGCGTTGCGGCGAACATCACGACGACGAACGAGCGAACGAGCATCGGCACCTCTGGGGAAATCGCGTGAGAGGCATTGTCCCACAATCGGCTCGCCTGCGGCGCCGTGTGACAGAATGCTCCGGTCGTGCTGCGCAAGCTGGCCTTCGCCGTTGTCACCGTGATCCTGGTCTTCGGGGCCGCGGAGGCGGTTCTGTGGCTCGTCGGCGTGCAGCCGGCCGCGGTCGAGCTCGACCCGTTCATGGGCTTCGCCGAGGGCGCCCGGATCTTCGATCCGGACCCGGCGCGGGGCGTGTTCCGGACGAGCCCGCGCGCGATGCAGCACTCGTTCAACCTGCAGGAGTTCCGGGCGACCAAGCCTCCCGACGGGTACCGCGTGTTCGTGATCGGTGGGTCGAGCGCGTGGGGCTTCCCCTGGGGCGCCGAGGCCGCGTTCGCTCACGCTCTCGGCGTCGCGCTCGCGGCCTCGCGCCCGGGCCGGACGATCGAGTCGATCAACGCCGCCGCGATGTCGTACGGGTCGCACCGACTGCGCATCGTGGCGCGTGAGCTGCTCGACTACGCACCCGACGTGCTCGTGGTGTTCGAAGGGCACAACGAGTTCGTGGAGCGGCGGTTCTATCGCGATCGACTCGGCGGTCCCGGGATCGCGGCGCGCCTGCGAGCCGCGGCGCTGCACCTGCGCACGTTCTCCGTGATGGCCCGGACGCTCGAGACCGCGACCCGGCCGGATCGCGACGACGGCGGCGAGCCGCGCTCGATGGGCGAGCTGCTCGGCCTCGACGTGCGCCGCGAGGTCTCGGTCGGGGTCGGTCCGTACGAGCGCGAGGATGCGCGGGCCACATTCGAGGAGAATCTGCGGGCGATCCTGGCCGACGCGGACGCCGCCGGGGTGCGCGTCGTCCTGTGCACCGTTCCGTCGAACGTCCGCGACTGGGTCCCGAACGAGTCGCTGTTCGATCCGGCGATCGGCCTGATGCGCCGCCAGGAGCTGCTGCGCCGGATCGCCGAGGGCCGCGCCGCGCTCGAGCGCGGAGACGCGCCGGCCGCGGTCGCGGAGCTCGAGCAAGCCGTCGCGATCGATCCCGGGCATGCCGAGGCGCAATACCGACTCGGCCAGTCGTACGAGGCCGCGAGCCGCTTCGACGATGCGCGCGGAGCGTACGTCCGCGCGCGCGACGTCGACGGCAAGCCCGCGCGCGCGTTCCACGCGTTCAACGAGACGGTTCGCCGTCTCGCCGTGGAGCACGGAGCGATCCTCGTCGACGCGGAGCGGATCTTCGAGGAAGCTTCCCCTGACGGTCTGGTCGGCTTCAATCTGATCGAGGACTACGTCCACCCGAAACCGCCGGGCCATCTGCTCGTCGCCCGGGCGATCTGGAGCCGATTGATCGAGGACGGACAGCTCGACGAGCCGCGCTTGGCGGACCCGGCCGACTTCGCGCGGGCGGTCGGCACGATCGACACGCCCGGGCCGGGCGCGGCGGCTCCCACGGCCGCCGCCGGGGCGCACACGCCGGCCCTGCTGTACAACCTCGCAGTCGTGCTCGAGAACCAGGGGCGGTTCGACGAGGCGATGGAGAAGTACCGGGCGTGCGTCGCGCTCGACCCCGGCTACTTCGTCGCCCGGTACAACCTCGGGCGGCTCCTGTCGCGGCAGGGACGGTTCGCCGATGCCGAGGCCTTGCACCGCGAGACCTTGCGCACGGCCCCCGATCACGTGAACTCGATCGTCGGTCTCGGCGAGGCGTTGCGCCAGCTTGGTCGCCTCGAGGAGGCGCGCGCGGCGTTCGCACGCGCGACCGAGGTCGACCCGCGCTCGGCGGGCGCCTGGAACCGTCTCGGGGTCACGCTGGCGCAGCTCGGCCGGTACGAGGAAGCCTCCCCCGCGCTCGCCCGGGCGGTCGACCTCGACCCGGCGAGCGCTGAGTTCCGGGTCGATCTCGGGTTCACGCTCCTCGCCCGATCGCGAATCGCCGAGGCGGAGACCGCGTTCGAGCGCGCGCTCGAGTCGCGCAGCGAGCACGTGCGGGCGCGTAACGGGCTGGGCGCCGTACGGGCCGAGCAGGGCCGGCTCGACGAGGCCGAGGCGCTGTTCCGCGAGAGCCTGAGCATCGACCCGCGGGATTCCTATGCCCGGCGCGCGCTCGAGGCTCTCCGGCGCCAGCGCGACTGAGCGCCGCTCCGCGGCACGGGCGTCCTACAATGTGCGGCGTGCGGGAGCGTCGGGCCCAGGTCATCCTGCTCGTGCGGGCGTTCGAGGAGGTCGATCCCGACGGCCTCGTCCTGCCGCACCTCGAGCGAACGCGGGCGACGCGGCGCGCCGCGATCGTCACCGGCTTGTCCGGCGAGCGCGGCCAGCCGCCCGGAGCGTGGCGCCGTCACGCCGACGAAGCGGTGATGCGGCGCTCTCGAGTGCTGTTCGACCGGCTGCGGCGCGTGCACCCGGCGATGCCGCGGATCCTCCGCGTCGCTCAGCTCGGATCGAGCGCCGGGCCGATCGTCTGCGGCGCCGCGTTCCTGGCGGGGCTCGCGTTCAACGCCGCAGATCCACGTGGCGAGATCCATCTGTTCTACGTGCCGGTCCTCGCCGTGCTCGCGTGGAACCTGGCCTTGTACGCGACGCTCCCGGTCCTCGTGCTCGCGCGTGGACCGACCGGCCGCGGACCGACGAGCTGGGTCGCGGGCTGGCTGTTCCGGAGAGCGGTCCGCCGGCGCCTGCGGGCGGCACGCATCACCGAGGGGGACGGCTCGCCCGAGGCCGGTGTCGTGCACCGCGCGGTGATGCGCTTCGCCGCCTCGTGGCGCAGGCTCGCCGGCCCGTTGCTCGCCGCGCGAGCCAGGCGGCTCGAGCACCTGGCGGCGATCGCGGCCGGCGTCGGCGTGTCGAGCGGGCTCTGGCTTCGCGCCACGAGCTTCGGCCAGACCGTCGCCTGGGACGCGAAGTGGCTCGATCCGCCCGCCATGCAGACACTCGTCGGGGCGATCCTCGGCCCGGCCGCCCGGATGCTCGGCACGCGCGTGCCCGACGTCGCTCCGCTCGTCGGTCCAATCGGCGGAGACGCCGACCCCTGGATCGCGCTCTACGCGACGACGTGCGCGCTGTTCGTCCTGGCCCCGCGGTCGATCCTCGCGCTCTTCGAGGGCTGGCGGGTGCGGAAGCTGCGCGCCGCGTTGCCCGTCGATCTGGACGACCCGTACTTCGTGCGGCTGTTCGCGGCGTGGCGCGGTGCACGGCGCCTCGTCGAGATCGTGCCGATCGGCAGCATGCCGCACCCCGCGACCGCGGCCGAGCTCGAGACGGCGCTCACCGACCACTTCGGCACACAAGCCGAGGTCCGAACGCGCGATCCGATCGCGGATGCGTCCGACGCGATGCTTCGCCTCGGCTCGCTCACTCGTGCGGCGCACGAGGTGGGGGGAGGGTTCGATCTGGGCCTGGTGCTGCTGTTTCACGCGGATGCTCCCCTGTCCGCCGCGGTTGAGCCTCTCTTGCGCGAGCTTCTAGCGCGGCTCGATCCCGCGCGTGACCGTCTTCTGATCGCGCTCGACGGCGCAGCAGGAGCCGAATGGTCGGCGGTGCTCGCGGCTGCCGGGCTGCACGCGCTCCCCATCGACCGGGGTGCGGATCGTCCTCCGGACGAGCTGCTCGACGCGGTCCGCGGCGCGCTGTGGCCCGGGGCGTTGCGATAGGATGGCCCTCGCGGTGAGGAGCGTGCGATGAACGTGTTGATGATCTCGCCAGGGTACCCGGCCGAGATGCCGTACTTCACCCGCGGGCTCGCCACGGTCGGCGCGCGGGTCTTCGGGGTCGGAGATCAACCGAAGGACGCGCTCCCGCGCGATGTGCGCCACGCGCTCACCGCGTACCTGCAGGTCGACCAGCTGTGGGACGAAACCCGCACGACGGAGCTCGTGCACGAGGAGGTGCGACGGCACGGCGCGCGCATCGACCGCGTGGAGTGTCTGTGGGAGCCGGGGATGGTCCTCGCGGCGCGCATCCGCCAGGCGCTCGGCGTGCCCGGGCTCACGGTCGAGCAGACGATCCCGTTCCGCGACAAGCAGCGGATGAAGGAGGTCCTCGACGCCGCCGGGATTCGCACGCCGTGGCACGTGCGTGCGCGCACCGCAGACGAGGTGCGGGCGGCCGCGGCCCGCGTCGGCTACCCGCTGATCGTCAAGCCGATCGCCGGCGCGGGCTCCACGGACACGTACCGCATCGACGGCCCGGGCGTGCTCGAGACCGTGCTGCCCCGTCTGCGCCACGTGCCGGAGGTCAGCGTCGAGGAGTTCGTCGACGGCGACGAGTTCACGTTCGACTCCGTCTCGGCCGGCGGTCGGATCCTGTTCGAGAACGTGTCGTTCTACCGGCCGCGACCGCTCGAAGAAAAGAAGCACGAGTGGATCAGTGGTAGCTCGACCTGCCTGCGCGACCTCGAGATGCCCGAGATCCAGGGCGGCCGGCGCATGGGCCGGAAGGTGCTCACCGCACTCGGGTTTCGCGACGGCTTCACGCACATGGAGTGGTACCGCAAGTTCGACGGCGAGGTCGTGTTCGGTGAGATCGGCGCGCGACCACCCGGGGCACGCCTCGTCCACGCAATGAATTTCGCATCGGACCTCGACCTGTTCCGCGGTTGGGCCGAGGCGGTGTGCCACGGCCACTTGAGCCAGAACATTGACCGGCGCTACAACGCGACCGTGGTATTCAAGCGCGCGAAGGGCCAGGGCCGGATTCAGCGCTACGAGGGGCTCGAGCAGCTCCGGGCCGAGCTGGGAGACGGTCTCGTAGCGGTCGAGTTGTCCCCGATCGGCGCCGCGCGCCAAGACTGGCGCTCGACGTCGGTCTCGGACGGCTGGCTGGTCGTGCGCCATCCCGAGCTGCAGACGACGTTCCGCATGGCCGAGCGCGTCGGCGAGCTGCTGCAGATCATCGCCGGCTGATCGGCTCAGACTCCGGGTTCGGCAGGGAGTCGCCGTTGCTGTTCGCGTGCCCGCCGCGCACGCCGCCCGAGATCGTTTTGCGCAGGACGCTCGCCGTGGGCTCTCCGGCTCCGGCGCGCAGGATCTTGGCCAGCGCCGCGCGCTCGATCTGCCGCACGCGCTCGCGGGTGATCTTGAGCACGCGCCCGAGCTGCGCGAGCGTGCAGCGCTGATTCTCTTCGATCCCGTAACGATGGAGCAGGATCGTCCGCTCGCGCGGATCGAGCTGGCCCATCGCGTCGAGGACGCGCCGGCGCATTTCGCGGTCGAGCGTGCGCGCGAGCGGGTTCGGCGTGCGCAGATCGGGCATCTGCCGCAACAGCTCGTCCTCGTCCTCGACGACCGCGGTCTCGAGCGAGAAGGGCTGGCGGGCCGCCGCGATGAGCAGGCTGAGTCGGTGCAACGGCACGCCGACGCGCTTGGCGATCGCGCCGAAGTCGCGGTCATCGTCCGAGGCCGCCTCGCTCGCGGCGCGCCGGTACTGTCGCAGCGTCGCGTGCGCGTAGTCCGGGAGGCGGATGAACGTCGACTCGGCGGAGACGGCGCTCGAGATCGCCTGTCGGACCCACCAGTACGCATAGGTCGAGAACTTGTAGCCCCGATCGACCTCGAACCGCTCGACCGCGGTGATCAGGCCGATCGTGCCCTCCTGCACCAGATCGCCGAACGACAGACCGCGCACGGCGAACCGCCGGGCCACATGCGCCACGAGGCCGAGGTTCGCCAGCACGAGAGCGCTGCGCGCGCCGTCGATCACGGCCTTCTGGCGCCTGGCCTCGCGGAGCAGCCGGGTGACGCGCGCATCGCAGCCCCGCAGCTCGATCCGCGCCAGACGCGCGGCGCACTCCTCGAGCCGCCCGAGAGGCCACTTGCGTCCGAGCCCCGGGCCGTTCTCGTCGTCGCCCAGTATGGCCGAGCGCAGCGATGCGGGAAGCTCGAGCACGCACGCGGCGAACCCTTCGCGCGCCGCGGCCAGCTCACGAGCACGCCGGCGCTCCTCGACGCGACTCGGACCGCTGGACACGTCGGCTCGGGCGGGAGTAGATCCGCTTCGGGTCGTTCCCGGCTTGACGTCGTGGGCCGGGCCGTTTTCTTCGATCGAGGATGCGTCCATGGCGGCCGCTCCATCGGCGCTCTCAATCTGCACCGAATCGGTTCCGAACGAGCAGCCGAAATTCGGGAGATGCGGAGCGCGAACCGCAGCGGGAAGTCGCCCTGCCAGATTCCTGGCCGCGGCCGGCTATTCCGCTCGCGCCCGCAAAGATTCGAGGTCCAGTGGGCCAGACCTCAGGCCACCGACCACTGGAAGCACAGGTTGTACCCGTCGGGATCCGTGAAATACAGCTGCTTCATGCCGTATCCCGAATCGCCCCGAATCGATCGCGTTCTACCGCGATCTGCTCGGCTTCGAGGTCGTCGCGACATCGCAGCCCGGAAACGACTTCGACTGGGCGCTCTTGCGACACGATGGAGCGGATCGCTCAACACGGCGTACGAGCGGCACGAGCGCCCGGCCGTGAGCAAGGCGCAGACACCTTCCCACTCGAGAGCCACGAGCGACCTCCTCACGGACAGGAGGCCGATCCGAGAAGCTCGTCGACCTCCGCGTAGCCGCACGGATGCGGAATCCCGGCCGCGGACGCCCCCGCGTTCAAGAGCGTTCGAACCGACTCGGGAGAGCGCCGGTAGGCCCAGTACGAGTCGACGCACGCCTTCACCGCAAGCGCGAGGGGGGTGCGCCCCTTGCCGTCCGGCAGATCCAGGGGCGCCCCACGCTCGACGAGCAGCCTCACGGTCTCGTGCCACGCGCGCCACGCGGCCACGTGCAATGCCGTGCTGTCCTTCGCGATGTCGAGGTAGCCGTCCCCCGCGTAGAGCGCTCGCACGTCGACACCGAGGTCGAGAAGGTGGCCGACGCCTTCCGTGTTCGCCGTTCCCGCGAACTCCGCGAGCAGCTTGCGGCCGTCGGTCACGACCTCGCGAACGAGCCCGGGCTCGCGCTCCAGGATGGCACGGATCCCGGCCCGGTCGTTCCGGGCACAGGCGGCAATGAGACGCTCGACGCCGTCGAGCTCGATCGGAATGCCTCGTCGCTCGAACGAGTCGAGTACGTCGCCCCGCCCGCGACGCGCGGCCCGCGCCACCGCCGATTGGCCGTGCTCGAGCAGCCTCAGGTCCGCGCCATGGTCGAGCAGCAGCTCGACGATCTCTCGCGCGTTGTCCCGCGCGATGGCGTGATGGATCGCCCGCAAGCCCCGTCTCCGGTCGAGGTTGGGATCCGCCCCGTGCTCGAGCAGTTACTGGACGCCCGCGTAGTCGTGCCAGTCGTGCTTGCGGATCAGCATCAGCGCCAGGCTGTCGGCGGTGAGCTTGCCGGTCTCGACGAGCGCCTTCATGGCGTCGCTGTCGAGGCCCTCGGGCGAGTGGCACACGGCTTCTTCGTCGTTCGGATCTGCGCCGCGCTCGAGCAGGAGGCGCGTCAGCTCCGCGTGATGCGCGACCCCGGCGGCGCCGTAGAGGGCTGTCTCGCGCTCCGGGTGCTCGCCCGTCGTCCAGAACCCGGTATTGGGATCGGCTCCGCCATCGAGCATCGCCTCGGCCGCTCGCACGAAGCCGGTCGACCTCGTGTGATCGAGCCTCAGGTATTTCGAGAGGCACAGGTAGACGAGCGCGTCCCCGCCGTGTGGGCCTCCCGTCACCGTTGCGTTCCGGGCATCGAGCGCGAGGAACCGGCGCACGGCGAGATCGTCGCCGAGGATCGCGGCGGTGTGGATGTCGCTACTCGCGACATCGGGGTGCGCTTCCAGGATCGCCTCGACGCGCTCGAGCGAGCCGTGCCAGATGGCCGCCTCGAGGAATGCCGCTCGTGGATCGGCGATGCCCGTCACGTCGGCTCCCGGGAAGGAGTGGACGCAGGAGACGACCAGGCGAGGACCGGATCCACCCACTCGGGGAGTGGCCGGTAGAGGAACCCGTGGCCGAGGCCGGTCTCGAGCACGATCTCACGAACGACGAGCGCCGCGCCCGACCCGGACTCGTCTCTCCACGCCGGGCACGGACCTTCGAGGTCGTCGCTCGCCTCGCGAATGGAGAGCACGCGCCCGTTCGGTCGCTTGCCCTCCTCGGCGAGAAGCCCGCGAACGCTCTCGGAAAGGCATGCACCGAGGACAGCGAAGCGCACCTCCGGGTTCGCGAGGCGTGCCGACGCGACGAGCGCGATCGCCGCTCCCATGGACGCTCCGACCACGGTCACGGACTCGGCCGGTACGCCCGAGGCGAGGAGCGTCCGGACCTGCGCGACCACGTGGTCGGCCGAATCGCTCAGCGTGGCCGACTTCGACCTCAGCTCGCCGCTGACGACAAAGTCCTGCTCGCGAAACGTGTCGAGAATCCGTTCGAGCTCGTAGTGCCCGTACTGCGGGTGCGACGGTCGCCTGCTCTGCTCGACCTGCACGATCCGTCCGTGGAGGTTGATCAGGTGCCGGGGCTGCGCCTCGCCAGCGGGCCCGGCCACCGATCCGGCGAGCAGCACGCCGGCCAGGCCGATCGCAAGTCGCCTAGCCCTTCGTCTGTTCCCACAGCCCACAGATGTTCCCCTGCGGGTCGATGATCGCCGCGTACGCACCGACGCCCGGGACCTGGGTCCTGGGCAGCGCGACCTTGGCGCCCAGCTTCGTCGCCCGCTCGATCGCGGTGTCGATGCTCGCGACGTCGACGTAGTTCATCCAGGGCTGCTCCCGATGTTGCCGCTGCATCACCGCGCCGTTGATTCCCGGCCCGTCGGACCCGGTGTCGCAGAGCCAGTACTCCGGCCCGGCAATCGGGGCCTTCTGAAACTTCCAGCCGAACAGCTCGCCGTAGAACTGGGTCAGCGTGTCCGGCCGGTCGGCCGGGATCTCGAAGTGGACGATTCGGTTGCTCGCCATTTCCTGTACGCTCCTTGGATCCGGCCGTGGTAAAGCGCGACTCTAGAACGGAGCCGTCGCGTCAGAAGCGGAAGCCGACGGAGAGGTTGGCGCCGAGTCCAGTGTAGTCGTCGACCGTTCCGGTACTGCCGGAGATCTGGTCGACCACCTTCCAGTCGGCGAAATGGTGGTCCGCACGAAGCGCGAACTGGAACGACCATCTTTTTCCGACACGTTGTCGTAGGCCGCCCGTCGCGCTGACGATGATTTCGGAACCGGGGCCGGTGGTGATGTCGAACGTCCCGCCGCCTGCGACGGGTCCCGTCACGTCCTCGACATCGGGTGAGCCGATCCCCAGGCCGGCCGTCCAGAAGAACCACAGGCGACGATCCTGCCGACCGGACTCGCGGCCGATCCAGCCGCTGAATACCGTGGCATCCGTCGGGGCGTCGATCACGTCGACGGTGGTGTCTTGTTGCAAGCCAACGAACTTCCAGGGCCGTTCGAAGTCGTACGAATACTGGTCGATGGCGCCGCCGACGTACCAGCTTCCGCCTGCCAGGCGGTACTCGCCATACACGCCGACCGAGATCATGTCGTTGGCGGGTTCACCACCCGCGGTGACGAGGATGACCCGGGAACCGATCTCGAAGCGTTTCTCCTCGGCCTTCGAGGTTGTGGCGAGAGCGAGGATCAAGATTCCGAAGACCAGAAGTGACCTAGATACACACATGCTTCGCTCCATTGGATCGGAGGATTTGGATTGCGGTCGACGGGAATCCGGCGACGGCAACTGGGTCACCGATCGCCCTACTCAGTCTCTGCGACGGTAATGGAACTCACCGCACCTGCCACGTTCCCTGTCGCGCTGACCGTGGCAACGCCAATCTCGTATTCCAGGCCGGTTCGGAGAAAACCGACCGGGATCGCGAAGGAAGATACATCAGGGGTCAGGGTGACCGTCAGATTGACGCCGAGATCGTCCTGTTCGATCTCGATCCGATAGGCTGCGGCCCCTGCAACGGGTGACCACTCGATCACCGCCTCGTCGGGGTCCACTTCCTCGTCGGCGGCACTCTCGAGGATGATCTCGGCCTGACCGAGGTCCTCGCGATCGTTGGCCTTGAAGTCGATGATCTTGTTGCCGTGGTGACGCGGAACTGATCCATGCCCTCGAAAGCCTTGGCCAGCGTCACGACTTCGGCGTCCTCGTCCGTCTCGTTCACCTCGAAGATGATCGACAGATCCTTGAACTCGCCGAACGAGCGCAAGGGAGCTGCGTGAAGCACTGACACCAGCAAGGCCACGGCACACAAGGTCGGCAAAACAGACCGTCGGATCATGAGGTTCTCCTGCGACCGGTGGTCGCTCGTTCCGATCGGGGTCGTTCCCGATCCGGCCTGTAGGAGGAGAGCCGGACGGCGAATCCTTCGCGAGAGTCCCTGGGAAACGGACTGGCTTCAGGCATTGCCCTTGATGGCCTCGCGCAATTCGACGAGAATCGCCACACAATGTGGTGCTTTCGCCACTCGTCGAGTCCGGGAAACGCCGATGGCTGGGCTAGGCGAAGCGCCGGCGTCTTGGCGTGCCTTCTCGCAGTCTCGCCGTCCTTGGTGGCACGCGGACCACTTACCGAGAGCGACGACTCGTCGAAGTGTATTCTGGACGAAATCCTCCTCGTTCTCGGTCTCGAGGCCAAGGACGGCCCCGGCGGTTCGATCCTCATCGTCCCGCGGACCGCGGGATCCGGACGTCTGACCGGCCGGGTGGTGTCCGCCGGCTACGGACGGTCCATCGTAGGAGCCTCGGTGCGCCTGACGGAAACGGGCGCAAGCGCCGTGACCGACGTCGAGGGACGCTTCGAGATTCGTGAGATTCCGGTCGGCACGTACGAGATGACGATCGAGGCCCTCGGGTTTTCGACCACAACCGTCGCACGTTTGCGCGTGGCGGCGGGCACCGCGCGTCCGCTGTCCGTGGAGCTGAACGCCCGCCCCCGGTTCGTGACGGAGGTCCTCGTAACGCCCGGCCGCCACGCGCTGGTGCGACAGGACCAGAGCTCCCACCACCGGGTCACGAGCGAGGATGCCGTTCTCGTGCCGACGATCGGTGGCGACATCAGCCGCGTGGTCGAACTGCTCCCGGGCGTCGCCGCCCGGGACAACTCGACGGCGTTCAACGTGCGGGGCAGCGTCGCTCAGGACGTTTCGTTCGCGCTCGACGGTCTGGAACTCTACGACCCCTTTCATCTCCAGAGCTTCCAGAGCCCCTTCAGTATCGTCGACGGCGACGTTGTCGACAGGATTGATTACCTAGCGGGCGGCTTCACCGCGGATCTCGGAGATCGGCACGGCGGATTCGTGGAGTTCTCGACCGTCACGCCGGACGGGAGCGCGGATGGGGCAATCCAACTCGGAACGTTGAACAGCCGCGCCACCTACACGGCTCCGACACCGAGCGGTGGCACGTCGTGGCTGCTTTCCGCGCGAGCCTGGTATCCGGAAGCGTTCCTGGACTCGATCGAGCTCGGGGGCGGAGAAAGCCTGAGCCCTCGGTTTGGCGACTTGAGACGGGGTCGAGCTGAACGGACGTCGATGCTTCAACGCAATCTGGCGCACCGGCGAGCGGTCCGAGCTGCGTCTGGGCCTGGGGCGCTCACTCGAGAGGGAGGAGGAGTCGGGATTGCGGGGCGAGCGATCGTCGCCGAGTCCGTCGAGGGGGCACTCTGGGTGCAGAGCAGCACCGACAGCGATTCGACTCCTCGGTTCCTTGCAGTAGGCGACCGTCTCGCGCTCGAATCCGAAGTCGCTACCGGATCGGATGGCCGCTTCGCGCTTCGCCTGGGCTCCGGTCACTCGGTTCGGCTCGATCGGTCGACGCGAGTCCGACTGCTCGGGCAGGAATTGCTCGCTCTGGACCGTGGCACTGTCTACGTCGACTCTGGATTCGGTGCGAGCGTCAGAGACGGCTTGGTCGTTCGGACGCCGCTCGGTGTGGTCCAAGAGATCGGGACCCAATTCGAGGTCCGGCTCGAAACCGACGACACGGCGCGGATACGCCTTCGCGAGGGAGCCGTAGCCCTACGTCACGCCGCAACCGCTCACGAAATCGTGGCCGGTCGACGCAGTCCTGCCCACGTGCGGGATGTCCCATCGCGTCGAGGTGGGGATCTTACGGATCATGACCCGTCGACCACGTGGCCAACGACCTCCTTCACCAGCTTCGCGGCGACGACCGCGGTCACGCCGGTCGGGTCCTGTCGTGGGTTGTACTCGACCACGTCCACACCGATGACCGGGACGGTCAACCCGTGGATCATGCCGATCAGGTCCCGCACGGAGAGGCCACCCGGCTCGGGGTGCGAGACGCCGGGAGCGAACGCCGGATCCAATGCGTCGAGGTCGATGGAAAGGTAGACGGGCTGCCGCAGCTCGAGCGGCTTCCCCCCGAGCCCATTCGCCCATCGAAACGACGTGAACGGAAAAGCGCTCCGCCTGCTCGCGCTGGTGCCCGTTCATTGCGCGGATGCCGACCTGCACGAGCCGGCCGGCCAACCCTTCCTCCAGGATCCGGGCGAACGGGCAGGCGTGGGAGTACCGATCTCCATCGAACTCGTCATAGAGGTCGGCGTGGGCATCGATGTGCAGGATGTCGAAGGCCGGGAGCAGCCGCCTGAAGGCCCGGATCGCCGGGTAGGTGATCGAGTGATCGCCACCCAGGAGGATCGGGCACGCATCCCGGGCGAGCAGGGCCACGACCGCGGCCTCGATCGCCGCGCGAGGCTCGGCATCGTCGCCGAAGCTCACGTCGCCGGCGTCCGTGAGCCGCTCGCGGATGTCGATCCCGCCCTCGCTCCACGTGTTACCGGCCGGGGACCACAGCGCTCGCCGAATGAGCGGCGGTGCATCCGCGGCGCCTCGCAGGTGGGACGAGCCGCGGTCGTAGGGCACGCCGAGGAGCGTCGGTTCCGCCATCCCCTTCGCGGAGCGCTACGAGCCCTCGACCAGGGTCTTGAAGCCGCCGTAGACCATGCGCTTGCAGTCGAAGGGCATCGCGTTCCCCTCCACCATCTTCGCAAGCCGCGGGTCCTTCATCACCCGGGCGTTGACGCGATCGCGGTGCGCGCGCGATTTGTACGCGATCCAGGAGAACACCACCGTCTCGCCGCGCTTGAGCTTCATGCTGCGCGGGAACGGTACCGCGAACTTGCAGTCGAGATCGTCGCCGACGCATTCGCGGTAGTCGAGCGCGCCGTGCTCGCGCCAGATCTTGCCGGCTTTCTGGGCCATGCGGCGATAGGCGACGAGGTTCTTCTTCGGAACGGGCAGGACGAATCCGTCGACATAGCTGGCCATGCAAGGACCTCCCGGGGTTGCGGTCGCCGCACGATTGTACGTCAGGGCAGGCCGGGCGGTGACGGCCTGGGCTGGGCCGCAGCTCCCGAGCAGCAGGAAGTCGTCCCGGTGTCCCCGCTCTCGCCGTGGTTGGCGGCGCTCAGCTTGGCCACGAACTGTAGAACCCGCTTGCGCCACAGGTCCGGATGGAGGAGCAGCGCGTGCCCGTTGACGCCAGCGCCGAGCGAGTAGCTCACGAACTCGCCGCTTCCCCGAAAGGCTTTGAAGCCCTTCCTGCGGTCGGGCTCGAACCCCTCGTCGTAGAGCCCGTCCGACGCGCCGCGGCCCCGCCGCTGGGGGAAGGCGACCAACCAGCCGCTCTCGTTGAAGAGCCGAGCGAGGGACGGGCTCTCGAACGTGCCGGTGAACAACGCCGGGGCGTCGCCCCGGCCGGTCGAGCCGTGGTGGAAGATCAGCGTAGGAAACGGTCCGACCCCGTTCGGCACGTACAGCACGACCTCGAGCGTGACGGGCTTGCCCTCCTCGACGAACGTCGTCGGGGCCCGCTCGACGAGACGCTCGGCTGCCGAGGAGGGCGGGCGGTGCGAGGAGCGGCAGCGCCAGGATCACGCCACACGGTTGAATCACGACCATCCCTCAGCGCCTGCCCGACTGCATCTCGTAGATCTTGCCACCGACCCAGCACTCGGTATCGCCAGCACCGCGACCGTGATCGGGTACCACCTGGGCCCCAGTCCCAGGTTCCAAGTTGCCGCAGCGCCCACCAACCCCAACACGGTTCCCACGACGCCAAGGATGACGGCGTGCTTCATCGGCTTGTCCGGCGCGAGTCGGGCGGTGAGCCAGGCACCGGCGACGCTGATGACGACGCGGTAGGAGGTCGCAAGCAGGGCGAGTCCGTCGTCGATCGGCTGATCCATCGGCGGGAAGACACCCGCTGCGTGCAGCACGATGTCGACAACGGTCGTGACCACGATGATGGTGAGCACGCCCGCGACCACCGCCCAGATCGATTTCTTCTTCATGACTTGCCCCGCTGGCCGCCGAAGGCCTTGCCTCGCAACGTGCCAGTGTCCTGTTCCGTCCGAGGTTGACAGCGTGATCGCTTGAAAGCCCCCGTCATTCTGAATCAGGCCGCAGCCTTTGCTGGCGGCCGAGGTTGCTGGCCCGCTTCTCCGCGGGCGTCATCCAACCGCGGGCCGGATGCGACCGCCAGTGATTGTAACCGTGGAGGCACGTCGCGATCGCTGCACGAAGTCCTTCCGCGCTCTCCCAGTCGCACGTCCAGATCCGTTCGACCTTGCGCGTCTCGATGAAGCGTTCGGCCACCGCGGTTCTGGTCGGTCGGCCGATCGGCGCGAAGGTGTGATCGGTGTGCCACATCGCGCACATCGTCGCGCAGTCGTCCCCGGTGTACTGCGGTCCGTGGTCGGAGCGAAGCTCGAGACCGTCGGGGATGTTTGCCGGTGTGCCCAATACGGCGTCGAGGGCGTTCCGAACGGGTGCGAGAACCCGAGGAGCTTCTTGGCTCTTGGTCGCCTCGCACTCGAACACGACGCGATCGCCGCAGTCGATCACGGACAGCACGGCGACCGTTGCATCGAGCCGCGTCCGCATCGTCGACAGATCGCTCGCCCAGCGTCGGTTCGAATCCGGCACGACGACCTGACCGCGGAGTGCGGGACCTTCGCGCCCCGCCACCGGAGGAAGCGTCAAACCCCACGCGTGCATCAGCGCCCACACACGCAAGTCGCGGGTCCAATTCGTTGGACGGTGCCGCTCGCACGGCGGCGCCACAAGCGCCCGTATGCCGCCGCGTTGAGGATCAAAACCAGCGTCCCGAGAGCCAGCTGCACCGGCCGGGTCAGGTTCTGCGGGTAGAGGACTGGCAGCAGATAGTGCTCGACGAAGCCACCCGCGTACCCCGCTTGGCCACCCAGTTGTCGGAACCAATTCTCAAGGGGGGTGAGTGGGCAGACCCACCCGGCGAACTCGATGAGCGCGCCCCAGAGCGCGCAGGGAAGATGAATCCACGCTAGCCGTGGCCAACGCAGCACCAAGAGGGCGCCCAGGACAACAAACCCAACGAAGGCTAGGTGCAGGAGTACCAGAAGGTTTGCGATCAGCAGGTACGGCATCTCTGGTTCACCCCCGGCCTGCGAGCCTCGAGCGGCAACCGTCTAACGTCGGCAATAAGCCGCGGGCCGGACCGGCGCGGCGCTTGCGAGTGCAAGCGGCGTGACGGGACGGACCGACAGCTTGATTGGCATGTTATACCGCTACTTCGCTTCTGGCCGGTTCTCTACACACCATGTTGCCTGCTGAGCCTTCGAATAAGAGGACCGGCACATCTCTGTACTGGTTGATCACGTCGACGGAGATGTTGTGCTTCTGGCGACTCTGCTTCTGGCTTGCGGCGATCGCCGGCGAGCATACCCACGCGCCAAGCCCAACATCCCACAGGTCGACGGTTCGCTTGTTGACTGAACCGCCCCGCCTTTCCCGGAGGCCCTATTTCTTGAGAGGATAGGGTCATGGGAAGACCGAGCAGATACTCACCAGAGGTTCGGGAGCGTGGGTCCGGATGGTCCTGGAGCACCAGGGGGAGCACGACTCCCAGTGGGCGGCGATCGGGTCCATCGCGGCGAAGATCGGCTGCACGGGAGAGACCCTTCGCGGGTGGGTCCGGCAGGCCGAGCGGGACACGGGGCGTCGGCCGGGTTTGACGACCGAGGAGCGGCAGCGTCTGAAGGATCTCGAGCGGGAGA
>Ga0247727_10009259_pt1 | contig 17927 bp, 16 predicted proteins | sample WisWelCaveWW1625_FD_202498 | JGI IMG/M metagenome (GOLD analysis project Ga0247727, IMG submission 202498) | Biofilm microbial communities from Wishing Well Cave, Virginia, United States - WW16-25 | ecosystem: Environmental > Aquatic > Deep subsurface > Groundwater > Cave microbial mat | place...
GCGTGCGTTCGGTGGGAGAGACTCGAACCGGACTCAGCGTACGGCCACGTGGCATCGGCGTACCTCCCGCGCGGAGCGTACGCGATCCCTGCATCAAAGTAAAGTAATCTCTGATTCACTACACTAGGCGAAGGTGGGCAAGAAAAATAGCGCCAGAAAGAGCGAAGGCGGGAGCCCGATACCGGGGTCCCGCCTCCGCGTGCAGGGGAGCCTGTGTTGGGGTTCATCAGGGGATGAAACTCTTGCGGCTCGGGAGTCTCACTGTCGAGCTGCCGGCTTTGATCTGGCTCTTGGTCTTCATGGCGATCTCCTGTTCTTCGGTTTGGTGCGGTTTTGCGGTCACGATCTCTAGACGTAGTTCTTGCGGCTCGGGAGCCTCACTGCCGTGCTGCCTGCCTTGATCTGGCTCTTGGTCTTCATCTTGGGCCTCCTTTCTTCCTTGTTCGACGTTCGCCGATGGATAGAGCAAGGCCGATGCCAGGAGCAAAACCGAGGGTTTTGCGGAGTCTCGCTGTGCGGGGGCTATCCGATCGGTTCTCGAGCAGCGGTCGAGGCTAACGGATCGGCTAGCCCGGACGGACCCAATGGGGCTCGATGTCGATCCGCAGGCGGGCGTGGGCGCGACGGAGCGCGGCCTCGACCCCGCGAGGCGTCGCCCCACGGGCGAAGGCGAACCCGAGATAGCGATCGCCCTCCGGGAGCGGAACCACCGCGCTCCCGCGCGGGAGCGTGATCGTCACCTCGACCACGCCTCGAACCCGCCGCGCGGCCTCGATCCCGACGACCTCACGGAGAATCCCGGCTCGCTGGATCGGGAGCATCATCACGCCGGCAGCGGCACGCTCGCGGCGCAGGCCCGAGGTTCCGAGCCCCAGGGCATGGCGCAGCACGCCCTCCTCGAGCGAGATCCCCGCGCCGAAGCGCAGCACACGCGAGCACAGCCCACCGATCGTTCGCGCCGCAACCTCGACGATCCGCGCCGCTCGCCGATGGATGCGCAGCTCGGCGTGAACGGGGCCCTCCGTCAGGCCGAGGGCGGTGCAGGCCTTCGCGGTCTCCCGCTCGACCGCGCGCTGGATCGAGGTCGGGTGGCGCGACGGCGTGACGTAGATCGTCTCCTCGAAGACCGGTCCGACGAGCGGGTCGGGCTTGTCGAACACGGCGAGCACGTGTAGACGGCCGCCTTCGAGAAGTCCCTCGATCGCCACCTCGCGGCCCGGCATATACTCCTCGACGAGCACATGTCGCGCGTCGATCCCGGCCTTCCTCCGTACGTCCCGTCCGCGCAGGATTCTTGCGATGCGCCGGAACGCCGCGGTGAACTCCACGGCGTCATTCGCGCGGATCACCCCGCGGCTCGCCGCGAGACCGAGGGGCTTCAGGACGCACGGGTACGGGGCACGCCGCGCCGCGGTCGCCGCATCGGCGTGGATGGAGACGAGTCGAAACTCCGGCCCATCGAGACCCGCCCCGGCGAGGCGCTTCCGCATCGCGTGCTTGTCCCGCGAGGCAAGGACCGCTGCGGGCGAATTGTGCGAAAGCCCGACGGCGCGGGACGCGAGTGCGGCGAGCATCGTCGTCTCGTCGTCGGTCCCGACGATCGCCCGGAGCGGGCGGCGACGCGCGAGCGAGACGATCGCGGCGACCGTGCGGTCGGCACGCCTGAGGTCGATCGTCAACGAGTGGCCGGGAAGCGCCGCTTCGAGCGCTTGGCGGCGCTCGGTGCCGACGACGACGTCGACCGCGAGCGACTGGGCGGCGTCGAGAAACGCCTGCGCCTTGTAGCTCGTGGTCGGCATCAAGAGCAGGACGCAATCCCGTCCTTGGACCTCAACCCGGGTCATCGCCAGGATTGTCCCATCGCGGTGTGGTCGCGAGCAACGTCGATCCAGATCGCGCTCCTCGTCGTCGCGCTCGCCACGGGGTGCCCCGGCGACGGGAGCGAGCTCGGGATGGCGGGCGGAGGCGCGATCCAGCCGACGCTCGCCTCGATCCAGACCCTTGTGTTCACCCCGCGCTGCGCGAGCTGCCATTTCCCGGCCGGCCCCGGGCCGATGTCCCTCGATACCGAGGACGCGTCGTACCAGAACCTGGTGAGCGTCGCGACGGCGTGCCCACCGGGTGGCGCGCGAGTCGCGCCGGGCGACCCCTCGAGCTCCTACCTCGTGCAAAAAATCGAGGGCCAGGTCGGAGTGTGCGGCGATCGGATGCCTCCTCCTCCGCAGTCCCTCTTGACCACGGAAGAGATCGATGCGATCCGGCTGTGGATCATGGACGGAGCACCGCGGTGATCGTCGTCCGAGGAGCCGGTGCCGCCCGCAACGAGTCGACCCGGCGACACACCGTCGGATGGATCGCGCTCGCCGCGATGCTGTTCGCCTGCGATACGGCCCACGCCGAGCCGGCGCTCGCTGTACGAACCGGCGATGCATGTTCCAAGTGCCACACCGGCATCACGGGTGGAGGCATGCGTACCGGCCACGGCAGCTTCTGGGCGCAGACGTCCCTGCCCCACCGCCAGTGGACCAAAGAAGAGGGCGGCATCCTTTATCCGTCCTTTGCCAGCGGCCGGTTCAGCATCGGCGCGGACGTGCGGGGACAGTACCTCTACGTGCACACCGACGGAGACGACACGTCGTCGTTCGAGGTTCCCGAGGCGAACGTGTACGGGAACGTGGAGCTGGCCGTCGACCGGCTCAGCCTGTACCTGGACGAGACGGTAGGTCCGGGAGGAGCTTCGGCGCGCGAGCTCTACGCGCTCGTCAAGTTCGCCGAGGACTGGAACGCGTATGCCAAGGCCGGACGGATCCTGCCACCCTTCGGCTGGCGTCTGCCCGACGACGACGCGTTCATCCGACAGTACACGGGCTACACGTTCAGCGCCCCGGACACCGGCATCGAGATCGGGGCCGAGCCCGGACGCTGGTCGCTCGCGCTCGCCGCGACGAACGGCTCGTCCCAGACGAGCGACGACGACCGGTCGAAGCGCCTCTCGCTCTCCGCGTTCTGGCGCCTCCAGAAAGGACGGATCGGCGTCTCGGGCTCGAACGACATCGCGGACGGGATCACGACGACCGCGGTCGGCCTGTCGGGCGGGTGGGAGATCGGCAAGCTATCGCTCCTCGGCGAGATCGACGGTGTGCGGGCCGACCTTGGCGCGACGAGCGACGGGCGCCTCGTCGCGTTCGCCGAGGGCAACCTGCTCGTCACGCGCGGCGTGCTGTTGAAGCTGTCGCGAGACTGGATCGATCCCGACCGGGACGTCGACACGGACGAGCGGATCCGCGATTCGCTCGGCGTCGAGTACGTCCCCGTGCCGTTCGTGCAGCTCCGGCTGTTCGTCCGCCGCCGCGACGGCCCTCCACAGGTCACGGGCGCCAAGGACGAACAGGTCGACCTCGAGCTGCACGTGTTCTTCTGAGTCTGCGTCCCGGAGCGCGGTTCCGGCGTCTGACGACCGGTCGGCCCCCCCCCCGGACGGCCGGGCTTCGAGCTGCTCCGGAACCGCCCGCCCGCCGAGCGGCATGCCGTTTCCGCCGATCGACCGGCCGTTCCGACCGATCGCCCGGCATCGGCTCCCGCTCGATCGGTCCGTGCCGTATTCTGAGACGCGGCGGGAATCATGATCGTGCTGCACGTCGCTGCGCTCCTCGTCTTCACGTTCGGCGTCTACGTCTCCGCTTCCGTCCTCGTGTATGCGCTGCGCTCGGCTCTCCGACCCGACTCCGGCCCGGCAGGGCTCCGCCGGGCGCTGCGAGCGTGCCACGCCAGGCCGGCCGTGCGCTGGAACGTCGTGCTCCTGTGTCTGTGCTGCGTGTGGTTTACGCTCCACTCGATCCGCGAGCTGATGCGCCCCGATTCGTTCCGGACCTGGCTCGACCTCGTGCGATTGCTCCTGTCGCTCGGGTTCCCCCCGATCCTGATGCAGACCACGTACCATGAGGTGCGCGAAGGCGGCAGCCTGACGCACCGCGGGTGGCGTCTCGCGCTCGTCCTGGGCTGGATCGTGAGCCCGCTCGTCGCGGTCATCATCGCGCTCTCGATCTTCCGCATCGCACCGCGACCGCTGCCGATCGGAGCGCTCATCGGCTACTCGCTCGGCCTGGCCTACTCGATCGCTGGAGTGTACTGCGCCCTCGCATTGTCGCGCGGCCGAAAGAAGCGGGAGACGACCGACGAGCGCAAGGGACGGCGCTGGATGGTCGCGCTCTATTGCGCGCTGCTGCTGTTCGCGGCGGCGATCGCCGTCGTGCCGCCGGATTCCGAGACGACCGCCGCCCTGCTCTATCTCGCCGGCGGCTCGATCCCGCTCGTTTTCATGTTCACTGGTACGTACCACGAGAGCCGCTTCGAGTTCGTCGATCTGTTCGTCAAGCGCGGCGTGTTCTTCGTCCTGTGCATCTTCCTCTTGGTCGCGTTTTTCGGTCTGATCCTGCCGGGTGTAGAGGCCCTCCGGATCGGCGCGGAGCGATCCTGGGCCCGCGCGGTGATTCTGCTTCCGCTGGCTCTCTTGCTACCGTGGATCCACCGGCGGCTGGGACGCTGGCTCGACAGCGTGTGGCTCGGTCGGACCCTGCCCCCGGTCGAGGCGATCAAGCGGTTCCTCGCCGGGCTGCGCGACGCGGTCACGCGCGAGCAGCTCGCCGATCAGGCCGAGCGCGGTCTCGCCGCGATCTTCCGCGCGCCGGTGCGCGTCTGCCTCGAGCGCGCCCGATCCGCGGACGAGGGTTTCGAGGCCGACGTCGAGGTCCCCGTGCGCTCGGGCGGTGCGGTGGTGGGCTCGATCCGGCTCGGTCGCCGCGAGAACCACGTGCCGTACTTCGGCGAGGATCTGACGCTCATCGACTCGCTCGCCGACGTGCTCTCGCACATGCTCGAGAACGTCGACCTCCAGGAGCGGCGCCAGGAGCAGGAGACGCGAACCAGCGAGCTGTCGCTTCAGGCCAGTCGCTCCGAGCTCAAGGCGCTGCGGGCGCAGATCAACCCGCACTTCCTGTTCAACGCGCTGAACGCGATCGCCGGGCTGATCCACAAGGACCCCGCGCGCGCCGACGAGACGCTCGAGCAGCTCGCCGAGATCTTCCGCTACACGTTGCGGGGCTCCGAGAGCGAATGGGCCGTGCTGACCGAGGAGCTCGACTTCGTGCGCTCGTACCTCGAGGTCGAGCGCGCGCGGTTCGGGGAGCGCCTCGGCGTGCGGGTCGACGCGGCGGACGACGTCGTGGCGACGCGCCTGCCGACGATGATGATCCAGACTCTCGTCGAGAACGCGGTCAAGCACGGGGTCGCCACGGTGCGCGGTCCGGCGCGGATCGAGATCGCGGTGCGCCGGGAGGACGACTTCGTCGTGGTCGACGTCGCGGACTCCGGCCCCGGGTTCCCCGAGAGCGGCGACGCGGCGCGCCCATCCCTGGGATTTCCCGGCGCCCGCGGAGTGGGCTACGGCTTGCGCAACGTGCGCGAGCGACTCGCCGGATACTACGGCGGTCGGGCACGGATCGTGATCCGGCGGGACACCGATCGATCGATGACCGTCGTTTCGCTCGTTCTTCCGGCCGAGCCGCCCGCACGCACACGGGCGGGCGACGATGCGCCGGCGACGCAGGCGGCGCCGTGAGGGTCCTGCGCGCCCTGCTCGTCGACGACGAGGAGCCGGCACGCGACCGCCTGCGGCGGATGCTCGCCGGTGTCGACGGCGTCGAGGTGGTCGGCGAGGCCGCGGATGGGACCGAGGCGCTCGAGCGGATCCACGAGGATCGGCCGGATCTCGTGTTCCTCGACATCGAGATGCCCGGCCTGACCGGGATCGAGGTCGCAAAGCGCCTCGCGCCGCCGCGTCCGCGCATCGTCTACTGCACGGCGTACGATCGATACGCCGTGCAGGCGTTCGACGAGGACGTCGAGGACTACCTGCTCAAGCCGGTCTCGCTGCACCGGCTCACGCGCTCGCTCGAGCGCGTGCGGCGGACCGTCGACGAGGACGATCGGCTGCGGCGGGAGTTCGCCGACGCCGGTCGGACCCAGGCCCGGCTGTACCCCCGGGACCTTCCGGCCCTGCATCGTCTCGAATTCGCCGGACGCTGCCTCCCGGCACACGAGGTCGGGGGCGACTACTACGACTTCCTGCCGCTCGGCGACGGCCGGCTCGGAATCGCGCTCGGCGACGTGTCGGGCAAGGGCCTCGACGCCGGACTCTTGATGGCCGGCCTGCAGGCCCGCTTGCAGAGTCTGGCCCCGCGCTTCGGGCTGCGCCTGGACGAGCTGATCTCCGAGTTGAACCGCTCGCTCGTCGCCTCGGTCGAGAGCCATCGGTACGCGACGCTGTTCTACGGAGTGTTCGACGACACGAGCCGGGAGCTCGTCTACGTCAACGCCGGACACCCGTGGCCTCTTGTCGTCCAAAGCGACGGACCGGCACCGGCCGAGACCGCGGTCCTCGAGTCGTCGGGCACGGTGATCGGGCTCCTGCCCGACGGGGCGTGGACGGCATGCCGGCGGGTCCTTCGGCCGGGCGACGTGCTGTGCGCGTTCTCGGACGGCGTGACGGAGGCGACCGACCCCGAAGGCGTGGAGTTCGGGAGCGCGCGCCTGGCCGACGTGCTCGCGCGTGACGCGACTCTCTCGGCCGAGCGCCTGTGCCAGGCCGTCCTCGACGAGGTCGCGCGGTTCTCGCGTGGAGCCGCGCCCACGGACGATCGTACCGTCGTCGTCGCGCGGGCACGATGAGCGCTTCCTTGCGCGCCCTCCTCGTCGACGACGAGCAGCCGGCGCGCGAGCGCTTGCGACGGCTGCTCCAGTCGCACACGGAGATCGCGATCGTCGGTGAGGCCGAGGACGGCGTGCAGGCGATCGAGACGATCGCGGCGCTCCGCCCGGATCTCGTGTTCCTCGACGTGCAGATGCCGGGTTGCACGGGGCTCGAGGTCGCGGCCGGGCTCCCGGCACCACGGCCGAGGATCGTCTTCTGCACCGCGTTCGACGAGTACGCGGTCGATGCGTTCGAGCTGCACGCGGTCGACTACCTGCTCAAGCCGATCACCCGCGCGCGGTTGGCCAAGGCGGTCGAGCGCTTGATCGTGCGACCCAGCGGCGAAGCGGATGCCGGCGTTTCGCGGGCCGGGCGGACGCTCGCCGGCCCACCCACGCGCTTCGTGGCCCGCCGCGGCGCGAGATTCTGCGTCGTGCCGCGCTCGGAGGTGCTGTGCTTTCTGACCGACGGCGGGCTGACGATGCTCCAGACCGCGGACCAGCATTACTGGATGGAGCCGAGTCTCGCCGAGCTTGAGGAGCGGCTCGATCCCGAGGCGTTCTTCCGCGTCTCGCGCGCGGCGATCGTGCATCTCGACGCGGTGAGCGAGGTCACGCCCTCCGGCGCGGGACAGGGCCGGGCGCGATTGACGAGCGGCCTCGAGATCGAGGTCAGCCGGCGCCGCTATCCGGAGCTGCTGCGCAAGCTCGGCCTGTAACGATGGAGCGGAGGGCGCTCAGCGCGCCTCGGTGCCACGAGACGCGGTCAGCTCCTCGATCGTCTGGCGCAGGAGCCGATTGAAGTCGTCGGGCTTCTCGAGCATGGGGAAATGACCCGTGCCGTCCATCGTATAGGCGTCGAAGTCCGGTGCGTGCCGGCGGTTCGTCTCGAAGTTCGTCGCGAACGTGGCCCCGTTGATGCAGCGGAGCGGCACCTTCGCGGCGGCGAGGCTTGCCGCCGCGTCATAGGTGCGCAGGCCGGCTAACGCTGCGGTCGCGACCGCGGGCGGCGCCGCGCACATGTCCTCCGCCACCTCGCGCCGCAGCTCCGGATCGGCGCTCGGCAGAAACATCCCGCGAACGAACTCGCCACACGTGGTCGCGAAGTCGCGCTCGAACCGGCCCAAGAGCTCGTCCCACGCCTCGTCGAAGTAGCGCAGCTCGACGTCCTGGAGCGCGTCCACGCCCACCACGCCGACCACGCGGCCCCGCAGTCGTCGCGCGGCTTCGAGTGCCACGGGACCACCCATGGAATGGCCGACGAGGATCACGCTCGGAAGATCGAGCTCGGCGACGACCGCTTCGACGTCACGTCCGAACGCCTCGACCGTCCAGTCGGTTCGCCCGGCGCCCGAGTCTCCGTGGCCCGCGAGGTCGACGGTAACGACGCGGTAGTCTCGCGACAGATCCGCGACCTGCGCCTCCCAGTAGCTCCGGTCGCACGACCAGCCGTGAATGAACAGCAGCGCCCCGGCGCCCGACCCTCGCACCGAGTAAGCGATCGGCACTCCGTCGAACGAGTCGACGCGCGCATCCCACGCGAGCGGTTCTGCCGGCGGCGCCGGCGCGGGCTCTTCTTGCCCGCCCCCGCATGCGAGAAAAGGAACGAGAGCCAACGAAGCGAAGGTGATCGCGAGCCTGCGCATGGCGCCTCGGGACGGCCGGCCTGCCGGAGCGCGGCATCGTAACACGCGGAACGAGACTCGGGCCGCGGGTCAGTCCCGCTTGGCCCCGCCGGACGCGCTCGCGGGCTCGATGCGGATGCCGCCGCCCGACGAGCGGAGCCTCAGCAACTCACCGCCCGATCCGAGCGTGCCGCGAAGCCGGCTGCGCGACAGCTCGCCCTGCACGCGGATCGGGTCGTCGGCCACGACCCCTCCGCCCGACGACGCGGCGTCGATCTCGAGCCCGATCTCCGCGTCGAGGCTCACCGTGACTCCTCCGCCCGACGACGCCAGGCTACCGCCACTCGCGTTGCCCAGTACGAACGCGACGCGAACCGGCCCGCCCGACGTGTCCGCGTCGACGCGCCCGCCCGCACCGAGCACCTCGATCCCGCCGCCCGAGCTTCCGGCCCACACGTCGCCCTGTGCCTCGCGGATCACGATCCCGCCCCCGGACGTGTCGGCGTCGACGGTCCCGGCGACGCCCTCGATCCGGATGCCGCCGCCCGAGCTCTCGGCCCGCACATCGCCACCGATTCCCTCGAGTGAGATCGCGCCGCCCGAAGTGCTCGCAGATACGTCGCCTGCGAGGTTGGCGCCGCGAATCGCGCCACCCGACGTCGCGAGGCGCAGCTCGCCCCGGACATCCGCGACGTCGATCGCACCGCCGGAGGTGTCGACCTCGACGCGCAGGCCGGACCCGCGGATCCAGCCGAACCAGCGGAAGGCCGCACGCTTCCGGATCTTGACGGAAACCCGGCCCGGTTCTTCGACGAACTCGACGTCGTACTTCGACTCGATGTCCTCGTTCGCTGTGACGACGACCCGGACGCCTGGTCGGGTCCGTCCGACAACGCTGACGGAGCCCGCGGTGTCGAGAACGACCTGCCCGCCCGGCTCGAGCGCCAGCTCGCGATCGATCCGGGACGCGCCCACGGCCGGAAGCGCCGCCACGAGCGCGCCCAGGAACAGGAGAGGCCAAACAGCGCGTCGTACGTACGTCTTGGCATCCATACCCTCTCCCGCACGACGGCCACGGGTCGTTCCTACAGAACGGCGGAACCCTCCCGAGGGTTCCAGCGTTCTGACCCCCAGGGTCGAGGTCCGCTACACTGGGGCGTCGATCGAGGAGGCTATGAGCCGGTCGGAGCAAGCGGGCGCACCGCGACAGGCGGGGGCGAGCCTTCCGCGAGTGTTCTTCGAGGACCTGCGGCGCACGCGGTTCGGTCGCGACTACTGGCGCCCGCTGCACGATCTGTACGTCTTCTACCTCGACGAGGAGTCGCGCGCCCGCCTGGCCAACATGGGTCGTCTGCGCCGCGCATTCCTGCAGCTCGGCTGGCTGATGCGCAGCATGCTGATGAAGCTGTCTCCCGCGCGCAGGATCATGATCCTCCTGTCGCTGATGCTGACGATCCTCGGCAACACGTCGCTCATGTTCTTGGGATGGGGATTCTCCACGGACCTGCACCTGTGGGGCTGGGTGCTGCTGCTCTTGACCCTGATGCTCGAGCTGAAGGACAAGCTGCTCGCCCGCGACGAGATCCAGATCGCGCGTGACGTGCAGATCGCGCTGCAGCCGCAGCGCCAGCCGACGGTGCCCGGCTGGTCGTTCTGGTGCTATACCCGTCCGGCGAACGACGTCGGCGGCGATCTCGTGGATTACCTGACGCTCGACGGGTTCCGGCACGGCGTCGCTCTGGGAGACGTCGCCGGCAAGGGGCTCGGGGCCGCGCTCCTGTCGGCGAAGCTCCAGGCCACGCTGCGCGCGCTCGTCCCCGAGGCGGTCTCGCTCGACGAGCTGGGCGCGCGGGTCAACGCGATCTTCCACCGCGACGGGATCGACAACCGCTACGCCACGCTGTTCTATGCCGAGGTCGAGCACAACTCGGGACGGGTCCGGTATCTCAACGCCGGCCACAATCCGCCGCTCGTGATCCGCGCGAACGGAGTCGAGCGGCTCCGGGCCTCGTCGTTCCCGCTCGGCATGCTGCCGCGGGTCGCGTACGAGGAGGGTAGGCTCGACCTCGCACCGGGCGACGTGCTCCTCGTGTACTCGGACGGGCTGACCGAGGCGAGCAATCCGTCCGGCGAGGAGTTCGGCAGCGGGCGACTCGAAGCGGTCGTGCCCCGGCTGCGGGGCCTGTCGCCCGCGGCGGTCGGCGAGCTTCTGCTCGTCGAGGTGGACCGGTTCCTCGGCGACGCACGGGCGTCGGATGACCTCTCGCTCGTCGTCGTCCGCCGCGACGAACCCCTGAGCACACGCGGGCACTGAAGGATGGATCTCGAGCTGAGCCTCGATTCGGGACGATCGGACGCGGCGCTGCGCGGCGCCGGGCGCCTGACGGCAGGCGAATCCCAAATGCGCCTCCGCACGATGCTCGATGCGCTGCTCGACGGCGCGGTCGCGGCGGTGGTCCTCGATCTCAGCGGCCTGTCCTAGCTCGACTCGGCCGGCCTCGGCGAGATCCTCCGCGCGCGGACCCGCGCCAGCGAGACAGGAACCGCATTCGCCGTGCGTAATCCGTCGGCGCGCGTCGCGACGCTCCTGCGACTGACCGGAGTCGAAGAGATCCTCACCGAGTGCGCTCCCGACCGGAAGCCGCGGTCAGCGGTCCGCCGAGGCCCCCGTCACGCCCGAGTAGGGCTGGCGCAGCTTGACCGGAGCGGCGGCGCGCCGGCGGAGCCGCTGGTTCAGCATCTCGACGAACACCGAGAACCCCATCGCGAAGTAGATGTAGCCCTTCGGGATGTGGAGGCCGAACCCGTCCGCCACGAGCGCCGTCCCGATCAGCAGCAGGAAGCTCAACGCCAGCATCTTGATCGTCGGGTGGCGCTCGACGAACTCGCCGATCGCCCGCGCGAAGACCATCATGAACACGACGGCCAGCACGACCGCGGCGATCATGATCGGTACCTGATCCACCATCCCGACCGCGGTGATCACCGAATCGAGCGAGAACACGATGTCGAGGAGCGCGATTTGCGTGAGGACGCTCGCGAACGAAACCTTCCGCGGCGTCGCTCCGGGATGCGCGACGTCCCCTTCGAGCCGCTCGTGGATCTCGTGGGTCGACTTGGCGAGCAGGAACAGCCCCCCGAGGATCAAGATCAGGTCGCGCCCGGAGATCCCGTGATCCAGGACCGTGAACAGCGGCTGAGTCAGGCGCACGATCCAGGCCAGCGAGACGAGCAGACCGATGCGCAGGACCATCGCCAGCATGAGGCCGATCATCCGCGCGCGCGGACGGCGATCGGGCGGAAGCTTCCCGGCCAGGATCGAGATGAAGATGATGTTGTCGATCCCGAGGACGATCTCGAGCATCGTCAGGGTGACGAGAGCGATCCAGATCTCGGGATCGAGCCAGCTCATGGACACCTCCAGCGCTCCATTCTGCGTTCCGGCGCGGCGCGGTCAAGGGCGACTCCCGCCTTTCGGGGCCGAGGTCGCGCGTGCTACGCTCCCCCGGTGCCGCCGCGCTGGCTCGGCATCCTCTGGCTGGGTTCGGTCGCCGCCGCGGGCCCGGCGGTCGGGGAGTGTCCCCCCGCTGCCCGCCTGCGCGAGGCGTTGGCCAGCCTCGATCTCGCGAGCGCCTCGCGTCTGGCGCGGTTCCAGTCTCCTCTGCCACGGGACCTCTACGCGGACGCGGCGCGAAAAGTCGGCCAGGCGGTCGCGGCGCGCGAGGGCGACCGCGGGTTCGGCGTGATGTTCGCCGAGCGACCGATCAAGCTCGTATGGAAAGCGCTGAACGACGAGGAGCACCACGCGCTCGACGGCCCGTACGTACCGGTGCGACGCTCCGAGGTGATTGACGGCACGCCGCGCGGCGAAAGCCGGCTGCTGTTCCAGAGCTTCGAGAAATTCGGAATCGGTCGCTGGTGGGTCAGCCGCGTATGGTTGAACCGCGAGCTGTTCGAGTCGAGTGGCGGTCGGATGTGGGAGATCGTGTGGGAAGACCGGATGGCCGAGGTCGATCGGACGAAGCCCCCGGTCAGCCAGGTCGCGAGCAGGATCCGCGCGATCGAACGCAGCCGCGGTAGCTGGCTTCTCGTACCGATCGCCGACCGGTGCACGCTCGTCGAGCACTTTTCATGGACAGACCCCGGGGGCTTCGTGGGTGCCACGCAGGCTCTCGTGGCCAAGAAAGCGATCCGCGATACGGTCGAGGGCGTCGTCCGCCTGGCCGACGATCACGTCGCAACCGTTCCCCACACGGATCCTCCGTTCGTGCGACCGGACGGAACATCGCTCGACTGACAGCGTGCGTACGATCCTCATTTCGCTCGTCTTCGGCGTCGCCGCGCTCGGAACCTCGGGCGCGCCGGGGGCCGGCGAGCGTAGCGACACCTCGCCGAACACCCTGATCCTCGCCCTCGACGGCGTCCCGTACCGCGTCGTCGTCGAAGCTCGTGCGCGGGGCGCGTTCGAGGGGTGGGCCGAGCCGCGGCCGCTCGTCTCGACGTTCCCGTCGATCACGAACGTCGGCTTCGTGGCGATCCTGTCGCCGCTCGGATCCCAGCCGATGCGCGGGTACGAGCTGCGCCACTACGACTCCGAGCGGAACCGGGTCGGGGGCGGCGGCGTGGCCGGATACCGGAAGCAGGTCGGGGCCTGGCGGGTCTTGTTCGACGCCAGGGGCAGCCTGTGGTCCAAGGCCGGAGCGTTCCTCTGGCCGCGCCACGAGGCGCGAAGCGAGATCCGGCGGATCGAGAAGCTCGCTCTCGAAGAGCCGTCTCCGCTAATGCTCGGGCTCGTGGGAGCGACCGACTCCATCCTGCACGTCGACGGAGATCAGGCGGCGATTCGCCTGCTCGTCGAGATCTCCGAACGGATCGACGTGCTCCGCCGGCGGCACGAAGAGCTGCACGGCCGGCCGCTCCGCGTCGTGATTGTGTCCGACCACGGGAACGGAGGCGGGAAGATCCGTACAACGGACGGCTTTCGCAGGACGCTGCGAGACGCCGGGTTCCGCCCGGTCGAGCACCTGTCCCGCCCCGATGACGTGGTCCTCGTGACCTACGGTGTGTGCGGCTACGGCGCGATCTACCTGGCGCACGAACGTGCGGTGAGCGCGGCCCGGGCCGGGCTCGGTCACGAGGGTGTCGAGCTAGCGGCCTGGATCGACGGCGACAGGAGGATGCGCGTCCTCGGGCGCGCCGGGGAGGCGCTCGTGCGCTGGCGGACGACCGGGCCCGAACGAGAGTTCTCGTACGAGCCGAGCGGCGGCGATCCGTTGCGGCACTGGCCGGCGCAGGCCACGTTGCGTGAGGCCGGTCGACTCGACGCTGAGGGGTTCGGATCGGAGAACGACTGGTTCGAGGCGACCGCCGCGGGCGAGTATCCCCACGCGCTCGCGCGCCTGGTCGACGCGCTCGAAGGCCGGTTCGTGCGCAACGCGGCGACCGTGCTGTTCTCGTTCGAGCCCGGCTACGCGTGGGGAGTCCCGGCCGCACGGTTCGGCGCCTGGATCCTCGGCGGACGCCTCGAGGCGACGCATGGCGGCCTCGACCGTGTTTCGAGCTGGGGCGTGTACCTGCGAACCGACGAGGACGGCCGACCGTCAGCGCCGATGCGCGCGGATACCGCGCTGGCGGAGTGGGCCGAATCGCCCGACCTCCGGGCCGCGCTCGCGGCATGGCCGCTGGCGGCGTGCCCGCATCGACCCCGCGCGGTGCGCTGAGCCGGTCCCCCGGACCGGACCGTGGCGGTTCCGCGCTATACTGCGAGGCTCGAAACGCCCTCCCCGGAGCCCAACGAAAGCCGCGTGAACGACCGATTCCATACGATGTCGCGCTGGGTCGGAGGCGGGGTGACGGCGCTCGGGCGGGTGGCCCGACGCTTTCGACTCGCCCCGGACAACGGCGATGCTTCCGTTCCGCGCGCACGATCGGCGGCCGCTGCCGGACGGCCCGTCCTCCGATTGGAGCCGCCGCCGATCCCAAACCGGAACGAGGCGCGCGGAGCGATCCGGGGGCGCGCCACGCTCCTCGACAAGTGCAGCGAACACACCCTGGCCCGACAGGTCCGGGCATCGGGGCTGTATCCGTACTTCCGCCCGATCTCGGACTCCGAGGACACGGTCGTCGTCATCGAGGGTCGCCGCCGCATCATGCTCGGCTCGAACAACTATCTCGGCCTGACCCATCACCCGAAAGTCATCGAGGCGGCCGCGGTTGCGTTGCGGCGGTACGGCTCCGGATGCACCGGCAGCCGGTTCCTCAACGGCACGCTGGACCTGCACTGTCAGCTCGAGGACGCCCTGGCCAAGTTCGTGGGCAAGGAAGCCTGCCTCATCTTCTCCACGGGCTACATGGCCAACCTCGGCTTGCTCGCCGGACTCGTGTCCCGCCGCGACGTGGTGTACCTGGACAAGCTCGACCACGCGTCGATCGTCGACGGCGCACAGCTCGCCGCCGGTGACGTCGTCCGTTTCAACCATGGCGACCTCGACGATCTCGAGCGCAAGATCGCGGCGCGTGTCGAGCGGGGCCACGCGCTGATCATGGTCGACGGCGTGTACTCGATGGAGGGGAACATCGCCGATCTGCCGGGGCTGTTGCGAGTAGCGCGGCGCTTCGGCGCCGCCCTCGCGGTCGACGACGCTCACGCAGTGGGTGTCCTCGGACCGAACGGTGAGGGCACACCGGCGCACCTGGGAGTGACCGACGAGGTCGACCTGATCGCCGGCACGTTCTCGAAGTCCCTCGCCTCGATCGGCGGGTTCGTCGCCGGGTCGGCGGACGTGATCGACTACCTCAAACACCACAGCCGTCCGTTGATCTTCTCGGCGTCGCTCCCGCCGGCGAGCACGGCGGGCACCCTCGCCGCGCTCGAAGTCCTGCAGACCGAGCCCGAACGCCGTGCTCGGCTGTGGGAGAACACGCGGCGCTTGCAGGCCGGGTTCCGCCAGCTCGGCTTCGACATCGGTCCGACCCAGACACCGATCGTGCCGGTCCTCGTCGGGACGCTCGACCGGACGTTCCTGTTCTGGCGCAAGCTGTTCGATGCCGGCGTGTTCACGAATCCGGTCGTCCCGCCGGCGGTTCCCCCGGCCGAGTGCCGGCTGCGTACGAGCCTGATGGCCACTCACACCCCCGAGCAGATCGACGCGTGCCTCGAGGCATTCGCGAAGATCGGGCGGGAGCTCGGCGTCATCTGAGCGTGCCCGTACGGATCCGCGCCGTTGCGGGGTCGACCGACCTGCGCCGGTTCATCGACCTGCCGTACCGCTTGCATGCGGGCGAGCCACGCTGGGCGCCGCCGCTGCGACTGGACGTGCGGCGGCGGCTCACGCCACGCTCGAATCCGTTCTTCGATCATGGCGACGCCGCGTACTTTCTCGCGGAGCGAGACGGCGTCAGCGTCGGGCGTATCGCGGCGATCGCCAACCGGCTGCACGACGACACACACGCCGACGGCGCCGGTTTCTTCGGCTTCTTCGAATGCACGGACGATTCGGCAGTGGCACGGGAGCTGTTCGGCGTCGCATCCGACTGGGTCCGCGCGCGCGGGTACCGGGTGCTTCGCGGACCGGCATCGTTCTCGACGAACGACGAGTGCGGCCTGCTCACCGACGGGTTCGATACCCCGCCGACAATTCTCACGCCGTGGAATCCCCGGTACTACGTGCCGCTCGTCGAGGGCGCCGGGTTTCGCGCGGTGAAGGACCTGTGGGGATTCGAGGGCGGACACCCGGAGCATCCGCAGCCGGTGCCGCCGCGCCTCGCGCGGGCGACGGCGCAGCTCGGCGCGCGCCTGGGCGTGACGCTGCGCCCGCTCGACCCGCGACGGTTTTCCGCGGAGGTAGACCGGGTGCGGAGCGCGTACAACGCCGCATGGGAGCGTAACTGGGGCTTCGTCCCGATGACCGACCGCGAGCTCGACCACATGGCGCGCGAGCTGCGTCCGATCCTCATCCCCGACCTCGTGCCGTTCGCCGAGCGGGCGGGCGAGGTCGTGGGGTTCGGGCTCGCGCTGCTCGACCTCAACGAGGTCCTGCTGCGCAACCGCTCGGGCCGGCTCGTGCCGGGCGTGCTGCGGATCCTGTGGGCGCTCAGACGCAAGCGCTTTCGCCGGGCGCGGATCCTGCTGCTCGGCGTGCGGCCGGACGATCGCTCGAAGGGCATCGACGCGCTCCTGTGGAGCTGGATCTGGACGCGCGCGGCGCGGCACGGCATCTCGTGGGGCGAGGCGAGCTGGATCCTCGAGGACAACGCCGGCATGCGCAACGCCGCCGAACGCATGGGGTTCCGGGCGTACAAGACCTGGCGGCTGTACGACCGTCCCGCATGAAGGCTCTCGTCACCGGGGCGACCGGTTTCGTCGGTGGCCTCCTGGCCGAGCACCTCGTCGAGTGCGGACACGCCGTCACCGCGCTCATCCGCGATCCGGCGCGCGCGCGCGACCTCGCCGAGCGCGGCGTGCGGATCGTCCACGGCGATCTCGCCGCGGAGGCCGCGCTCGGCGAGGCCGCGAGCTCGCAGGACGTGGTGTTCCACGTCGCGGGAATCGTGAGGGCCCGCCGCCGGTCCGAGTTCACGCACACCAACGTCGACGGTACGCGGAGGCTCGTGCGCGGCGCGGAGCGGACCGGCGCGGCGCGATTCGTTCACGTCTCGTCGATGGCCGCGGTGGGGCCGGTGGAGCGGGGCCGGTGGCTGACCGGCGAAGAGCCGGAGCGACCGACCACGGCGTATGGCCGCAGCAAGCTCGCGGCCGAGCGCGTCGTTCGCGAGAGCGGGCTCGCGTGGACGATCGTCCGGCCGCCGATGGTCTACGGCCCGCGCGACCGCGAGCTGCTGCTCGTGTTCCGCGCGTGCCGTTTCGGAATCGTGCCGGTGTTCGGCGACGGAAAGCAGGAGCTGTGCGCGGTGTACGGACCCGACCTCGCCGAGGCGCTCGCGGCGGTCGCACGGACGGACCGGACGATCGGCCACACCTACTACGCGTGTCACGCCGAGCGGTTCACGAGCACGACGCTCGGCCGTGCGATCGGCCGCGTCGTCGGACGGGACGTGCGCGTTCTGCGGATCCCGCACTTCGCCGTGCGTCCGCTGCTCGCGGTCACGGGCCTCGCGGCCCGTCTCCTCGGGCGCGCGACGATCCTCGACACGGACAAGACCGACGAGTTCCTCGCGCCGGCGTGGACGGCCGACCCTTCGCCGATCGCCAGGGACGCCGGCTGGTCGGCACGGCACGATCTGCCGTCGGGCCTGCGCGCAACCGCCGACTGGTACCGTGAGCGAGGCTGGCTCGCCGGGGTCAGGCGCCCGTGATGCGGTCGTACACCGGGAGGACGGCGCGGAAGATGCGGAGCGCTTCGGTGCCCAGCTCGGGAGTGCAGACGATCGGCCTGGCCGCGGGGAGGTCCCAGCGCTGTCCGAGCTCCCACCACACGCCGCGCCGGTTCGACACCGCGAACGACCCCTCGACATCGTCGTCGCTCTCGAACACGCAGCGCGAGCCTGTGGGCCACGCGGCCGCGGCGTACACGCGGAATCGCAGCCGCTCGGTCG
>Ga0247727_10009260_pt1 | contig 17927 bp, 17 predicted proteins | sample WisWelCaveWW1625_FD_202498 | JGI IMG/M metagenome (GOLD analysis project Ga0247727, IMG submission 202498) | Biofilm microbial communities from Wishing Well Cave, Virginia, United States - WW16-25 | ecosystem: Environmental > Aquatic > Deep subsurface > Groundwater > Cave microbial mat | place...
GGGGTGCGCACGAACAGCTTCTCGCCCAGCCGCTGCTCGAGCGCCAGCACCTGGCGGCTCACCGCGCCGTGGGTCACGGACAGCTCCTTGGCGGCCCGGGTCAGCGACAGGTGCCGGGCGGCGGCGTCGAAAGCGCGCAGGGCGTTGAGCGGGAGACCAGCCATGGCCAGAGGCTAGCTGTGAGTTTCCCTCATATCAACCTGCACGGATAAATCGATTTTCCTGCAGGAACTAGCACTCTAGGATGCCGGTCCTTCTCGGTAGTCACAGCACACGCCGGCTGCTCCGAGCAGGAGGCTGCGATGTCCAACGAGACGCTCGAGCCCCGGGACTGGGACGCGTTCCGCGCCCAGGCCCATCGTGCGGTCGACGCCCTGGTCGACCACATCGGTTCCCCGCGCGAGCAGGCGGGATGGCGACCCGTGCCCCCCACGGTAGCCGCCCGCCTGCGCGCGCCTTTCTCCGCGAAGGGCGTCGGCCTCGAGGCCGCGCTCGAAGACGCGATCTACGATGTCCTCGCGTACCCGACCGGCAACGCGCATCCGCGCTTCTGGGGTTGGGTGATCGGCAGCGGCGCGCCCGCCGCGATCGTCGGCGACCTGATCGCCGCCGGCCTCAACGCCAACAACTTCGGCTCGGAGCAATCCGCGGCCCACGTCGAGCTCGCGGTCATCGATTGGGCCAAGGACCTGCTCGGCTATCCCGCAGAGGCGACCGGCCTGCTGGTCTCGGGCGGTTCGATGGCGAACCTCGCCGGCCTGACCGTCGCCCGCAACGAGCGCGGCGGCCCGGGCGTGCGCGAGGAGGGGCTCTCGGGCCACACCGCGCGCTTGATGGTCTACGCATCGCAGGAGACCCACAGCTCGGTGCGCAAGGCGCTCGAGCTGCTGGGGCTCGGCGAGCGTTCGCTGTCGTTGGTCCCGGTGCTCGCCGACAAGACCATCGACATGGGCGCGCTGCGCACCGCGATCGTCCGCGACCGCGAGCTCGGCCGCCGGCCGATCGCGCTGGTCGGCAACGCCGGCACCGTCAACACCGGCGCGGTCGATCCGCTCGCTGCGCTCGCCGACCTCGCCGCCGCCGAGAAGCTCTGGTTCCACGTCGATGGCGCGATCGGCGTGCCGGCGCTGCTCACGGCCCGCGGCCGCGAGCTCTTGAAGGGCATCGAGCGCGCCGACTCGGTGGCGCTCGACCTGCACAAGTGGCTGTACATGCCCTACGAGTGCGGGATGGTGCTGGTGCGCCATGGCGGCGCGCAGCGCCGCGCCTTCGGCGTGCCCGCGCCCTACCTCGCGCCGGGCGGCGGCGGCACGGCCGACGGGCCGTTCGCGTTCAACGACCACGGCGTGCAGCTGTCGCGCGGCTTCAAGGCGCTCAAGGTCTGGCTGGCGCTGCGCGCCCACGGCACCCAGCCCTTCGCCGCGGCGATCGACGCGAACCTCGACCAGGCCCAGCGCCTCGCAGCGCGCATCGGCGCCTCACCTGAGCTCGAGCTGCTCGCGCCGGTCGCGCTCAATGTCGTCGTGTGGCGCTACCGCGCGCCGGCGCTCGCGCCGGACGCGCTGGATGCCCTGAACCGCCGGATCCTGACCGAGATGCAGACCCGCGGCATCGCCGTGCCCTCGGGCACGCTGGTCGACGGCTGCTACGCGCTGCGCGCCGCGATCACCAACCACCGCAGCACCGACGCCGACTTCGACGCGGTGGTGGAAGCGACCGTGGCGCTCGGCCGCGAGCTGACGCGGGCGGCGGCGGCATGAGCGCGCGTGGCTGCGACGAACCCGCCCGCCGCCAGGCCGGCGCAACGCTGAGGCGCGGGTTGGCGCACGCGGCCAGCGCACGACGAGACGCGGTCTCCTAACGCACCACGATGCTGCTGCCTGACCCGTTGTTCATCGCGCTCGCCGGCACGGCGATCGCGTCGCCCGGCCCGGGCGTGGTGTTGACGCTCTCCAACGCCCTGCGCCACGGCTTCTGGCCGGCGCTGGGCGGCATCCTCGGCCTCACCTGCGCCTCGGTGGTTCTGGCCGCGCTCTCGGCGACCGGTTTGGGCCTGCTGCTCGCCGCCTCGCCGACCGCGTTCACGCTGATCAAGTACTTGGGCGCCGCCTACCTCGTCTACCTCGCCCGGCGGCTGTGGCAGGCGCCGCCGCTCGCACCGTGCGCGGCGGGTGACGCGGGCTTCGGCCACCGCTTCCGCGAAGCGCTGCTGATGCAGTTCGGAAATCCGCAGGCGCTGCTGTTCTGCATCGCGCTGTTCCCGCGCTTCATGGAAGGGGCCCAGGCACCGCTCGCGCGCTTCGCGGTGCTGGTCGCGAGCTACGGCCTGCTGATCGTGCTGATCCACAGCGGCTACGCGTTCGCCGCGCGCAGCGCCCAGCACCACCTCGAGGGCGAGCGCGCGCGGCTGGTGAACCACGTCGCGGCGGTGGCGTTGGTCGGCTTCGCGCTCGCCACGCTGCGCTGACGCATCCTCTCGGCACGCCCGGTAGGAGCGGCGTGGCACGCCACGACTCCCGTCCCATCGCCCCCCTTCCAGAGGAAGGGGGGCGCGCACTCCGTGCGCGGGGGATGGGCCATCACGCGACCTCTGCACGGTGACCGGGGGCTTGTGGTAGACACGAACACCCCGCCAGGAGCCCGACGATGCGCCACGCCCGTTGGTACTTCGACTTCGTCTCGCCCTACGCCTACGTCGCGTGCAGCCTGCTCGACGGCGCGCCGGCCTCGGTGACGATCCTGCCCACGCCGATCCTGTTCGCGGCGCTGCTCGACCACTGGGGCACGGTCGGGCCAGCCGAGGTGGTGCCCAAGCGCCTGCACACCTACCGCCAGGCGCATTGGCTGGCGCGCCGCCACGGCCTGCCGTTCCGCTTCCCGCCCGCGCACCCCTTCAACCCGCTGCGCCTGCTGCGGCTGGTGATCGCGGCCGGACCCTCGCTCGCCAGCGTGCGCACCGTGTTCGACGCGGTCTGGGGCGAGGGCCAGGACCCGAACGACCCGGCAGTGTTGGCGGCGCTCGCCGCCACGCTCGGCGTCGCCGATCCCGAACACGCAATCGCCGAGCCTGCGATCAAACAGCGGCTGCGCGACAACACGGAAGAGGCGATCGCGGCGGGCGTGTTCGGCGTGCCGACCGTCGCGCTCGACGGCGAGCTGTTCTGGGGCGTGGACGGTTTCCCGATGTTCCAGGACTATCTCTGCGACCCGGGGCTGTTCCGCGACCCCGAGATGGCGCGCTACCCGACGCTGCCGGTGGGCGTTGAGCGCAAGCGCTGAGCGGCGTGCGGCATCTCGCCCGCAAGCGGGCGATCCCCTGAGCTCGCGGCGGACACGCCGCTCCTACCGCGGCGGCGCCGATCTCCTGCCGGTAGGGGCCCGCTCGCAGGCGATGTCCGCTAGTCGCGGAAGTTCTCGTACTGCAGCGGCTGCTCCAGCTTCTCGGCGCGCAACAGCGCGATGCACTCCTGCAGGTCGTCGCGCTTCTTGCCGGTGACGCGCAGCTGGTCGCCCTGGATCTGGGCCTGGACCTTGAGCCCTGAATCCTTGATGACCTTCACCAACTTCTTGGCGTACTCCTGGGCGAGGCCGTGCTTGAGCGTCAGCAGCTGCTTGCGCTTGTCGCCGCCCGCCGACTCCGGATCCTTGGACTCGACCGCGCGCACGTCGATGCCGCGCTTGGCGAGCTTCAGGAACAGGATGTCGGTGATCTGCCGGAGCTGGAAGTCGGAGTCGCCCCACACCGTGATCACCTTGTCCAAGCGCTCGACCTTGGCGGCCGTGCCCTTGAAGTCGTAGCGGTTGCCGATCTCGCGCGCGGTCTGGTCGAGCGCGTTGACCACCTCGTCCATCTTCACTTCCGAGACCACGTCGAACGAAGGCATGGGTCCTCTCCCGTTGCGCTCAGATCAGGTGCGCGATGGCGTTGGCGTAGTACTGGAGCAGCGGGCGCTCCTTCGGCACCACCGCCAGCATCCCGTCGGTGTCGGCGATCAGCCGGCGCAGCGTCAGCATCCGCAAGCCGACCTCGATCGAGTACTCGCGGTCGGAGCGCGGGATGTAGACCTTCGCGCCCTTGGCGTTCAGGCCGTCGATCAGCGTCTGGACGCGGGCCTTGAGCTCGAGCGTCGAGATCGGCCCTTCGCCGGCGAGCAGCGTGTACGAGACCAGCGACACCGGCAGCACCGGGATCACCTCGCCGACCTCGTGCATCAGGTCCTTCATCAGTTCGGCCGAGACCCGGCCGCGCGCATCGCGGTCGAGCGCCTTGAGGTCGATGCCACGGTGCTTCAACCACGCGCGGGTCGAGAACGGCGAGCCGAAGTTGGCGCAGGCGTAGCCGAAGCGGTACCAGCGCCCCATCACCATCTGGCCGAGGTTGCGGCCGATGAAGCGGAAGATCGTGCCGAGCGCGGCCATCCCGGTCTTGCGCTCTCGCTTGGTCGCGTCGGAGCTGCTTGGCCCATGGACGGCATCCAGCAACAGCGTGCGGTCCTCGAGCACCCGGTCGTAGTTGATGCCGACCGGGATGAACACCAGGTCGCGGTCGCCGGCCGGGTCGAAGCCGCGCAGCATGTAGTCGAGCAGGCCGATCTTGGGCTCGCGCAGCCGGCCGTCGCGGCTCAGCCCGCCCTCCGGGAACATCGCCTGCACCACGCCGCCCTCGGTCGCCATCTGCACGTAGCGTTCCAGCACCTTGCGGTACAGCGGGTCGCCGGAGTTGCGACGCACGAAGAACCCGCCCATCAGGCGGATCAGCTGCTGGATCGGCCAGACCCGCGCCCACTCGCCGACCGCGTAGGAGAGCGCGGTACGCTCCAGCGCCAAGTAGGCGGCGAGCACGTAGTCCATGTTCGAGCGGTGGTTCATCACGAACACGATGCTGGTCTTGGGCGGCAGCGCCTTGAGGCCGGCCTCGTCGGAGTAGCCGAGCCGCACCCGATACAGGGTCCGGACGAAGCCCCGCGCCAGGCCGTTGCCGAGCCGGAAGTAGAAGAACGCCGAGAACGCCGGGACGATCTCCTGGGCGTAGCGCTTGACCCGAGCCAGCACCACCTCGCGCGGCGTGCCGCTGTCGCGGGCCTGGGCCTCCATCGCCTCCAGCACCTTGGGGTCGAACACCAGGCGCTCGATCAGCACCCGCCGCTCGGTGCGTTTGAACTCGGGGATCTCGAGCGCCAGACGGCGGTTGAGCTCCTCGATCACGACGTTGGCGCGGCGCTGCAGGTACCAGCGCACGGTCGGCATCAGCAGCCGCTCGAGCGCGGCCCAGGCCGCGAGCACGCCGCCGAGCAGCACCAGCCAGAGGGGGAGGGTTATCGGGTCGGTCACGCGCCGCTTCCGAGCATGGCCGAGTATCGCGCATCCCGCGGGCGTTTAGACTCGTCCGACGGGACAGCAGGGGGACGAGGCTATGGTCCGGTACGGACGGACGTTGGTGATCGTGTGTGGCCTGGTCGTGGCTAGCGATGTGATGAGCCGCGCGACCGCGAGCGACGCCCCCGCAGCCAGATGCGATCGCGACCTCGTGCCGGTCAAGCGCATCGAGCCGAAGTGGCCGCGTGAAGCGCTCGCGGATGGCATCGGCGGTTGGGTAGTGCTCGCCGGGACCGTCGGTGCGAACGGTCGGGTGACCGAGGTCCGCGTCGTGCACTCCCGACCAACGGGGCTGTTCGACGCTGGCGCCTTGGCGGCCTTCGGACGCTGGCGCTTCAAACCATGCCTTGTAGACGGTGTCGCGAAGCCGCGAGCGATGGAGCAGCGGATCAGGTACATGTTCGACGGCGGACCGAGCGAGGACGAGCTGGACCGAACGGTGTTCGTGGTCGCCCATCGCAGCAACGCCGAGGCGGTGTTCGCTGAACTGGCGGCGCTATGTCCGGAACGGTATCGCTTCGTGGACAGCGCCGCGAACCGCGCGCTCCATCGGGTGGTTGCAGAGCGGCGCCGCGGCGCGCTCCCCCCGACTTCGCCCTTGCCGCCAGGCGAGCGAGAAGCGATCCGCGCGATCCAGGACCACGCGGAATGCCTGTTCAGCAGTTGGGAGCAGTTCGAGGATCCGGTAGCGCTGCGGGTGGCGACCAACTTCTTCCACTTCCCCGGTTTGGTTCCGAAGGAAGTGCTCCGCGGGCTATGCGCTCGGGCTCTCCCGGCGTCGCGCGACTGGTCACGCTGTGCGTTCGGCGGGCCGCCGAGCGCGACGGATGGGGCGACGACCAAGTTCTGGATGTTCGCTCGCCTGAGCGACGCGTACTCGGACCTGGTGGAACGCCGCGCGGTGGAGCTGCCGCCGCCGCCCGCACCGAGTGCGAGCACCACCGCCGCCCTGGAGGCGGCACGCGAGGCGTTCGTGGCGATGAACGCTGTCGCAGGATTGGAGGGCTTGGAACGGGCGCTCGCCGATGGACCGGAGCCGGCGGATCGTGCGCTCCTCGGTTTCGCGCTGGGGCGTGCCTACCTCGAACGTCTCCGCAACGTCCAAGCGCTCGCCCAACTACGCGCCGTCGCCGACGACGCAGAGGCTCCGTGGAAGCTACGCCAGTCGGCGCGCCTGATGATCGCCGTGCTAGCGATCAGGACCAAGGACGAAGCGCTGTTCGACGGAGCCGTCGGCGCGCTCGACGCCGAGCTTAGCGTCTCCGGTATCCTCGAACGCTGAACGACACCACGGGAGGTCCGCGATGGACACCGCATCGAAGATCCTGATCATCGGCGGCATGCTCGCCTTGATCCATTCGTTCGTGCTCGGCTTCTTCTTCGCCAAGGAGCGTGAGCAGGCCGCCCAGGCCAACCGCTACCTGGTGATGGCCCACGTCGGGACGCTGATGGGCGGCACGATGCTGCTGGCGCTGACCGTCGCGGTCCGCTACTCGAACCTTTCGGCCGGGCTCGAGACCTTCTGCGCCGCGCTGCTGACCGCCGGCATGCTCGCGCTCGGCACCAAGGACACGATGAACTGGCAGAACGGCGTCACCGACGAGTTCAAGCAACGGCCCAAGCTCACGCCGCAGATCGGCGTGGTGGCGGTGATCGCGATGAGCCTCGGCCTGCTGGTGCTCGGCGTCGGGGTGCTGTCCGCCGTGCTCGCCTGAGGCGGGACCCGAAAAAAGGGCGGCCGCCTTGCGGCGGCCGCCCGTTGCGTTGCGGCGTGAGCCGCGGCGATCCGCTCAGTGGCGAGCGGGCGCCAGACGCACGTGGTGGATCCAGTAGCCGCCGTCAGCACGGCTCGCCACCCAGATCTCCTCGTGGTCGCCCTTGTGGACCAGGATGCCCATCGGGACGTTGTCGTTGGCCAGCGCCGGGCCGTTGCAGCCCTTGCCCTTGCAGGGCGGGGGCGTCGCGCCGGAGAGGTAGCTGTTGTACGCATCGATGTGCGCGTAGATGCTCGAGATCATCTGCATGTCGTGCGAGTTCGGCCACTGGCTGCTCGGATCGCTCGAGTAGTCCATGCAAGTGGACTGGCTCGATCCGTCCTCGCTGGTATGGCCGAGGCCGAACAGGTGCCCGACCTCCTGGCACATCACGTGGTTGCGCTCATCCTGCGTGAAGTACGAGTCGTAGGAGTCGTTCATCTTCGCCGTGCCCTGGTCGATGTGGCCCTGGCTGTCGAGGCCGATCGAGGCGAGGCCGAGCCAGCCGTTGTTGCCGTAGGCCGCGTTGCAGACGCGGATCTGGCCGGCGATGGCGGAGCAGCGCTTGCGGGCGCGGTCGCCGTCATCGGTCCCGACCACGGCGAACTCCAGCGACTGCGACTGCGCCCAGTTGTTGAGCGTGTCCTGCAGCTCGGCGTCCCACAGCGGGCTGACGCTGTCGGTCACGCTGAGCGTGAACGAGCTGGTGGTGCGCGCCCAGTGGTAGTTGCCCCAAGAGTGCGAGGCGAGGGCGACGCTGGCGGCGCCCACGCTGATGGCAGCGGCCGTGGCGGCCGCGATGAGCTTCTTCATCGGTGTTTCCCCCCAAGGGATGTGTTGTGCTCCCCCACCCCCCGTGGTGGAGCGCGCCAGAAACTAGCACGAGACCGAGCAGAACGTGAACTGCGTCACATGCGGGGTCATGCGCCGGTATCCAGGACCGGTCGCGGGCGACGTTACTTCGTGGAGACCTTCACGCAGTTCCGACCGGCGTGCTTGGCCGCGTAGAGCGCGGCGTCGGCGTCGCCGATCAAAGCGTCGAGCCGCCCGCCCTCGACCGGCACGGCGCTCGCCACGCCGACCGAGATGGTCGCGCCCAGCGTGCTCTCCTCGACCCGCGCCCGCATCGTCTCGGCGACCTCGCGCGCGACCTCGAGGTCGGCGCCGGGCAGCACCGCGATGAACTCCTCGCCGCCGTAGCGCGCGACCAGGTCCTCGGTGCGCCGAAGGCAGCGCGACAGGCGGGTGGCGAGCGTCTTGAGCAGGTGGTCGCCGGCGAGGTGGCCGTGCTTGTCGTTGTAGGCCTTGAAGTGGTCGACGTCGACGATCAGCACCGCCAGCGGCCGGCCGCGGTCGCTGTTCGATTCCCAGACGCTCTTGAGGTAGTCATCGAGCCGGCGCCGGTTCGGGATCCCGGTCAGGCCGTCGAGGTGGGCGATGGTCTCGAGCTGACGGTTGGCGCTCTCCAGGTCGTGGGTGCGGGTCGCGACCATCTGCTCGAGGCGCTCGGTGACCTGCGCCAGGCGCCCGGTCCGCCAGCGGACGACGCGCGCGGTGGCATAGGCCAGCGCCAGCAGCGCGAGCAGCGCCCACAGCGCGTTGGCCCAGCCACGCTGGTACCAGGGCGGGATGACGGTGATGCGCAGCGGCGCGGTGCGGGTCTCGCGCCCGTCGGGGTCGCGGGCCGCGACCTGGAAGCTGTACTCGCGCGCCGGGAGGTTGCTGTAGGTGTAGCCGGCGGGCGGCTCCCAGCCTTCGTAGCCGGTGTCGGTCGGCAGCAGCTGCGCGTGGTAGAGCACCGCGTCGGGCCGCGCCAGCTCGGCGAGCGCGAACTCGAAGCGGATCGACCATTTGCCGCGCAGCAGCTCGAGCTCGCGGCCGTCGAGCGGCAGCAGGCGCACGCCCTCGGCGTCGGTGATCTTGACCGCGCGCAGCCGCACCTGGTTGGTGGTGGCGGACGGCGCGGTCTCGCCCGCGTCGTAGCGCAGCACCGCGCCCGACGACACCACCAGCAGCGCGCCGTCCTGGTCCTCGCGCATCGCACGGAACGCGCCGCGCCGCAGGCCGAGCGTCGGCTCGACCGCCCAGGCTCCGTCCGCGGGGCGACGGAACAAGGCGCGTTCGCCGTGGGCCCACTGCGTGCCGTCGTGGGTCGCGAGCAGCTTGAGCTCGTCGCCGGTGGCGCGCAGCGCGCCCAGCCCGTCGAGCTCGGTGGCGACGAAGCGCGCGCCATCCCAACGCCAGATGCCTTGGCTGGTGGTGGCGATCAAACCGTGGCCCGGCAGCCAGGCGACGCTCGCGCTGCGCGGCGTGCCGTAGTGCAAGCCTTGCTCCGCGCCGAGCGCCAGCTGCGCGACGACCCGGCGTCGGTCGGCGCTGAGCGTGACGCGCTGCACGCCGCCGCGTCGCGTGCCGAGCCAGACCTCGGTGGCCGCGGTCTCGACCATGCTGCTGACGCCGAGGTCGCGGAGCTCGCCGGGGTCGACCAGCACCCGCGGCGTGGCGCCATCGAGCCCGACCAGCGCCAGGCCGTAGTCGGTGCCGACCAGCACCTCGCGGTCGGCGAAGCGCGAGCGCTGCAACAGCTTGGGGTAGAAGGTCTTGCCGGTCAGCTCGCGCACGCCGCGCGCGTCCACCAGCTGCAGCGCGTAGGAATCGGCGAGCAGCGCGCGGCCGGCGCCGAGGTCGAGCAGGTCGTAGGTCTCGGCGTCGGTCCAGCCCAGCGGCTCGAGCCGGACGCGGCCGAGCGGATCGAGGTTCGCCGCGGTCGCGCCGGCGCCGGTCAGCACCAAGCTGCGGCCCTGCCAGCGCGCGACGCCGAAGGCGGTGGAGGCGAGGCCCTCGGCGCGGCCCAGCGCGCTCCAGCGCCCCGGCCAACCGACGTGGTAGATCGCCTCGTCGCTGGTGACCAGCAACCCGCCGTCGCGGGCGCGGGTCAGGTCGTTGGTCGCCGCGCCGTCGAGCCGCAGCCGGCGCAGCGCCTTGCGCCGCAGGTCGACCAGCAGCACCTCGCCGAAGTCGGAAGCGAAGGCGATGCGCCCGTCGTCGAGCGCCACGTACTGCCAGAACGAGGCGGAGGGCGGCATGCCGGGCGGCATCGGGTAGTCGCGCAAGCGCCCGTCGCGCCACTCGCGCCACCGGCCGTCGCGCGCGGTGGCTAGCAGGCCGCCTTCGGGCGTCGGAGCGAACTGGTAGACGAGGTCGGTCAGCGCCTCGCTGCCCGGCACCTTGACCCACTCGTCGGCCACCAGCCGGCGCAGCCCCTCGCCGCGGAACTGCAGTAGCAGGTTGCCGTCGGCGTCGCGCGCCATCGCGCCGAAGCGCTGCTCGCGCCGCCAGAGGCGGACCGCGTCGGTCGCCGGCTGCCAGCGGAACACGTGCTGCACGCCCCAGAAGAACACGCCCTCGGGGTAGGCGTAGACGTCCCAGATCTCGGCGAAGCGCTCGTCGGGCTCGAGCAGCGCCGCGAACTTCGGCGTCAGGTCGACGAAGCGCTCGGCGCCGGTCGCATCGCGTTCGAGGTAGCCGAAGCTGTCGTAGCCGCCGACGTAGATCCGGCCCTGGCCGTCGTCGGCGACGATCCGTGCGATGTCGCCGTTGGGCAGCGGCACCAGCCGCCAGTGCTCGCCGTCGAACACCAGCACGCCCTTGTCGTTGGCGACGTAGACCCAGCCGTCGAGGTCCTGGGCGATGCCGTTGTTCTGCGCGCCGGCCCCGACGTCGGGAGCGAAGCGCTCGAGCGGCGGCAGCGTCGGGAACGGCGCGGGCGCGCCGGCGTGCGCGGCGATCGCGACGCACGACGACAGGGCGAGCAGCAGGGGACGGTGGCGGGCGCGCATGCTCGGGATCGCGGCGCGGCCGGGCGGGCAGCGCATGGCAGGCACTCTATCAAACGGTCGGCCCCGGTCCGGGCGCCGTCGGTCAGTCCGCGGTCGGCGCACGTCGGTAGACCGGGCGCCGCTGACCTGGCGGGCTCAACGCTCCTCGCGGACCACGACCACCGGCTGCACCGAGCCCGCCGGTTCGAGCTTGGTCAGGTCGGCGACGATGGCCCGGGCGTACTCCTGGGCCCCGGCGCGGACCGCGAGCTTGAGCTTTCGGCCGCCATCGGTGGCCCACTCATCGGCCCAGAACCCGCGCTCGTCAGCGCCAAGGAACGAGCGGGTGCGACGCATCAACTCCTTCACCCGCTGGTCGCGCCGCTTGGCGAGCTCGACCTTGCGGCTGGCGCTCTTCGATGCCGCGATCAGCGCGTCGTACTCGGCGCGGACCGCCGAGGCTTCGTGGTCGTTGAGCAGCTCCTGCGCGAGCGGCGGGGAGCGCCAATCAGCGACCCCCCGGTAGATCGGCTCCTCGAGCCAGCGTGCGACATGCTCGCCGCCGTCGGGCTCGCGGATCGTGTAGAGGCTCGGGCCGAGCCTGCGGTTGAACAGCATCACCGGACCGTAGAGGCGCACGGTGCGGAAGTCGGGGCTGAGCATGCAGCGGGTCTGCGCCACCAGCCAGCTGTCGGCTGCGGAGCGGTTGACGCGCACTGCGGCGATCTCGTAGCCACCGTCCTCGACCCCGGTCTCGGTCGCGCCGAGCCAGGGGTGCGCGGCGAGCTCGCGGTCGAGCGCCGCCGCGACCTCGCTCGCGCAGTCCCAGTCAGGGACGCTGGCGCGGATCCGGTCGAGGTGCGGTTGGGACTCCTTCACCGCGCGGCGCGCGTCCTCGTCGAGCTTGCGCTCGACCATCGCGTTGCCGGCCATCATGCCGATGAAGGTGGCGAGGAACAGCGGGCCGGCCGCCATGCCCGCCGGCACCGAGATCACCACCACCGTCGGCACCCGCGCGATCTCGAAGAACGACAGCTCGTGGTCGAGCAAGGGCGTCACGCCGACGTGCACCAGTACCTGGGTGCGGCCGAGCAGCGGCTTGTGGTCCTCGGCGAGCCGGTACTTCGGTTGCGGCGCGTCGTCCTTGCGGGCGACGGCGGGCAGGGGTGCGAGCGCCAATGCGAACGCGACGAGCAGCGCGACGGCGTCGCGCAGGGGGCGGATCAGGGTCATGGGGGCGCCGGGTGGTGAACGCGGCGCGCATCCTACCGGATGCGCCGTCAGGTTGCGAAGCGCCGCCGGTAGACCGGGCGCCACTGGCCGGGCGGGGTGGCGTCGCGGAAGCCGCAGGCCCGGTACATCGCCGGCACACCGGTCCAGGCGAAGGCGTGGGCCAGGGTCTTGGTGGGCGAGGTCCGGGCCGGGAAGCCGTCGAGCGCCGGCGCGCGGCGGCGACGCGCCAGCGCGACCGCCGCGTCGAGCAGCGCGCTGCCGACCCCGCGCCCGCGCCAGCCGTTGCGCACGAAGAAGCACGACACCACCCACGCGCCGACCGGGGCGGGCGCCGCGAGGCTCGGCGAGTTCGCGAGCTTGGGGAAGTCGCGGCGCGGGCCGAGCGAGCACCAGCCGATCGGCTCGCGGCCCGCGAACGCGAGCAGGCCGGTGACGCGACCGGCCGCGACCAGGCGCTGCAACGCACGCCGGTTCGGCGCGCCCTTGCTGCGCTCCCAGGCCGCGCCGCCGCGCGGTCGGCGCCAGAACATGCACCAGCATCCGCCGCAGGCGCCGCGCGCGCCGAACAGCGCGACCAGCGTCGGCCAATCGCTGCGGCGCAGGGGACGGATGCGGAGCGCGGGCTCGGCCATCGTCAGAGCCTAACGCCGCATCCGGCATACTGTCGCGCCATGAGCGACGCCGCCTCCCGACTGTTCGCCGCGACGCTGTTCGCGGCGCTGGTGCTGATCTGGGGCTCGACCTGGTACGGCATCCACCTCCAGGACAACGGCACGCCGGCGACCGCCGCGGTCGCGGTCCGGTTCCTGATCGCGGCGGCGCTGCTGTGGGCCTACGCGCTCGCGCGGCGCGTGCCGATCGCGGTGCCGGCCGGCGCCTGGCCGCTGGCGCTCGCCCACGGCCTGACCTTCTTCTGCTTCAACTACCTGCTGATCTATCTCGCCACCCAGACCGTGCCCTCGGGCTTGGTGTCGGTGCTGTTCAGCAGCGTGATCCTGTTCAGCCTCGGCTGGGAGGTGCTGCTGCTGCGCCGCTTCCCGGGCGGGAGCGCGGTCGCCGCCGCCGCGCTCGGGCTGTGCGGGCTCGGGCTGCTGTTCGAGCGCGAGATCTTGGCCGGCGCGATCGATCCGTTGGGCGCGGCGATCGTGCTGGTCGCGGCGTTGGTCGCCTCGACCGGCAACGCGCTCTCGCAGCTGCTGATGCAGCGCGGCATGGCGATCGTGCCGCTCTCGACCGTCGGCATGACGATCGGCGCCGCGGCGATGACCGCGATCGCGCTCCTGCGCGGCGAGCTGACCGCGGTGCGCTGGGACCCGACCTTCGCCGCCGCGCTGCTCTACCTCGCGGTGGTCGGCTCGATCGCGGCGTTCGGCCTCTACTTCCAGCTGGTGCGCCGGCTCGGGCCGACCCGCGCCGCCTACAGCTCGGTGTTCTTCCCGCTGGTCGCGCTCGCGATCTCGGCGCTGTTCGAGGACTACGCGATGACCGCGGCCGGCTGGCTGGGCGTGGCGCTGCTCTCGGCCGGCGCGGTGCTGGCGATCGGCCGCCAGCGCTGAGCGGCTTGCCAGGCGTGCCGCCCCCGGCGCAGGCTTGCCCTCCCATGCCCTTCGGCCCCGCACCACACGCCGCCCCGACCACCCGCGCCGCGGGCGACCAGCTCGCGCTGCTCAACGAGGTGGCGCGGATCGCGACCACCGACCTCGAGCTGCGGCCGATGCTGCAGCGGATCACCGACCTGCTCCACGAGCGCTGCGGTTGGGAGGTGGTGGCCTGCGTCTCGCTCGACAACGAGCAGCGCAGCGTGGTCTGCGAGGCGCTCTCGGCGAGCGTGCCGGTGCCGCTCGTCGCCGGCCACAGCTGGCCGCTCGGCAGCGGCATCGTCGGCACGGCGGCGATGAGCGGCGAGACGCGCCACGCCGCCGACGTGCGTCAGGCCAAGACCTACCTCGGCGTGGTCCCGGGCACGCTCTCCGAGCTGTGCGTGCCGATCAAGCACCGCGACCGGGTGGTGGCGCTGCTCAACCTCGAGAGCCCGCGGCTCGGTGCCTTCGACGGTCAGTTGGCGTTCGTCGAGACCGTCGCCGAGCAGATCGCCGGCAACATCGCCAACGCCCGGATCCACGCCGAACTCCGCCAGCGCGCCGCGTTCACCGAGGTGATGGCCGAGCTGTCGCGAGTCGCGCTCGAGCCGGCGCCGCTCGACGAGCTGTTGCGGCGCATCGTCGACTACATCGCCAAGGCCTTCGACATGCCGGTCGCGTCGATCATCATGCTCGACGAGGACGGCGCGCGCTTCGTGCGCGAGGTCCACGGCGGGAGCGTGGCGATCGCGCCGCCCCAGGCCTCGTGGTCGGTGGCCGAGGGCATCTCGGGGCGCTGCGTGCGGCTCGGCCGGCCGGTGCTGGTCACCGACGTCAGCGCCGACCCCGACTACATCTCGGCCGGGCCCGGGGTGCGCTCCGAGTTCGTGGTGCCGATCAGCTACCGCGACCGGATCCTGGGCGTGCTCAACCTCGAGTCGATGCAGCTCGACGGCTTTCCGAGCTTCGCCCAGCGTGCCTTCATCGGCATCGCCGACCAGATCGCGGGCGCGATCTACGGCGCGCGGCTGCGCGAGCAGCAGCGCGAGCACGCCGCGCTGATGGAGCTGCTGTCCGACGTCTCGCGCTTCGCGACCCGCGACGCCTCGTTGCAGGAGAACCTGCGCGACGTCTCCGAGTACCTGGCCCGCGAGTTCGAGGTCGCGGTCGCGAGCGTGCTGCTGCTCGACGAGTCCGGCCAGCACTTCACCATCGAGACCATGGCCGGCGACGTCCGGCTCGGGTCACCGACCGGCGGCGTGTGGCCGGTCACGGTCGGGGTCTGTGGCCGCTGCGTGCGCAGCGGCGCGGCGCAGCTCGCCTACGCCGGCGAGGACCGCGACTACGTGCCCGGCCACCCGACCATCGCCGCCGAGTACGTCACGCCCATCAAGGTCGGCTCGCGGGTGCTGGGGGTGCTGAACCTCGAGAGCTTCAATCGCGGCACCTTCACCGAGTCGGTGTGCATGGTGCTGGACGCGGTCGCCGATCAGATCGCAGGCGCGGTCAACATGGCGCTGCTCAACCGGCGCCTGACGGAGACCAACCGCATCGTCGAGCAGCGCACCACCGAGCTCGCCTCGGTCAACCAGAAGCTGGCCCAGGTCAACCTCGAGCTGCGCCGGCTCTCGCTCCACGACCCGCTGACCGACATCCCCAACCGGCGACGCTTCGACGAGGTGCTGCGCCACGAGTGGCGCTGGGGCGCGCGCACCCAGCGGCCGCTGGCGGTGCTGCTCATCGACCTCGACCACTTCAAGGCGCTCAACGACACCCACGGCCATCCGTTCGGCGACGAGTGCCTGCGCAAGGTCGGGCGGGCGCTGAGCAGCGCGCTGACCCGGGCCGCCGACTTCGTGGCGCGTTACGGCGGCGAGGAGTTCGCGGTGGTGCTGCCCGACACCGACCGCAAGGCGGCGGTCGCGACCGCCGAGGCGCTGCGCATGGCCATCAGCGAGCTCGCGATCCGCAACGACGGCGCGCCGAGCGGGCGCCTGTCGCTATCGGTCGGGGTGGCGATCGTGGTGCCGCGGCTCGAGGACCGCATCGGCGAAGCGGTCGAGATGGCCGACGCCGCGCTCTACGCGGCCAAGAACGGCGGGCGCGACCAGGTCCAGGTCGCGGGCTGAGCGCCGCTCACGACAGCGCGAAGGCCAGCAGGAACAGCAGCGCGCGGTAGACCCAGAGGTGGCCGGCGATCGCGCCGATCAAGGCCAGCGGCGCCTTGAGCGAGGCCAGCCAGATCGGCTGGCCATAGGCGCGGCGCAGCGTGGCGCCGAAGCCGTAGCCGAGCGCCGCGAGCAGCCCGAGCTTCCACGCCAGCGGCAGTTCGCCGCCGCTCGGCCCGGCGAACAGCGCGTACCAGAGCGTCGCGCCCTGCGCGAACAGCATCATCACCAGCAGCGCGAACGCGACCAGGTGCAGCGCCACCGCCAGGTGGTCGACGAGCGGGATGCCGCGCCGCCAGTGCAGCAGCCACAGCACCGGCGCCAGCAGCAGCGCGTGCAGTATCACCAGCAGCTTGGCCAGCGAGTAGGTCTCGAGCGCGAAGGCGTGGGCGTAGGCAGCCTGGTCGATGCCGCGCGCCGCGAGCCGCGCCGCGACCAGCTCCTGGGCCCAGGGGCCGTACCACTGCTGCGACTGCTCGCCGAGCGAGAGGTTGAAGTCGCTCATCGGCGGCGCGATGAAGTAGATGAGGTTGACGATCAGGAACAGCGCCAGCGGCGACAACCAGCGGCTGCGGCGCCCGGCCAGCCATTCGGCGCCGAGCAGGCCGGGCCGCAGCACCAACGCCGCCAGGCTGCGCAGCAGCCGCGAGTCGAAGTCGGTCAGCGCGCCGAACAGTTGGCCGGCGAAGTGGCGCAGCGTGCGTTCGCTCGGCTCGATGCGCTTCTGGCCGCAGGCGTGGCAGAAGCGTCCCGCCAGCGTCGCGCCACACTCCAGGCACCGCGGACCTTGCATGGCGTGAACCTAGCACGGTTGGCCGGCGCGACCAGCGCCGACTAGACTGCATCACGCCGCCTCGCGCCGTCGCTGCTCGCGCGGACGCGGCGGCGACGGAGGAGGCCGACCATGCCCAAGCGTCAATCCAAGCGTCCCACCCGATCCGCGCCGCTCGTCACCGGGTTCGGCGGTCTGTTCTTCAAGGCCGACGACCCGAAGCGCCTCGGCGCCTGGTACGCCGAGCACCTCGGCTTGGCGATCGAGCCCTGGGGCGGTTGCGCCTTCCAGTGGCGCGAGGCTGGATCGCCCAAGACGCTCGGCCACACCGTGTGGAGCCCGTTCGCGCGCGACACTGGCTACTTCGCGCCCAGCCAGAAGGACTTCATGTTCAACCTGCGGGTCGCCGACCTCGACCGCGTGCTGCTGGCGCTGCGTCGCGCCGGCGTGACGGTCGACGACAAGGTCGAGGACGGCGAGTTCGGACGGTTCGGCTGGTGCCTGGACCCCGAGGGCAACCGCGTCGAGCTCTGGCAGCCACCGAAGGCCAAGGCGGGGCGCGTCCGGACCGCGCCGAAGCGTAAAGCGAAAGCGAAGACGAAAGCGAAGGCGAAGCCCAAGCGCCGGGGCCGCGCTTGACCGGGCTCGAACGCCAGCGCCTGGCGCTGCTCGGCATCTACGCGGCGCTGTTCGCCGCGCTCGCGGTCTGGGCCGCGATCGAGCCCTTCGACCGCAAGGACTGGGCGCTGGAGAACGCGCTGGTGGTGCTGGCGTTCGTGGTGCTGGTCGGCAGCTACCGGGTGCTGCCGCTGTCGCGGGTCTCGTACTCGTTGATCTTCCTGTTCCTGTGAGTTGCCCCGGGTTTCGTGTACACATGATTAGGTAGCGGTCCTCGTCCTCTCATACGCCATCAGTGAGCAAGCCGCCCAGGGTCACGTGGGCGCGCCGTGGGTTGTAGAACAACTCGATGAGATCGAAGAATCTCGCGACGTGCCTCCTCGCGCGTCAAGTAACGCTGGTGGTGAATCAGGTCGTTCTTGAGCGTGCTGAAGAAGCTCTAGACCACCGCGTTGTCCCAGCAGTCGCCCTTGCGGCTCATGCTCTGCACGATGCTAGGAGAAAATGGGTCGAACTGATTATTCGTTGAGCGCCGTTTGACGGCGCTATCCGTGCAGGACCGGTCGGTCAACTGCCGCGCCTGCATCACGCGAAGATCTTTCCGTCAC
>Ga0247727_10009261_pt1 | contig 17923 bp, 15 predicted proteins | sample WisWelCaveWW1625_FD_202498 | JGI IMG/M metagenome (GOLD analysis project Ga0247727, IMG submission 202498) | Biofilm microbial communities from Wishing Well Cave, Virginia, United States - WW16-25 | ecosystem: Environmental > Aquatic > Deep subsurface > Groundwater > Cave microbial mat | place...
GTGTAAGTTGCGGTGCTTAAATTATTAAACATATTAAAATGGAAAAATGATCGGATATCGCTGATTGCGGGCAATCTGCTTATCCAAGTATTCCTCAATCATTCCCGTTTCAAAATTTTTCCTCATCACTAGTACTGCTTCGGCATTAAAATCCTTTTTCTTGAAAACCTTGCCAATAGACAGATTTTGCCGATGCCCCGTCAGATTTCCTTGATTATACCCCTCAATAATTCTTACTAACAAGTGAGTAGCGGCAATAACGGTTTTAAAACCCAAAGTATGGCAGTTGTCACCCAAGGCATAGTCAGGCCTGACTTGACCTAAAATTGCACCGGCATCGACTTCAAGTGTCGCCAAATGGATAGTAGCGCCAACACACTCCGGCTCGCGGAACACCAAGGGCCAGAAATTTGTGCCAGAACCGCGATAATAGGGGGATAAACCGAGATGTAAATTGATGGTTTTATCTTTAAAATATTCTAAAAGCGGATTTTTAATGATAGAAGATCCGAACAGAATCAGATAATCCGGGTTTTTATTTTTAATCCATTCAAAAACCTCGGTTCCATTAGAGGCGCCGCGTGCTACCTCCAGCATATTCCGTGCAGGAATTTTAAAATTTTCATGTTCGCCAAAAAATTCCCGCTCTTTTTCTTTCAATTCCCGTAAATGCGTTTTTATGATTTCATCTTCCGCTGCCGTAGCGCCTTGGGCGGAAGCAAGTTTTGCTTCGGATACCACGCCTGCCAAATTCAGATGATCGGAAAGATAATTAGCAACGAAATGATGCCGCAAAGCATTACTGGTGATTAAGACTATTGAAGCCATAATGAATTTTCTTTAATTTAAAAAATAATTTTTCTAATATCGTTGGTATCTAATCTTGGTATGAGATACGGGCTATCCCCGGCCCTCAAAGAACGCGGTTCCGTAATAAAAGCATGCTTAAAACCTTCTTCCCCCAAAAGGCCGACAACTTCATTGTTATAGCGGCCGTGAGGATAAGAAAAAGTTGTCGGATCTTCTCCTAAAAGCCTCCTGAGAATCTTTTTGGAATCTTGTACTTCGCTGCGAAAATATTTTTGGTTAACGTTTTCTTCTAAATAATGCCTGTGGGCATGGCTGCCAATGGAAAAACCGGCATCTTTAAGGCTAAGAATGTCCGGTTCATTCATAAAAGTTCCCCGCCCAAACTTCTCCGGGTCTAAAGAAAAATTTTTAAAACAATGGCCCAAAAACGGTTCTGTCAGATCTTGAGGCGCCGACATCATAGTTTCCTTAAAATTGGCAATTAAAATATCCTCAAAAAGCCTTTTCTTAGGATTAACTCTTTGGTCTTTAGGTATCTGATATTGGTTCTGAAAATCGTTGAATGAATCAATTAATTTTTCTGCCGGAACCTTAGAAAGCAAAAAGTGAATCTGGTGGGCGGATGGCAAAAATCCATTAAGAGTGTCGGTAATGATAAAAAAAGTCGCGGTCGCATTATATTTTTTCAAAATCGGGACCGCATTCTGATATTGGTCTTTCAGGCCGTCATCAAAAGTAATGGCGCAATAATTACCCCTGCTATTCTCCTGGGATGCCCTATAAACGTCAACAGCCGGCACTATGGAAAAATTACCTGATAAGAACTTTATTTGGCGCTCAAATTCGCTAATAGAGCACGGCCAAATGCCGGAAAAATCCGGCCGAGGATCCTCAACGTAATGATAATTTACAATAAAATTCTTAATATCCATATTCCAGAGGGAACCTTCTGCATAATTTTTCGACTTCCTTTTTAACATCTCGCTTTTTAATTAAAACCAGATAAATAAATTCGGCAATTTCGGACATTTCCCGCTCGCACATCCCGCGAGTAGTAACCGCTGGTGTACCAATTCGGATGCCCGACGGCTTAAAAGGAGACTGGTCGCCCGGTATAGCATTGCGATTCGCAGTAATATTATTTTTTTCCAGTATTTTTTCCGCGGCTAACCCGTCAAGTAAAAAATTTTTAAGGTCAACAAGAATTATATGGTTATCAGTCCCATTGGTAACTAATCTGAATCCAAGATTTTTTAAATTGTCAGCCAGGACAGCGGCATTTTTTACAACTTGCCGCTGATATTGTTTGAATCCCGGCTTTAATGCTTCAAAAAACATCACTGCTTTGGCAGCAACCACATTATTGTGCGGACCGCCCTGCATTCCGGGAAAAACCGCCCTATCTATTTTTTCAGATAACTTTTTCCTGGTAAAAATTATCGCGCCCCTTGGACCGCGCAAAGTCTTATGAGTTGTAGTCATTACTATATCACTATAACGAAATGGGGACTGGTGTAAATCGGCCGCTACTAAGCCTGCAATGTGCGAAATATCCGCCAGATGATACGCGCCGGCAGATTTAGCAATCTGGCCAAATTTTTTAAAATTAATTTTTCTAGGATAAGCCGTCAATCCGGAAACAATAATTTTGGGTTTATATTTTTTAGCTAACTTTGCCGCCTCGGCATAATCTATTAAGCCGGTCTGTTTATTGACGCCATACTGGACCGATCGATAAATCTTACCGGAAAAATTCACTTTATGGCCATGGGTCAAGTGGCCGCCAGACATTAAATTCATGCCCATCAAGACATCGCCCGGATTCATTAAGGCAAAATAAATTGCTAAATTTGCAGGCGAACCGGAATATGGCTGAACATTAACATCCCAATCTTGGAACGATAAATTGAAAACTTGCCTGGCCCTATCTTGAGCCAATTTTTCAATCAGGTCATAGAATTTATTCCCTGGGTAATATCGCCTTCCGGGATAACCCTCGGAATATTTATTGACCAGCGGTGATCCTAAGATTTTTAATATCTGAGGCGATGCATAATTTTCTGAAGCGATTAAATCCAGCGAAAGATGTTGCCGCTTCAATTCTTGCTTAACCAAATTTTGTAACTGCTTATCCTGCATAAACGGCTTAAACGTCCGGTTATTCATATAATACGGAGCATAAAAAATCAACGTTCCTTCTATAACTAAAGCCATCAGAAAACTTAATATATTTCTCAAATGCCGCCTGCCTCTCCTGATATTCCAGATTAGGATTTTTAAAATAAATATTAATATTATTAATCAACTCTTCAAAGCTATACACTAACCGGACAGATTTCATTTCAATCAATGGTTTGTAGTGGCTAAAGGTATAGCCCAAATGATATTGCGGCGGATAATTAATGTTAATAACTGGCTTATCAAAAACAAAAGCCTCCAGAGTAATAGTAGATAGATAATTAATATTTAAATCACAATATTTCAAAGTATGCTTAAGATTCAGCAGGTCGTCCTCATCCATTTCAATATTACTGCCCAATTCTATAATTTTTTCTTTACCGGCCTTCTCAACACATAAACCCCTTATTCCCGCATCAAGAAAAGAGGTAAAATTTTTCACTTCTTCTTTCGGATGCATTCTGATTAGAATATTTGGAAAGCCGTTAAAAAAATTTTTATCTCTGGCCTCCAATAAATCTTTTAATACCAAGTGTTCGTCGGGATAATTGCCCTTAGTAACCGTGGTAATAAGTATTAATTTTTCCCTTGGATCTAAATTTTTACTTTTTAAAAATTCTTCCCGGGACAATTCACGGGGCTGTTTTTTAAAATAATGATCAAATCTCATTATTCCCGAAACAAAAACGCGGTTTTCCGGATAACCATATTCTTTAATGGCGGTGTTTTTAATAATCTCATTCCAAACAATCAAGTAATCAACCCTTCTGAAGTGCGGGCCTCCATTATGCAAATTATCCCAGCTAAAATTAATTGCCGCAGTAGGAAGATGCGATTTTTTAGCCAGTACAATCGCTTCAGCGTCAAAATGGGTAAATCCCGGAGTAGGCGTAATGACCATTGCCGGCTGATATTTTTCCGCATATTTTAAAAATAATTCGGATTTGGGGACCAATAAAATTTCCAATCTAGAAAAAAAATCCGGCGTCAGCCACGCCGCGGGAAGCAAATACGAAAAAAATCGCAACGCCCTTCTCCGCCAATCCCTCATTCCTTTTTTGCGGTTCCGCTGGATCACCGGCTCAAAATCATATTTTCTGATAAGAGAATATCTCAAAAACTTCCCGAACAAATTCCAAAATCGCGGATATTGTATTTTCCACTTTATATGGACCAGATTCGGTGACTGAAGCTGCAGCTTATCGTCCACCAGAACTCCTTCGGGCGCAAAAATAACAACTCGGAATTTAGAAACTAAGTATCCTATAAATTCAGTGTGTAAAAAATCGGATGAATAAACGTAATTCGGTATAAATAAAAATATTGTCTTCATGTACCAATTTATTTTATATTTAATTTCATTTTAATCAAAGAGGCCAGATTAAGATACATGTTTTTCAAAAATATCTTATCATCTTCAGTAAATGAAAACAGCTGGCTCCATTTTATAGACACCAGATTTTGGTACCTGGAAAAGTACCAGAGAGTAATCGGAAACATAACTAATTTTATCAATATTTCCTTTGCGACCATTCCCCACAATCCAAATAAGCGGACTAAAATCAGCAATAATGGAATTTCCGCGGCAGACCTTATAACGCTATGATAGAGCAGAAATTTCTGTTTCTTTAAAATTTGTAGATAAATAGACGGCATGAATGCAAGCATTCCTATCGGCAGATTCAACAACAAAATGTAAAAAAGCGGCAGTGCGACATCATACTTCACAAAAAATAATCTGATAAAGGGGGGAACTGCAATCAATGCCGCGATAGACACTGCAATTGAAAGTAAAAAGAGGTATTTCATCCCATAAGAAAAGATTCTCTGAGACTTGGCCTTGTCTCCTATAGCCAATGCGGCAAGAGAATTTATTGTATTATTCGGAAAATAATCCTTTATAGTGCCGACTATCATATTTGCCACAGAAAAAACAGCGACAGCCTCTGTGCCAACAAATAATTTAAGTATCCATGGCTCAATTCTTGAAGTTAATCTTGAAAATAGGGATCTTGCTATATCCCACTTCCCATGCGCAAAAATTATCCCCAGAAGAATCCTTTCATTTAAAGCATTTATGCCGACCCAAGGGCGGTAAGCCCTGATTGCGGCCGGAACTAAGAATAAAAGAGAAATAAACATGGGGACCACTAAAGATATTAAAACTTCCCGCAGCCCGATATTTGAAAAGAAGAAACAATAACCTAATATAAAAAATTGGACGAATTTAGCAATTGAGGATCTGCTCGCGACAACTTTAAACTCCAATCTTAATTTAAGCAATAATTTCATCGCGTGAAGAATGGCCTCGGATAAAAATAAAAATGACATAATCTTGGTAAGTTGGATAAAATCCGGACCATATCTGTATGAAAGGGAAGATGATCCAAAAAAGAATAGGCTCCAAAAAAATATTCCTATCAGCGCGCAAATCTTGCTATGTTCAAAAAAAAGATGTTTTGCTTTTTCTTCTTTTCCTGATCCGACCAAACGAAATACCTCATTACTTACTACCGGACTGCCAATCAGCATTAAATCAACGAATGCCGCATAAGTGGAAAGAAGCAACTGGAACACTCCATACTGATAAACCGTCAACGAAGATACAATAAAAAAAGTATTCGCCAGACCGAATATCTTTGATAACATACCCCAAAATCCATAATACAGCTCTCCGATTATAAATTTTTTTGAAAAGGAAAGGTGGTTGCTATTCATGCGCAAGTTGTAAATTAATAAAATCTGCAATGCGCTTTGTCGACTCACCATTCAGCTGATAACACATTTTTTCAATAAGGTCCTTACGATTTTGCATATCAGTTTCGGGAAAATCCAGATATTGCTTCATCTGGCTGAATAGCTCATCAAAACTCCTCGCGACTTTCACGCTGCCGGTATCCAGCACATGCTTGAAGTGCGAAAGTTTTTCCATGCGCGCCAACGACTGGTGCATCGGCCGCTTGCTGTAGCCGTCAAACCCTATCGTAATCGTAGGCCTATCAAATATTGCGGCTTCAATTGCGGTTGTAGAAAATACGGAAATAACCACATCGGCATGGCGCATAATATTGGTGAATTCCACAATATTTTCAAAATTGATCGAAGTATTTTTCCAAAAAAATGCAATTCCAGACAATCCCTCCAAATGCTTATATTTAGCAATATCGGCCCGATTTGGATATGGACGCACTATCACGCTGGTCGGATATCCGAATTCTCCGCGCCAAGCCCGGTCATAAATAGCCTTTAAAATATCCTGCTCGTCCAAAGCATAAACGCTTCCGGAAATAAACAAAATTAATTTTGAATCGGGATTAAGTCCGTATTTTTTTAACACCTCTGCGCGCGGTTTTATATATTCTTTTCCGGTTACATAAAAATCAAATTGTGGGAAGCCAACCATCACGATCTGCTCTTCACGATAACTATGATATTCCATTGCCTCCTTTTTCATCGGCTGATTTTGTATTAAAAGAAAATCACTATGAAGCGGAACATAATATTTATTCAGATGGTCCCAGTTGGCAGGCATGCCGATTGTCTTCACCTTTCTCCGCTGCGCTTCCGCTAATAATTCCACATCTTCAAAAGCGGCGATGCCGGATAAAAATACCAAATCCGGATGATATTTTTCAAAAAGATCGGCAAGCTCTTTCCTAGAAAAAAGTTTCTTATATCCCCATGGAACAAAAATGGTTTTTATCCACCGGGATCTCCCAAATATTTTAGAAATCAGGCCCTTCAAAGGAGCGGCATACCTATTGCCTCCGGCCGGGGGCGCGTCAGCCCGCGCGCCAAAGGTCGCAAGTAAGCGGGTCGTGCCTGTAAAAATAAGATAAGAATAAAAAAAATAAAATAACTTCTGAAGAAGTGAAAAATTTTGCATCTTTGTATCTACCTCTTCCACAATCACGTTCGGACCCAGGCCATATTTTTCAATTAAATTGCGGAAATTAGAACCCCTCGGAACTAATGCCACCACCCGCATATCCTTGTTTTTCGCAAGACGCGCAACCGTTCCATTGGGAATCACCATAAAATTCCTGAATCCCATAATTGAATACATAGAGAAAAAAAGTGTTTTTTGCATATTCATTGTCTTGAATGTGTCAGAATAGTAACATATAGTATAACCTTAGAAACTCTAAAAAAGGAACATATGGAAAAGGCCGTAATTATAGGCGCAAATGGACTTTTGGGCAGAGAATTATCAAACCATCTCAAGTCAAGATTTATAGTGGTGCCGCTTACTCATCAGGATATTGAAATCACTAATCCGGATAGCATCCGCGCACAGCTTGAAACTCATCGTCCCGATGTCGTTATCAATTGCGCGGCTATTCTAGATATCGATTTTTGCGAACAAAATCAGGCTAAATGCTATGCAATAAATCGTGACGGAATTAAAAATATCCTTAAAACATTAATTAAACTGAAAAAACCGGCAACAGTAGTGCAGATCAGCACATCCGAAGTATTCGGCGGAACATCTCAAAATTGCAAAATTGATGGATACAAAGAAGAAGATGAGCGCCGCCCGATAAGCGCATACCAAAAAGCAAAAAAAGAGGCGGAGGATCTGACGCAACAAATCGCATCTGCTCACCCGAAATTATTTCCAAAATGGTTCGTCGTCCGGACCGGCTGGCTCTATGGACAAGGAAGAAAAACGTTCGTGGATCGATTTATAAGCGATCTTAAAGAAAAAACCAAGCTGCTCGTCATCCAAGACCAATGGCGCTCACCTACAGGGACTCATGACTTTGCCGAAGGACTAAACAATTTGTTGAATGGAAATTATGCAAGCGGGATATATCACCTTGTAAATGAAGCTGATGCCGGAGGGGCAACGACTTTGGACGTACTAGAATTAATCGCCAACTACCTTAAAATCCCAATGGAAAAATTCCGTCTTACTTTCGTTAATCAAGATAAGTTCTTTAAAGTGCCGCGCGCGCCATCTAACGTACTTCTGAATACTAAACTGCCAAAACTTCCTCATTGGCAAGTTTCCCTGCAAAAATATTTGAAAAAATATTATCCCCTGTAACTTTTAGCTGCATTTTCAAAAACCCGCAATACCCCATCGGCATATTTCACCCAAGAGAAATTTTCTTTCACGAACTTCGTCCCGTTTTCGCTTAGTTTCATATATAAATCCGGTTTTTCTATAAGTTCTTTTACGAGTCCCGCAATATTTGCGGGATTTTTTGGCTCTAAAATTAACGCGTTCTCATGATCGGTAAGCATTTCGTGGCATCCGGCGGTACGCGACACGATAATCGGCAAACCCGATACTGCCGCTTCAAACGGAGACAATCCGTCAGATTGAAGATGGTGCTGAAATATATAAATATCATGCTCCGCATAAGCACGTAATAAATCTTTTTCAGATACTCTGCCTAAAAATTTTACACTATTTTGAACCCCTAATTCATTTGCCAAATCAATGAGGGATTGGTGATATTTTTTATCATTTTCATAATCTCCAAGAATTGTCAGTTTTGGCGCATATCCCTCATCCGATAATATCTTTACTGCGCGGATAGTATCCTGATATCGCCGGTGCGGCATCAAGATACCGCTGGTAAGAATTTTAATCTGTTTTGACGGCGGTGTTCTTTTGGTAAAAATAAAATGTTCCGTATCGGGACCGCTCCGGACAGTTATTGCCTCAAGATTCATATATTTTCTTGAAAGATCTACATTAAAACTATCTACTACAATAATCGCATCCTGATGCCGCAAGAATTTCCAAATCTCATATTGATCAGCGATCGAATACAGCAAACGCTTCAAAAATGATGGGCGGAATGCATCATCTACCCCCCTAAGCCGGTCATATGCCCACTGTAAAAGCGGCAAATCATTCATGTGCCATACAGACGGAATATTCTTTTTAAATTTTTTATAATAAAATGCAACTTTATAACTCACTTGATCGTGTGGGTTCAAAATATAAAAATCATCATCCATTCGCGTAGCCAGTTCTTTCGCAAGCTCATTTTCATTTATCAATTGCAAAAAATAACGCACAAAAGGTACTGATTTAAGCCATAAGGGTCCTGTATTTTTATCTAGAGAAACAACTTCAAAATTCTTCAGCAAATCGCCGTAAGAGCGCTCGGGATCGTATAGAAACGTATACAACTTAATGATATGACCCCGCTTTTGCAATTCGCGCGCCAAAGAAAGCGCCTGGCGCTGGGTACCGCCCCTAACATTTAATCTTCGGATAATCAGGGCTATTTTCATTATTTTTTCTTAAAAAAATCTTTAAAGACGGCCACCATATAATCCATTTCTTTCTTAGCCAATTTCTGATGGCAGCCAATATAAAAACCATTATTATTCACCCACTGAGCCACGGGATATTTTTTCTCAAGATCGCCGAATAACTTTTTATATATGGGCTGATTTAAAAGCGGGAGCATATCCCTTGTTTCCACATTATGTTCTTCCAGATGCATTACTAAATCCTGCTTTTTTACACCAACGCCCTCCCTTACTACAATCGGGAACATCATAAATGAATGTTCAACTTTTTCCGGATGCCACGGCAACTGAAGATATTTTTCAAACGGCTTTAGTTTCTTCAATAAATATGCCGCATTTTTTTGGCGCGCTCCCAGAATTTGATTCCTCCGCTCCATCTGCCCGACGCCAAGCGCCGCTTCCATTTCCGTCGCGCGAAAACTATATCCGAGACGGATAAAATTAAATCTCCGCGATACCACCTGGAAAAGTCCTTGTTTACTTAATTTTTTATCATCATCAATATGAAGATATATCCCGTCACGGCCATGATTTGCCAAACTTTTCATCACCTCGGCATATTTCGGATTACTGGTACAGGAAAATCCGCCCACTCCGGTCACTAATAAATGCGCGACGTATGTTGAGAAACAGCTGATATCTCCAAACGAGCCTACTGGCCTCCCATTGTATTTCACAAACATTGTCTCGCAGGAGTCTTCTATGATTTTCAATTTATATTTCTTTGCAATCTTCAGAATAGGATCCATATCTGCGGGCTGACCAAATAAATGCACAACCATAATTGCCCTAGTTCTTTTAGTTATTTTCTCTTCAATCTTCCTTGGATCAAGGTTATATGTCTGCGCATCCACATCTACAAAAACCGGCTTTAATCCGTTCATGATAATTACATTTGAAGAAGCGACAAAAGTGACTGCGGGACACAATATTTCGTCCTGGTCTTTCCAGCCCTCCGCTTCTTTCAGAGCGGCAACCGCAATCCGAAGCGCGCTGGTGCCGCTATTTACAAAAATCGCATATTTGCAGCCATGCGCTTTTGCGAATTCTTCTTCAAATTTCTTCGTATATGGCCCATAAGAAAGACGCTGATGCCCCAGCACATCATTCACATATTCTTTTTCTTTTTCACTTATATCGGCGCATCCTACGCCGATTTGATAACTGATTTTTTCCATTCTGCGAAATTTGATAGGGGGCTATACTTCTTTTAATTTGATGCCTTGCTTTTCACAGTCAGCTTTCACCATAATTTCCGCCAATTCTTTAAATTTTACTTTTGATTCCCATCCTAATTTTTCTTTTGTTTTTGAGGCATCGCCAACCAGCACATCAACTTCTGCGGGACGATAATACCTCGGATCAACTTCCACATATTTCTCCCAATCCGGAATACCAGCTACCCGAAATGCCTCCTCTGCGAATTCCCGAACCGTATGCATCTCGCCGGTTGCAACCACATAATCATCGGGTTCCAGCTGCTGAAGCATGCGCCAGGCGGCATCCATATATTCAGGAGCGTATCCCCAATCTCTTTTTGCATCAAGATTCCCCAAATAAATTTTCTTCTGCTTGCCGGCCAAAATTTTCGCAATGCCGGTAGTAATCTTCCGCGTTACAAAATTCTCCCCGCGGCGCGGCGATTCATGATTGAATAGAATTCCATTACAGGTGAACATCCCATACGCTTCCCGATAATTTACCGCAGTCCAATAGGCAAATACCTTTGCAATACCATACGGACTGCGCGGATAGAATGGCGTAGTTTCCTTTTGGGGTATTTCCCTTGCCTTTCCAAACATCTCGCTTGAAGACGCCTGATAAAATTTTGTTTTTGAACTTACAATGCGAAGCGCTTCTAAAAGCTTAAGTGTAGATACGCCGGTAATTTGCGCAGTAGATTCCGGAATATCAAAACTGATGCGCACATGGCTCTGGGCGCCAAAATGATACACTTCATCCGGACGGCATTTATCAATAATATGAATTAAGGAATTGGTATCGGTGAGATCGCCATAATGCATAAAAAAATCCTCCGATTCCTGCACGGTCCCGCCATATAAATGATCAATTCTTCCGGTATTAAAACTTGACGAACGCCGCACCAACCCATGCACCTCATATCCTTTGGCCAGCAAAAAATCAGCCATATAAGAGCCGTCTTGCCCCGTAACGCCGGTAATTAGTGCTTTCTTTTTTTGTGCCATATTATTGAGTATAACTAAAATAAAGAAGTTTTCGTAACTTTATTCATCTTTCAAAAAATTTCTTAATCAAAAACAGACTCCCATAAAGACCCGGTCGTATTTAAAGGCCCAGCGCCAGAAACCAATCTTTCTACTCCTTCCATCACCCCTCCCACTGAAATAGAGTCAAGGGCTATTTTATGATTTACTCCCCTTCTCGGCTTTTTAAAAACAAAGCTGGTTGGCTTAATATAAGATCCCGGTAACAACTGCACGCTACGCCCGTCATGGGGCGGCTGTTCCCGAGGATCTACGGGTCCGATAATGTCAATTAATGGAGTTTTGAGTGCGTGCGCAATATATATAGGGCCAGTATCTACTGCAACATATAAACTAAGCCGTTTTATCAAAGAAGGCAATTCTTCCAGGGAAAAATCAGTCGCCTGAAAATAATATTTCTTCGACAAATTTTTCAGCAATGATGAAATCCGCGCATCGTCACTTCTCCCTCCGATAAATACGATTTTTGCGTTATATTTTGCAACGATTCTTTGTGCAAGTTCTGTAAACTTATCATCTCCCCACTCCTTAATCTTATTTCCCGCCGTGATACTTATGCCTACCAAGACATCTTGCTTGTTTATCCGATTTTCTTTCAAAAAACGCTCAACTTTTTGTTCGCCTCCCGAAGAAAGGAAAACTTCTTTTACCTCTTCCGGATCGGAAATGCTTAATACCGAAAGCATTTTTAGATAATGACCAGGTAAATAAGTATGGTGCATATAAAAAAATCGATAATTATTCAGCCAATCGGTCAATAATTCAGAAGGGGGCCTGTCTGAACGGGTCAATTTCACGCGGTCTGGAATCAACCCCCACCATGCCATCAAGGTCCCGATGGAACTTCCAGATAAGCAAAAACTCCAGTCAAATTTAAACAACCTAATCCGGCGAATCACGTCAAAAAAATTTGCGTACCCATATAAAATAATCTCATCAATATGCGGATTATTCTTCAAAATTCCGGCTGTCTTTTTATGCACCACTACCGCGATAAAACTTTTAGGATATTGCTTTTTGATCGCCCGAAATACCGGGGTCGCACAAACTACATCACCAATTCTGGTAAACTGCGGAACCACGAGAATTCTCGGAGATTGGCCATCGCTTTTTCTGCGAGCCCGCCAATGAATAATAGAAAAAATAATCGGCGACCAGGCTATGCTTAATAAAATAAAAATCCAGTTTCGTATGCGATAGTATAGATACATCTTATGCTATAGAGATTTAATTACTAAAAGAAACTCCCCGACTGCCGTGTTCCAGGAAAATTTCTTTACCTGTTGCCGTCCTTTTTCAGTTAAAACTCTTCTCACTTCTCCATCCATTGCCACTTTTTCCATCGCATCGGCCAATTCTTCCGCGCTGCGCGGATTCACCAAAAATGCCGATCCGTCACTTCCCAGTTCAGCCGGGCCAAAAATATTAGAAGTGATTACCGGCAACCCGCAATCCATCGCCTCTAAAATCGGATTTCCGGATCCCTCGATAATGCTTGGGAACAGCAACGCGAGAGCTTTTTTATAAGCATATGATAACTGCCCGTCATTGAGATAGCCTGAAAATATAACATCATTCACCAAACCCTCTTGCGTCACATATTTTTTCAGCATTTCATAATAGACACCCTCGCTCTTCCCGCTCAAAACTAATTTTGTTCCGTTATCCGGCCGCGCCTTCTGAAACATATTGTAGGCACGAACGATATTTAAAACATTTTTCCGTTCCTTCAGGGTGCCGGCGAAAAAAAAGAATTTGTCCGGAAGATCCAGCTTTTTTTCCGGCAAAATACAGATGCTTTTGAAACCGTGATAAATAACTTTGATTTTCTCAGGATTAATATTAAAAAATTTTATTATTTCATCTTTAGTTGAATGGGATATCGCCACAATCGCATCGGCTTTCCGCATAGAGAAACCATGATACCAGCCGATCACGACCCGGCGAAGCCGATCTTTAAAATCGCGCGGGGGCAGATGCTTATAAGGAAAATCGTAAACGATAGCAATAGATTTCGGCGGCCAGAAAAAAAGCGGAAGAACTGGGGTATTAAACACATATACATCAGCACGAGGCGCGTTCCGCAGACGATTCAACCACAAAAATCCGGAACCTAGAACTGCCATCTTCCATTTTTTTCCCGGCAAAGGAAGCGGTGCTTTCGGCTGATGCTTCAAGTAAATAATGTATTCATTCTCCATATCACGCTCTAAAAGCGCTTTTGTCCACTCAAAAATAACACGCGGAAGCCCGCCCGGCATTTGTTCTCCGTATGGATGAAGAATAATACCAATTTTCATCCCGCACATAACAAAGACTGCAAAGCAATCGCAATTCTTTGTTTTATAATTAGTTGACGTTTTATTAAGATATCCATAGTTATTTAGATATAAATTTGACTTCGTTCAGAATTGCTTGTCTTTATTATGTGACGGGATTCATATCTTATTTTACAACTTCTAATTCCCAAAAAATACATTCAACTGGAAAAAGTATAGATAAATATTGATCATAAAAATTTGGGAAACGATGGACAAAAATCTTTAGGAGCTGTTTTAAAGGATTTCTGGATACATGCGGCCAACCATACCAAAATCCCAATTTCTTAAAATGAAATGGGACATAGCCATAATGCCGGAACTCCGTTCCTTCAATAAAGAAATCCATAGAACTCGCGGCAAAAAAATGGTAGTGACTTGGGTCGGCAAAAGCATCAACCGAACGGAAATAAGGAACTTTTATAATAATTCTGGCCCCCTGTTTGGCAATCCGATGAAGCTCGCCCATCGTCGCAAGAACATCCGGCACATGCTCAAGAACGCTATTCAAAAAAATAACGTCAAAAGAACCAGACTTAACCGGCCAAGGAAACACCGCTAGATCGTGTATGATATCAACCTGAGCGTCTTTTATAATATCAATGCCCATCGCCCCGGAAAGCTTTCTCTTCCCGCACCCCACATCAAGAACCTTCTTATCTTTGAAGATATTATCTCTGACCAATCCAGTCAAAGTAAAAATTTTAGGAGTTAATAATTCGTTCATAATTATTGATCTAAAACCAATCGGATAAAATCTAAAATATGTTTCGCGCGTATTTCCCAAGAAAAATCCTGGGCCTTTTTATGCGCCGATTCAAGCCGCATTTTCATCGCTTCCCGATTCTGGATTGCAAACTTCACCTTTTCTGCAAAGTCACTTTCATTATCGGGCTCGTAGAAAAGTACCTCTTTTTCAGATACAATTTCTTCATTGGACGGCGTTTTGCTAGCGATAATCGGACGACGAGCTGCAAGATACTCAAAAAGTTTCATTGGAGAAGTATAACGATAGGAAATATTATTCTTCTTTGTCCCCAAAACCAAAAGAGCGTCTCCCGCCATAAGCCAAAGCGGAATATCTTTAAAATCTGCTTTCCCCACAATAACTAGATTTTGGGGGATCTCTTCAATTCCCGTAATAACTTTGAATTCCTTTTCAGTACCACCTACCACATAAAGATAAATATCGCCGAGTTGTTTTGCAAGCGGAACAAGGATCTCCAACCCTTTCCAGTCATAAAACTGGCCCGTATAAAGAGCTATCCGCCTTTCTCTTTCCAAACCAAGTTTTATCCGCGCCTCCTCACGAGAAAAATTGCTAGAAAAAAAATTAAGATCAATTCCATTCGGATGCACGATAATTTTATCCGAAGAAAGTCCGAAGGTTTCCGTAAGCTGTTTTTTAATATACCGATTAATCGTAATAATCCCGTATATTGACCGGAACATAAACCGATGCGGAAAACTATTTCTCTTTTCGCCATGAATCTCCATAAAATACGGCATACCAAGAAACGGAATCGGGGAAAAAGAAAAATAATCTAAATCAATTGTATACACAATTCCCTTTCTACCCCTTGCTTTCTCAAACATTAAATAAAAAAAAGATGAAACCGCAAAAGTGAGGGCGCTGAAGATAAAATCAATCCAGTAAGGGGAACCGAAATGGATGACAGGCAATTTCTTAATCTTCACCGGTGCGCGCAAACAATAGAAATTCTCCAAAGAATCGCCGGAGTTATTGCGTTTGCGTGGCAAAATAAGTTCCACATCAGCGCCTTGCGCCATAAACGCCTCGCACATCTTTGCAAGCTGGATACCATGCGCTTTTTCAGTCGGCATACGCGCATTGGCAATATAATATATTTTTATCTTCTCCATAAATTATGTACACGCAGCATTAATATAACTTTTAATGATTCAAGAATGTCTTCGGCAGTACTTTTAGAATCTCCTCCCTTCCGGGATAAAAATCGTATAGGAATCTCCTTCGTTTTCGCCCCATTCTTGAGCATGGCGTATAGAAATTGAATTTTATAGGCATGCCGGCGCGAGATAAGCTGCTCCGGCGCAAGGGGCAGACTTTTAGCAAAACCATGCACGCGCGACAATTTCAGACCAGAAGTATTATCATGCGTAGATAACCACAAAGCCCAACGTATAAAAAGGCTGCCAAAACGGCTTAATATCTTTCGATGCCATGTCCATTCTTCAGGAACTGATCCGCCGCTAATATATCGGGATCCGATTACATAATCATACCCCTTTTCAAATTCAGCCACTAACCTAGGAATATCTTTAGGATTATGCTGAAAATCGCCGTCAAATTCAATAAAAGCATCGGCCTTCAACTGATTAATTACATAAATGATACCGGCACAATATGCAGCGCCTAGCCCTAATTTCTGTTTCTCAATTAAGAGCCGCGTATTCGGATAGATCTTTTCGCGTCCGCGTACTATCCTAATCGTCTCGTCCGTAGAATTTCCATCTACTACCAGAATATACATCTCATGCAAGATGCTCTTAATTTCATTCTCTATCGCATCAAGTAGATCTCCAATCGCGTTGCCCTCATTATAGGTTGGGATAATAATTACAATACGCATCAATTTAAAATAATTTTTAAAAATTCTCTTGCGACATTTTTAATATCATACCTTCCCACCCAATCCCAAAGCACTTGTCTAAAAGTTTGTAATGATTTATCTGATAAAGATAAAAGCTCGAGTGTCTTCGCGCTCAATCCTTCAATATCTCCGGATCTTACTATATATTGAGCTGCCTCGGGGGGAATAATATCCTTCACGCCGCCAACGTCAGTTGCGACAAAAGGAACGCCAGCAGCCATTGCCTCCAAAAGCACATGAGGGAAACCCTCTTCTTCAGACGGCATTAAAAATGCATCCGCAATCGCAAAGTAATCTAATATCTCATTTTGCGCGATCCAGCCCAATATCCGCACCTTCGGCATCTGACTCTTTAATTTTAATTCGATCATTTCTTTTTCCGGGCCATCGCCGATGATCACTAAAACAATATTTTGATCTTTCAATTTATCCAAAATTTCCGGCAAATGCTGAGCGCCCTTGCGCTTAGACAACCGGTGCACAAAAAGAACTACTTTCGTATCCTCGGCAATCACGAGATCTTTTTTTAACCTCATTCCAGCCGCTTTCACCTGCTGGCTGGCGGATTCAACATTAATCCAATTAGATAATTCTCTTATCTTTTTTTCCGAAATACCATAATGCATTGCGTACTGTCGTCCAAGCGATTTTGTTCCGGTTACCAAAAAAGAAATCAGATGATACACGCCATATTCAAATAAATCCCTGAGGAGGTTTCGCTTATATTTCCAAGGCTCTCCGCAATTCCAATAAAATACCCGGCCGGCAGATATCCTGGCAATAAGAGACGCCCCAAAAGCTGCCAAAAAAGAATAGTGAATATAATAATCTTTATATCCAAGAACACGCGCATAAAATAACAAAAGAAATACTCTGGCCATCCGGATAAGCACGGAATCTAAAAAAATATTTCCTGTCTTTTCGGCAATAAGATAAAGGTCAAAACTTTTTTTAAGCTCTTCTAAAAATCCATTAAGGTATGCAAAATGCGTATGATCATTGCGATCTGATACCGGTACTACATAACATAATTTCGGCTTAGCGTTGCTAGTTGCTGACTCCAAAGCGCGCAGATACATCCCAAGATAGTCCTTCTTTTCTGGCAAAGATAAAATGACTTTTTTTGATTCAACGGCCAAATTCATACGGTAAGCCGAATCTTCATTAAATCTAAGAATTGCCTCAATTAATTCTTTGCGCCCACCTACCGGCACCACAACGCCATCTAAATCATCTATAAGAAGCTCTCCGGCCAATCCGACATCGGTAGTCACTACCGGGAGTCCCGCCGCCATCGCCTCAATAATAGTTCTTCCATAACCCTCATAATTAGAAGTGAGTAAAAACATATCGGCGGTCTTATAATAAGAAGTAAGGTCCTTAGTCCATGGCTCGAATCTGACATTCTGTGTAAGTTGTAAGTTGTTAGTTGCTAGTTGTAAGTTAGATTTTTCCGGGCCGT
>Ga0247727_10009262_pt1 | contig 17922 bp, 15 predicted proteins | sample WisWelCaveWW1625_FD_202498 | JGI IMG/M metagenome (GOLD analysis project Ga0247727, IMG submission 202498) | Biofilm microbial communities from Wishing Well Cave, Virginia, United States - WW16-25 | ecosystem: Environmental > Aquatic > Deep subsurface > Groundwater > Cave microbial mat | place...
CGGCGTAGGCTTCGGCCAGACCTTCGACTCGCTCAGTCACCGCGCGGCCCACCGGATAAGCGATGTGATAGAGCTTGCCGTTGAGCGGCTTCATCTCGACTTCGAGGTCGGAGATCGCGGTCTGCAAACCCGGCGACCAGTTGATCATGTACTCGCCGCGATAGATCAACCCTTCGTCGTAAAGCCGCACGAAGACTTCCTTCACCGCGTTCGACAGACCTTCATCCATCGTGAAGCGCTCGCGCGACCAATCCACCGAATCGCCGAGGACGCGCATCTGCCTCTGAATCGCGCCGCCCGAATGGGCTTTCCACTGCCAGACGCGCTCGACGAATCTCTCGCGTCCGAGCTCGCGGCGGCTGATGCCTTCTTTCTCCAGTTGCCGTTCGACGACCATCTGCGTGGCGATCCCGGCGTGGTCTGTGCCCGGCAGCCACAACACGCGGTCGCCGGACATTCGCCGCCACCGGGCCAACACGTCGTGCAGCGTTTGGTTGAGCGCGTGGCCGATATGCAGATAGCCCGTCACGTTCGGCGGCGGGATGACCATGGAAAAGACGGGCGCTTTCGGATCGGTGTTCGCTTCGGGCGCGAAGAAGCGGTTACGTTCCCAGAACGGATACCACCGCCCTTCGACCTCTTTTGGATCGTATGTTTTCGGAATTTCCATAATGCTTGTCGTCAGTTGTCATTCATCAGTCGTTCGGGGGTCGAGCGCCTAGTATCAACAAACAAACAACAACTGACAAGCTGGCAACTGACAAGCTGGCAACTGACCAATCCGGCTCAGTCAATATCGAGAAGGTTTTCTGCGTCCCGGCGGGCGGCGGGTCTGGCGAGTTGTTGATGCCGGATGAGTTCGGCGACTTCGGGAGCGATTCGGCGGGCAATTTCGCTGCTCAATTTTTCGGACAATTGGGCGACGACTCGGCGGACTATTTCGTCAATGACGCTTTGCGGAACACTCACGACTTCATCTTTTTCATACGGTTTTACCGATCGCGGCTCGCCGCTGACCGCTCTGGCAACAGCCGCGGCGGGCGCCGGAGAGGCTGAGATCGCTTCGGGCGAAATATCATCCAGCTCGAGTACATTGTCCAAATCTTCGGCCATCGCTTCGGGTGAATTGTAAAGCTCCATAACCACCGGGCCATTCGCCGTTTGGGTGGAATAAGCTTCGATAACCGAATCGCGCGCAGGCTCGATGATCTCAACCTCGTCGCGCATCTCGGTGACGGCCAACGAATCCGGCTGTCCCGATTCGCTGCGCGTCAAATCAAGCTCCGATAGAATTTCGTCTTCGGCGGCATTTTCCGCCGCGTTTTCCGAAGCAGTTTGAGCCGACAATTTGATCAGCTCTTCTATTCTGGCTCGCTTCGGATCAACCTCGATCGCCTCCGAATTGCCGCGATCGGCGCTGCGAATGGCGGTCAATCCGCTGCCCGCAATTGAAAATTCAGGCGCGGCTTTGCGCTCTATCAAACTCTTCACGGTCGAAATCAGCGTGCGAATGGATTGAAACGGCTTCGTCAGGTGGTAATCAGCGCCGATGCGGCGGGCGCGCTCTTCGTCGAATGGCTCGAAGGCGGGAATCAGCAAGATCACCGGCGTCTCTTTCATCTCCGGATGAGCCTTGACGAACTCGCAAATATCGTAGCCGTTCTTTCCGGGGATCGAGACGTCGGCCATCACCAGCTCAGGCCGCAGATATTGCAACCGATTGATGGCTTCATCGCCATTATTCACGGTTACGACATCAACGCCTTCGTCCGAAAAAGTCAGCGTGATGATCTTCTGGACCGTCACGCTGTCGTCGGCGAGCAGAATTTTGTAGCTCACTGTAACCTCCGAAGATAGTCTTCACTGCCGCTTGAATCGGCCTCCAATCATACAGAAAGACAGAGAGAAGGAGCGCGCGCCGGAGCGGATTCCACCGAATCGGCTTTCTCTCTCCTTCTCTGCTGTCTCAATCCTTATCCGACCGATTTTTTAGCGACGGTATTTATCGGAAGATACTGCCGAGAAAACCTTTTTTCTCTTTCTTTTTCTTGGGATCTTTCTTCTCGTTCTTCTTCGAATCGCCGCTCTTCGCTTCCGGAGCCCTCGTTTGATCAGCGGGTGCCCCGTTAGCCGGCTGAGATGCAGCCGGAGCCGCTTCATTCTGATTCGTAGCGACTGCGCCTTTCGTGCTGGCGCGAACGGCTCGTGTGCCGGTTGCGTTGCTGGCTTCGGCCGGCTTCACCGCATCCTTCACCTCTTCCTTCTCCGTGCCCTTCTTGCTCAGCAACACGCCGTCTTCGGAAATATCCAGCCTGTTGCGACCGATGATCAATGCAAACTTGCCCATAAAACCCGGGCGTTCGAGAGCCGGGTTATCATTGCCCGGCGCCGGAATCGGCTTGCCGAGCTTCTCCAGATAATCTTTGCCACGCTTGGTGAATTCGCTGTTCGGATAATCGCGCACCAGCCGGGTGAAATATTCCGTCGCCTCTTCCGGCTGTTCCTGCTCGATCAGCGCGACGCCCAGACGATAGAGCGCCTCGTCGTAGTAGCTGAAGAAAGGATAGTTGGTGATGATGTCGCGCAGGCGGCTCTCGCCGGCTTTGTACGCCTGACGGTTGTCAATGTAAAAACGCGCGATGTCCAGATCGTGCAATCCCCGCACCTGTTGCACGGTTCTGAGATCGTTTTGAACTTTCGGCAGGATGGGCGAATTCCGGCAGGCCTGCTCAGCCGCCTTCAGTTGATGCTCGGCCTGGATGGCGTTCGATATGTCGCGGTTGTACGCGCCCATCTGTCGCATATAAGCCATCGCAATCATGTGTTTGACTTCGCAGACCTTCGGATGCGTCGGGAAGTACTGAGCGAAGTCCTTATAGCCGCCGATGGCCTGTTGCAGGTTGCCCGTGCCACCTTCGAGGTAGAACGAATCGGCGATGGCCAGTTTCGCCAGCGGCAGATACGGGCTGTCGGCATAGGTCGTGATCACGACGTTGTAAAGCAGCCGCGCTTCGTCGTAACGGCCTTTTTCGGCTTTCTTCGACGCCTGCTCGTAAAGCTCCTTGTCGCGTCCGGGGATCGCGGCGTTTTCATTCTTGACCTTGTCCTTCGCCCCACACCCGGCCAGGGCGATCACGAACAGAACGATGACGATACTTCTAAGCTTCATATTGGCAACCCCCATAAATGTGCAGCGCGAGTTTGCCGCTTCGGCGCCGCTTTCTTCCCACGATTTCGCCCTCAGACCATTGCCGCTCCGCTCGATTCAATCGAGGCGGCGCGCAACAACTTTTGCAAGCTTTCAGCCGGATCGCTCGCTCCGAAGATCGCCGATCCCGCAACCAGAATCTCTGCTCCGGCTCGAACGACATCGGCAATATTATCGAGACCGATGCCGCCGTCAATTTCAATTCGCGCGCGCGCGCCGCGCGACCGAATCAATTCGCGCAACCGGCGCAGCTTATCGAACGATGATGGAATGAACTTCTGTCCGCCGAATCCCGGATTGACCGACATCAACAACACGTAATCAACCTCGGCCAGAACCTCTTCGATCATCGCCAGCGGCGTTGCCGGATTGAGAACGACCCCAGCCTGGCAGCCTGACTGGCGGATGTAGTTGATCGTGCGATGCAGATGATAAGTCGTTTCGGGATGAACTGAAATCATGTTCGCGCCGGATTTTGCGAACGCGCCGATGAAATCATCCGGCTCTTCAATCATCAGATGCGCGTCAATCGGCAGCTTCGTCGCCCGTCGCATCCATTCGACGATGAACGGCCCGACGGTCAGGTTCGGCACGAAGTGGCCGTCCATCACATCAACGTGAATGTATGAAGCTCCGGCGCGCTCGACCGCGGCGATCTGCTCGCCCAGCCGCGTGAAATCTGCCGACAGGATTGATGGCGCGATCTCAACCATTGCGGAAAATCCAGGTTACTGATCGTAATGAAGAGTGCTTTCCATCTCCGGCTCATCGCTGTAAAGCTCGGAAGCATCCGGCATCACTTCAACAAATTGTTCGACCAGAGTGATCGGCATCTCGAACCTCGCTCATTCTGAACGGAGAGGGAAAATAACCTTGCCCTCCGGGCCTCAGTTCCCCTGCGCCGTCGCGGGCGACCGGAGCGCGCCGAGACTCAGGCTGACGCGCACGATCTGGCCGGTCTTAACGATTGTTCCAGGACCGGGCGATTGATCGCTCACGGTATTGACCGGCCATTTGTCGTTATGCGCGTGGCTTTTGACCTGCATCCTCAGCCCGGCGCCATCGAGTTCTTCCGCCGCTTCATCTTCGTATTTGCCGATCACGTTCGGCACTTCGACCGTCCGCCCACGCACCGCAAGATATGTAACAATGCCCGCGCTGACAAAAAAAACGCCTGCCAACAACGCAGCCATCAGCAAACGTCGGAAGATATTGCTCGAACCGGGTCGAGAAAGCAAACCTGATCTCCTCCCAGATTGTTCAAGGCGCCGCTTATCGGTGAGCGGAGTGTAACACCTTCAATCTTGGGCTTTCAATGCCGGCTGATTGTTCGTGGTTGAGGCCGCGAGCATTGGCGCTAAAACAACGCCCCTTGCATTCATTCATCGTCGTGAATAGTTGTCAGCTTGACGATCTCGAAAGCGCGCACTCCGTTCGGCGTCTGGACTTTGACCTCGTCGCCTTCTTCCTTGTTGAGCAGGCTCTTGCCAATGGGCGAGGAGGTCGAAATCAATCCCTGCTCGATGTCGGCCTCTTCGGGAGTGACGAGGCGATAGGTCACTTCATTGCCGCGATCAATGTCGCGCAAGATGAGCGTCGAGCCGTATGAAGCGCGGTCGCGCGGCAATTTGCCGATGTCTATGCTGGAGAGTTTGCCAAGCTGTTGCTGCAATTGCCGGACGCGGGCGCGCACATAATCCTGTCGTTCCCGCGCCGATTTGTATTCGGCGTTCTCGGACAGATCGCCGAGCGCCGCGGCAGTCCTCAATGCGCGCGGCAATTCAACGGTCAATTCGTATTCGAGAGTCTTCAGCTCACCGAGAATTTTGTCCTTCCCGGTCAACTCCTTCTGTTCATTCACAGCCTTGATTCCTTTCAGCTCCTGCAAATCAAAATCCGAGAAAGGGGGAAAAGTCAAAAAATCGGCGCGTTTAGAGATTCAGCTTGTCAACCAGCTCCTGCACGGCGGCGGCAGATTTCTGCAATGCCGCGCGCTCTTCAGTCGTCAGGTTGATCCGGATGATCTCCTCGATGCCGTTTGCGCCGAGTTTAACCGGAACGCCGACGAACAAACCGTTGATCCCGTACTCGCCTTCGAGATAAGCGGCGCAGGGCAGGATCTTCTTCTTGTCCTTCAGAATCGCCTCGACCATTTCGACCGCAGCCGACGACGGCGCGTAGTAGGCCGAACCGGTCTTGAGCAGGCTGACGATCTCAGCTCCGCCATTGGCCGTGCGCGTGACTATCTGGTCAATCACTTCCTTCGGCAACAACTCGGTGATCGGAATGCCGCCGCAAGTCGAATAGCGCGGCAACGGAACCATCGTGTCGCCGTGACCGCCGAGCACGAACGCCGAAACGTTTTCGACCGAAACATTCAACGCCTCAGCCAGAAACGTGCGCATCCGCGCCGAATCCAGAATGCCCGCCATTCCGATCACCCGGTGCTTCGGGAAACCCGATTTCTTGAACGCGACCTGGGCCATCGCATCGAGCGGATTCGAGACCACGATAATGATGCAGTTCGGCGAGTATCTGACGACCTCTTCGGTCACGCTGGCGACGATCCCAGCGTTGGTGTTGAGCAGATCGTCGCGGCTCATGCCGGGTTTGCGCGCGATGCCCGAAGTGATCACGACCACGTCGGAATTGGCCGTCTCCTTGTAACCGTTCGTGCCCACGAGCCGGCTGTCGTAACCTTCAATCGGCCCGGCCTGAGCCAGGTCCAGAGCCTTGCCCTGCGGCATTCCTTCGATGATGTCAACCAGAACGACATCGCCAAGTTCTTTTGAAACCAGCCAGTGTGCGGTCGTCGCTCCGACATTGCCTGCGCCGACGACCGTGATTTTCTTTCGTCCCATGATCTTTCCTCAATAACGTTTGTAAACGTTCGTAGTCCCGTCTTCAGGCGGAATGCTTCGTCAACCAAACCCTTCCGCCTGAAGGCGGGACTACGAACGTTTCATTTCATATTTTCGATAATCGCGCTCGCGTATTCGCTCGTCTTGACCTTCGTCGCGCCTTTCATCTGACGTTCCAGGTCGTAGGTCACGCGCTTTTGAGCGATGGTCTTGACGATGCCGTTCACGATCAATTGCCCGGCCTCTTTCCAGCCCATGTGCTCGAACATCATCACGCCGGACAGAATCACCGACGACGGGTTGATCACGTCTTTGTCGGCGTATTTCGGCGCGGTGCCGTGCGTGGCTTCAAACACAGCCGCGTTGTCGCCGATGTTCGCGCCCGGCGCCATTCCGAGTCCGCCCACCTGCGCCGCGCAAGCGTCCGACAGGTAATCGCCGTTCAGATTCGGCGTAGCGATCACCGAATATTCATCGGGGCGCAGCAACACCTGCTGGAACATAGCGTCGGCGATGCGGTCGTTGATCAGCACTTTGCCTTCGGGCATCTGACCGTTGTGATCTTTCCACAACTCGTCTTCGGTCACGATCTGACTGCGGAACTCATCCTTCGCCAACTGGTAGCCCCAATCGCGGAACGCGCCTTCGGTGTATTTCATAATATTGCCCTTGTGCACGAGCGTGACGGCCTTGCGCTTGTTTTCAATCGCGTAACGAACCGCGCGGCGCACCAGGTTCTTCGTCCCCGTGATCGAAATCGGTTTGATGCCGATGCCGGAATCGGGATTGACCTCGCATCCCCAATCGCTCAGGAATTCGATCAACTTCAGCGCGCGATCCGAGCCTTCGGGGAACTCAATGCCCGCGTAAACGTCTTCGGTGTTTTCGCGGAAGATCACCACGTCGAGTTTTTCGGGATGCTTCACCGGCGCGGGCACGCCATTGAAATAACGAACCGGGCGCACGCAGGCGTAAAGATTGAGAACCTGCCGCAAGGTCACGTTGAGCGAACGAATGCCGCCGCCGACCGGCGTGGTCAACGGCCCTTTGATCGCGACGACGAAATGCTGGATCGCGTCGAGCGTGCCTTTGGGCAGCCATTCGCTGAATTTGTCGAAGGCTTTCTGGCCCGCGAAGATTTCGTACCAGACGATGCGGCGGCTGCCGCCGTAAGCTTTTTCGACCGCGGCGTCGAACACGCGCTGCGATGCGCGCCAGATGTCCGGCCCCGTGCCGTCGCCTTCGATGAAGGGGATGATGGGATTGTCGGGAACTTTCAGCCGCCCGGCTTCGACCGCGATGGCCTGGCCGTCGGCAGGGGTTTGAACTCCGTTGAAAACAGGCATAAGGACAAATCTCCTGATGTGGTGTGTGATGTTTTACGCGATTGGATTCGCAATCAATGCTTCGAGCGACTTTTTCCCACGAAATTGAATGGACTTCGCACGCTCCCTGAAGACGACAGTTTCGGATGCAGCCTCGAATCCGGGCCGATCACTTCGATTCCGAACTATCAGATCAATGGGAGCGGCAATCATCTGTGTGAAAGGCGTGGCAGTCTAACAACCGCGATATGGGCTGTCAAGTTTTCGATCCTGCGCGCAAACCCGCGTGTTTACAGGCGCGCGCGCGATTTCCATCGAAGTGCGAAGAAGCGATGGATGATGATATAGTCCGCTTGAATGACATCGAAAACACCGCCCGACAACCAACCCGCACTGATCGAGGAAGCCTCACAAGCTCTGGCCGGATTCAGGGAGCGGAGAGCCAGAGGGAGGTTGAGCGTCGAATTCGCTTCTCAATCGTCGCTTCGCGCCGCCGAGATGGTCATCGCCCACCACCGCGACAGCAACGGTTATCTGAGAGACGCCGTCGCGCTGCTCTGCGAAATCACGGCAAGCGAAGACCGGGAGATCGCGCGCGCAGGCGTGGCAGCGTTGTTTCCCGCGCTGATCGAGCGTCTGAACGATTCGTTCGATCCGGCAGCGTGTAAACTCTACCACCAAATCTTCGCCCAGGTGATTGATTTCTATCGCGGCTTGCCCGAAGCGAGGGAGTTTGACAAGGCGTTGCGCAATTTCGGCCTGATGAACGAAGCCGATCTGCTCACGCGCAAATCCCGAATTTCAAATCTCAAATTCCCAATCCCCAACCCCCAATCTCAAATCTCCAAAGTCCTCCTCCTCTCTCGCGTCACCATCGGCGCCGACGTGGCCGTCACCAGCGTGATCATTGCAAAGCTTCGCAACCTTTTGCCCCAGGCGGAATTCGTCCTGCTCGGCTCACGCAAACTGCGCGAGCTGTTCGGAGGCGACCCGCGCGTGCGAATCCACGAGATCAAATACGAACGCGGCGGCGGCGTGCTGTCGCGTTTGACGAGCTGGATTGACGTGATCGAAGCGGTGAACGATGAAGTGAAAGGTTTGGACACGGACGAATTCTGGCTGATTGACCCCGACTCGCGGCTGACACAGCTCGGTCTGTTGCCCCTGCTGAAAGACGAGCGCAACTACTTCTTCTTCGAAAGCCGCAGCTATCAACACGAAAACGCGACGCGCATTGGCCAACTGGCGTCGTGCTGGCTGGATGAAATTACCGGCACAACCGGTGAGGCGTTTCCTTACGTCGCATTGCCAGCCGAACATCGAAACTTCGGCCAGAGCGTTTGCGAGAAGCTGCGCCGCACCGGATCACACATCATCGCCATCAGCCTCGGCGTGGGCGGCAATCCGCGCAAACGCATCTCGGACCAATTCGAGTTCGAGCTGGTCAACCATTTGATCGCCGACTCCACCCTCATCCTCGACAAAGGCGCGAGCAACGAAGAGCGCCAACAGATCAACCGCATCGTCGCAATGCTTCGAGCCGGCGGCAAAACCGTCGTCGAAATCAACCAGCAAAATTCAGCCGCTGTGATATCGCAGGAAAAGATTCAGGCCGATGCGATCACGTGGGATGGCAGCATCGGCGCTTTCGGCGGATTGATTGCGGCGAGCGACGAATACATCGGCTACGATTCGGCGGGCCAGCACGTCGCGGCTGCGCTTCGAGTTCCGGCGCTGACGATCTTCGTCAACTCAAACACGAGAACATTCGCCGAACGATGGCAGTCGCACGGCTCCGGGTTGATTGAAGCCTTGAATTTGGACGCCGGGCGAATTCCGGCAAACGCAGACGGGATTCTGGCTCAGGCGATCTCGCTGCACAGCCGGCTGAGAAGATCGTGACCTGGTCGAGCCGGGAAAAGCTTCGCGGCGGAGAACCTGTGAAAACAAGCTCTCCGCCTCATCGTTTTGCTCACGGCTTCAATTGCTCGTGAAAGATATTTTGATTCCGGCCTTGCTCGGAAAATCCTTGCCGCCCGATGTCGCCGTGACGATCACGTCAACATCGGTCTTGCCCGACAGAGCGGTCACCAGCTTCGCTTCGATGATGTCAATGCCCGGAGTCGGCGATCCGCCTATGGTCGGCTGCGCTCCGGCGAATGTCGGCGTCAATTCGCTGTCGCCGATCTTGAGCACCACCTTCTCGGCAAAGCGCCAGCCGGTGCCGAAGAGGCGGATGATGTTCGGGTTGGCTTCCGCGCCGACCGAACACGGCGGGTCGGAGAAGGTGATCGAGCCGTCAGCATTGACCCGTCCGCATCTGCCCAGCGCCTGTCCGTTGCCGTCGCCGCTGGCGGTGAAAATGCCGGGCGATGCGTCCTGCACTCTGACGCGGCCGCGCAAGATCGTCCCGTTGTTGTTGACCACGACTTCGACCAGCTCGGCGGGCGCAACGTTGTTCGGCAGGATGAAATTGACCTGCGCCGGAGAGACGTAACTCAAACGCGCGGGCATGCCGGCGACCGTGACCTTCACGCCTTTCAGCTCGAACGGGAAATCGGGGCCGGCGCCAGATGCAGTTTCGTTGGAGAGGTTCATTCCCTGAGCTACGGCGACCGAGCCGCGCGCGACCACGAGCGGACCGAAACTGGCTCCGTTCAGGATCGTGATCGCTTCCTGGAAAGGCAGGAATGAGGTCGTTGATTTGTTGCTCTCGACGGTTGTCGTGCCGGGGATGATCACCGAGACATCGAGGTCTTTTTTATCGGCCAGGTCTTTGGTCAGATTGACGTTGATTTGATCGAGGCCGAGGAAGTCGGGCTGCGCGCCGCTGAAAGACGGCGTCAGCGTCTGATCGCCGATCTTGACCTGAAGGCTGGGTAAATTTCGCCAGCCCGTGCCGTAAATGATCAGCACGTCGGCTTGCGATTCGTTGCCGACCGAGCAGGGCGGAAGGGAGGTGACGAAGCCCAAACCATCGGACGAGACGCGCCCGCATTGCGCCGCCGCCAACCCTTTGCCGTCGCCTGTGGTCGTAAAGACTCCGGGCGAGGCGGCAACGATTTTGACCTTGCCGGCAGACTGGACGCCGTTGTTGTTGATCGTGAAATCAACGGTGTCGCCGTTGTCAACTTCATTCGGGAGGACGAAATTGATCTGTCCCGCCGAGACGAAGATCAAACGCGCAGCCAGCCCGTTGACCGTCACGGTCACGCCGCCAAGCTCGAACGGCAGATTCGCGCTCGGCGAAATTATCGTTGAATTGGCCAACTGAGCGCCGAAAGCGGCGACGATTGAGCCGCGCGCAACCTGAGTTGCGTCGAAGCTCGCGGCGTTGGCAGTTTTCGATTCAACCGGGTTTTTGCCGGTCACCGGGCGAACCAGAGCCTGAAACAGGTCCTCGATCGCGGTGGCTTTCGGCGCAAGCAGGTTGGCCGAGAAGCTGAACGTCACACGATTGCCGCTGTCGTCAACGAACGGCTCGGTGGTGTTGTCGCGCTGATCGAAGACGAAGGTTGATTTGTCGGCGAAAGTGATCTGACGGAATTTCGATGCGGCCAGGTCGTAACGGAAGACCTCGCGACTGCCGTCGCCGTTGTCCGTTTTTATGCTGCTCGAAGTAGCGGGCGTCAGGTTCAACACCGAAGTGAACGCGATGAAGGTTCCGGTCGCATTGATGCTGGGGGAGAAATTGAAATCGCTCTTTGCCAGATCGGCGGTCGTCTGATCGGTGATCTGTCTGAACGCCGGTCTGGCGCCGCTCAGATCGGCCAGGAAAACTTCGCGGGTCTTGTCCGAGTTTTTGGCTGCCGGATCGCCGGCCGATTCAAAGACCAGCTTGGTTCCATCGGCGCTCAACGGATGCGTGAATGCGGGCAGCAGATTCATCACGCCGTTGAATGGAACCGCCGAATTGCCGCTGGTCTCGGTCACCTGCGTGAAAGTGTTCGGCTGATCGCCGATTTTGTAGATGAAGATTTCGCCGTTGAAGTCGCTGTTCTTGTTCGCGTTCGCGCCCGCGTAGTTGAAGCCTGAGAGGAAGGCCAGCACCCGGCCGTTGCCGCTCAACACCGGATTTGAGTTGAAGCCTCTGACGACGAAATTGACCGTTGCGTCAACATCGCGCGAAGCGGTCACCTGCGTGTAGCGGCGAGCGGCGACGTCACAGAGGAAGATCTCGCCGTTGCCGTCGGGGTCCGACGCGTTGGCCGGGCCTTCTTTCAGAGCGGCGAAAGATTGCGGGCCGCCGTCAATCGCCTTGAAACTGCGGCGCGTCGAAGCGAATGCGAGCACCGAGCCGTTGTCGTTGATCGCCGGCGAGTAGTTGCTGAATATCTCTTTGACGACTTCGCTGTCGGAGTCCTTGTCGGTGTCGGTGATGCGCGTGATCTTCGCTTCGGTCGCGTTGCGCGGCAGATCGGCCAGATAGACTTCGTAATTGCGGTCGTCGTTCTTCGCACTGCCGAGATCGGCGTTGGAGACGAAAGCGATCTTGGTTCCGTCGCCGCTGATCACCGGAGTTTCGTTGTTGATCCTGAACAGAGTCTTGGTCGAATCGGCGGGGTCTTTGATGTCCTGAGTGTCGGTGATCTGAATGATGCGGCGCGCCTCAACGTCGTAGACCCAAATCTCTGTGTTGCTGTCAACGTTTTTGCCGTTGTAATCGTTGATCGAATCGAAGACGATGCGCTTGCCGTCATTGCTTATGCCGCGCACGTCGGTCCCGATCACGTTCGGCGGAACGGGAAGCAGTTGCAATGAAACTTCGTCGGTCGGGGTTTGCTGCGCGCGGGAGGTGAAAATCGAGGCAACGATACAAAAGACTGCCAGGATGGATGAAAGCAGAAAAATTCTCTTCACGCTCTGAGACTCCTTAATCGAAATGCTTCGCTCGCCGGACAAACAAATGGCCCGCCTGTCCGAGCCACCCTTCGTGCCTGCCCCTTGAGCCTGTTTCGATCTGTCATGGATTTTTTGCCTGGAATTAAGTGGCGGATTATACCGAGCCGCCTCCTGCTTGTCGAATGTCGGCGCTCACCATCAGGATTCGAGACGCCGCGAAAAGAAGAACGCCTTCGCACAAATTGTCTTGCGAAACAAAATCGGGGATGCGCACGAACGCGCATCCCCGACGTCGAGAACCCGATTGCCTTCAGGGCCTCAGGCGGCCTTCGGGCTGATGTATTGATCGTAATGCCGCGCCGGCTCCCAATCGCGCATCTCCTCAACGACCGGGTCCGGGAACTTGGCTTCAATATCAACCATCTCGATTGCCTCGATGTAAGCCCGATCCAAATTCTCAGGATCGAATCCGTTCCGCTGGCAAGCCGCGACGTGACGGCGCACAATCGCGTCCACCTTCTCCTTCCTCCGCTTGGGCAATTTGTTGATTAACTTCAAGGTGTCACTCGAGATTTTTATCATCGCCTCATTCCTCCTTTCCTCCAGAAAATCATCCGTTTTTGACTTCCCGGCCTGCGCTTACAGTTCCGGCTCAACCGGAAAGTCCATCCCAGCTTCTGTTGCGGCTAATTTTGCCATGCTGTGAATGTGAATATACAGCCTGGCTGCAATTTGCCAATAAAAAAATTTTGCGCGCACCCAATTATTTTTGCTTAAGTGCGCTAAATTCTGTGACTGCATAATATGCAGGTTTCATTGCCGTGCCTGTTCGTCAAATTACACCCGGCCATGATTTTTCCGGGTTGGCTTGACGCACCTGAAACGGCTGAGGCACACTGAGGCCGCTCAGGTCACATTAAAAAATATCTCGTCTCCCCGAATCTGCTCTAAGGCAAAATTCTGACCAGACTTTAAGCGCGGCAGCAACTATGGCAAGGTTTCAATCTCACATCTTCATCTGCACCAATCAGCGCCCGCCGGACAATCCTCGCGGCTGTTGCGATCCGGACGGGCTGGGCAGTTTGCAGTTGCTCTTCAAGCAAGAATTGGCGGCGCGCGGGCTGAAAGCGACCGTGCGCGCCAATCGCGCCGGATGTCTGGATCAATGCGAACACGGGCCGACCGTCGTGGTTTACCCAGAGGCGGTCTGGTACGGAGGAGTGAGGCCGGAAGATGTAGCGGAGATCATCGAATCTCACCTCCTCAACCGGATTCCGGTCTCGCGCTTGAGGCTGGCCGAAGAGTGCATCAACACGCCTTCCTGCGTGCACAAAGCGCCCCGTAAATCAGAGTAGTTTTCCGCAGTGGTTTTATGTCAGCAAACGACCCGATCAAGATAGTTGTCTTCGGCGGCGGCACAGGTCTTTCGACTCTGGTCGGAGGGTTGAAGCCTTATTTCGATTCGCCCGTCGCCGAACCGCTGCAATCGCGGCGCAGTCCCGAAATCTCGCTGACCGCGATTGTCACCGTGACCGACAACGGCCAAAGCTCAGGCCGTTTGCGCGGAGAGTTTGCCGTCCTGCCGCCGGGCGACATTCGCAACTGCCTGGTTGCGCTGGCCGACGAAGATCAACTGATGACGCAACTCTTCCGCCATCGCTTTCCCGGCGACGGCGAGGTTGGGGGGCATTCGCTCGGAAATCTGATCATCCTGGCGCTTAATCAGATGAACGGCTGTTTTCTCAAAGCGGTTGACCAGGCGCGGGAGATGCTCGGCATCAACGCCCGCGTCCTGCCTTCGACGCTCGACCGCGTTGATCTGGTGGCGCGAGTGGGCGGCCGTGTGGTGCGCGGCGAGGTCGCGATCAAATCGCAGAATGCGCCGATCCGCGAGCTGGCCATCACGCCGCCCGCCGCGCGCGCCTTGCCCGAAGCAATCGAAGCGATCCTCGGCGCCGATCTGATCACGCTCGGGCCGGGATCGCTTTTCACCAGCGTCATCGCCAACCTGCTCGTCAAAGAGATCGCCGATGCGCTCGTTCGATCGAAGGCGAAGAAAATTTACATCTGCAATGCGATGACCGAATTCGATGAGACCGACGGCTTCACGGCCACGGATCACGTCAAAGAGTTGCTGGAATACGCGCCCGGGCTGAAGCTCGATTACGCGCTGTTCAATTCCGCTCCGATTTCGGCGGAGATGCTCGAACGTTACGCCGCCGAAAAAGCAGTGCCGCTCGAACCGCCGCCCATTACTCCCCCGGAACCCGGTCAGGTTGAATTCGTCGCTCTGCCGTTGATCTCGGAATCACGCGCGGTGCGGCACGACCCGGAAAAAGTCACCGAGGCGATATTTAACATTTACTCGCGTTGAAATTCACATATAATCCGGCTGTCACCTACCGCGCGCGCCTCGGATCAATCAAACAATGCTCAAGGAGAATGTCGTGAAAAGCCCTATCAATGTTCTAATCCTCGCCGCCGGTCTAGGCACAAGAATGAAGAGCGACCAGGCGAAGGTCCTGCACAAGATCGGAAGCCACCCGCTGATCGCGCACGTCCTGCGCACGGCGGCGCAGCTCGACCCGGAAAACATTTTTGTAGTCGTCGGACATCAGGCCGAAAAAGTCGAAGAACTTTCCCTGGCCTCGCTCGACGCCGCTAGCGCCGAGAAGCTGCGTTTCGTTCTGCAGGCCGAGCAGAAGGGCACTGGCCACGCCGTCAAATGCGCCGTCGAGGCTTTGAAACAGGCTCGCGGTCTGCTGCTGGTTTTTTACGGCGACACGCCGGCGGTGAAGGCCGAAACTCTGCGGGAGCTGATCGCCGAACACGAGCGCGGCCACCGCGCGGCGACGCTCATCACCATTCGCATCGAAAATCCGCCGACCTATGGCCGCATCATCCGCGACGCGAAAGGCGATTTCCTGAAGATCATCGAAGAGCGCGATTGCACTCCCGCCGAGCGCGCGATCACGGAACTCAATCCGGGCTTTTACTGCTTCGATATTCCCGCTCTGCTCGAGGCGCTCGAGAAGCTGACGCCGCACAACGCGCAGAACGAGTACTACCTGACCGATGTGCCGCAGCTTATGCTCGAAGCCGGTTTACCGGTCGGCGCCGTACTCCACGAAGATTCGGGTGAGCTGGACGGCATCAACACTCGCGCCGAGCTGGCTGCGATGTGGAAGCGATTGCGCCGCGAAACGCTCGACCGTCTGATGGCCGCGGGCGTGACGATCGTTGATCCCGAGACGATTTACATTGACGGCACGGTCGAGATCGGCCGCGACACCATCATCCATCCGCAGGTGATCATCGAGGGCAATTCGCGCATCGGCGGCAACTGCGAAATCCATTCGTGGTCGCACTTGACGAACGTTGACATCGGCGACGGATGCAGAGTGCTCAATTCGTGCGTGCTGGTTGATTGCAAGCTCACGGCGCGCAATTCCGTCGGGCCATTCGCGCACCTGCGAATGAAAGCGGAGCTGGCCGAAGAAGCCGTCGTCGGCAATTTCGTCGAAGTCAAAAAATCGAAGCTCGGACGCCGGACAAAATCTATGCACCTGGCGTATCTGGGCGACGCCACGCTCGGCGACCGGGTCAACATCGGCGCCGGCACGATCACTTGCAATTACGACGGCAAGCAGAAGCACGAGACGATCATCGAAGACGACGTGAAGATCGGGTCGGACACGATGCTGGTCGCCCCTGTCACCGTCGGGCGCGGCTCGGTGTCAGGCGCAGGCTCAGTGATTACCAAAGACGTGCCGCCGGATTCGCTGGTCGCAGGCGTTCCCGCGCAGGTCAAGAAGAAACTCAAAGAATGAGGTGATGCGAATGTATTGCCCCCAATGCGGAACCCAGACCGGGCAGCGAACCAAGTTCTGCAAATCGTGCGGATTGAAACTGGCTGATCACGCGCGTTTGCTCGAAGAGCCGCGCGAAGCCGAGCGGATGAGCCAGGAGCAGTGGCGGCGCGAGAAGCGAATGCTGACCGGAGTCGTTCTGACGATGGTCACCGTGCTCGACCTCATCATCTTCCTCATCATCTTCGGCTCGATCACGCTGCCGCACCTCGAAGGAAAAGCTTATCAGGCCAGCCTGATCGTTTTGCTGACTTTCCTGTTCGTCGCGGCAGTCCTGGGCGGGGTTGGCGTCGCCAGTCTGATTTCGAGCGGATTTTTCAAAAACATTCGAGAGCGCCAGTTGCGCGCCGAACTCGCGCTGATCGAGCAGAAACGCAAGGCTTTGGAAGCGGAGAACCTCTCTGCTGACGCTGCAATCGCCTCTTTGCCTCGCACGAAAGTCGAGGCCGAGGTTGCAAGCGTCTCTGAACACACCACGCGCGAGCTTCGGCCTTAGCGCCACACACAAGTTTTACTGGAGGTTCGTTATGTGCGGAATCGTCGGATATGTCGGTAATCAACAAGTTGTCCCCGTAGTCATTGAAGGACTCCGGCGGCTGGAATATCGCGGCTACGATTCGGCGGGCATCGCCGTCGTTGACTCGAAAGGCGAGATGCAGGTGCGCCGCGCCAGCGGAAAGCTGCGCAACCTCGAAGAGGTCCTGCGCCAAAGCCCTCTCGAAGGCATATACGCCTTAGGGCACACCCGGTGGGCAACGCATGGAAGACCATCAGAAGAAAACGCCCACCCGCACCGGTCAAGCTCAGGCCGCATCTGCGTAGTCCACAACGGCATCATCGAAAACTACCTTGACCTCAAACGCGAGCTGCAAAAACACGATCACCGCTTTCAATCCGAAACCGACACCGAGGTCGTCGCCCACCTGATCGAGCAGAAGCTCCGCCAGAATCCCGCGCTGGGCTTTGAAGGCGCGTTCCGCGAGATGCTCAAAGACATCCGCGGCATTTACGCTCTGGTGGCGATGTCAGCCGACGAACCCGACAAGCTGATCGCCGCGCGGTTCGGGCCGCCGGTCGTCGTCGGCATAGGCGAGGGCGAATACTTCGTCGCTTCCGACATCCCCGCGATCCTGCCGCACACGCGCGATATGTTCTTCCTCGGCGACAACGAATGGACCGTCGTCACCCGCGACGGCGCGAAGGTTTATTCGGCGGCGGGCGAACAGATCACGCCGCAGTTGCAACACATCACCTGGGATCCGATCCAGGCCGAGAAGGGCGGGTTCAAGCATTTCATGCAGAAGGAGATCTTCGAGCAGCCGCGCGCCGTCCGCGACACCACGCAAGGCCGCGTCTCACTCGACACGGGCCACATCTTCCTCGACACGATGAAGATCGAACGGGAAGAGTTCCGCCGGTTCACCGACATCAAGATCGCGGCCTGCGGCACAGCCTGGCACGCCGCGATGGTGGCGAAGTATCTGATCGAAGAACTCGCCCGCGTTCCCGTAGAAATTGATTACGCTTCGGAGTTCCGTTACCGCAACCCGATCCTCAGCCCGACAACGCTGATGATGGTCATTTCGCAATCGGGCGAGACCGCCGACACGCTGGCCGCCTTGCGCGAGGCGAAAGAAAAAGGCTGCCGCAGCCTGGCCATCTGCAACGTCCAGGGTTCGATGACGACGCGCGAGGCCGATTGCACCGTCTACACGCACGCCGGCCCCGAAATCGGCGTGGCTTCGACCAAAGCCTTCACCTCGCAGATGGTCGCCGCCTACATCTTCGCGCTCTACCTGGCGCAGGAGCGCGGCACG
>Ga0247727_10009263_pt1 | contig 17922 bp, 14 predicted proteins | sample WisWelCaveWW1625_FD_202498 | JGI IMG/M metagenome (GOLD analysis project Ga0247727, IMG submission 202498) | Biofilm microbial communities from Wishing Well Cave, Virginia, United States - WW16-25 | ecosystem: Environmental > Aquatic > Deep subsurface > Groundwater > Cave microbial mat | place...
CGTGCGCGTCGACGAGGTGCCGATCACGCCCGACAAGATCCTCAAGGCGCTCGACGACAAACGTCGGGGCGGACCGGGCCGGTACGGCCCGCGCGCGTTCCCCGAGATCGCGTGGCCCGAGCCGCTCGACGTGCCACCGCCGTGGGAAGGTGGCGACGGCAACGCGACGAACCGCCCGGAGCGCAAGCGCGCCGCGCGGCTCGACCGCGCGGGGGGCTCCCGGCCGTGATGCGCCTCCCGTCGTTCCGCTGGCACGCGCCGCGCGATCTCGGCGAGGCGGTACGGATCCTCGCCGGCGAGGGCCCGAGCGCGAGGCCGGTCGCCGGCGGCACCGACCTCCTCCCGAACATGAAGCGCCGTCACCAGGTCCCGCGGACGCTCGTGTCCCTGCAGTCCATCGAACGGCTGCGCGAGGTGCGCAACGGCTCGGGCCTCGCGCTCGGAGCCACGACGACACTCGCGAGCGTCGTGCGCAATCCGGTCGTGCGCGAGCGCTACGCCGGCCTGTGGCAAGCCGCGGCGCAGGTCGCGACGCCGCACCTGCGAGCGATGGGGACCCTCGGCGGCAACCTGTGCCTCGACACGCGGTGCACGTACTACAACCAGACGCACGAGTGGCGCAAGGCGATCTCGTTCTGCATGAAGAAGGACGGCTCGATCTGCTGGGTCGCGCCGTCGAGCCCGCGGTGCCTGGCCGTGTCGTCGACCGATAGCGCGCCGGCGCTTCTCGCGCTCGGCGCGCGCGTGCTCCTCGTGTCGGAGCGCGGCGAGCGCGAGATCGCGCTCGACGAGCTGTACCGGAACGACGGCATCGACTACCACACGCGCGCGGCGGACGAGATCCTGACCGAGGTGCGGCTCGATCCCGGCGAAGGCTGGCGCAGCTCGTACTGGAAGCTGAGGCGGCGTGGGTCGTTCGATTTTCCGGTCCTGTCCGCCGCCGCGGCGGTCCGGTTCGCGGCCGACGGCACGGTCGAAGAGGCGCGGATCGTGCTCGGAGCCGTGGCATCGCGGCCGCTCGTGGCCGAGCGCGCGGCCGGCGGGATCATCGGCCAACGACTGACCGATGCGGCGATCGCCGAGGCGGCCGCGGCGGCGGCGGAGCCAGCCAAGCCGATGGACAACACCGACTTCACGCTGCAATGGCGCAAGCGCGTGACCGCCGAGTTCGTCGGCTATGCTCTCCGCGAGCTGCGGGGCGACGACATGCGCTTGACGCGCGTGCGGATCGCGCGTCAAGCGCTCGAGTCGGTCGCCGGCTGACCGCGCGCCGGGCCGCGCCTCGGGAGGACGCCGATGACCCGGAACGCTCCGCTCACGCTCGCCGCACTGCTGTTCCTCGTGGTTCCCTCGCCGGCGCACTCCGCCGGCTCGCCCGGTGTGGCGGTCCCGCGGATCGACGACGCGTTCTGGGCCCACTGGGGCGACGGCCGCGCCGAGATCGCCACGTACGATCTGACCTATCCGCGGTATGGGGCCACACGGTCCGGCACGGCCGTCACGATCTTCGTCACCGAGCCGTTCGCCCCCGCTCCGGGTGTGAAGAGCGAGGACCCGCGGCGACCGGCGGCGGAGACGCTCCCGGTGCTGAAGCTCAACTTGATCCAGGATTTCCCGACCGGCGTGTACGACTACAACTTGATGACGAGCGCGTTCGTCGCGCTCGCGGCCGGCGCGGGGCGCGACAATGGACGCACGCTGAAGGTGTCGTTCTCGGCCCAGGAATGGTGCGGCCAGTCGTACGCGCACGCGCAGATCGATCCTGCCGGCGTTCGACTCGTCTCCCACTCGTACTTCGACGGCGAGGCCGACGCGGCCGTGACCCTGCCCTCCCCACCGGATGGCCTGGCCGAAGATGCCCTGCTCGTCTGGGCGCGTGGGCTCTTGGCTCCGGTTCTCGCACCCGGCGCGACCGTCGAGGCATCCCTGCTCCGATCGCTCGAGCTCGGGCGACTCGAGCACGTGCGCGCTGCGTGGGACCGCGGGACGCTCGCTCGCTCCGCGGAGTCGCAATCCGTGACCGTGCCTGCCGGGACCTTCGACGTGGACGAGCGGACCGTGTCGGTTCCGACCATGACCGAGCCACGCTCCTATCCTCCGACGCGCTCAGCAACGCCGCTCGCCCCGCGCACGTGGACATTCCTCGTCGAGCGCGCGTGGCCGCATCGCGTGATCCGCTGGAGTCGGAGCGATGGTGCGAGCGCCGTTCTCGTGGCGAGCGCTCGCATCCCGTACTGGAAGCTGAACGGCCCGGGCCTCGAATCCGCGCTCGCCGAGCTGGGCCTGCAACCGCGTGCGCCGCGCACACCGTAATCGGGGTTGCGGTTTCGTAACGTCCGACCGACCGGCTCGTCATCGACGGTGTTCGAGCGTTGCGGATTCGTAGCCCGATGGCTTGAAGCGTACTCGGGGGGGACCTAGATTCCGGCCCACGGAGGCTCCCCCATGAACGCTCTCTCCCCGGCCACGCGCTCCGCATGCGGCTCGTTCATCGTGGATCATCGAGGCCGGATCCTGGGCTTTGACCAGTCGATGGAGCATCTCACCGGCTGGCCCGCGACCGACGTGGTCGGACGCGACAAGGACGTCGTGGGGGGCGGCCGCGGCGTGCCCCTGTACGAGGGGGCGCTCGCGCCGTGGGGCGCGAGCGGGCGTGTGGATCTCGCCGTGTACTGCCGGGACGGCCGTCAGCTCGAGGTCGAGGCGGTGGCCGAGGCCTTGCGCGGCGGGTCGCCGCAGACGCTCGTCACGGTCCTGCGCATCATCGCACTGTCGACGAACGGGAGCGCGCGAGCCACGGACCGTTGCGACGCGCTGACCGGCCTTCCGACTGCCGCCGCGTTCCGCGTGGCGCTCGATGCGGACGTGCAGGCAGCCGCCGAGTCCGTTCGCCCGCTGGCCCTCGTCCTGGCCGACGTCGATCACCTGCGGCACGTCAACGACGCCCTCGGGCACAGCGCCGGCGACCGGACGCTCTGCAAGCTCGCGGGGATCTTCCGCGCGTCGGTTCCCGACGAGCGGCGCGTGTTCCGCCTGGGCGACGACGACTTCGCGTTCCTGATGCCCGGCGCCGGGCGGGGCGAGGCGCGGCGCGCCGCCGCGGCTCTCCGCTCGACGGTCGAGCGGCACGAGTTCTTCACCGTGGGTGCGCAGCGGGTCACGCTGAGCCTCGGGGCTGCGTCGTTCCCTGGAGACGCCGACTCCCCGGCCGACCTCGTGCAGCGCGCCCGCGAGGCGCTCGACGAGGCGCGGTCGATGGGACGCAATCGGGTGTGGTGCTTCGTGCGCCGGCCTCGCGTGCCGGTGCAGGTTCCGGTGTACTTCGACGGCGACGACTCGCCGCTCGTCGGCTACACGCGCGACCTGTCGCCGAGCGGCGTGTTCGTCCAGACCGCGGCGCCGATCGAGATCGGCATGCGCTGCGCGCTCGCGTTCGCGCTCCCCGGCCAGGACGGCCGCGTCCACGTGATCGGCCGTGTGGTCCGCCGCGTCCAACAGGAGGTCGCGGCCGAGGCCCACGTGCGCATCCCCGGCATGGGCTTCGAGTTCGAGCGGTTCGGCGGCGCGGGGGATCGGCGCGCGATCGACGTCTTCCTGCACCAGAACGAGTCGCGCACGCTGCGCCCCGAGGGCGCCCGGTTCAGCATCAGCCCCTGACACATTCGGGGGACAGCTACCGAAATTCCTTCAGAACAGCTCCCGCAGGACGGCGACGCCGCCGAGGTACAGACCGATCATCGCGCCCAGGGACGGCAGGACGAAGGCCAGGCAAACGCGCAGAAGGCGGTTGCGCCACCACGCGCTCGCTCGGCCGAGATCGTCGGACACGGTCTGGAAGTCGCGGACGCGCGGCGGCTGGACCCAGGCCTGGACGAGGGCGGTCACGTGACCCGCGCCGAGAAGCGGATGGAGCGTCGTGATCGGTGCCGCGACGAACGCCGTCAGGATCGTCAGCGGGTGGGCGAGCGCCGCGATCGCCCCGAGACCGCACGGAATCCCGGTGGCCAGGACCCAGAGTTTGAGGTTCTCCCCCGCCACCTCGGGTCCGCGCGTAAAGGCCAGCGTGCCGAAGGCTGCCACGATCGACACCGGGATGAGCCACCCCACGTACTTCCACACCGGCGAGCCCGGCGGCACCTCGTCGAGCGGCGCCAGGTCGACCGCCTCCCGCTCCGCGAGCAGGCGGGCGACGCCGTCGAGATGGCCGGCGCCGACGACGGCCACGATCGTGGGGCCCGCCGTGCGGCGGATCTTCTCGGCTAGGTAGGCGTCGCGCTCGTCGATCAGCGCGCCCTTCAGCTCGGGAAGCTCGCGCGCAAGCTCGCGGATCAGCTCGGACAGGACGTCCTGCCGCCGCAGCTCGCGCAGATCGTCCTCCGATAGCTTGGCGTCTGACAACAGACCGGCCACGATCGCGGCCACGAGCTTGTTCTTGCGCCAAAAGCTGAGCGAGCGCCACGCGCGCAGGATCGTCACGCGCACGCTGCGGTCGGCGAGCTCGACCGGAATGCCGCGCTGCTCGGCGGCGCGCGCGGCCTCGAGCAGCTCGGCCCCGGGGGTGACGCCGAGGTCCATGCCCAGCCGCTTCTGGTACGAGCCGAGCAGGAGGTGCAACACGAACGTCGGAAGCTGCCGCGTCCGGATGAGCTGGCGCAGGTCGAGCGACTCCCAGTCGGGACCCTGTGTCAGCGCACGGTAGCGCTGCGAGTCGAGCTCGACGCACACGCCATCGGGCGACTCGGCCTCGATGACCTGGCGCACCAGCGCGGTCGACTCGCGCGACACATGGGCGGTACCGACGAGGACGATCCTCCGGCCGCCCACCTCGATCACCCGCACATCCGACGAGATCAAAGCGCCCCTGGGGTCAGGTCTCGAATCTTCGCATGCGGCATGCGAAGATTCGAGACCTGACCCCTCAGTATGTATGATCCGAGCTGGTCATGCTGTCGGAAGAGCTGCTCACGGGCTGGGGACGAACGCCGATCGTACCCGGCGTCGTTCGGATTTCCCGGGACCTCGAGGCGGCAACCGACGGAGCGAGCGCGAGTCGCGGGCTCGGGCGAGCGTACGGCGACGCGGCTCTGCCCCGCCGAGCTGGAGCGATCGTCGCCTGCACGCGTCTCGCCGACCGGGTACTGCATCTCGATCCGGAAGCGGGGAAGCTCCGCGCGGAGGCCGGGCTGTCCCTGGCCCGCCTCGATGCGCTCTTGCTCGCACGGGGGCTCGCGTGTCCCGTCGTTCCGGGAACGGAGCAGGTGACGCTCGGTGGGATGGTCGCCGCCGACGTCCATGGGAAGAACCAGCATGAGGCGGGCTGCTTCGGCGACCACGTACGCGGACTGCGTGTGCGGGTCGGCGACGGGCGGATCCTCGAAATCGACCGGGACAACGAGCGGGAGCTGTTCCTGGCGACGCTCGGCGGGATGGGGTTGACCGGCCACATCCTCGAAGTGGAGCTGGGGCTCACCCGCATTCCCTCGCCGTGGATCTGGCAGGAAACCGTCCCGGTGCATGGCCTCGATGCGCTTCTGGCCCACTTGCACGAGGCGAGCCGGACGTGGCCGTTCACCGTCGCCTGGCTCGACGGTCTCGCGCGCGACCCGGCGGGAGCACGAGGGATCGTGTTCCGGGGGCGTTGGGCCGAGCATCGCGAAGCGCCGCCTGGGCTTCCGCGCGCGCGCCGGTCGATCCGGATCGGCCGCGATGCCCCGGACTGGCTCCTGGGTCGGACCCTCGTCGGGGCGTTCAACCGGGTGTATGCGGCGACGGCTGGCCGCCGGCCGGGCCCCGTATCGCCGTCGCGGTTCTTCTTCCCGCTCGATTCGATCACGGACTGGAACCGACTGTACGGCCGTCGCGGTTTCACGCAGTACCAATGCGTGGTGCCGGCCGATCGCCCCACCGCCGCGCTGCGCGTCCTCGAGACCGTCGGGCGGCACGGCGAGGCATCGTTCCTGTCCGTCCTCAAGGACTTCGGGCGCCCCGGCCCGGGCCTGCTGTCCTTCGCCATGCCGGGGACGACGCTCGCGCTCGATCTCCCGCTCGGCTCCCGGAGCCAGGCGCTCGTCGACGCGCTGAACGACGTGGTCGCCGCGGAGGGCGGCCGGATCTATCTGGCCAAGGACCTGCTCACGCGCCCCGAGCACTTCCGGGCGATGGAACCGCGGCTCGACGCATGGCTTGCCGTGCGCCGCAAATGGGATCCCGAGGGGCGGATCGCGACCGCGCTCTCGGTGCGCCTGTTCGGGGACGCGCCGTGAAGGCGGTCGTGCTCGGAGCCACCGGGGGAATCGGCCGGGCGATCTCCCGTAGAATGGCCGCGCGTGGCGATCGACTGTTCCTGCTCGGGCGAGACCCGTACGATCTCGCGGCGAGCGCGAAGGATCTCGAGGCGCACGGCGCGATCCCGCCGGTCGGGTCGACGACGTGCGACCTGCTGCAGCCGGAGACGTTCGCGCCGGCGCTCGATCGCGCCGCCGCCGAGCTCGGAGGCTTCGATACCGTGATCGTGACCGCGGCCCAGTTCGCCACGCAGGACCGGCTCGAGACCGAGCCGGACACGCTTTGCCGCCTGCTCCTCGCCAACTTCACGCACACGATCGGGCTGTGCGAGGAGGTGCGCCGCCGCCTGCTCGCGCGCGGCGGCGGCACGCTGTGCGTCGTTTCCTCGGTGGCCGGCGAGCGAGCCCGCAAGCCGGTCGTCCTGTATGGCGCGGCGAAAGCCGGCCTCTTGTACTACCTCGAGGGGCTCGACCATCGATTCCGGAGCGCGGGCCTACGAACCGTCTCGGTCAAGCTCGGCTTCGTGCGCACCGCGATGACGGCGGGGCTGCGCGTGCCGCCGTTCGCCGGGGAGCCCGACGCCGTAGCGGCGAGGATCCTGCGCGCGATCGACCGCGGGCGCCCGGTGGTCTACGCCCCACCGATCTGGCGCTGGATCGCCGTCGTCCTGCGCTCGCTGCCGCGCGCCGTGCTGCGCCGCCTGGAGTTCTGACCCCGTGGCGCGAATCGCGGATTTCGTCGCGCTCGCGCGACCGAAGCACTGGACGAAGAACGCGTTCGTCCTGATGCCGCTGCCGTTCAGCCTGGCCGCGGGCGCGCGGCTCGACCCGGCCCTGTTCCTCGCTGGATTCGTGGGGATCGGCCTCGCGAGCTCGGCCGTGTACGCGTTCAACGATGCGCAGGACGCCGCGCGCGACCGGGTCCACCCGGACAAGAGCGGCCGGCCGGTCGCGGCCGGGCGCGTGAGCCCGACGGCCGCGCGGGCCTTCGCCGCGGGGCTGCTCGTCACCGCCCTCGCGCTCGTCGGCGTGTCGGGACACGCCCCTGCGCTCGGGATCCTCGGCGTGTACCTCGTGATGAACCTCGCGTACAGCCTCGGCGCCAAGCACGTGCCGCTGCTCGACGTGTTCCTCCTCGCGTCGGGCTACGTGCTGCGCGTGCTCCTCGGATGCTCGCTGATCGGCGTACGGCCGTCGAACTGGCTTCTGCTCTGCTCGTCGGCCCTGGCGCTCTTTCTCTCGCTCGTCAAGCGCCGGTCCGACCTCGGCCGCGGCCTGGGCACAGCGAGCCGGCCGAGCCTCGCCGGGTACAGTCTCGCGTTCCTCGACCTGGCGATCGGCGTGAGCGCGTCGATGACCATCGTGGCCTATGCGCTGTACTGCATGGAGGCCCCGGTGCTCGTTCCGGGCCGCGAGTTCGCGTCGTTGCCGTTCGTGCTGTTCGGGGTCCTCGACTACCTGCGCGTGTCGATGCTGTCGGACCGCGGCGGCTCGCCCGTGGAGCTGATCTGGTCCTCGCCCGCGCTGGCCGGGTGTGCGATCGGATGGATCGGGTCGACGGTGTGGAGCGTGGGTCTCTTCTGACCGGGCGGCCCCACCTCGTGCCGCGACTGCTGCTCCTGGCGGCGGTCGTGATCTGGGGCTGCACCTTCGTCGCCACGAAGATCTGCCTCGCCTACGTGAGCCCGCTCGAGCTGCTCGGCCTGCGACTCGCCATCGGGCTTCCCGTGCTCCTGGGCCTCGTGCTGGCCACACGGGCGCGGCTCGACCTCCGCGGGAGCTACGGATCCTGGCTCGTCAGCTCGGCGCTGATCGGCGTGCATTTCTACATCCAGATCACCGGCATCGAGCAAACGACGGCGACCCGGTCGGGCTGGATCATCGGGGTCACGCCGGTCGTGATGGCGGCTCTCGCTGCGCTGCTGCTGCGCGAGCCCGTCCGCCGGGGCCTCGTCGCCGGGATCGTCGTCGCCACCGCCGGGCTCCTGCTGCTCGTGTCGAACGGCCGGATCGGCGAGCTCGAGTGGCTGCGGTCGACCGGCGACTGGCTCGTGTTCGCGTCGGCGCACACCTGGGCTCTCTACACCATCGCCGTGCGCGACCTGGCGCGCGGCCGCTCGGTGCTCGCCGTGACGACGGCGGTGCTCCTGCCGGCGACCGTCGTGTGCACGGGGGCGGTCGCGTGGACGAGCGACCTCGCGTCCTTCGCCCGGCTCCCCACCGATGCCGTGGTGTCGTTGCTGTTCCTCGGCGTGGCCGGGATGGCGGTGGCGCAGTGGTTCTGGCAGCACGGTGTCGCGGCAGTCGGCGCGGCGGAGGCCGGGACGTTTCTCTACCTCGAGCCGTTGTCGACGACGGCGCTCGCCGTTCCGTACCTCGGCGAGCCGTGTGGGGCGTTCACGATCGTCGGTGGCCTCTTGGTGCTCACCGGCGTCTGGGTGAGCCAGCGTCGCGGACAGCCACGTTCCGCGTGATCCTCGCGCGGCCGCGTGGAGGGGATGGCCTTCAGGATCTCGGACAAGGTGTCGCCCGGAGCGGCGGCGGTTCCGTCCTTCCGATGGGAGGCTCGTCGCCAAAGCTGTGAAGCGGCATCGAGGCCGGCCGGCGCGAGAGACGGCGCCGGAGGTGCGACCGACCCGAGGCGGGCCCACCTTCCGTCACGACAACGGCCGTTGCCCCGTGGAGCCCTCGTTCGCGTTCCCGCTGCCCGGGCCGTGGAATCCTCGAGGGCGGCATGCTCCGTTCAGGGTTTCCAGGGTGACGCAGCCTGCTCAGCCGAGAAGCTCGCTGACTTCGACCACGTACACGCCGTTCACCAGGACCAGGCGGTCCGGCTGGAACAGGTGGAGGAACGTCGATGGCGTGACGTTCAGAAAGTCGAGAACTCTCGAATGCGCGGGAGAGAGCACGGCCAGGAGAGATCCCTCGAGAATCGCCCGGGTCGACAGCCGCAAGCGCACGCGGAACTCCCGCAGCTCCTCGACCGCGGGCGGCCTCGACTCCTCGGGCCCCAGCTCGATCGTGACGATCTGATTCTTTTGTAGGAACAAGTGTCGGCCTTCCACTGCGAGCGGCAGGTACTTGACGAGCGGGTCCTCCAGGCGGTCGGCGATCGCCCCCGGGGTGCCATCGATCCGATGCACGTCCGCGTAGAGGATGCCTTCGAGCACTGCACCCAGGACGAGCGACACCCGTGCCGTGACTCGGCGCTTCGGAGTCCAGAACAACTTCGCATCCCGATCCCTTGCTTCCCTGGGCAAAGCGCGCCTCCTGACGGCGTGTAGCCGCGTTCTCCTCTCTATCTGATCGCTCCCCGCTACCGTTCGTCAGGGGGAGGACGAAAAAAAGTCACTGACGGGCGAGCGCCGGACCCGATCTACACCATGACAAGGTCTTGCTCTTGGGGGTACCAGAGGGCGATGGCGATGCGGGCGCATCCGAGTCCCACGGGGCTGCCTCCTCGGGTGCTGCTCATCGAGGGCTGCGAGGACGTCCGGCGGGTTCTCCTCGAGATCCTGACCAACGAAGGGTATGACGTACACGGCGTATCCGATGGCGCGGAGGGCATCGAGCAGTGCACCCACATGCCCTACGACATCGTGATCGCCGATCTCGAGGCCCGCGAGGATGCAGGCTTCGAGACGATTCGGCTGCTTCACGAGCGCTTTCCTCGGACGCCCATTCTCGCGGTTTCCGCCAGCGACTCCCCATCGCTACGGACCCGCGCCGCCGAATCCGGCGCCCACCAGGTTTTCGCCAAGCCGTTCGACATCGCCGGCTTCCTGAAGGCGGTCCGGCGATCCGTCCCGGGTGAACGCGCGTCCGGTCAATAGGGACCGGCGCGGCTCACCCGGGTGAAAGCGAGAGAAAACACAGCCTAGAACCACCCGCGCGGGGGAAGCTGCGGGAGACTCACGATCGTTGCGGCGATCCCGTCGCTTGCGAGACCTTCACCGCAGCTGCCGAAGATCGGCGTCTCACCATCGTCCATGTCGCCGTTCGGATCCGGGCACGGCTCGGGCTCCGTCGGCGGATTCGTAGGTGGCGGATCGGAGCCGAGCATCGACGAGGACGACCCAACGAGCGTGAGGCCGACGATCAGCGCGAGCGCGGACTTGCGGCTGGGCTTCATGGCTTCGTCTCCACGGTCCGGCAGACCGCGGGCCGAACTGGCGACGCGCTCCGGACTCGGCATAGAGAGAGATCGGCCGGCGGGTGGGACCGTCAGGCCAAACCACGCGGCGGGGGCGGACCCGCCAAGGCCCGGCTGTTAAAATTCCCGTTTTCCAGCTTCGGAAGGGTGAATGAAGCGCCGTGTGATCTTCGGCGGCTCGATCGTCATCCTGGCGGCACTCTTGGCGGGCGATGCCCCCCGCCGGAACCGCACCCCGCTAGCGATTTCCGAGCTAGCGGAGCTGCTCCGGAGAGGCGCGTTCGTCGAGGTCGAAGAACGAACGGCGCACCTCCTCCCGCTCGTGGAAGCCGAGCTCGGACCGGATTCGCTCGAAGTCGCTCTCATCATCGACGCGCGGCTCGAGGCGCAGTGGCACCGCGGTCGACCGCTCGGGGACCCGGAGCGACGCCTCGCCGAGCGCGCGGTCGCAGCCAAGGAAGCCCGCCTGGGGCCGCACCACGTCGAGCTCGCCACGAGCCTGATCAACCTGGGCGTTGCAGCTCGCGACGCGGCGGAGCACGAGCTGGCGACGGAGCTATTCGAGCGTGCCTTGCAGATCCGCGAGGCGTCACTTGGCGCGGACGACCCCGAGGTGGCGACGACCCTGAGCCACCTCGGCTGGACCCGCTATCTCCAGGGTGACCTCGAACGCGCCGCAGCCTCGTTCGAGCGCGCACTCGCGATTCGTGAATTCGCGCTGGGCCAGGAGCACGAGCGTGTCGCCGCGATCCTGAACAACCTGGCGATCGTCCTGCAAGCGCGTGGCGACTACACCCGCGCGCGCGCGTCCTACGAACGAGCCATCCGGATCCTGACCCGGTCTCCCGACACCGAGCCGCTCCACCTCGCGTCGAGCACGAGCAACCTGGCCGCGTTGCTCCGTCGCCAGGGCGCGTACGTGGAAGCCCGTGCGCTGCTCGAGCGCAACCTCGCGCGGCTCGAGCGGCACTACGGCGACGACGACGTGCGGCTCGTCGCGACGCTGAAGAATCTGGCGAACGTCGAGCGCGACCTGGGCGCGATCGAGCCGGCGCAGCGGTTGACCGCGCGCGCCCTCGGGATCTCGCGCAAGCAGCGCGGGGAGGAGCATGTCGAAACCGCGTCCTTGTGGAACAACCTGGGCTGGCTGGCCCGCGAGCGCGGGGATCTTGCCGAAGCCGAGACGATGCTCGGCCGAGCCCTCGTGATCCGCGAGCGCGCGCTCCCCGCGACGCACCGGGACATCGCCCAGAGCCTGTCCAACCTCGGTGCGCTGCAGCTAGCCGCCGGACGACCCAGCGACGCCGCGCGGTACCTCGCCCGCGCGCTCGCGATCAACGAGGCGGCCCTCGGGAACGAGCATGCGGAGGTCGCGAGGACCGTCCGCGCGCTGGCGGAGGCGCTCGCCGAGACGGGCGATCTCTTCGCGGCGCGGCAGCACGCGGAGCGAGCGCTCGCGCTCTTCGGCGAGGGGTTGGGACCCGACCACCCGGATGTCGCTGTCACGTTGCGCGACCTGTCCTGGATCCTGCTCGGCCTTCGCGATTCCGAGGCCAGTCTCACGCGGGCGCTCGAGGCGGACTCGATCGGCCGCGAGCACCTGCGCTTGACCGCGCGGATGCTGCCCGAGGAGCCGGCTCTACGGTACGCCTCGGTACGACCCGTGGGACTCGATCTGGCGCTGTCCGTCGTCATCGACGGGCTCGCGGACGACCCGCGCGCGGTCAGGCGAACCTGGGATGCCCTGACCCGCTCCCAGGCACTGGTCCTGGCCGAGCTGCGAAGCCGGCGTCGTGCACGAGCCGAGACGCCGGGCGCGGCCGAGTCCCTGATGGCGGCCAGCGAGCGGCTCGCGAACTTGCTCCTGCGCGGACCCACGGACGAGTCCCCGCAACGGTATCGGCACCTCGTCGAGTCCGCGCGTGCCGCGCGGGATCGCGCCGAGCAGGCGCTCGCGCTCGCGGGTCGATCCGATCGGAGTCTCGACGATTCCGCGGGCCTGACCGAGGCGGCTCACGGCCTGCCACCTCGCGTCGCCCTCGTCTGCTATGTCCTGTACGACCACCATCGGTCGCCCGAGCGACGAATCGAGTCCCGCTATGCGGCGTTCGTCCTACCCGCCGACGCGGGGAGCGCGATCCTCGTCCCGCTCGGGAGCGCTACGGCGATCGACGCCCGGATCGACACCTGGCAGGCGGCGATCGAGTCGGTCCGGACTGGTCTTCCCGGGCTCGGGACGGCGGCCGAGCGACGCTATGCCGAATCGACTGGCGCGCTCCGCGCCGCCATCTGGGACCCGATCGCTCCCCACGTCGGCACGCCCGCGGGGCTGTTCTTCGTCCTCGACGGCGCGCTCCACCGGGTTCACCTCGGAACGTTGCCCACCGAGGACGGCCGCTACCTGATCGAAACGCTCCCTCCGATCCACTATCTGAACGCCGTGAGAGACCTGGCTCGAGGCCCGGATGCGCGCGTACGCGGTGCCGGTCTCCTCGCGCTCGGCGCCGCGGAGTTCGGGCCGGCCACAACGGAGTCTCTGATCGCGAACCCATGCCTCGGAGATGCCCCGTTCCGATTCGCTCCTCTGCCGGGAACGATCCGCGAGGTCCGAGAGGTCGTCGATCTGTGGACCGCGCAGGCGCCGGTACGGGAGCGGTCTTCGGCGGTCGCGCTCGTCGGCCCGGACGCAACGAAGACGGCGCTCGTGCGATCCGCGCCCGGGCGTCGCGTGCTCCACCTGGCGACGCACGGTTTCGCCCTGGAGGACCGCTGCGCAGGGACCGCGGGAACGCTCGGCAACGGCGAGCTTCGGTCGCTCTCGCGGATGGGCTACGGAGTGACGTCGGGCTTGGCCCTCGCCTTCGCGAACCAGAGCAATCGTTCCGCGCACCAGGAGGGCCTCCTGAGCGCGGCCGAGGTGAGCGCGCTCGACCTCGGCGGCATCGAGTGGGTGGTCCTCTCCGCGTGTGACAGCGGGCTCGGGGCGGTGCAGGCCGGCGAGGGGATCCTCGGCCTGCGGCGGGCGTTCGACATGGCGGGGGCCCGGACCCTGATCGTCAGCTTGTGGGCGCTCGACGACTCGTCGGCCGTCCCGCTCATTCGGGAGCTGTACGCTGCCCGCTTGTCCGGCCTCGCTTCCCACGAGGCGGTGGCCGAGGCGAGCCGCCGCGTCCTCGAACGCCGCCGCCTTCGCGGCGTCAGCGCGCATCCGTTCTACTGGGGACCGTTCGTCTCGATCGGGGACTGGCGGTAGCGTCGGTCCCGGGTCACCCGGCTCGCTTCACCACGTCGAACTCGATCTCGAAGAGCGGGCCGGCCGGCCGCCGCGTTCTCTCCCCGACCACGCGGAACCGTCCCGCGAGGAGCACCCTCCGTGGAACGGACAGAGCGATCGCGCCCGTTGCCCCGGCGGCGCGGCGGATCTGCTCCCCCGTCAAGGCGTCGCGCCACAGTGAGCGCAGGGCCGAATCGGTAAGGGAGAACTGCACCTGCTCATCGTGATCGACGTCGGCGAGCCACGTCGAGACGTCGAGGGCCAGAACCACCGTCGGGGCCAACTCGTCGGCCTGGACCTGCGGAACGGTAGCCCCGCCTTCGCGCAGCGGAGTTCGAAGCACCACGAGCGGGACGATCGCCACCTGGCTCGGGTCGTCCCCCGCCTGGCGGCCGTCATTCCTCGAGGCGCCGATGCCCAACCCATTGAGGGCAACGAAGGCCGTCCACGCAAAGAACAGCACCGCGAGGCCGGCGCCGGCGAGCGCGGGACGAAGCCGCCATTGGATCCACTGAGTCGTCGGGGCGCGAGCGGGGATTCCGGTCTCGGGCGCGTTCCCCTCCTCGACGGCCTCGATCGTCCGCACGTCCGCCGCGCAAGCGGCGCAGCTTTCGAGATGCGCCGCGAGGATCCCTCGCTCCTCCGGCTCGACGCGCTCGCGGTCGATAGCGAAGACCGCGAGACGCTCCGAATCCGGGTGCGACTCGGGCCCCCGGTAGGCGTCGGAGATCGCGGCGTAGGTCTCGTGCAGAGTTTGACAGTCGGCGCAATCGCGGGCGTGCCGCACCAGCCGGAGGCGGCGCCAGCCGCGGATCTGGCCGGCCACGAGGTCCGGCACGAGTCGCGCTGCAGTCGCGTGTCTCATCGGGTCGCCGCTCCCGTAGACCGCATCCTCCCGAGCAACTGACGCGCCCGCTTGACGCATTCGTGGGCCCGCATCCGGACCGCACCCTCCGTCCGGCCCATCGCCATCGCGATCTCGGCGTAGGTCATGCCGCGTCCCGCATGGCAAGCGAAGATTCGCTGGCACTCGGGGTTGAGTCGAGACACCACCGCGCACGCCAGCTCCCGGCGCTCGCGCGTCAGTAGCTCGTCGTCGGGTCCCATGGACCCTGAAACCCGCGGCTCGATGGGACGTCGGGCCCGCCGCGCGCGAACCCAGTCAATGCACCGACGGTGCGCGATGACGCGCACGAAGTTGCCGAAATCCTCGTCGGTCTCGAACACGGTGCCAGGAGCCCGCTCCACGAGGTCCAGGATCGCCTCCTGGCTCGTGTCCACTCGCTCATCGACCGGGATGAACCAACCCCGGTGGTGCACGATGCTCTGGACGATCGAGATCACTTGGGCGATCCTCTCCGGTTGGCCGTCGACGAACCCGCGGTGCAGCGGGCTCTCCGGAGTCGGGGGCTCGTTCCCGTAGGGACGTGCGCCGGAGACGGATGCAGCCATCTGGGGGATCCTCCCCTTGAATACGGGGAATCGTACCACGCCAACACTGGATCCCGATCCGCCCCCTGCCGGTGAGACTGCGCGGCCCCGCTCCCGAAAGGGAACCACCACCCCCATGTCCCCACGGTTCGGGCTGCCCTCCTCATTCTCTCGCCCTGCCTCGCGGCTCGGCTCGCCGATGCCGGAGGCTCGGCCGCCGCCGAGCGCGCGCTTCGCGAGGCGATGCATGACTGGCCGACGGTCGGTCGCTGGACGCTCGCCGTCCCCGGGGACCATCGCGGTGTCGCGCGATGAGAGTTCGGCAGGCTCGCAACCACACGTCGCAAGCTCGAGCGACGGTTCCAACTCGAGGCACTCGCGAACCTTCCCCGGCTCGTCGAACGATGTGGCCATTGGGCCCCCTCCTCTAGATGACACGACGGCGACTTGGAAGGAGCGGTGCCGGCCTTGCGGCGCTCGACGCTCGCCCGCAGATTGGCCGGAGCATAACCGGAGTTCGGACCGCAGCCAACAGTTTTTTTGGTCGAGGTAGGGAGGGGGTCGGCCTCTGCATCCCGAAGCGAGCGACACCTTGTAAAGGCCAAACGATTTCCATCCGAAAAATTGAAATACTTCACCGATGATCCGTCGGCTGGACTTGAAGGTTGCCTTACCTATATTCCAACCAGCCAGAGAAGCCAGCTGAGGGAACGATGAAGCGAGCTGCGGAGATCGGAGCTGCTCTCGTGCGGGCCGGGTTGGTCGATGCCCCCGGCCTTGCGGGGGTGCTCGAGGTCCATGCGCGCGACGGCGGATCCCTCCCGCGGATCGTCGCGGATCTCGGTCTTGCGGCCGAGGAATCCGCGTGCACCGCGATCGCGAGCAGCCTGGGTCTCGAGTACGTCACGCTGCACGCGGAGGATGTGTCCGGCGAGTCCGCCGCCACCTTGCCTGCGCAGTTCTGCTTCGAGCGCAAGGTGCTCCCGTTCGCCGTCGAGGATCGCAAGCTCCGCCTCGCGATGGCGGATCCTCTCGATCAGGCGACGATCCAGGACGTGGAGTTCCGGATTGGCAAGTGGGTCGTCCCGATCGTCGCGACCGAGACATCGATTCTGCGGGCGCTCGAGCGCCTCTATCCGGACGCGAGCGAGGCCAGCCTGGCCGACGAGCTGATGGCCCGCGTGAGCCCCGAGGGAGAGGTGGAGTCCACAACGGAAGCCTACGAGGTCGTGGATCCGGCGCAGCTCGCGAAGGACGTCGAGCTGCCTCCCATCGTGCGGCTCGTGAACATGATCCTGACCGACGCCGCGAAGGCCGGGGCCAGCGACATCCACATCGAGCCGCAGGAAGGAGGCCTCCAGGTGCGGCACCGGCTGGACGGCATCCTGCACGACGTGCTCAAGATTCCGAGCCATCTCCAGCAGTCCACGATCTCGCGCTTGAAGATCATCTCGGGCATGGACATCGCCGAGCGCCGCAAGCCCCAGGACGGACGAAGCCGTCTGCGCGTGGACCAGCGCAAGATCGACCTGCGGGTCTCCACGCTGCCCACGAGCTTCGGCGAGAAGGTCGTGATCCGGCTCCTCGACAGCGCCAACGCGCAGATCGAGATGGAGCGTCTCGGGTTCTCCGGCGCGCACCTCGAGGCGTTCCGCGAACTGCTCTCCCGACCCCAGGGGATGGTGCTGGTGACCGGGCCGACGGGGAGCGGGAAGACCTCCACGCTGTACGCCTCGCTCAACTGGGTGAAATCTCGCGCCAAGAACATCATCACCGTCGAGGATCCGATCGAGTACCAGCTGCGCGGAATCAACCAGGTCCAGATCCAGACCAAGGCCGGCATGACGTTCGCCAATGGTCTGCGGTCGATCCTGCGCCAGGATCCGAACATCGTCCTGGTCGGTGAGATTCGCGACCAGGAGACCGCGGGGATCGCGCTCGAGGCGGCCCAGACCGGACACCTCCTGCTGAGCACGCTCCACACGAACGACGCGCCCTCCTCGATCACCCGGCTGATCGACCTGGGGATCGAGCCGTTCCTGGTCGCCGGGCCGCTCCTCGGGATCCTGGCGCAGCGCCTGGTGCGTCGGGTCTGCCCGAACTGCGAGAGCGAGCGCCAGCCGGCTCTGGACGTACTCGGCAGGATCGCCGCGAGCACGCCCGTTCCTACCGACGCTTGGTTCAAGGTCGGTGCCGGTTGCGAGCAGTGCCGGAACTCCGGGTACCGGGGACGCCTCGCGATCTACGAGCTGTTCGTGAACACGAACGAGATTCGCGATCTGATCACGCGCCGCGCCCCGGAGCATCAGCTCCGCGCCGCCGCCCGCCAAGCCGGGATGCGCACGCTGATGGAGGACGGGATCGAGAAGGCCGCCCGGGGCCTCACGACGCTCGACGAGGTCCTGCGCGTCACCCCACCCGACGAGCGCGAGTCGAGCGCGGCGATCGCCGTCCGCTGCGGCCCGGGCACCGCAGAGGCCGTCGAGCCGGCTGCAGCCAGCGCGGCCCGCGTGCTCATCGTCGAGGACAGCCCGACCGTGTCCACGGTCGTGAAGTACTTCCTCGAGCTCGAGGGGTTCGAGGTGATCGTCGCCGAGGATGGCCTGACCGGACTCGAGATGGCGCGCGCCGAACGGCCGGCGCTCGTCGTGAGCGACCTGAACATGCCGGGGATGGACGGGATGGCGTTGATCGCGGCACTGCGCGCGGACGCTCGCACCTGTGAGATGGCGATTCTGCTCTTGACGTCCGAGACGGGTGTCGACACCGAGACGCGGGGG
>Ga0247727_10009264_pt1 | contig 17921 bp, 11 predicted proteins | sample WisWelCaveWW1625_FD_202498 | JGI IMG/M metagenome (GOLD analysis project Ga0247727, IMG submission 202498) | Biofilm microbial communities from Wishing Well Cave, Virginia, United States - WW16-25 | ecosystem: Environmental > Aquatic > Deep subsurface > Groundwater > Cave microbial mat | place...
AGATCGCGATCGTTAATGACGCGCTCCATTTCGTTTTCAAATTCTTCGTAGGTCAGTTGCGTGAAATTGCCGAAGAACAGAATATTGAAGTTCGGATTTTTCACACGCGGCTTGCCCACCTGTCGGCGGTGATAGGTCGGCATTGCCGAATACAACGCGCACAAAATACTGATCACACAGGCGACGCACATAATGATCACCGCATGTTTCAGTTGCGGATCGTAAAGCTTCGGCGCTAACAGGCCGAGCAGCACTGAGCAGACCCAGACCATCAGATGCGCTTTATTGTCGGCCATGTCGCTCAGGCGAAAGTGATTATTCTCGACTATGCGCAGCATGTTATCGGTTGCGCGATCGGCGTTTTTGGTTTTCATCGCTTCAAGTACTCCTTCCCTCTGATCGTAATTCTTTGTGGATCATTCGGCTTGAGCAAAAGAATAACAAATGTTTCATCGACAAGCAAGCGGAAAGTCGTGGTAAAACGTAAAGCGTAATGCGTAAAGCGAGGAGCGCAGGCTTGGCTATTTCCTTTTCCAAAAGTGCAGCAGAGAAGCTGCAACAACAGCCAGCGCGGCTGATAAGTGCAATGTTACGGCAGCGCCGTGATTCGTCCACAGCCAGCCGGCGAGCGTGCTGGCGATGAGCGTGGCGATGCCGGTTGCTGCATAAAAAATTCCGATAGCCGTACCACGATGCTCGTCGGCAACAATATCGGCAATCGCCGCTTTGCTCACGCCTTCGGTCATTGCCGCGTAAAAACCGTAAAGAAAAAAGAGCGGCCACAACCACATTGAATGATTCGCTTGGGCAAATCCAAAATATGTTAGAGCGAAAATGACGAAGCCGGTTTGCATCACTCTTCGGCGCTTCCATCTATCGGAGAGAATTCCAGCAGGTGTGGCTAAAATCGCAAACGCTGCTTGATAAACCATATAGGCGAGAATCGATGCTCGCACCGACAGCCCAAGGTCTTTGGCGCGAAGAATGAGAAAAACGTCGGCGCTGTTGCCGATAAAGAAAATGACATTGATGCAAAGAAAAATCCAGTAGGGGCGTGGCAAGCTCCTCACTCTGAGTTTTTTTTGTGAGCCGTATTCCTGCAAGCGCGGCTTACTCTCGCGAACTGCAAAAGTAAGCGCCACGGCCAATATCGATGGAACGATAGCGGCAACAAACACCAGACGAAAGTCGTTGCCACTCCAGCTCAACAATGCAATCGCGATCAACGGTCCGACAAAAGCGCCGATGGAGTCTAATGCGCGATGCAAGCCAAACACTTTTCCACGATGCTCCGGCGGCGCGGCATCGGCGAGCAGCGCATCACGTGGGCTGGTGCGAATGCCTTTGCCGATTCTATCGAGCAGCCGCGCGCCAAGTATCACCGTCCAAGTTTGCGCCAGCGGAAGAAGCGGCCGGCTTATTGCCGACAGTCCGTAACCGAGACTAACGAAAAATCGTCTTCGCTGCAGTCGATCCGACCAGTGGCCAGCAAATCCCTTGAGCAGCGCCGCAGTGAATTCAGCGATGCCTTCGATCAAGCCAACGACGCTCATCGGCGCGGCAAGCACGGTGGTGAGAAATACCGGCACAATCGGATATAACATCTCGCTCGAAACGTCTTGCAGCAGGCTGACGACGCCGAGAATGATAATATTACGGCTGATGCCTGAGCGCAAGCCTTTCTTCGTTGTCAATTTATCCGGTTCTAACGTCATTAGCAAAGTGAGTTCATCGTTCGGTCATCGATCGATGTAATTCAGCAGAAATCTTCTTGCTCTGTGGGAAAAACTTGAATCCCAAATTTCGTTTCACGTCGTTCAACGACTCCATGTGTTGAATGGCGCGTGAAAAATGGAGTCTGGGAACAACTACCCGATCTTTTTATTTTCAACCAAAACTAATCATTCTCGACTGGGCATTTGTCGCACGCCATCAACGCGATACAGCATAGCATCCCGGCCGTGCTTATAGTTGTTCATGAGTCGGAATCGCCCCAGCACGGTGAGATGTTGCCAATAATCCGGCATCTGCTTTTGAAGACGCGACAACTCCGCCGGATCTTCCAAAAATAAATAATTGGGCCGCCACTGCTCGATCACCTCGGGCAGCCTCTCCTTTCTGAATATAACATCCACAGTCGGAACACGCAGCTCGAAGGAAAGCAGCATGGCGCTGTCGCCGGCCAGCACGATCTGCTCTCGGTGTGGATCATTTTCGAAAATCCTTCTGACCTTTTGAATGGTATCATAAAGCGAATACTCCATCTTCGCATGATAGCTTATGATTTGCGCAGCTTGCTCGATAACGATTAACACCGCAAGTCCCCAGACGGCCAAACGTTTTGCATTGCCTTCTCGCGCTGCCTGTCTTATCGCATAAAGCGTCAAAAATCCCACCAGTGGCAAAAAGCAGCTTAGATAAATTTGATCGTATGCAGCGATTCGATAGACGCCGAAAATTGTTTGCAGCAGAATAACGGTGCCAACAATCCAAAAACTAAACCGCGGCCATTCTTGCGCAGTGTGTGGAGATGATCGTTTGAATAATTCCGCAAAGAACAAACCATTCAATCCGGCGATGGCCGGAATGAGCACGAGCGAATAACGCGGTGGGGAATAAGCCACGCCACCTGCGAAAAGCACTCCGGCCCAAAACCACAGGCAGAGCAGGCGATGAATATCCGAGAGCGCATTTTTCTTCACAATATCGCGCGTGCATCGCAGCGCCATCATCAATGCGATAACGTAAGCGCCTGGCATGAATTCGAAAAACTTGAGGTGCGCAATGTATCGCGCATAGTTTTCCGCTATCGCCAGAGGCGAGAACGTAAATCTCTCCGCTACGTTTATCTGCTGATAGTAAAGCCAGTCATCAAGATGCGGCGAGATCCAAAAGAACCATAACGGAGTGACGATGATGATGATGGCAGCTATCGAGAGAACAAACGTCTGCCTGCGTACCATTGCCTGCTGGCGCCACACCATGCCCGCAAAAACGATTGCGAAAAAAACGATCGAGGCTTTGGTGAGATAGCCCAGGAAGATTGCAACCCAAAAAGCAAACAGCATGAAGCGACAGTGCGGTTCGCGTAAATAAATTATCAAGAACACGCTGCCGGTCAATATGAAGCAGAGAAGCAAATTTTCCAAAAACGCGAGGCGATTGAACACCATCAACGGGAAATTTACCGCGGCAAGCAGCGCAGCAACGTTCGCCGCGACGACATCGTGACGACGGAACAAGATAAACAAAAGTAAAACCGTGAGCACTCCGCAAAAAACCGCGCCGTAGCGAACTGTTGCCAAGCTGACGCCGAAGATTCGCAGGAGTGAATATTCAAACAAAGTGAAGACCGGCGTATTCACCGCCGGATTGTACGCGCCGGGGATGTGCCACTCGCCAGTGATCGCCCAGTGCAGCGCATTGTGGCCATGAATGCCTTCGTCGCCCAGAAAATCGCCGGAGCGCGAGATGTCACCGGCAGGCGGGTCGCCGTAAATCTGCGGCAGCCGAACTAGCGCGGCCAGCGCGATGATTCCGATCAGCAAGAATGTCGGACGCGAAGTTTTGATTTGTTTGAGCAGCATGGTTTGTCAGATGTGCAATCTAAAAGAAATCTGTAGAATGTCAAAGGCTGAATTGTCACCTCATACTTTTGCCTTGATTTTGTGGTGCTTTACCATCTACTTTGCAAGCACGGTTTCTCCACAAGCTTTGCAGACAGACCAAAAACTGGAGCTGCAACGCGGCAGCCTTAAATTCCCACTGATTGAAGAAACCCACTGACAAAGCTTTTCATCGGTGGGTTTCTTCAATCAGCGGGCGCAAAACTTTCTTAATGCACCTCACCGGCAAACAAAAACGTTTTCTTCGTGGCCTCGGAAATCAGCTTAAAGCGACAGTTTTCATCGGGCGCGATGGGATCACCACCGGCGTGTTAACCAGCATCGAACAAGGGCTGGCGGCCAATGATCTGGTAAAAGTAAAATTGCTCGAAGGCTTTACCGGAGACCGGCATGCCGCCGCGGAAGAGCTTGCCGGGAAAACCAACGTTGAGCTTGTGCAAGTGCTCGGCAAAACCATTTTGCTCTATCGCCGCCACGCATCTGAACCGAAAATAAATTTGCCCGCATGAAGATTGACAGCCATCGTTGCGAATGTCTTTGTTTACCAATTCCCTTGTGGAGAAATTATGATTGGTGGAATTTTTTCAGCAGTAAAAATAGCGGCGGTTATTATTTCGACAACCTCGCTGGGCCTACCGTTTCTCACTTCTCCGAATGATGCCATGCACAAACGCGAAAGCAAACCGGCCAAAATCGAAGCCGCGCTCATTCAAGCACACAATGAAATCGTCGTTCGCTTCACCGCCAAACCGCATCAGCTCAACGCCGTGGATTTTAGAGTCAATCCCAAAGTCGCGGTTTTGGCGATTCAGATGATCGACTCGACCACCGCGCGCCTCACCACCGGACCCATGGACTACCGGCAAAACTATGATCTGGAGATCATCGGCATTGGCAGCAAACCGTTGATACCCGCCGGAATTCTTGATAATCTTTATTCTTCGAAAACGCTTGGTCATTCGCTGGAAAAAGGCAGGAGCATTTTTCGCATTTTCGCTCCGCGTGCGACGAAAGTATCGCTCATTTTGTTTGATCGCTACGATCAGGAAAAAGGCGCTGAAAACGAAATGAAGCGCGACGATGACGGCGTGTGGGAATTTTTTGCAAAAGAAAATTTGGCGGGAAAATATTACGGTTATTCAGTCAGCGGCCCTGCCGGCGCTGAAGAAATGTTTGATCCAAAGAAGATCGTTGCCGATCCCTACAGCCGCGCTGTAGCCACGCGAAATGAAGTCACGCATCTTGGCCGAACATTGATTCTTCCTTCCGACAATTTCGACTGGCGCAGCGACACATTCATGAAAATTCCGATGGAAGATTTGATCATTTATGAAATGCACGTGCGCGATCTCACGGCGCATTCATCCTCCGGCGGTTCGAAAGAATTATCGGGCAGCTATCTTGGCTTGATCGAATCCGGCAAAACCGGAGGGATCGATTACATCAAATCGCTCGGTGTGAATGCGGTCGAGTTTTTGCCGCTGCATGATTTTGGAAATTGGGAACCGGTGCCGAATTCGACGAATCCTGCCGACGTTCAGCAGAATCATTGGGGCTACATGAGCAGCTACTTCTTTGCCCCGGAGAGTTATTATGCCACCGGCGGCAATCTAAAACCTGGTTCATGGTCGGGCGTGGATGGTCGCCAAGTGCGCGAGCTTAAGGAAGTCGTGCGCGCATTTCATCAGAATGGAATTACGGTGCTCCTGGATGTGGTTTACAATCACGTCTCGCAATACGATCACAACTGCTTCAAGCATATCGACAAGAAATATTACTTTCGCCTCGACGGCGGCGGCAAGTTCATCGCCACCAGTGGCTGTGGAAATGATTTCAAAACCGAGCGCCCGATGTCGCGCAAGATGATTCTGGATTCGGTCGAGTATTGGATGCGCGAGTATCACCTCGACGGCTTTCGCTTCGATCTTGCGGCGATGATCGATTGGGAAACCTGCGACGCGATTTTGAAGAAGGCGCGCGAGATCAATCCGTATGCGATCATCATCGCCGAGCCGTGGGGCGGCGGTGGGTATTCTCCGGCGCAACATTCCGAGCACGGCTGGGCGGCATGGAACGATCAAATTCGCAACGGCGTCAAAGGCTGGCGCCCGACTGGCAAGGGCGATCAGGGATTCATCTTCGGCAAATGGAAAAGCGGCACGACGAAGAAAGAGCTGCGCAGCTACGTCACCGGCACGCTGCGTGAAGACGGCGGCCTGTTTCAGAAAAAATCCCACGCCATCAACTATCTTGAATCACACGACGATCACACACTCGGAGATTTTGTGCGCATCGCTTCGGGAGATGTTGCCGAGCATGCGACAATCAAAGACATTGACGCCAACGCCAAACTCTCGTCCGCGCAACAGCGCATGAACAAACTGGCGGCGTTGTATCTCTTCACCAGCCAGGGCGCAACGATGATTCACGAAGGCCAGGAATTCGCGCGCAGCAAAGTCATCTTCAAAGCGCCGGGGATCAAAGATGAAGAGGTCGGCAAGATCGACCACAATAGCTACAACAAAGACAACGAGACGAATTATCTGAATTTCAACCACGCCGAAATGAATCGCGATTTGGTAGATTATTATCGCGGCCTGATGGCGCTGCGAAAAGCTCATCGCGCCTTTCGCTGGTCGGATAAAAAAGACATCGAATTCCTGAAGAGCAAAAATGAATTTGCGTTGGGTTACCGCATTCACCGGCAATCATCCGGAGATTCGCATGACTTTATTGTTCTGATGAACGGCCATCAAACCGAAGGCGCGCATTTCACCATCCCGAGTGGTGAGTGGGAAGTGATCGTCACGCCTGAAAAAGCCGGGCTGGATTCAGTTGGCAAATTTCCTGGTGGAGAGTTTATCGTGAATCCGGGGACGGGAGTGGTGATGAGGAGGAGTTTTTAGTAATATCTGTGGTTACTTTTGAAAAATCTATCGAAATAGAGTACGTTGTTACGACAAAAGCTCTGAAACATTGAGAACATGGATAAGGCTCTTACAAACCTGCAACTACTGTTCGGCAAAGACTCTGCGCTACGTACCCAAAAATATTTGGAGGCAATTCGACACCTTCCCAAAGCAAATAAAGTATTTCGTTATTTGGCTAAGTCACCAGACAAAGAGCAAGCTCAAGACTATCTTGCCATCATTAATTACACCCTGATTTTTGTTAGTTGTGGATTCCAAGTCGAATTTGAGCCTTTGGGTGATAAGGGACCAGATTTGGGAATAACAAGGGATGGTAATCAATTGGTAGTCGAAATAACCCGTTTTAGGAAAGTCTATCCAGGGCCGCCTGTATTTGACCTCAATGAGAATGATTCTACCTTGTCAAAATACGGCGATCCCGGGCGGGACATACGCAAGGCTTTTGAAAAAATATTACAGAAATTTGGACAACTCGAAAACAAGTTGGGAATTATCGCCATCTGGAATAACGAAGGTGATTTGGATGAATTTGAGACTAGGCAGGCTGTTGATGACATCACAAGAGATGCAAGTAAAGGAATCTTAAAACTTCCAAAAGATTTACTTTTTGTTCTATTTCGCTCTGATTGGATAACTTTAACTGGTAAGCAGTTGTACTGCTACCCTTTCCGCACACTTGAGGAACCTTATCAAACATGGATAAATGAGTTTGAGATGGATAGAGTTACAACTCACTTAGAGCGGGCTCTTATTCTTTTGGAAAAGACTGCTAAGAAGTAACTCCACGATTTAATCGACTTTTGAGCATTATTCAGATCTTCAGTGCGAGCTCAAAGAAAAAACTCCTTGCATTGATACAACCACTCGACTATATTTCCGCGCAGTAATTCATTCTGACTTCGACATCCCTCCGCGCTTATTCGCCTTGATACTTTTTCATATTTTGTGGGCTTCATAATGGCCGATTGAGATTTTGTATTGGGTCTTGGTTGAACGCTCGTCGCCATGTCGTGTCATAGCAGAAAATAAATCGCTCAACAGGTGGGGTATGCCATCCGATTCGTTTCAAACGATTTATCCAAATCCCTACATCGCCGGCAATCCGATTCGCAACAAGGAGATGTTCTTCGGCCGGGTCGATGAGTTTCGTTTCATCGAGCGGGTTTTGGAAGGCGGCAAGGCGGCGCTGATCGTGTTGTACGGCGAGCGGCGCAGCGGCAAATCGTCGATCCTCTATCAAATTCTCAACGGCGAGCTTGGCGGGGCGTTTCTGCCGATCTTCATCGACATGCAAATCATGGCGGGCATCGCCAACGACGCGGAATTCTTCGGGCGCATCATTGCCGACACCTGCAAGGCTGTCGGGCAAAACGATTTTTCTTCCGACTCCTTTGTCCGCTCTTTCGAGAGCACCAACTCAACCGAAGTGTTTCGCACGTTTTTAGAGAAGCTGAAAACGCGGCTCCCCGACCGCGCCTTGCTGCTGCTCATCGATGAGTATGAAATTCTCGAAGCCAAAATTCTCGAAGGCAGCCTGTCGCCGCATGTGCTGACTTTTTTTGCCGGGCTGCTGGAGACCGAACAAGTGTCCTTCGTTTTTACCGGCTCAAAAAATTTGGAAGCGCGCGATAAAACGCTGTGGGGCGGCGAGCTGCTGCAGAAAGCCACGTCGCATAAAATCAGTTTTCTTTCGGAAGAAGATTGCGGCCGCCTGGTCACGCAGCCGTTGAAAAATCGCGTCATCTTTACGCCCGAGGCGCTGAAGGAGATTTACACGCTGACCGCCGGCCAGCCGTTTTACACCCAGGTGATCTGCCAAAACCTGGTGTATCATTTGAACGAAGTAAAAAAGCTTCACATTGAAAGCGCCGATGTGCAGGCGGTGGTGGATGGCATCATCGACAATCCGCCGCCGCAGATGCTGTTCAACTGGAGCGAGCATACGCCTGAGCGTAAATTGACGTTGTCGCTGCTCGCCGAGTTTTCCGAGCGCTCCGGGGTTTATCTCTCCACCGGGGATCTCTGCCGGGGCATCGCGCGAAACAAGCTCGATCTCGCGCAGGACAAAAACTTCTTCAACACCGAGCTTGACCCACTTTTGCATGACGAATATGTTTTGCACAAAGAGCGGAGGTACAGCTTTCGGGTCGATCTCTACCGGCGCTGGGTGCGGCACGATCACAGCATCTGGCAGGTCAAAAAAGAAATCGGCGCGCGGGAGCTGGCACGCATTACCAAGCAGGCGCGGCTCAAAGAAGCAAAAAGAAAATGGAGATTCACCATACTCGAGCGCAGCGTGGCGATCATCCTGCTTGTTGCCGTCATTGTCTTGTCAACACTTCTCTATCTTGGATGGAAAAAACAGGTGATTGTAAAAGCCAATGCCGGGCCCTTCAAGTTGATGGTCGACGACAGGTCGTATGGCACAAACAAGGGTAAAGAGGATTCCACGAAATTCGAAATCAAAGCGAGCAAAGGGAAGCGCGTTTTCACGGCGATGCTGCTTGCTGATACCACAGAAAGATATTCTAAAATAAAGGACATCGTGCAGGATAACGATGTCGTGGAATTTCAATTCGCGGAATATCCGGTTACGATCATCACGAATGCCGAGAGTTTTGCCGCTGAGCTAGGCGGCTTGAAAGTGGAGACGAAAGGCCGCCCCGAAGCGTGGAAGTATACGTTTGACGATGTCGGTGTCGGCAAATACACGTTGCGCGTCAAGAATCTCGATCCCGCCGAGGAGAAGACAGAAATAATCGAGGTCAACAAAAAAGCGGCGGTGGATACGATCGCCGTTCATTTTGATCAGATCGTCACCCTCACCTTCAATGCCAATGCCCGCTTTATGTACGGTTATGAGTGGAGCGACCTGAAAGGCCTGGGAAAAAACAGTGTTCCATTTCAGCTTGCCGATTCCACGATCGTGACCAAGTTGGGCAACAAAAAAGGCAGGTATCAATTCACTTTTAAAAACCTTCTCACCGGAGAAGACCTTCGGCTCAAAAGCACTCCAATCACGTCGGATACGACGATTCCGGTTAAATTTAAGTCGCAACCGGCGCCTGTTCAAAAGCGAACTGTTGACGTAAAAAAGACACCGCTTGAAGTAGCCACGCATCTTTTAAAAGTTTTCACTGATCCACCCGGCGCAACAGTATTCTTGAATGGTGTCGAGAGCGATACAACGCCGTTCGTGCGAAATCTTCCGCGAGACAGCAGCTACTCGATCGAATTGAAAAAGCATGGATACGATCCGGTTCAGTTTGAGATTGCCCTTACGGCAAACACACCGCCGATCAACCGAGTCTTGCAGCGCCAGTACGGCTCTCTGCTGGTCAAAGTCAAAGATCAACGCGGCAATACCGTGCCGGATGCCGAGGTTTTTCTTAACGATGAAAAGCTCGGCAAGACCCCGATGAGAACACAAACATGGCCGGTCGGTCAATATCAGATAAAAGTTAAACGTTCGGGCTACGTTACGGTCGAGCAATCGCATGAAATAAAAAAGGATGAGTTCAAAGAAGTGCCAATCACTTTGCAAAAAAAATGAGGGAACTAGGATGACCACTCTCACCGGGAAAATGGCGGGGATTATCGGTTTGGCCGGCACGGCGCTAATCCTTTTGTCAATTGAATTCGCTGCGGCGCAGCAATCCAAACTGACCGGAGATATTGGAGATATTACCAAAAAAGAATGGTTTCAAAAAATGCAGCCGCGAGTTAGGGCATTGGCCGATTCTGCAGTTAGGCTGGCAAACGAACCAAAGTATGAAGAGTCCATTAAAATATTGGAAGAATTGCTCGCCATGCCCGAAACCCAAAAGGCAAACCGCTTCTTTCGCGCCTGGCTTTATCAATGGATGGCTTACAACTTTTATACGCCGGAAACTTTGGATACGACCAGATTCTTCGTGCGACGTTCGCTGGATGCGGATTTCGATATCTGGCCGGACCAAGTGGATAGAAGGCTGCCCACCGATGTGCGAGGGATGTATCAGGAATACCGCGAGGAGATACTCGATCGCTTCCGGAGAAAACACAAAAGCTGGCGAATCGCTCTTGGGACCATCTCGCGAATAGATTATAGCCATCGTTTCACCGAGAATTGGGATGCGGTTGCGGGAATCGGCTCGACGGTGGTGCTATCCATCAATGGCAAAACCCAGGTTTTCAACGATCTGTTGCCGCATCTGCGAGTGCAATACATGCGCAAAAATATCGGAAGACTCACGGCCGGTTTCTATGGAGAATTTTCGCTTCTGTTTCGATTAGATGAAAAAAACGAATGGAAACGTCCAGATAAGGCAGTGAGTTTTGGCCCCATTCTCAGTTATGCTTACCAATCGGGCTGGGAAATCGGCGGCACGTTCGAAATTGCGCGGTTGGTGATTGGAGACAGCGAAACCCGGATCAGCCAAACCATTTCCCTATTTAATGATGACAAGTTTTCTTTTTCCTATGCTAATTTTGAATTCTACATTCGCAAATGGTTCTGAATCATGCAAAACCCAGGTTCGAAATCCGGCAGAAAAATTTTCACGAATATGTTTTTTAGCGAAACTGGCGGCGCTTCATTTTGTCGACTCGGGGTTTGTTTATGATCGGCAAAACTATTTCCCATTATAAAATTCTCGATCGCCTCGGCCAGGGCGGGATGGGCGTGGTTTATAAAGCAATGGACGTGCGGCTCGGTCGCCATGTTGCGGTCAAATTTCTCTCGCCGGCGCTCGATCCTGATGAAGAGATGAAGCAACGCTTCATTCGCGAAGCCCAAGCCGCATCCGCTCTCGATCATAACAACATCTGCACGATTTATGAAATCGACGAAGCCGAAGACGGCCAGTTGTTCATCGCCATGGCGTTCTACGAAGGCGGCAGCCTGAAGGACAAGATCGATCGCGCAACACTGACGATGGAAGAGGGGATTGCCATCACAATGCAAATCGCGCAAGGCTTGGGCAAGGCGCACGAGCAAGGCATCGTTCATCGCGACATCAAGAGCGCGAACGTGATGTTCACGGCAGACGGCGTGGCAAAGATCGTTGACTTCGGTCTGGCCAAATTAACCGGTGCCATCAGACTGACCACGACCGGCGCGATGGTGGGCACGCCGGCGTACATGTCGCCGGAGCAAATTCGCCAACTCGACGTGGATCACCGCACGGATATTTGGTCGTTGGGAGTGGTGCTCTATGAAATCTTGACCGGGCGATTGCCGTTTCGCGGCGATTCTGCCGCTGCAATTTTGTATGCTATTCTTAATGAAAAACCGGAGTCGCTGCAAAAGCACGTGCCTTCTGCGCCTGCAGAAGTTGCGTACGTTCTCGATCGCGCTCTCGCCAAGCCCGTCGGCGACCGCTACCAATCCATCAACAAGATGCTGGATGATTTGCGCAATTCGAAAAACTCACGTCGTGCAGAAAAATTCCCGACGAAAGAACCGGTGGCCATCTCTCCCAAGGCTGCGGAGCAGCGCGGTCATGTTATCACATTTTCTGATGAGGCGCTGCAAACTGTGCAAGCAATGAGCCTGAGCTTCGCCGAAAAACTGCGCTTCGTGACGCGACTGGCATTTTCCAGCGAGGAGCCTGCGCCGGCAGCGGCGACCGGAAATCCGTATTTGAATCGATTGGTGATTCAGCATCCGGATGATTTCTATGGCCGCACATCGGAGGTGACGCGCATTTATGAGCGCATCAAGGCGGTTCGCCCGCAAAGTATCTCGATCGTCGGAGTGCGTCGCATCGGCAAGTCGTCATTGCTGAAAGCCATTCACCATGTCGCCAACCGGCGAAAGCATCTGCCGACTCCCGATGAATATGTTTTCGTTTTTGTGGATTTGCAAGCAAAGCGCAACGTCGAGCCAGGGGAGCTTTTTCGATACATCTACAGCGAGCTGCAGCGTGAATATCGCGGCTACTTGAAACTGAATGCGAGCACCGATTACGACGGCTTGCAGCAGATCGTCCAAACCTATCACGACGCCGGGCTGAAATTAATTTTTATGTGGGACGAGTTTGAATGCGTCACCAGAAATCCGAAAATCGGGCCGGAGTTTTATGCCTATTTCCGCTCTCTCGCGAACAATTATAATGTCGCTTACATCACCAGCTCTTCCGATCAATTGCAGCGCTTGTGCCACGCCAAAGAGATTTCCGATTCGCCTTTCTTCAACATTTTTACCAACCAGCGTCTCGGCGCTTTCAAACCCGACGAAGCGCGGGAGTTGATCGTCGAGCCTTCCGCCAAAATCGGTGAGCCGCTCGCGCCGCATCTCGATTTCATCATCGACATCGCTGGATACTTTCCGTTCTTTATTCAAATCGCCTGCTCGGCAATGCTGTCCTCGCCGCGAAGCGGAAAAGCGGATATGAAAAAAGTCAGGGACTTGTTCATGGAAGAAGCCAGGCCGCACTTTCAGGAATACATCGAGAAGTTCGACGAGTCGCAGAAGGCGGTTGTGGCGGCGTTGGCCAGAGGAAAAAAGCCGCCGCGCGAGCACGCTTTTGCGCTGAAAGATTTGTCGCAGGAGGGGTTCATTAATGAAGAGAGGCTCTTCTCCTCACTCTTTGAAGAATTCATCCGGGAGAACGTGGACAAAAACGCGCCGTGGTGGAAGATGTGGTGAGGCGTGCTGCTTGATATGGCCCCAACAACAGCGCGTGCGAAAGAGAGTTTGATTGAAGACGGAACGTTGAAATTGGCACAGCGTGAAAATGATGCATCTGCCCCCGCAGTCATCACCACACAGAGTTAAGCGAAATCAAATTCACCTTGCTGCTTTTTGAAGACATTTGATAACTTCAATTTTTCTTCGAAAGTTTCCAAATATCTTTTATCACATTTTAACAACAGTTTTTTTAAGTCATTAAAAGTATGTAATGTATAAAAATTTTTATCCGAAAAGAAATAAACGACAACGGGTTTGCTCTCCTTCAATAGATTGATCATGTTGTTTAGGGTTCCTTTACTTTTTGTATCCCAGATCATAAATCCGAAATCGGATTCTTTAACCATCCATAGGTCTTTAATTGAATAGTAATGAAAATCTCTTACACTGCTCGACGCCTTAACGCTTTTTATTTCCCAAATTCCAACATTGTTTCTACAATAATGTCCAACACAAAAAACGCAGACGCTTCGATAATTTTTGTCAAATAAATACTTTTGAACGGACTTATCTGCGCCGTTCGCGTCCCCTATAAGAATTATATCCCCGTTCTGCATAATACTGTCTAGTCTTCCTCTGATATCAGCATTTAGTTTTGATAATTTTCTCGATCCGCCAATAAAAATTTTAGTCATGACTTGCTCCTCGTCTTGGTCAATGTCAAAATGTAAACATGACTAATTTTGCCCTGTTCATACAAGACACGAGTTATAGCGTTGAGAGTTGCACCCGACCTATATAGATCATCAAACAATAATACATCCTTTCCACTGCATAGCATGCTTGGCGCAACAAAAGCATTTTCTAATAGTTCCAATCTTTTTTGGTAATCGAACACGCTCTTCAGTTCTGGCGTTTCTTTGATTTTAGTTACCATATTATCATAGGATGGTAATTGTAGCCGTGAACTGATACTCTTTGCCATTTCTGTTACTGGTTAAAAAGCTCTGCCTGCCTTTGATGGAGGAACAGGTACTATACCAGCCAGATTTTTAGCAATCCTCCAATCATTTTCCAAAAAATTCATGACCGTGTCTAAGATTGCAATCATCGTTGTTTTATCTGATTTATATTTAAGTCTATAAAGTAGTTCACCAATTTCGCTTCTCTTCGTGTCAAAAACTTCGTGCCCGAACTCATCATATCCAAGCAAGGTACTGTTGATAGTATGGATATCCAAAGCGTATCCCTCAACCCAATTGCCAGACAATTTTATTGGATTTACACTAATCATACCGTACTTCTTCCTAAGCGTCTACATTGGGACAATTCAGTTCTTGCGATTCTCTTCAGAAAAACATGACACAATAATAATATACTAAAATACCTCAGTCTTGCAAGATTACTTTTATCGTTATGTTTACATTTCCTTAGTTTTTATTTCGATGTCAAATTAATCACCCCTTCCCAATTCACCGGCGCACCGTGGCGGCGCATCGCGGTAATCTGCTCCGAGAGAAATAGCTCGATTGGATCGCGGGGAACCGCGCGCATGGCTTCGGCGGCGGCTTCGAAGTCGCCGCTCTCGAATAATTGCAAAGCCGTTTGATAAGCGACGACCCCGTCGGCAGAAATTCCCGTGCCGCCAAACTCTTTTGGCAGCACCATTTCATACACTTCGATGACTTGACTCATTCCTACCGGCCTGACCTTGGCGATGCGGCGCACCAAAGTCTCCTGGCCGGAAAGATTCTTGGCGACTTCTCCGTCGATCAGAATGGGAACGCAAAATTTTTTGGTCATGGTTTCCAGCCGCGCAGCCTGGTTCACCAGCGGACCGATGACGGTATATTTTGCCAGCAACGCCTGTCCGAGATGTTGGGCCGTAAAGAGACCGGCGAGCGCTTTGCCGTGCGTCATGCCGATGCCGCATTGCAAATTAGAATCATCCTTCGGCCAGTCGTACTCTGTCATCATTTCGATGATCTGCCTGGCCGCGGTAATCGCCTGGCGTCTCGGTTCCGGCGGCGCGCCGGGAAACGGGACGCCCCAACACGCAAGAATCGCATCGCCTTGAAAGTCGACGATGATACCGCCGGTTTCAAAAATCATGCCTGCCGCTTCTCCAAGTATTTTTTCGAGGCGGGAAAAATGATTCGAAATTCCCTCCGCCTGATTGAAATGAAGTGCCGCGTTTTCTGCCTCGCGCGAAGAGCTTCGCAAATCGAAAAAGCAGATTGTGACTTCGAATTCTCCGGGTTTGAGCAGCGCGGCAGATTCACCCGAATCGCTGATAAGCAACGATCGCAAGAGCGGCGAGAAAAACTGCCCGATCTGGCCCTGCCGCTCTTTGGCAACCGCGGTCACCAGATGCTGCTTGGCCATGGCGCCCAGGGCGGCAAGCACCTGCTGCAGCTCGCGCAGCTCGACTCGATCCATGTTGCGCATGCCGGTCGCATAGAGAATGAATCGCTCGCGCTCTGAAAGCAGCACCGGCACGCACATCGCCCATTCGACGTTCGAAGAAATTATCGAAGGGGTTGCCCCGCTGCCGGCAAGATCGCGGCTCCATTGGCTCACCCAGCAACCTTGCGCCAACGAGCTCATGGCTTTCTTCACCAAGTAGCGGCTCGGTTGCGGCAACGGATTTTCGTCGCCTGCTTGAATAGGCTGATGAAGCGGAATGATTTCGGGAAGCTTGTCGAGGCTCAACACCGACCAGGCGCTCACGAGAATTTCCGAGACGTGGAGGTGAATGTGATCGCAGAGGGCGACGAGAAAATCCGCAGGCTGGGGATGATCGCGGCTGAGCGCGGGCATGGCAGCAAGAATGTCGATGAGCTTTTTGGCGGCGCCCTTGCGCATCACCGCGGCAAAATCCGATGCCGAAAGCGTGTAAGTAAGTTCCGCAGCACGATCGGTTGGCGTTTCAGTTTCAATGAGAAATTGAAAAGTTGTCAAACCTGCCTTGAATGATTCGCCGATTTTCAACTCCATCGTCGTCAGTGCCGTGTCGTTGTTCAATGGCCGGCTGGCTTTCGGGTGGCGTTCCACCCGCAAAGCTTCACCAACGATCTCCAGCCATGCTTGACGGCGGCTGATGGAGCGGTCGTGGGAAAAGACCAGCATCTCCGGCTCCATCGGCGCGCTGCCGAAGAGGTAGCGGTGGCCTGTTTCCAGAACAAAGGCTTGTGAGATGTTTAGCGAAGGGATTGAAGCAACCAATTTGTAGGAAGGCGAGGGCATAAGAATCTACAACCGTTTCAATAGCGATAGCCGTCATGGGCGGTCGATAGCTTCATCCATAACGGCACATTCTAGTAACCTTCTCATTTAAAGAAATCCCCAGGTGCAGGGGATTTCTTGCTCTGACACTTCACGGAGAATACTTCCTCCTATGCAGCCAATCTCTCCAACGTGCCGGTGAGCAATTTGTAAAAATCTCCGACGGACTTTATTTTCACCCGCTCATCCGGCGAATGGGGAAATTCGATTTGCGGGCCCATCGACACCATATCCATACCGGGATATTTTTCGCCGATGATGCCGCATTCAAGACCGGCGTGGATGGCTTTCACTTCCGGTTCTTTGCCAAAGAGCGCGCGATGCGCTTCTTTCGCCACTTTCAAGACGTGCGACTTGAGGTTCGGCTTCCAACCGGGATAGCCTTCGCTCTCTTTCACTTTTGCGCCGGAAAACTCGGCAATGGCTTGAATGCGATCGCGCGCGGCGGTGAGTGCCGCTGCCACCGAGCTGCGGGTGCTGCAATGAATCGCCAGCTTGTTCTTGCCGCTGGTGGTCACCGCAACATTGGTGCTGGTTTCCACCAATCCGGGAATGTCGTTGCTCATCGCCAACACGCCGTGCGGCAGCGCATGAATCAGCGCAATGGCTTTCTGTGTCCCCTTCGCATCCCACATCTCTTTTGCTTTACCATCGGTGATGACCAACCTGATGTCCGGCTCGACAGTGCGATATTCGTCGATGATGTTCGCCATTTCCACCTGCACGGCTTCTTCGAATTTCTTCCGGTTCTTCGCAGGCAGCATGACGGTGGCGAAGGCTTCGCGCGGAATGGCATTGTGCTTGTTGCCGCCGGAGAATGCCGCAAGATTGAATGCAACTTTGTTCCGCATGGCGCGATATAGCGCGCGCGCCAAAAGTTTAGAAGCGTTGCCTCGTTGCAAATGAATATCGACGCCGGAATGGCCGCCGCGCAGACCGACGAGCTTGAGTTGGAGGGCTGTCATCGTCTTCGGCGCTTTTACCGATTTCAGCTGCAAAGTGATGTCGCTGCCGGCGCCGCCGGCGCAGCCAACGTACAGCGCGCCCTCCTCTTCGGTGTCGAGATTGATGAGAATTTGCCCTTCGAGCAAACCTTGTCCAAGATTGCTGGCGCCGGTCAAGCCGGTTTCCTCATCGATCGTAAACAATAATTCGAGAGGACTGTGTTTGATCTCTTTTGCCTCCATCAAGCTCAACGCCGCCGCCACGCCGATACCGTTGTCGGAGCCGAGGGTAGTGCCCGAGGCCTTCAAATATTCTCCGTCGCGGCGCGGCTGAATTGCATCTTTGTTGAAATCGTGCTGCACATCAGAGTTCTTGTCATTCACCATATCGAGATGCGACTGCAAAATCGTGATGGGTACGGACTCACAGCCGAACGAAGCGGGAACGCGCACGACGACGTTTCCGGTTTTGTCCGTTTTGAATTCCAGGCCGAACTTTTGCGCTTCCCCGATAACATAAGCG
>Ga0247727_10009265_pt1 | contig 17921 bp, 18 predicted proteins | sample WisWelCaveWW1625_FD_202498 | JGI IMG/M metagenome (GOLD analysis project Ga0247727, IMG submission 202498) | Biofilm microbial communities from Wishing Well Cave, Virginia, United States - WW16-25 | ecosystem: Environmental > Aquatic > Deep subsurface > Groundwater > Cave microbial mat | place...
CGCGCAGGTCCTGGCCGCCGCGAACAGGCGGCCGCACTGCTGCGCGCGTATCGCGACACGACCGATCAACCGCACGAGCGTGCCTGGGCAGAGAGCGAGTTGGAGGTGCTGGGGGTTGGGGAGGGACGCGCACGCGACGCGCCGGCGCGCAGGATCGGGCTGCTGGTACCGCTCTCCGGCCGGCTACGGCCGGTCGGAGAGCGCATGCTCGAAGGCGCGCTGCTGGCCGCGGATCGGGCGATCGTCGAAATCGGCGACACGCGCTCGGAGCCTTCCACGGCTGCCGACGAGGCCGAGCGGCTCCGCCATGTCTACGCGCTGGTCGGCCCGTCCGCGCGGCCGGAGCTTGTGGCGGTGCGGGCGCGCGCGCCGTCCGCGCCCGTCCTTCCGCTCATTCCCGGAGAGTCTCTGCCCAGCGGCCGGGAGCGCGTCGCGGCTCTGTTCGCCGCTGCCCGCCGGGCCGATCCGCGCCTGCGCCGCGTCGTCGTGCTGGCGCCGCTGGGCGCGGCGGCCGACGAGATGATCGCGGCGCTGGCGGCGGACGGTGCCGAGATCGTCGCCGAGCCGCGCTACGCGCCTGGCGCCAGGCAGTTCGGCGAAGCCGTCGCGCAGGCGGTAGCCGCGAAGCCCGACGCGGTGCTCGTGGCCGACACGGCGGAGCAACTCGCGCTGATCGCACCCGCGCTGGCGGCGGCCGGGCTCTGGCCGCTCCCGGGCGGACCTCCGCCCCGGTCGGGCGGACGAGGCGTGGTGCTCCTGGCCACGGCCGAGGGCGCATCGCCGAAACTCATCGACGCGGCCGGGCGCTACCTGCAAGGCGCGCTGTTGGCGCCCGGGTTCTTCCCGGATCCGGACGACCCTGACTGCGGGCCGTTCGCCGCCCGCTTTTCCGAGGAGTACGGCCGACCCCCAGGGGCATGGGAGGCGTTCGCCTACGAGGCCGTGCGCGCCGCCTCGTCTGCGCGCTCGCCCGCCGAACTGGCGTCCTGGCGGTCTCGGTGGCCAATGGTCTACCGGGTGGACGGTGCCGGCGCCCGGGCGCTGCGATAGCACCCCGCCCGCGTATAATGCGCGGACCTGTGGCGGATCTCATCGTGGCGCTCGACGTGCCGACCCTGCGCGAGGCCGAGCGCCTGGTCGCGGCGCTCTCGCCCGATGTGCGCTGGTTCAAGGTGGGACTCGAGCTGTTCACCGCGGCGGGACCCGACGCGGTCCGGGTCGTGCGAGGGCGCGGCGCGCGCGTGTTCCTGGACCTCAAGCTGCACGACATCCCCGCCACCGTGGCGCGCGCGACGGCGGCGGCCGGCCGGCTGGGCGCCAGCCTTCTCACGGTGCACGCCACGGGAGGAGACGAAATGTTGCGGGCAGCGGCGGCGGTACGCCGGCGGCCCAAGCTCGTGGCGGTCACGGCGCTCACCAGCTTGCGCGCCACGCGTGCAACAGTCCGCGCGCTCGGCGAAGCCGCGGTGGCGGCGGGGTGCGACGGCTTGGTGATGGCACCTCGCGAAGCCGCGCTGTTTCGCGGCCGCGATCTGGTGCTGGTGACGCCCGGCGTGCGCGCCGCAGGCGACGCTTCCCACGACCACGCGCGCTCGGCCACGCCGACCGAGGCCGTTCGCGCCGGGGCCACGCACCTGGTAGTCGGCCGTCCGGTGCGCGACGCAAAGGACCCGCGCGCCGCGGCCCGGGCGATCCTGTCGGAGATCAGGCGAGCCCGTGCCGGCTAGACGCATCCTCTCGGGGCGCCACGCGGTTCGCGAAGCGCTGACGTCGTCGCGAACGGAGGTGCACGCCATTTACATCTTGTCCGGCGAGTCGCTCGCGGATCTGGTCGAACTCGCGAGACGTCGCGGCGTCGCGGTTGCGGAACGGGATCGCGCTCAGTTCGTCGTGCTCGCCGAGACGGATCGTCACCAGGGCGTCGTTGCCGTGGTCGGCGACTACGACTACGCCGAGCCCGAGGCGCTCCTGGATTGCGCCCGCGCCGCCCAAGAGAAGGCTCTCCTGGTCGCGCTCGACGGGATCCAGGATCCGCAGAACCTTGGGGCGATCGTACGCAGCGCGAGCTTCTTCGGCGCCCACGGCGTGGTCCTGCCGCGTGATCGCGCGGCTCACGTGACCGGGGCGGTCGTGCGAGCGTCGGCCGGTGCCACGGAGCGCACACGCATCGCCCTGTGCACGAATCTGGTGCGCACGATCGAGAGCTACAAGCGCGAAGGGCTCTGGATCATCGGCGCGGCGCTTTCGGGCGGGCGCGCGCCCACCGAGATCGACCTTCGCGACCCCATCGTGCTGGTAATCGGCTCCGAGGGAAAGGGGCTAAGGCCGCTGGTGCTGCGCGCCTGCGACCACGTCGCCACGCTGCCTCCGTCGGGCGGCGAGGCGGTGGCCGCGCTCAACGCCTCGGCCGCGGCCGCCGTCCTGCTCTACGAGGCGAGGCGCCAGCGCGGCACGCCTCGATCCCGGTAGAGCGGCGTCGCCGCCGCTTCTGAACGGCGGCGAGCATTGTCCCACCGAACGCGCCCTGCCGGGGTGCCGGGCGTGATCGAGCCGTCCCGATCATCAGCCTGAGCACCTCTTTGACGGAACTGCCTCCCGTGAGCACGCGGACTCGAACCTCCGATCGCGCGGAACGCGGCCGGATTCCCGCCGGATCGGCGGTCGCCTGGAATCACGGCCGGCCGGCCGCCACCAACACGTCCGCCGGCTCCTGCCTCGCTACCTTTCGGCCGTCGAAGTGGCGATCGAAGCTCACGATGGCCTGCGCCTCACGCGCAGCGAAGTACAGCTGGTAGGCGTCGTCGAAGTCCAGTCCCTCGGAGGCAGCGAGCGCCGCGATCTCGCCCTGGTCCTCAAGGGTGCCCGCGTAGTAGCTGAGCCCAGCAAAGCGCCGAAGGTCGCGAAGGAACCCCTCCAAGGCCGCGAGCGACCCGCGCCGCTCGAGGATCACCGCGATCGAGTGAACCGTGAAGTCGGTGACGGCTGCCTCGACGCGTCCGTCCCGGATCGCTTCCAGCAGCCGCAAGCAGTCCTTGGCTTTCGGCTGGCCGAGCAGAAGCTCCAGCCAGACGTTCGTATCAACCAGAACCATATCGCCCGGCCCAGACGTCCTTCACGAGATGTTGCCACTCGACCGAGGTCAGCGCCTCCGGGTTGGCCACGACTCCCAGGTACCCGGACAGCTCCGGCATCGCCTCGACGGGCACTCCCTGGCCCTCTTTCAGCGGGAGGGGCAGATCGCGGTGCTTACCGACCTCGTCCTGATACCAGACTTGGGGTCCTGCGGCCCTCGGATCCACCGGGACCAGTCCGTCGGGGTCGTGGGGGTCGTCCTTGCAGACCTTCAGCTCGATGTCGATCACACTTCGTAGTTGATCCACGACTTCGACGACGTTTTTGTCGAGGTACGTCGTCAGGAGAAGGGCGCGAACCTGCCGGCTCCTTGCATGCTTGGCTACGGCGTGGCGGTAGACGAGGAGCTGTCCGAGCGTTCGAAGATGGGCGTCGGTCTTGAGTTCAACGACAACGAGCCGGCCGTCCGCGTCGGACGCCAGGCGATCGAAACGGTAGGCGCCCAGGGGGACCTCCCGCAGGACGTTCCGAAACCGGAAGTGGCGTTCGAACCACGCGGGGGTGAGGAGCTCGTCGAGCTGGTGCTCGTTCAGATCGATCGCACGTGCCATGTCATACCTCCGCGCTCGAATGCAATGTTAAGCGCAACGGGGATCGACATGCAACGCTGGCTCGGGCGGCGGGGCCGGGACGGCGGGCTAGTTGTAGGTGGCCGACAGCAGCAGGGCGAAACCGCCGGCGCTCCACTTCGCATCCCCGTCCACGATATCATCATCCTTCATGCCCGCCGCGGTCAGCCGCGCGGCGATGCCCAGCCCCCAGTTGCGCGACAGCCACCACTCCTTGCCCACCATCAGGCTCAGGCCCAGGCCGCCCTTCGTGCTGAGCTGTGTGCGGTCATCCGGGTCGAGCTCGTCCTCGATCGTGAGTGTGCCCCACATGAGCGCGACCGTCCCGGACACATAGAGGTTGAGCGGCATGAAGTAGTAGGACACGCCCGGGCCGATGCCGCCGAGGCCCGCTTCGACGGCACGCGAGGAGTCCACGTGTGTGCCGTCGACGTCCGGGTCGTCGATGCCGTCCCTGAACAGCTCGCCGTAGAGGACGAGGTTCTCGGTCAGTGCCCCGCCCACGGCGACCGAGAGGCTGCCTCCGCCGCCACGGATCCTGACGTCGGAGTCCTCTGCCCGCATCCCGGTGGCGCTGGGGCCGAGGCTCATGCGCAGGTAGAACCCGCGGTGCTGCTTGGGCTCGTCCGCGCGCGCGGGCGCGGTGAGGAGCACGAAGGTGGCGAAAACGACGAGTGCCTGCATGGGTTCCCCTTTCCTTTGCGCAGTATAACGCCCCGATTCCCGGGGGCCACAAGACCCCGTCGCGGCGTTGACTTGGCCGGGCGGGGATTGTAGGAGTCTGACGGTGCTGGCTCGACTCGAGTCGCTCTGCGCGCGCTACGGCCTGGAGGATCTGGCCGGCCGGTTGGACTCCATCCAGCGGTTCATGGACGCCGACCTCGGGCGACTCGAGGAGATTCTCGCGGACATCCCCCGGCGCGGACAGAGCATCGTGCACGCATCCGCGCGCCACCTGCTCGAGCGCGCCGGAAAGCGCGTGCGCCCGCTGTGCGTGGCCATGGCGGCGCGTGTGGGCCGCGGCTTCAGCCCGAAGGCGCGGGAGCTGGCCGTGGCCGTGGAACTCGTGCACAGCGCTACGTTGCTCCACGACGATGTCGTGGATCTGGGCGAGACCCGGCGGGGAGCGGCCACCGTGCGCGCGGTGTTCGGCAACGCGGCGTCGATCTATGCGGGCGACTGGTTGTTCGTCGAGGCGCTCCGGCGCGTGCGGCTGGCCGAGATGGACGACGTGATGGACCGCATGCTGGCGGTGATCGAGGAGATGATCCTGGCCGAGGCCGTGCAGCTCGAGCGCCGCGGGCGCCTGGAGCCGGACCGCGCCGCCTACTTCCGCGTGGTCGAAGGCAAGACCGCGGCGCTGTTCCGCTGGGCGATGTTCGCGGGGGGGCGCGCCGGCGGGCTCGACGAGGGCGCCTGCCGGGCGCTCGAGCGCTACGGCCAGGATCTGGGCGTGGCGTTCCAGGCGATCGACGACCTTTTGGACTGGTCCGACGACACGACGGCGATCGGCAAGACGCTGCTCGCGGATCTGCGCGAGGGCAAGATGACCTACCCGCTCATCGTGGGCTTCGAGCGCGATCCGCGCATCGGTGCTGTGGTCCGCGACGCTTTCGAGCGCGGCGACGGTGTCATCGACGACGCGGATGGCGCCCGCCTGCGCGCGATGCTCGAGGCGGCGGGCGCGCTCGAGGACTGCCGCGCACTGGCGCGGGATCGCGCGCTGGCGGCCGTCGCCAGCCTCACGCCTCTGCCCGAGAGCGAGGCGACGTGGGCGCTGGCCGTGATCGCCGAGGCGACCGCGGACCGCAGGCGCTAGTGGGCGGGCTTTCGGTCATCACGCTGCGTGAGGGGGCGGACGCCGAGCGCGTCCGTCGCGCGCTGGTCGGTTTGGGCATGTGGGTGAGCCCGTTGCGCGCGCACGGCGACGAGGCCTCGCGCCAGTTGCTGGTGCACGAATACTCGGCCGCCGTGGACCCCGATCGCCTGCTGGCGATCGAAGGGGTGGCGAGCGTGGGGGAGTCGGCGTCCGCCCATCCGCGCCTGGACGCCCAGGCCCCCGTCGTCGAGGTTTCCGGCCATCGCATCGGAGCCGGCGAGCCAACCACGTGGATGGCCGGGCCGTGTAGCGTCGAAGCCGAGCACCAGATCGGCGCGCTGGCGGCGCGGCTGGCCGGGCTCGGCATCCACTTCCTGCGCGGCGGAGCCTTCAAGCCGCGCACGTCGCCGTACGCGTTTGCGGGTCACGGGCACGAGGCGCTGCGCTGGCTGCGCCGCGCCGCCGATGCGCACGGCCTCAAGGTGGTCACCGAGGCGATGGATGGCGAGGAGGCCGGCGCGGTGGCCGAGGTCGCCGACCTCGTGCAGGTGGGATCGCGCAACATGCACAACTACACGTTGCTGCGCGCGGTCGGTCGCACGGGCCGGCCGGTCCTGCTCAAGCGCGGGATGGCGGCGACAGTCGAGGAGTGGTTGCAGGCGGCCGAGCACTGCCTGGTCCACGGCGCCCCCTCCGTCGTGCTCTGCGAGCGCGGCATCCGCAGCTTCGACTCCTGCACGCGCAACGTGCTCGACTTGGGCGCGGTGGCGTTGCTGGCCAACGTGTACCACCTACCGGTCATCGTGGACCCGTCCCATGGGGTCGGCCGCCGTGACCTGGTCGCTCCGCTGGCGAGGGCGGCGCTTGCCGCGGGCGCGGCCGGAATCCTGGTGGAGACGCACGACGATCCGGGCAGCGCGCTCAGCGATGGTCCGCAGGCCCTGCTCCCGGAAGACCTGAGCGCGCTGGTCGGGCGTGGCTGACGAGATCCGCGCCGGCAGCGGCGCGATGTTCGACGGCATCGCGCCCCGCTACGATCTGCTCAACCGCTTGATGTCGTTCGGCGCCGATCGGCGGTGGCGGCGCGCGGCCGCGTCCGCGCTCGCCCTGCGCCCAGGCGCGACCGTGCTGGACCTGGCGACGGGGACGGCGGATCTGGCCATCGAGATCGCCCGGACGTGGCCCGGATCGTCGATCATTGCGCTCGATCCGTCCTCACGCATGCTCGATGTCGCCCGCAAAAAGGTCGTGCGGGCCGGGCTGTCCCAGCGCATCCGCTTGGTGCGGGGGCGCGCCGAAGACCTCCCGTTCCGCGACGAGAAGGTCGACGGCTGCACGATGGCGTTCGGCATCCGCAACATTGTCGACCGGTCGCGAGCGCTCGCCGAGACGGCCCGCGCGACGGCGACGACGGGACGCATCGTGATCCTGGAGCTGTCCGAGCCCGACGGGGTGCTCGGGGCGCTCGCCCGCCTGCACATCCGGCGCATCGTGCCGCGCCTCGGCGCGTTCCTCTCGGGCGCGCGCGAGTACCGATATCTGAGAGAGTCCATCGCGGCGTTCCCGACGCCCGGGGAGTTCGCCGCGCTGATGGGGCGGTCGGCGCTGCACGTGCAGGACGTCCTACCGCTGACCTTCGGGGTCTGCCACCTCTACGTGGGAAGGCCCGCGCGATGAGGATCGGCGGGTCGCGGCGGCGCGCGACGATCGTCGTGATGCCTGCGCCTCTGGCCGCTCCCGAGGCGATGTTGGGCGCGTTGCCCGCGGAGCCCGGCGTCCTCTGGGCGCCGCCCGGTGGGCCGACTTTCTCCGGCGCGGGTGTGGCGGCGCGGCTGGACGTGGGGGAAAGCGGAGTGCCGGCGTTGCGCGACCGCGGGCGCTCCCTGCTGGCCGGCGCGATGGTGTTCGGTTCTCCGGTCGAAAGCCTGGCCGTGCCGCGGCTGATCGGCGGGTTGGCCTTCGATCCGCGGCGCCGGGGAGACGCACGGTGGCGGGGGTTCGGGGCGGGGACGTTCATCTTGCCGCGCTGGACCTATGTGAGTGACGGCCGATCCGCCTGGCTGCTGCTCGCCGTCGCGGATCCGGCCCAGCTGCGCTCGGCGCGCGTGCTGGGGCAGTGCCGACTCATCGAGCGCGCGCTCGCGGGGGGCGGCGCGCTAGAGCGGGCGCGGCGCGCGGGCCGCGTGCGATTGGAGTCAAGAGGCGTCGAGCCGTTCGAGCGAGCCGTGGCCGGCGTGTTGGACGGAATTCGACGGGGACGACATGAAAAGATCGTTCTGGCGCGGCGCGTCGGGCTGCGTTCCTTTGCGCCGTTCGATCCGATCGCCGCGCTGGCCCGGCTGTCGTTCGCGCAACCGCGCAGCTTCCGCTTCGCACTGCGACTCGGGGGCGCGACGTTTCTGGGCGCCAGCCCCGAGCGCCTGGTCCGCAAGGCCGGCGCCCTGGCCGAGACCGAGGCGCTCGCCGGGTCGTCTCCTCCGACACCTGCGGGGGAGCGCGCGCTGCGCTCGAGCAAGAAAGACGCCGACGAGCACGCGCTCGTGGTCCGCGCGGTCCGCATGGCGCTCGCGCCGCACTGCCGCGCGATCCGGGCGCCGGCGCGCCCCGCCATCCGGTCGCTGCCCGGGATCCGACACCTCTGGACACCCGTGCGCGGCGCGTTGCGCGACACGGCGCACGTGCTGGACCTGGTCGCGGCGCTGCACCCGACGCCGGCGGTGGGCGGTTTCCCGCGCGGGCCCGCGTTGCGCTTCCTGGCTCGCCACGAGGAGCCGCGCGGCTGGTACGCGGGTGCATTCGGATGGTTCGACGCCAGCGGGGACGGCGAGTTCGCGGTGGCGATCCGCTCGGGTCTGGTGCGTGGCAGGCGCGCGGACCTGTGGGCAGGTGCCGGCGTCGTCGCCGGCTCCATGGCGTCGGCGGAGATCGACGAGATCGACCGGAAGCTCGGCACCATGCTCGACGCCCTCGGGGTGGAGCGCTCTTGACGCCCGCGAACCTCCAGGCCGAGTGGGCGCGGCTGCTGGTCGAGAGCCTGGTCGCCGCGGGCGTGACCGACGCGGTGCTCAGCCCCGGGGCGCGCTCGGCGCCGCTGGCGCTCGCCGCGCACGCGTGCAGTCGGCTGCGCTGCCACGACCTTCACGACGAGCGCGTGGCCGCCTTCTTCGCGCTCGGCCAGGCGCGCGCGAGCGGGCGGCCCAGCCTGCTCTTGTGCACCTCGGGCACCGCGGCGGCGCACTATCTGCCCGCCATCGTCGAGGCTTCCATGAGCCACGTGCCAATGCTCGTGCTCGGCGCCGATCGGCCCCCCGAAATGCACGACGCGGGCGCCCCGCAGACCATCGACCAGACGCGGCTGTTCGGCGAACACGCCCGCTGGTTCCGCGACGTAGGTGTTCCCGAAGCGTCGCCCGCAGCGCTGCGCGCGCTCCGTCGTGTCGCGGCCCAGGCGGTGCTCGCGGCCACATTCCCCGTAGCCGGGCCCGTGCACCTGAACGTTCCGCTCCGCAAGCCGCTCGAGCCGCCGGCATTCCTGGCGGCCGAGGATCGGACGCTCGTCGCGGAGGTCGACGGGCTCATCCGGGAGGGGCCACCGGCCACGCACGCGCCGCGCCCGGTCCCCGCCGACGCGGCCGTCGCGGAGGTGCTCGCGGCGTGCAAGGCGGCACAGCGCGGTCTGATCGTGTGCGGCGCGGCCGCGGTCGGACAGGTCCGGGCGCGCGAGGCGATCGAGGCGCTCTGTGCCGCGACGCGGTTTCCGCTCCTGGCGGAGGCCACCAGCCAGCTTCGCTTCGTCGGCCCGCGCCGGGCGGGCGGCGATGGCGGCGCGCCGCGCTGCGACGGGTTCGACGCGCTGCTGGCCGAGCCCGAGTTTCTGGCCGGACGTGCGCCCGATCTGGTGCTGCAGTTCGGCGCGGCGCCGCTGTCGCGCTCGCTCGATGCGTATCTGGAGGCGCACGCCGGCTGCCCGCGCTGGGTGTTCGCGACATCCGGCTGGCACGACCCCGGCGATCGCGCGACCGCGTTCGTGTGGGGCGACCCTTCGGAGATCGCAAGGGCGCTCGCCGCCGGCGTGGGCCGCCGGGAGCCTGGCGGCGAATGGGAGCGCGCGTTTGTCGAGGGCGACGCTCGCGTCTGGGAGGCGCGGGAGTTCGAGCTTGCGGGCGATGTCTTGTCCGAAGGCTACGTCGCCCGGACGCTCGTAGCCGAGTTGCCGCGCGGCGCGCTGCTGGCGCTGGGGAACAGCCTGCCGGTGCGACACGCGGACGCCTTGTGCCGGTGGGACGCCGCCGACGTGACGGTCGTCGCGCAGCGCGGCGCGAACGGAATCGACGGCTTGATCTCCGGTGCGGCCGGCGCCGCGTCGGTGTGGGACGGGCCAACCGCCTTGTTGCTCGGGGACGTGTCGTTTCTCCACGACGTGGGGGGCCTCGCGGCAGCCCGGCAGGCGACTCGCCCCTTGGTCGTCGTCGTGCTCAACAACGACGGCGGTCGCATCTTCGAGTCGCTGCCCATCGGCGCGCGCCCGGACCTGGCGGAGGCGCTGGAACGGCATCTGGTGATGCCCCACGGGTCCGACCTCTCGCACGCCCCGGCGCTGTTCGGCATCCCGTTCGCGCGCGTTCGTGTGAAGGACGAGTTGCGGGGCGCGCTGGCAACCGCGTTCTCTCGCGCCGGGAGCACCGTCATCGAGGCGGTCGTTCCGCGGACATCGGAGCACGGGCCGCGCGAGGACAACGCGCCGATGCCCGTGGTAATGCTGCACGGCTTCGCCGGTGGGCCGGAAAGCTTCGCGGAGGTGATCGCGCAACTTCCACTTGGGTGGAAGGTGTGGGCGCCGGGGCTGCCGGGACATCTGGGCGAGCCGCCGCCGTCGGGCGGGTTCGAAGCAGCGGTGGACGGGATCGCCGCACGGATCGAGGAGGAGGTGTCTTGCCCGGTCCACCTGGTCGGTTACTCCATGGGCGCGCGCGTCGCGCTGGGGCTGGCCGCGCGGCACCCGGCGCTGGTCGGGCGGGCGACGTTGATCGGCGTCCAGCCGGGGCTCCCAGACCCGGTCGCGCGCAAGGCCCGCGCCGAGGAGGACGCCCGCTGGGCGCGACTGATCGTCCTTGACCTGGCGCGCTTCGTCGAGGCCTGGGAAGCGCTTCCCGTACTCGCGGTCCGGGCGCCGGTCGACGGGCGGCGTCTGGAAGCGCAGCGCGCCACGCGTCTTCGGCACGATCCGGCGGCGCTCGCCAAGAGCCTCCTCGATCTAGGACTCGCCGCCATGCCCGACTACACGCCCGCGCTTCCCCGTATCGAGGTTTCTGTGGACCTGGTGGTGGGGGAGCAGGACACGAAGTTCCGCCGGATCGCCGAGCAGATGATGGGCCGCCTGCCGCGCGCCCGCCTGCACATCGTTCCCGACTGTGGGCACAACGTCGCGCTGGAGCGTCCCGCGGCGCTGGCCACTCTGCTCGGAGGACCCGGCGACGAATCGCACCCAGCGAGGAGGCCGACATGAGCTTGCCCCAATGGACGACCGTTCCAGGCTACGAGGACATCCGCTACGACAAGGCCGAGGGTATCGCCAAGATCACCATCAGCCGCCCCGAGGTGCGCAACGCGTTCAGACCGCAGACGGTGCAGGAGATGATCCGCGCGTTTTCGGACGCGCGCGAAGACGGCGAGGTGGGCGTGGTGATCCTCACCGGCGCCGGCGACGAGGCGTTCTGCTCCGGAGGCGACCAGCGCGTGCGCGGTGACCGCGGTTACGTCGGCAAGGACGGTGTGCCCCGCCTCAACGTGCTGGACCTGCAGCGGCAGATTCGCACGCTGCCGATGCCGGTGATCGCGATGGTGGCCGGCTACGCGGTCGGCGGCGGTCACATCCTGCACCTGGTGTGCGACCTCACCATCGCGGCCCAGAACGCGCGCTTCGGGCAGACCGGGCCCAGGGTCGGGAGCTTCGACGGCGGTTACGGCGCGTCGTACATGGCGCGCGTGGTCGGGCAGAAGAAAGCGCGCGAGATCTGGTTCCTGTGCCGGCAGTACGACGCGAGTCAGGCGCTGGAGATGGGCCTGGTCAACGCCGTAGTGCCGCTGGAGCGGCTCGAGCAGGAGACCGTCGCCTGGTGCCGCGAGATCCTGCGCAACAGCCCGACCGCGATCCGCATCCTGAAGGCCGCGATGAACGCCGACTGCGACGGCCAGACCGGGCTGCAGGAGCTGGCCGGCAACGCCACGTCGCTCTTCTACCAGACCGAAGAGGCGCGTGAGGGCCGGCAAGCCTTCCTCGAAAAGCGCAAGCCCGACTTCCGCAAATTCCGGCGCATGCCATGATATTCAAGTGAGGACGCGCCTGCTGCTGATCCGCCACGGGGCGACCATGCTCTCCGCCGAGGACCGCTTCGCGGGATCGACGGACGTGGACCTTTCCGACGAGGGGCGCCGGCAGGCGGGGCTGCTCGGCGAGCGCCTCGCGCAAAAGCCGCTCGCCGCGGTCTACTGCAGCCCGATGAAGCGCACGCGGGAGACGGCGGCGATCGTCGCCGCGCCTCATCGCGTTTCGTCGCGGGAGCGCGCCGGCCTGCGCGAGATCGATCACGGCCGGTGGGAGGGGCTGCGGCGCTCGGAGGTGGAGGCTCGCCACCCGGACGAGTACGCGGCCTGGGAGGCCGACCCGTTCACCTTCGCCCCCGAGGGGGGCGAGTCGGGCGTAAGCGTCCTGGCCCGGGCGCTGCCGGTCATTCGCGAGATCGTCACCGCGCACCAGGGCCAGAGCGTCGCCGTAGTCTCGCACAAGGCGACGATCCGCCTGGTCATCGGGAGCCTGCTCGGGATCGACGGGCGCGGCTACCGCGATCGACTCGATCAATCCCCGGCGTGCCTCAACGTCCTCGATTTCTTGGATCCGGTCCGCGCGCGCCTGATGCTCTACAACGACGTCTCCCACTACGCCGAGGAGCCCCGCCGCGCCGAGAGGGCGCTGTCCAAATGGTGGGATCCGCCGGCCGGCGGGACCTGACTGCAACGACTATCCGCGTGCGTGGCGTCGTTCTAGATCCGCCAGCAGCGCGAGACGGTGATCGCCGACGGTCACGATCCGCGACAGCCAGCGCCGGGCGTAGGCGAAATCGAGTCGGCCGGCCTGCACGGCGGCGAGTCGCTCCAGGTCGATCACGTCCTTGGGCCTCCCGTAGATGAAATTGGTGAGCAGGACATCCTCGGCCGAAAGGAAATGGCGTCGTTTGCCGTCGGGCGCCGGAAGCAAGACGCGGCGGCGCTCCATGTCCTCGTGCATCGGATGGTGCGCGACGAACACGTCCACGCGACGGCCGTCCGCGCGCGTGATGAACATCCCCATCCGCGCCACGGCGTTGGCCGCGGCTGCGCGGTCGGCCTCGGCGCCCGCCTCGGCGAGCGCGCCGAGCACCTCCGATAGGCGCGTCTCGGGGACGAACACGCAGACGTCCACGTCCACGGTCGCGCGCGGGACGCCCCATGCGCCAAGGGCGAGGGCGCCGCCCAGCGCGTACGGCAGGCCGGCCCCGTCCAGGGCATCGGCAATACGTGAGGCCACGTCGGTCGGCGCGGCGCGAGTCGGCATCAGCGGGGGCTGTGGGCGCGCAAGCGAGCGAGGATCTCGATGGCGTCGGCCGGCAGCGGTTCGGGCTCGTCGGCTCGGGCGCGCACGTCGTCGGGCCACAGCGCCTCGAAGGAGGGGACATCGGCACACAAGGACCAGGTCGCGGCGAGTCTCTCCTCCGGCGTCGCGTCGCGCCAGGGCTCGGCCTCGCGCAGAACTTGCTCGTCGCCCGACATCGCGTCGACCTGCGCCATGAGGCGCGCGTTCTCGCGGGCAAGGTCCATTCGGCGGATCTCTCAGCTTGCATACGCCAGGCTGCCGTCGGAAGCAACGACCGCTGCGATCCAAGGTGCATCGCCGCGGCGGCCATCGACCTATCCGGCGTCGGCTGGTAAGCAGGGGATCCGAACGCGGTGCTGGATCCGGGCGCGGGCGCTGGGGTATTCCGGGCGCGTGAGGAGCGTTCGCGCCGGTTCGCCACGCGTGTGGGTGCTGGCCGCGCGCCCCAAGACGCTGCCCGCGGCGATCGCGCCGGTTGCCGTCGGGAGCGCGTGCGCCCACGCGGCCGGGGCGTTTCACGCGGGGCCGGCGCTGGCGGCGCTCCTGGGGGCCGTGCTCATCCAGATCGGCACCAACCTGGCCAACGACCTCTACGACTTCGAGAAGGGCGCCGATACGGCGGGACGTCTGGGGCCGACGCGAGTCACGCAGGCGGGACTGCTCACGCCCTCGCAGGTCCAGGCGGGAATGATCATCGCATTCTCGCTCGCCGCGGCGGTGGGCATTTATCTGGTTCTCGTCGCCGGGTGGCCGGTCATCGCGATCGGGCTCTTGTCGATCGCGTCGGGAATCGCGTACACCGCCGGGCCGCGCGCGCTCGGCTACGTCGGCCTGGGCGACGTGTTCGTGTTTCTGTTTTTCGGGTTCGTCGCCGTCTGCGGGACGGCGTTTGTGCAGGCGCGCTCGGTCCCGCTCGCGGCGTGGTTGGCCGCCGTTCCGGTCGGCGCGCTCGCCACCGCAATCCTGGTCGTCAACAACCTGCGCGATCGCGAACAGGACGCGCGCGCCGGCAAGCGCACGCTGGCGGTGCGCTTCGGCGCGCGCGCGGCGCGCTGGGAGTACGGTGGGCTGGTCGCGCTGGCTTGCGCAACCCCCCTGGCGATCGCCGCGATGCAGCGAAGCCCTTGGCCGCTGCTGCCGCTGGTGACGGCGCCGCTCGCCGCCGCGCTGGTCCGCGCCGTCGCCACGCGCGACGGCGCCACGCTCAACCCGTGCCTCGGCCGGACGGCCATGCTCGCGCTCGGGCACGGCGGATTGCTCGCCGCCGGCATCGTGATGGGCGCGCGATGAAGATCGAGGACGCCGGGATCGCCGAGTATCGCGTGCCGTGGGTCGCCGGCGATTCGCGTCGCACGTGGACGGAGCGCCGAGGACTCTTGCTGACGCTGCGCGACGAGGACGGCCGGATCGGGCAGGGCGAGGCGTCGCCACTCCCGGGCTACTCGCCCGACACGCTGGAGGACTGCCGCGGCGCGTTGGAGGCGTTTGCCGCTCGCCGACAACCGGAGCTCGACGTGCCGAGCAGCTCGATGCCTCCCGCGGCGATGTTCGCGTGGACGACCGCCGTCCTGGATCTGCGAGGCCAGCGTTCGGGGCGCTCGCTCGCCTCCCTAATGGGGAAACCGACGCCGGCGATTCCCCTCGCCGCGCTCCTGACGGGCGGCTCGCGCGAAACGATGCTCGCCTCGGGGCGTGCGGCGGTCGCGCGCGGTGTGCGCACGCTGAAGATCAAGCTCGGGAAGGACCTTGCCACCCAGCTCCCGTGGCTCCGCGCCATCCGACAGGACCTCGGCGACGATGTCGAGATCCGGCTCGATGCCAACGGCTCTTGGAGCGTGGCCGAGGCGCGCGCGAACCTGGCCGCGCTGGCGGAACTGCGCCCGGAGTTCGTCGAGGATCCCGTGCCGCCGGCGCTGTGGCCGGATCTCGGCCCGGCGCCCGTGCCGCTGGCCGTGGACGAGGCGCTCGGCACTCCGTACGAGCAGGGCGCGCTCGGTGCACGTGGTGTCCGCGTCGCGGTGCTCAAGCCGTCGCGGCTAGGTGACTGCTCCCGTTTGTCGCAGATCGGCGTCGACCTGGTTGTGGGACACATGTACGAGGGGCCGGTGGCCATGGCGGCCGCGGCTGAGATCGCGCTCTCGCTCCCGCGCGTGCGGGCGTGCGGACTGGATCGTCACGAGGCGCTTTCGGCCTGGGACGTGGCGCCGCCGCAGATCGAGCCCGACCGCATCGTCAGCGTAGGTCCGGGGCTGGGTCTTCCGCCGCTTCGCCCTCCGGTGCTGCCGTGACGGCACGTTCGCGCTGCGGTAGGCTTGGCCAATGAGCGACGCGGCCCGGCGGCGCGCGACCTACCAGGACCTCCTCCGCGTCCCCGACGATCGCGTGGTGAAGATCGTCGACGGCGAGCTGATCGTCTCGCCGCTGGCGCTCGGCGCGCTGTGGGACCGCGGTCAGGACCCGAAGTCTGGGTAGGGCAGGGGCGTCTCGACGCCGCCGGCGAACGGGCATGGAAAGCGACGAGCGGTGGTTGAGCGTCTTGGCCGCCTCGCGGGAGGCGCAGGGCCGGATCGCGCTCATCCTGGCCGACGACGGCGGTCGATCGATCTCCTACGCGGATCTGGCGAAGCGGGTCGAACGCGAGCACGTTGGCGGCACTGGCCTCGAGCCCATCGTGGCGTCGGCGGGCTTGCCGGCCGTCGTCCGGATCCTGGCGTGCTTCGAAGCCGGCGTTGGGGTGGCGCTGCTGCACCCGCGGTGGACCCAGGCGGAAGCGGCGGCTGCGCGCGCGCAGATCGCGGCGCACGATCCGGCCACCGACCCGCTCGACGGTTGCCTGGCGATCGTGCACACGTCGGGGACTTCGGGCGTGCCGCGCGGTGTGGTGCTTTCGCGCAACGCGTTTCTGGCGGCGGCCCGCGCCAGCGAGGAGAACCTCAGATGGCGCGACGACGACCGCTGGCTGCTCTGCATGCCGCTCGCGCACGTGGGCGGGCTGTCGGTGCTGGTCCGGTGCCTGCTCGCGCGCAAGACCGTGGTGCTGGCGTCTCGCTTCGTCGCGGCCGACGTGCCTCTCTGGATCGAGCGCGACCGCGTCACGCTGGCTTCGCTCGTGCCGACGATGCTGGCCCGCATGCTCGACGAGCATTCCGACTGGCGCGCACCTCCGCACCTGCGCGCCGTGCTGCTGGGAGGAGACGGCGCGCCGCCCGCGCTGCTCGCGCGCGCGGCCGGGCGCGGCCTGCCCGTGCTCTTGACCTACGGCCTGACGGAGACCTGTGGGCAGGTGGCCACGCAACGGCCGGGTACGCCCCCGGCCGTCCGTGGCGCGCCGCCGCTGTCCGGCGTGGAGCTGCGCATCGTCGAGAACCGCATCCAGGTCCGCGGACCGGCGCTCATGACCGCGTACTTTCCGCGGGCCGCACACCCAGGCCCGTTTTCGGCCGACGGCTGGCTCGAGACCGGCGACCTCGGGCGAATCGACGAAGAGGGGAGGCTGCACGTGCTCGGCCGCTGGGACGACCGCATCGTCACCGGCGGCGAAACGGTGCACCCGCGCGAGATCGAGTTGGCGCTCGAGGCGCACCCGGCGATCCGCGAGGCCTGCGTGTTCGGCCTTCCCGACGAGCGCTGGGGCCGGATCGTGGCCGCCGCCATCGTTCCCCACGGCGCCCCGCCGTCCGAAGCCGATCTCGGGGACTTCCTCGCCGGGCGCCTGGCGCCATTCCGGCTACCGCGGCGGATCTTCTTCGCGAAAAATCTCCCGCGCGGCCCCTCCGGCAAGCTCGACCGCCGCGCCGCCGCGAGGGTGTCGCATCCGAGTCCTGATGATCACTGAAGAGGCAGCAGCGCGGTAGGGCTATGGGCGCGGGAGCATGCCGTCCAGATTGCGGTAGCGCTCGCGAAGCTCGGTCTGGCGCGAGCGGAGCGGCAGTTCCTTGCCGCGCACGATCACGTTGGTGACCTGCGAGGACAGCTCCAGGGGGTCGCCGGTCCAGACGACCACGTTGGCGACCTTGCCCGGCGCCAGCGTGCCGTAGTCCTTCTCGACGCCGAACGCCTCGGCGATCGTGCGGCTGAGCGCGCGCAGCCCGTCCTCGTGCGGCAGGCCGTAGGACACCGCGACGCCGGCCTGCTGGCGGAGCGTCCGCACGTTGTGTGCCTCGCCTCCCGCGGAGAGGCCGACCGCCACGCCGGCGCGCCGGAGCAGGGCGGCGTTGTCGAGCCGGCTTCCCAGCGCATCGAAGCCCGCCGGGACGTTTCCCATCGGTTGGACCAGGACGGGCACGCGCTCTCGCGCCAGGACCGACGCGACCTTCCAGGCCTCGGCCCCGCCCAGGATCACGACGCGGATGTGCTGCTCGCGCGCCAGATCCAGCGTGGCGAGGATGTCCGCCTCGCGGTCGACGCGCACGGCCAGCGGCACGCGTCCCTGGATCACCAGCCCCAGCGCCTCCAGGTCCAGCCGGCTCCCGGCCAGCGGTCGCGATTGATTCCGGTCGTACTGCGCGCGGGTCCGCTGGTAGGTGCGCGCGTCGTCGAGGATTTCTCGCAAATGCGTGATGGCCCATCCCCTCGAGCCGCCGACCGCCATGCCTCCCGCGGCACCCAGGTTCACATGGATCGCCAGCGGCGCCCGCACCAGGGCGTCGGTCCGCCCTCCGTCCATCAGGTCGAAGAACACCGACTGCCCGCTCACCAGGCCGCCCTCCGGCGCGGCGATGGCGGACGTGATCCCCTCCAGGCGCTGGACGGGGATCAGTACGCTGCGCGT
>Ga0247727_10009266_pt1 | contig 17919 bp, 18 predicted proteins | sample WisWelCaveWW1625_FD_202498 | JGI IMG/M metagenome (GOLD analysis project Ga0247727, IMG submission 202498) | Biofilm microbial communities from Wishing Well Cave, Virginia, United States - WW16-25 | ecosystem: Environmental > Aquatic > Deep subsurface > Groundwater > Cave microbial mat | place...
GGATTCTTCCTCTTCCCCTCAAGGCTCTTCTCTTCTTCTTCCTCCTTAAGGGCTCATTTCACGTGAGACCGCCAGTCTAACTTCCCCGGTGTGCCACTTCAGCCGAAACACTACAAACCGCTGGCGGGCGCGCAGGAAATCGCCGGCAGTGCGCGGTTCGGTCTGCAGATTGGCGAGCGTGCACCACTCCCGCCACGATGCCGGCGAGTACAACGCCATTCCTGCCATTCCTGGATTGGCACGGTCGTTTTTGAAGCTTAGAAATTCGCGGCCATCCGCCGTTTCGACGATTAGTCGCGCTGTGGGAGGCAAGAACTGGCTCGCCTCCTCAAAGCGACCTTGTTCCAAGAGTGTCGTGAAGTTTTGGAGCGTGCGCGCCGGCCAGGTGATCCACCACCACGCGGCCGCAGCGGGGACCGTGGCGGCACTGGTCGCGAGCAGCACGACGACGAGCCAACGTGGGAGTTTCATGATTGGTTTCGCTCCGGTCGCTCATCGCCGCCGAGCTGTCGCGCGTTTCATTTCCTTCTGCGCGTCGGCCTTCTTCATCGCCTCGCGTTTATCATGCAATTTTCGGCCGCGGGCGATGGCGATTTCGACGCGGGCGAAGCCGCGGCGGAAGTAGAGTTTTAGCGGCACGAGCGTGCAGCCGCGCTGTTTGGCCTCGCTGGCGAATTTCTCGACCTCGCGGCGGTGCAGCAACAGCTTACGCGGGCGCTTCGGTTTGTGATTGAAGCGACTGGCCTGAGCGAGTTCGGGGATGTCGCAGTCGATCAGCCAGACTTCGCCGTTCTCGATTCGCGCGTAGGCTTCTTCGATCGACGCGTGGCCGGACCGGAGGCTCTTCACCTCGCTGCCGACGAGCATGATGCCGGCCTCGATTGTGTCGATGATTTCATACTGATGCCGCGCGCGGCGGTTGCGACACACGATCGGCTCGCGCGGCGAATCCTTTGACTTTTCACCCTTGGCCATGTCGAACTCCTCGATTGACTCGCATTATACGCGCGTGCGCCGGAGCAGACAGGCTGACGTGCAGGCTCCTTCGCGCGGCTCAGCAGTTTTGGCTCTGTCAATTAGACGGGTGACGATGTCGTCGAAGACGGCGGCGACGTGGATTCGGGGCCGATCAACGCCTTCAGTTCGCGCAGTAGTTCGTCCACACTCGGCCGGTCCGCGGGGTCGCGACTGCGATACGCGAATCGGACGTTTCCGGTGCGGTCCAAGATGAAATCACCGCCCAACTGATGAACATCCTCGCGCGGCAATTGTGGACGGCGGCCGCGCAGCAGCAACCCGAAGTACCTGAGCATGACCCGCGGCCGCAGCAGTTGGCTCCACGAAGCACTCGTCAGGCCGAACGCGCGATAGGCGCCGCGAGTTGGGTCGGCCAACACGGGAAATGGCCACGGCCGTCGCAGCAAATACTCCGCGAGCCGCGACGGTTCGACGAACGAAATGACGACGACCTCGCCGCCCAAAGCTTGAAATTCACTCAATCGATCGCGCACCTCGACGAGGTGTTCCTGACACGGCAGTCAGGCCAAGTGCCGCAAAAAGATGAGTACGACCGAGCCGCCACGCCACTTTCTCAGGAACGAAGGATCCCCATTCGGAGTCATAAGTTCCATTCTGTCAATGGTTTCTTTGTTCAGGACCATGTTGATTAACAAAGTAAACTTAGCTATGTTGTCGAACCGATCCTGATAACTGGAAAAACCAGCACGAAAGACGATTCGACAGGAAGGCCGGATGTCTGCTGCAGCAACCGTTGTCGCGCGGGAATCGCTCGCCGAAATCAGCGCGGGTCTCGAACACGCCTCGCCGCAGGAAATCCTGCGTTGGGCCGTTGCGGCGTATTTTCCCAAGTTGACGATGGCCACGGCTTTTGGCGCGGAAGGCTGTGCGATCATTCACATGCTCGCCGACATTGAGCCGCGGGTGCGAATCTTCAACCTTGACACTGGCTACCAGTTTGCCGAGACGCTCGAATTGCGCGACCGCATTGCGGAACGATACGGCATCGTCGTCGAATACGTGCGCGCGGAAACGACTGTGGCGGATTATGAGGCGTTGCATGGCGGACCATTGTACAACTCTCAGCCCGACCAGTGCTGCTTCGATCGCAAGATCGTTCCGTTGAGAAAGGCGATCGTCGGCTACGACGCGTGGATCAGTGCGATTCGCCGCGATCAGACGGCGCACCGCAAGACTGCCGGCATCGTGGAGTGGGATAAGAAATTCGGGCTCGTCAAGGTGAACCCGCTCGCGAACTGGACCAAGAACGACGTGTGGAAGTTCATCTTGGATCACGGCGTACCGTACAACCCGCTGCACGACGAAGGGTTCCCGAGCATCGGGTGCTGGCCCTGCACGCGAGCCGTGACCGGGGGCGACGACGATCGCGCGGGACGCTGGCGCGGCAGCGAGAAGAAAGAGTGTGGGCTGCATCTAAAGGAATGAGTGGCGTGTTGTGAGTGGTGAGTGGTCCGATCCCGTGCGTAGTTTGCAACCAATCACCACTCACAACTCACCACTCACCAATATCATGAAAGTTTCCGCTCGCGCTGAATACGCCTGTCTGGCGGTGCTCGATCTGGCGCTGAACTTCAGTTCACCGGAACCGGTGCAGATCAAACGCATCGCGCGGACTCACGGCATTCCGCATGGCTTCCTCGTGCAGATTCTGCAGCAACTCAAAGGCGCCGGCTACGTTTCGAGCACGCGCGGCTCGGCCGGCGGTTATCAATTGGCACGATCGCCAGCACAGATTTCGCTGGCCGACGTGCTGACCGCTATCGACGGAAATCGCCATCTTGACTACGATCTCGCCTCTTCCGAGTTGACCCCGGCGCTGCGAGCATTGCGATCCGTGTGGCAGCAGGCCGCAGAGCGCGTCGAACGGGTGCTAGATCAGGTTACTTTTGCCGAACTGGTCGAGCACGCCCGCCAGGAGACAAGCCAGCCGGTGGTCGGCGACTGGATTTGATTCGCGAAACTTGAAAGGAGTCCACAAGCCATGACCCAGACGTTGCAGCCAGCCAAAGTTCAGTCGATCGAGCCGCACGGCGGCGTGCTCATCAATCTGCTCGCCGACCAATCCGAGTCGGCTGAATTGCAGGCCAAGTCGGCGAAAATGTCGCGACACACGCTGTCGCAGCGTGAGCTGTGCGACCTCGAAATGCTGGCGATCGGCGCATTTAGCCCGCTCGACGGTTTCATGACGCGCGACGATTACCGCGGCGCGGTCGAGGACGTGCGGCTCACGGACGGCGCCGTCTGGCCGTTCCCGATCACGCTCGGCGCGGCGGATGTGAACTGCAACGAGGGCGACGACGTGGCGCTCGTCTCCGAGGCCGGCAAGCTGATGGGCGTGCTGCACGTCGAGGACGTCTTCACGCGCGACATGAAACACGAAGCCCGTGAAACGTACGGCGTGGACGACGAGGCCCATCCGGGCGTCATTCAGATTTACAAGCAGGGCGAAAAGCTGATTGGCGGCACGCTCACCGTGCTGGCGACGCCGGAGAAACCCGAGTTCGGCGAACTGTACATGACGCCGGCCAGTCTCCGCTCGCTCTTCGTCGAACGCGGTTGGCGGCGGATCGTCGCTTTCCAGACGCGCAACCCGATCCATCGCGCACATGAATACCTAACGAAAGTCGCGCTCGAGGTCGTGGACGGACTGCTCGTGCACCCGCTGGTCGGCGAGACGAAGGGGGACGACGTGCCGGCCGACATCCGCATCCGCTGCTACCAGACGCTGCTCGACAAGTACTACCCCAAGCAGCGGACGGTGCTGTCGCTGTTGCCCGCGAGCATGCGTTACGGCGGCCCGCGCGAGGCGATTCTGCACGCGATCATGCGCAAGAATTACGGCTGTACGCATTTCATCGTCGGGCGCGACCACGCCGGCGCGAATCGGCCCGACGGCAAGCCGTACTACGGCTCGTACGACGCCCATTACATATTCGACCAGTTCGAGCCGGAGGAACTCGGCATCACGCCGCTGTTCTTCGAGCACACGTTTTTCTGCCGAAGCTGCGGCGGCATGGCGTCATTCAAAACCTGCGGCTGCGACAAATCGAATCACGTGACGCTGTCCGGCACGAAGGTACGCGAGATGCTCGGCAAGGGCGAAATTCCGCCCGTCGAGTTCACGCGGCCCGAAGTCGCCCAGGTGTTGATCGAAGGCTACTCGCGCCTGGCGAAGAAGTCGGCGTGAGCTTGCTGTGAAAGCCGAAGAGACCAAACGCAGCAGCCCGGTTGTAAAAAGCAGCCGGGCTGCTTCGTTTCAATTGATTGTCGATGCGCGGCGCTCCGCATTCGCTCTGCGATTTGTTGCCACTACAACACCGGCGACAGCAGCCGGCAGGTATTCTCTGCCAGCCGCCGCAAGATCGAGCGTTGCGACCAGCGGTCGAGCTCGAGCGGGCTGCAGCGGCTGAGGTCGTTGCGAAACATTTCTTCGAGTTCCGTTGCGGCGCGCGAACCGTAGAACACGCCGCCTACCTCGAAATTGAGTCGCAGGCTGCGATTGTCGATGTTCGCGCTGCCGACGTACGACCACTCGCCGTCGATCGTCAAGACCTTTGAGTGCATGAGGCCCTCGGTGTACTCGAAGATCCGCACCCCGCTCGCGAGCAGTTCTTCGTAGTAGGACTGGGCGGCCAGCAGCGCGGTGATGTGCGCACTGCGCGCGGGCAGGATGATCTGCACGTTGACGCCGCGGTGTGCCGCGGACTGCAGCGCGACGCGGATCGATTCGGGCGGGACGAAGTAGCAAGACTGAATGAAAACGTGTCGCCGCGCGGCGGATATGGCGGTGAAAAAAAGTTCGTGGCAGACTTCGACGGGCAGATCCGGGCCGCTGGCGAGCACCTGCACGATCTGATCGCCCGGCTCGCCGGCGGGCGGGTACAGTTCCGGCGCGACGAGTTCTTCGTCGGTCGCGAAAAACCAATCCAGCGCGAACACCTGCTGAAGCTGCAATACGGACGAACCGCGCAGCATCATGTGCGTGTCGCGCCAATAGCCGAACTGGCTCGTCTGGCCGATGTACTCGTTGCCGACGTTCACGCCGCCGGTGAATCCGACTTCGCCGTCAACGACCAGAATCTTGCGATGATTTCGCAGGTTGAACACCCAGCGGCGGCGCAGCGGGTTGACGGGCAGGAATCGTTCGACGCGAATGCCGGCGTCGCGCATCGGCCGCAGGAATCGCCGGCCAAGTCGTAACGATCCGACGGCGTCGTAGAGAAATCGAACTCGCACGCCCTCGCGGGCCTTGGCGATCAACAATTCGCGAAAACGCCGACCGGTCTCGTCCGGCTGAAAGATGTAGTATTCGAGATGAATATGGTTCTTGGCGTTGCGAATCGCCTGTTCTTGCAGGCCGTAGGCGTGATTCGTGTCCGTGATGATCTCGACGGCGTTGCCCCAGGTCGGCCGCGTCTCGGCGATGCGACAGGCCAGTGCCATGAGTTCCGCACGGATCGAGTCGTCGCTCTCCGGCGGCGGCGACACTTCGTGCGCGTCGAGCGACGGCAGTTGCGGTTCGAGCATTTCGCGGGCCTGCTTCTTGCGGCGCGTCTTGCGCTGCACCCGCGTCGTCCCGGTCGCGAGGTACAAGAGTCCGCCAAGGCCCGGCATCAAAATGATTCCGAGGATCCACGCGACCGCGGCCAGCGGCTGACGCGTGCGCAGAATCACCACGGGAATCAGGCAGAAGCTGAATAGCTCAACTGCCGTGACGAGCACGGCCAGGATGGTCGTCCAGGAGAGCCAGTCGGGGAGCGGCAAGTTCCAAATCACAAGCATCAAATTCCAAACAAACTCAAATGTCCAATTGTCAACGCCGTGATCATCGTACCATCGCGCGACCGGCGGCTCTGAAGTTTAGCGATTGGTCATTGAATTTGTCTGAAATTTGCGATTTGAGATTTGGGACTTGAGGTCCTCAATTCAACTTCAGCCGAGCACTCGGCGAATCGCCTCCGCGTTCACCGGCCGAATGACGCCCTTTTCCGTGACGATCGCGTGTACAAGTTCCGCGGGCGTCACGTCGAACGCCGGGTTGAAGACATTGACGCCCGCCGGCGCCGTTTGGCGACCGAAGCCGTGCGTGACCTCGCGCGGGTCGCGCTCTTCGATTGGAATTGTGTCGCCGTTCGGAATCGACAGGTCGAAGGTGCTCGACGGGGCGGCAACGTAGAACGGGATGTTGTGGGCCCGCGCGAGCACGGCGACGCCGTACGTGCCGATCTTGTTCGCCGTGTCGCCGTTCGCTGCGATGCGATCGGCGCCGGTGATCACTAGTTTGACGCGACCCTGTTTCATCACGGACGCGGCCATGTTGTCGCAGATCAGCGTCGCGTCGATGCCGTGCTCGATCAGTTCCCACGCGGTCAGCCGCGCGCCCTGCAGCAGCGGCCGAGTCTCATCGACGAACACGTGAAACGACTTGCCTTGCTCGTGCGCCGAGAACATGCAGGCCAGCGCGGTGCCGTAGTCGGACGTGGCCAGCCCGCCCGCGTTGCAGTGCGTGAGCACGCCGTCGCCGTCGCCAATCAGTTCGGCACCGAAGCGGCCGATCGCGCGGCACATTTGCCGGTCCTCGTCCACAATCGCCTGCGCCTCGGCGAGCAATCGTTCGACGAGTTGCGGCACACTCAGCGTGCGGTGCTCGTCCGCGGTCCGCTCCATGCGGTCGATCGCCCAGAACAGATTGACTGCCGTCGGTCGACTCGATCGCAGGTAGTTCGCGGCAGTCTTCAAGTCCGCCCGAAGCTCGTCGAAAGACCTCGCCGCCGAGCCGCGCACGCCGAGCATGACGCCCATTGCGCCAGCCACGCCGATCGCCGGCGCGCCGCGCACGCGCAGCAACTTGATTGCCTCCCAAAGCGTCTGGACATCGTGGCAATCAAGATACCGCAACTCGGTCGGCAGCAGCGTCTGGTCGATCAGTCGCACGAATCCGTCCACGCCGCCGATCCATTCGATGGTGCGAGGTGTTTGACTCATTTGATCGCTCGTACCTTTTCGCACTTCAAGCCAAACGTCTCGGCCACGGCTTGGTTCGCGACCTTGCCGGCGACGATATTGACGCCGCTGGCGATTGCCGAGTTTTCGGCCGCGGCACGCTCGATGCCCTTTGTCGCGATCTCATTGGCGTACGGCAGCGTGACGTTGCACAGCGCGTAGGTGCTGGTGCGGCCGACCGCGCCGGGCATGTTCGTCACGCAGTAGTGCAGCACGTCGTCGACGAGATAGGTCGGGCTGGAGTGCGTGGTTGGCCGCGAGGTCTCGACGCAGCCGCCCTGATCGATCGCGACGTCGATGATTACGGAGCCTTGCTTCATGAGCTTCAGGTCGTCGCGGTGGATGAGCCGCGGCGCCCGCGCGCCGGTGATCAGCACGGCGCCGATGACGAGGTCGGCCGAGCGGATGCATTCGAGCAGCGTGTGCCGGTCGCTGAACAGCGTGGTCACGTTGGCGGCCATGATGTCGTCGAGGTAGCGGAGCCGGTCCACGTTCACGTCGAGGATGAACACGTTGGCTCCCAAACCGGCGGCAACCTTGGCCGCGTGCGTGCCGACGATGCCGCCGCCGATGATCACGACGTTGGCCGGCATCACGCCGGGCACGCCGCCGAGCAGAATACCGCGGCCAAGCTGCGGCTTTTCAAGATACTTCGCGCCCTCTTGAATACTCATCCGGCCGGCGACTTCGCTCATCGGCGTCAACAGCGGATGGCCGCCACGCGCGTCTCGAATCGTTTCGTACGCGACGGCCGTGACGCCCGAATCGATCACGGCCCGCGTCAGTTTTTCATCGGCGGCGAAGTGAAAATACGTGAAGATCGTTTGGCCGCCGCGCAGCAGCGGCCACTCTTGCGGCAACGGCTCCTTCACCTTGATTACCAACTCCGCGCGGCCGAAGAGTTCGCCCGTCGCCTCGACGATTTCCGCGCCCGCGGCGGCATACTGCGCGTCCGTAATGCCGCTACCGGTCCCGGCCCCGGCCTCGACGAGCACGCGGTGCCCGGCCCGCGACAGCTCCTCGACCCCGACCGGCAAGATCGCCACCCGATACTCGTCCGCCTTGATTTCCTTCGGCACGCCCACGATCATGGCGAGTGTCTCCCTGAAGTGAGTCCCGCGAACGCGCGGCAATTTCAGCAGAGCCACGATGCCGAATCAAGACACGACGTGAGCAACTTTCCGCCGACCGACAACTGACCACTGACAACCGACACCATGATCAAACACACCATCGAAGGCTCGACGATCCACATCGAAACCGACGCGATCAAAGCGGACATTCGCACGGAAGGCTACACGTCGGGCGTGGCGGCGGGCACGTTCATCGACAAGAAAACCGGCGCCCGCGACGTCGGCTTCGGCCTTTCGATCGTGGATTTTCTGCTCGAGCCGGCCGACCCGAATCAGCCGGTCGAGAAAGGCCAGTACGAATTCGGCGGCAAGTTCGCGGGCGTACACGGCGACATCCCGAAACGGTACGTCGAAGGCCCGCAAATTTGCACGCAGGCGAAAAAGCTGCAATTTGAAGTGATCGAAGGCGACGGCCTGCTCGTCGTGCGTCAATGGTTCACGTGGCATCAAGGTTACGCGCCGCACCGCGCCGGCTCGCGCTGGGAGCAGACGCTGATTTTCACGGAGCAGGCCCGATACTTTTTCAGCACGGACCGCGTGACGACGGTAAACGAATCGCCGGCCCTGTACTTCCGCGTGGACATGCCGGGGCACATCAAGCACTCCGGCGGCGACACATTCGAGCACCTTTACCTGAGCTACCCCGAACGCACGATCCCGTCCACCGACTTCACGATGAACTTCCCGCCCGACGGCGGCAACCTGTACCAACGCGACCGCGATCCGCTGCCGGAACGATTCATTCGCGCCTATCAAGTGAAACTCGACGGCAAGCCCGGGCCGTGGCTCGCCGGCATAACGCTCGAAGCGTCCGACGTGTACGAGGCGTGGTGCCACGAGCGCGGCTACGTGTGCTTGATCGAGGAACTCGGCGGCCGGCCAACCAAACCGGGCGACACGTTCGGGGCGGCGTACATCGTCGGCTGGTTCGACTCGGTCGCCGACATGAATCTCCAATACGATTTGCACGGCGGCTGGAGCGGCATCGAGTTGAACGGTCCGAAGAACCGTCCGACTGGAATCGTCGGCGTCAAACAGAACGAACTGACTATCGTCAAAAAGCGATCATGAAAGACAGCCGAATTTTGGCCGTGCAGACGAACCGGCCGTGGCATTCCGATACGATCACATCGGTCGGCGAGCACCTGCGACGGCGAGAGCGGTCCAGCGTTGAACTCGTCGATCAATGCCTACGACAGATCGGCAAACTCGAGGCGCGAATTCGCGCGTGGGTGATCGTGGATCGCGACGGCGCGATTGCGCAGGCGCGGCGGCTCGATGAAGAGTTGGCGGCGGGGCAGTGGCGCGGGCCACTGCACGGGATTCCGATCGGGATCAAGGACATCATTGACGTGACGGGGTTTCCGACCGCGGCTGGTTCGTCGCTGCTGGCGGACAACGTGGCGACGCGCGACTCGACGATCGTAGCGCGGCTGCGCGAGGCCGGCGCGGTGATCTTGGGCAAAACGGTGACGACGCAATTCGCGAGCTTCGATCCGCCGGTCACGCGGAATCCGTGGAATCTCGACCGCACGCCGGGGGGCTCGTCGAGCGGTTCGGCGGCGGCGGTGGCGTGCGGAATGTGCTTGGGCGCGATCGGTTCGCAGACGGGCGGTTCGATCACGCGGCCGGCGTCGTATTGCGGCGTTGCCGGCTGCAAGCCGACCTACGGGCGCGTCAGCGTCGCGGGCGTGTTGCCGTTCGCGCCGAGCATGGACCATCCGGGGCCGATCGCGCGAACCGTGCGCGACTTGGCGATCATTCTGGAGGCGATCGCAGGGCCGGACGACGCTGATCCGTTTTGTGCTTCGGTGCCCGAGTCGCTGCTAGTCGCCGCGCTCGACCCACCGCTCGCCGAGCCGCCGCGCGTCGGCGTTCTGAGCGGGCTGTTCGCTGAGCGCGCCGAGCCGCCGATGCGCGACGCGATGGAACGAGTCGCCGAGTCGCTGCGCCGCGCGGGTGCCGCGGTTCGTGAGGTCGCGCTGCCCCGCAGTTTCGACGACGTGCTCAAGTCGCACCGCACGATCATGGCCGTCGAGGCCGCGGCAACGCACGAAGAGCGGTTTGCCAAACACCGCGCCGAGTTTCTACCGAAGATTCGCGGCCTGATCGACGAGGGGCTGGCCGCGCCGACCGCGGACTACGTTCGCGCCCGCCAGGCGCAACTCGCGCTGAGCCGCAAAATCCTCGGCTGCTTCGCCGACTCGGACGTGCTGCTCACTCCCGCCACGCTCGGCCCCGCGCCCGACACGTCCACCACCGGCGATCCCGCGTTCAATTCGCCGTGGAGCTTCACCGGGCTACCGACCGTGTCGTTTCCGATCGGCGTCGCGCCGGACGGCCTGCCGCTCGCGATCCAACTCGTCGGGCAGCCGTTTCGAGAGGCGGAACTATTTCGCGCGGCGGAATGGTGTGAGGCGAGAATGACGAATGTCGAATGACGAACGTCTAAAGAAGCCCGAAGCACGAATGACGAACAAACGCCCGCGGCGCTCTTCGTCATTCGGTCATTCGTCATTCCGTAGACATTCGGTTTTCGTCATTCGTCATTCCGCATAGATCACCGTGCCGACGTGCTCGCCCGCCAGCGCCCGGGTGAGATTGCCGGGCACGAGGCCGTTGATGACTTGCAGCTCGCGGGCGTGCGCGGCCTTGAGCATGTTTTCGAGCACGACGCGCTCGACCACGAGGTCGTTCAGGTCCATGTCGAGCAGCTCGCGCGCGGCGATGCGCGGGATGAATTTCGCGCGCGGGTTCTTCTTCGGGTCTTCGGTGTACAGGCCGTCTTCGTCTTTGACGAAGATGCACGAGCGGGCGCCGAGGAATTCGGCGGTGAGGTAGACGCCCGAATCGGTACGGTTCGCGGGGATGCGGCCGCGGTCGGTCGGTTTTTCCCAGTATTCGTAGGGCGGCATGCCGACCATGATCGGGATGCAGCCGACGCGAAAGTAGAGCGGCAGCTTCTCGAAATCTTCCGGGTTCAAGTAAATGCCGCCGTGTTTCGCGAGCAGCATCTGCAGGATGCGGGCGTTCTGGCGGCTGGTCGAAACGCCGATCGCGGCGAGCACGCCGGTCGGCAGATCGAGGTCGAGCGCGAGCGAGTAGGCATGGCGCGCGCGTGTGCCGCCGCCGGCGCCGATCAGGATGTCGTGCTGCTTCGCGAGCGCAGCGATCTCTTCGACCAGCGGGAACACGGCGGCGCGGCCGCGGTCCATGATGCTCTGTCCACCGATCTTGACCACGTTCACGTCGGGCAAAACGCGGATCGACTCTTCGTACCTCGATTCGTCGAGCAGCCCCTGAACGGTGAGCGTCGAGTCGCCGAGTGCCGGCGCACCGAGATCGATCGCCTTTCGCGGTGAAGATTTCAGTTTCGAGCCGTTACTACGCATTGGCCAGACTCCTTCCCGACCGCGTCGCGCGGCCGTTCCGTTCCGTTGCCGTCTTGCGGCGAGTCGTTTGAGCCGCCGAGCCGGCCGTGATCACCGTGCCGACATGCTCGCCGTCGAGTGCCCGACGCAGCAGTTTCGGCTTCAGCCCGTTGATGATCTGAATCCGGTGCGTGTGCCGCGCCTGCACCATCGTCTCGATCACCGTGCGTTCGATGATCAGGTCGGGCAGGTTCATTTCGAGCAACTCGCCGGCCTCGACGGACGGGATCAGTTTCGCCTTTGGGTCTTTTTTCGGATCGGCCGTGTACAAGCCGTCTTCATCTTTGAGGAAGATCATCGAGCGGGCGCCGAGCACTTCGCTGACCATGAACATGCCGAGGTCCTCGCCGTGCGTGGGCACGCGGCCGTCGGTGGGCGGCTCCCAGTAATGATACGGCGGCATGCCGGTCATGATCGGGATCATGCCCGCCTCGAGCCAGAGCGGCAGGTCGAGGAAGTGGTCCTTGTTCAGGGTGATTCCTTTGTGTTTCGCGAGCAGCGACTGCAACAGCCGCGTGTTCTGCTCGTCCACCGCGCCGGCGACCATCGCCATGCCGCCGAGCGGGATGCCGAGGTCGAGGCAGATGTGGTAGGTGTGCCGCACGCGTGCCCCGCCGCCCACGCCGATGATCAGCTTGTGCTTCTTGCGGCAGTGAACGAACTCATCGACGAGCGGGAACAGCGCCGCCTTGCCGCGGTCGAGAATGCTCTGCCCGCCCAGCGCGAGTACGTTGACGTCGGGCAGAATGTCCAACTCTTCGTCCGTCTCGGTCGATGCCATGACGCCCTTGTCCAAGAGCGACTCGCGCATCAGTTTTGACGGGATGTGCGTGCGGCGTGGCCGGCCCTCGCGGGTGCTTGCTGCCATCGAAGCCTCCTCCGAAAAAGAAAATGAACGAAATTAGTCAGTTCGGCTCGTGCCGAAGATTGTACGAGCCAGCTTACCGTTGGTTCGGCAGCATGACAAGCGTCGCGACGAGTCGGGCTGTCGCCTTGCCCAAGAGAGCCGTAGGGTGGGCCGAGTCTTCGAGTCCCACCAATGTTTTCCTCGAGAATTTGGTGGGACTCGAAGACTCGGCCCACCCTACGGCTACTTGAGTGTAGCGGGCTGGCCCGATCGTCGGGCCGTTGGCGCTGGCTTGGGCCACGGAGTGGGGAAATCAAGTCAGTGCCGCTTGTACCAGCACGGCACTTACAAAAAAGGCCACTCCCCAGCTTGACGCTCAGTCCCGCCGCGTGCAGGAGACGCAGCCTGCCACACTCGAAGATTACCACCATCACTCACGCGTATGCGGTCGCTACGTTACTCGGTTCGCTGGTGCGGTCGCCGCGTTGCGAGACGACGCGGTAGTGACGTCTCACGCCGACGCCCGCGGCCACGTGCAAGAATTCCGTGCGAGTCACCGAGCCGATCAGCGTCCATTCCGCCTCCGTCTCTTTGCGGCTGAAGATCAGGTACAGCAGGCCGCCGCCGGTCGGACCGGTCCAATCGACCAAGTTACTGCCGCTCGGCCGCGGAAGCACGACGACGTCATTAAGCACCACCAGCGGGGCGGGCGACGGCGTCGTGTCGTCCACCGGCAGGCCGGCCAGCGAAAGAAGCGGGTCGGTCATCCCGGTCGCATGTCGCGCCTGGTTTCCCATGCCGCGAAACGAACCGCGCAACCCATCGACCCCATCGTCCAGCGCATCTTGTGCGGCGTCCAAAATTCCCTTCGCGTTATCGCGAGCAATCCGCAGGTTATCCACCGTGTCGCGTTCTGCGTCCAACGCGGTGAATTGTGCGGCGATCAGATTACTGGCGGCCAGGCCAGTTGGCGTGTTCATCCCGGTGATGAACAAGTCGACTTGCGCCACCAACTCCAGCGGATCCCGTTTGACCCAATCTGCCATGACTGTTCTCCTAAGTCGTTTGATAAATGGGCTTTACAACTCGAATGTATCACACTTACGACAAAATCGGTAGCCAGAACAACGGCGTTGTTCTACTGGTCGACGGCGTTGTTCTACAGACCGGCGGCGTTGTTCTACAGACCGGCGGCGTTGTCCTTCACGTCGGCGGCGTTGTCCTTCAGACCGGCCGCGTTGTCCTTCACGTCGGCGCCGTTGTCGTGTACGTCCGCGCCGTTGTCGTGTACGTCCGCGGGGTTGTCGTGTACGGCCATGCCATCGTCTTCCGCCATGCGACCGCCGCTCACTCCGCCGGGTTGTGGCCTCGTGCCATGCCGTTTCGGGAATTCCCCGTTCAGCCGCGGCGGCCCTGCACACCTAATTTCATACCGCCCGCCGAGTCCTACGTCAAGCATGCAAAAGTGTTTGACCAATTTCTAACGACCTGCTTGACAGCGGAGTGGGCAGCGGGTCTAATCTGGAAACTGTCCGGATCGAAGAGCCTTGAACCCGACCCGCAGACCCTGCGACCCGTGACTCGTGTCCGGAGCGTTCCGCCCTTTTCTTTACGTCATTGGAGGAATTGGTCATGAGACGAAGAAAGTCTGGTTTCACGCTGATTGAGCTGCTGGTGGTCATTGCGATCATCGCCGTCTTGATCGCCCTGCTCTTGCCCGCGGTGCAGATGGCTCGCGAGGCAGCCCGTCGTACTCAGTGCCGAAACAATCTGAAGCAGATCGGCATCGCGTTGCACAACTACCACGACACGAACTTGATGTTCCCCGGCTACGTGAGCCGGTGGTTCAGCAACACCGGCGGTTTTTGTCACGGCGGCTACTCGTTCGAAGCCTCGCTCCTCCCGTTCATCGAGCAAGACGCGATTTACAACGCGATCAACTTCAACTACCGGCCAAACGATCCGAATAACTGTGGCGCGACCAACGGCAACGCACGCCCAATCGGCGCACCGGGTTGTGCCCTTACCAACCCTGCCAGTGGATGCATCCAGATGACGGCTCGCTTCGCAGTGATTGAGGCGTTCATCTGCCCGTCGGACGGCAATCGCTCCGGCGCCTTGCGCAACAACTACGGCGTGAACTCCGGCGTTTGGCCGGGCGCGATGCGCGGATCGACTAGAGATCTTGATTTGGGTCGCTTCGGCGGTTTTGGCTCCGAGCGCGATCGCGTCGGACGCAACGTGCGCGACATCATCGATGGCACCGCCAACACGGCGGCATTCTCCGAACGCGTGTCAGGACCGAACACCTCCGGCATTCGCGATACCCTCAATTCGCCGAAGGACAGAGTGACGTTCTCCGGTTCGGGAACCGCACCGGGCAATCAAACTGAGGACACATTGGCGGACTTGCAGCGGCAATGTCTCGCCGGAGCGGGAACTGTTTTCACGCGGTACGACTCCAGCGGGCAAAACTGGATCTACTATCGGCTCCATGACAACGCCCTATACAACCACGGCCTGCCGCCCAATCGCGCTGAGTGCCTTCCCGTTACGAGCGAAGGCCGGCCGCGTCAGCCTGGCGGTCGGCTCTGGGCTTTGGTGGGGCCGAACTCGCGGCATCCGGGTGGCGTCAACGTGTTGATGGCCGACGGCACGTGCCGCAACGTGTCGTCGAACGTTGACCTCAAGATCTGGATGGCGGTCGGCACCATTGCCGGCGGCGAGAAGATTTCCAACAACGAGTTCTAAACGCAGGCCGTTAGCAAGAACGAAAACGGGGCAGGCCCACCTGGGCCTGCCCCGTTGTTTTTCGCCGGGGTAGCTCCGCCCCTTGTGGGCAGCAACATGGCCACGGATTCCGCCACAAGGGCGGTCCCTAGCCATATGTCAAATCACGCGAACCAGACCACTAGTTGGGCGTCGAACTTTTTTCAGGAGCGCCTTTTTCGTCAAGCGTCGTAGCCGCCGAGCCCGGTCCACCGCCACCTCCTCCGCTTGGGTCGGTGCTCGCATTGGCCGGATCACCAGCGGCGGGGTCCGAGATCGGCCCGCCGGAACCGGTCGTCGTTGTCGTGCCTCCGCAACCCAGCGCGAAGGAAGAAATCAACACGATCGTCGCGCACGCGGCGCGGGTCCAATTACTCATCGAACACCGTCCTTTCGTCAGTTGAAAAACTCGAATCAGGTAGCCTACAGCCGAGTCAATCTTAACGATCGCACAGCAGATTTCCAGACGCGCTTTCGGCTTTGCACGGTAGGGTGGTTGCTTGCAACCACGGCAATCCGGCCGTGCAAAGGTGGTTGCAAGCAACCACCCTACCGATCTGAACGGGCTGCGCTGTGAAACGCCTTCGGCGTAGTCGATTTCCAGCCCGTCTCCAAACCCATGATTCGGTGCGCTCCAACTTCCGACGACGCTTCTGTAAGATACGCCATGCCGATGCGGCAACCGCGTTTGAAAAATTTCCAAGTATCTGCTTGACGCGCCCGCCCCCGCCGTGTGTAATCTCTATCGCTTGAACCGCTCGCCGACCCGATTGCTGTTTCGGGCGCGTGTGTTGACGGTTCCCGGTTTTTTTCCTTTTTTCCATTTTTGGAGGGACTCACCATGAGACGAGTTCGGTCTGGTTTCACGCTGATTGAGCTGCTGGTGGTCATCGCGATCATCGCCGTCTTGATCGCCCTGCTCTTGCCCGCGGTGCAGATGGCCCGCGAGGCAGCCCGTCGTACTACGTGCCGCAACAATCTGAAGCAGATCGGCATCGCCCTGCACACCTACCACGACACCAACCTCATGTTCCCCGGCTGGGTGGCGCGGTGGTGGAACAACTCAGGTGGCTTTTGCCACGGCGGGTACTCGTGGCATGCGTCCCTGCTCCCGTTCATGGAGCAAGATTCGATCTACAACGCGATCAATTTCAACTACCGTCCGAATGACCCGACCAACTGCGGCGCTACGAACGGGAACTCTCGTGCGGCAGGCCCCTGTGGCTTTGTCGCAGGCAATACGTGCATTCAAATCACCGCCCGCCTGCGAGTCATTGAGACATTCCTTTGCCCGTCCGACGGCGGGGCAGACCGCGGCGGCAGGAACAATTACGGCGTGAACGGCGGCGTTTGGCCAGCCAACGTCGGGCAACCGAACGACATCCTCATTGGCCGTAATTCCGGGCTTGGCAGTCAGATCAACCGGTTCGGCCGAAAAATCTCAGAAGTCATCGACGGCACCGCGAACACGGCGGCTTTCTCCGAGAACGTCATGGGAGTCAATCAGTCGCTGGTGCGTGACCAGAAGAATAAGGTCATGATGAGCGTTACCTTTACGGGTGGAAATACTCCCACCGGACTTGCATCGCTGCAACAGAACTGTGCGGCCGGGCTAGGAGTCGATTTCCCGGGCTACCAGAATTCGCGCGGTGGCGAATGGATCTTCCATCGGCTCCGCGACAACTCAGTCTACTTGCACGGGCTGCCGCCGAATCGCCCGGGCTGCCTCTCGACAATTCGACGCGCTCAAGGATCCCTTTGGGGGCCATCGTCTCGCCATCCCGGCGGCGTGAACGTGTTAATGGCAGACGGCACGTGTCGCAATGTCAGCGACAACGTGGACCTGAAAACCTGGATGGCGGTCGCCACACCGTCCGGACAAGAAACCGTCGATAACAACGCCTTCTAGGGATTTGCACGACCGGTGATTGTGCATCGCTTCCAACTGAAATGCGGGGCAGGGTCATTACCCTGCCCCGCATTTTTCATTCGCACCGCGCTCTTTGGCCGGGGAAGGCCGAGCGTTGGAGTCTAAGCAACCTCTTCCCAGAGCAAATCGGTTGCGTTGGACCTACGGCTGATTCGGTGCCCCGCCGCCGCCTGTCGTGTCTGATGCGTCCCCCGCACCACCGCCCGCGCCACCGCCCGCACCGCCCGCGCCGTCGCCGCCCGCGCCCTGCCCGCCCATTCCGCTGGTGGCGTCTAGGTTGCCCGACGCTGCGTCTTTCGGATCTCCCTTCGTTCCGGTGGTAGAGCCGCTGTCGCCGCAGCCTGAAAGCATGCCTGCCGTCAGCACCGTCGCCACAAAAAATGACCGTGACAAGAATCTCATCGCGTGCCGTCCTTTCTCGTGAAAACTCTCTTGGCCCAAAACATCGTAAACTTAGCTCAGGCTACTTCGCCTAGACTTTGAAGCAGAATCGGAATCCAACGCCGCGACAACGCGGCCGTTCATTCTCGGACGACGATCGTTTGGTCGGCGGGTAGGTCGGTGAGCATCTTGATCTTACCGTTTGGCCAGCGGATTTCCAACCGCTCGACGACTTTCTCCGTCCCCAGACCGATCAGCAGCCGCGGGTCGTGTGCCGACAAATAGCTGCGCCCGCCCGCGAGTTGGTACATGTGCCGCCGATCTCCCGCCGCTGCCGTCACTCGCGTGCCGACCCCGCCGCGGTTGCTCGCCGAGCCGACCAGCATG
>Ga0247727_10009267_pt1 | contig 17918 bp, 20 predicted proteins | sample WisWelCaveWW1625_FD_202498 | JGI IMG/M metagenome (GOLD analysis project Ga0247727, IMG submission 202498) | Biofilm microbial communities from Wishing Well Cave, Virginia, United States - WW16-25 | ecosystem: Environmental > Aquatic > Deep subsurface > Groundwater > Cave microbial mat | place...
GCCGCTACGGGATCGTGATCACCGCGCGGACGGAGACCGGCACGACCGTGCAGAGCATCGTTCCACTCACCGTCAGTCGCACGCTGGGTGTTGTCAGTGCGAGCCCTACAGCCTTCTCCCCGAACGGGGACGGTAGGAAAGACCGGCTCGTCGTGACCTTCTCGCTCGTCGCACCTGCCGATGTACGGATCCGCGTCGAGCGCGATGGCCGCTGGGTAGCACGCCCGCTGGTCGGAAGCTTTGTGCCAGGAACTCAGCGGTTTGTCTGGGATGGATTCCGGAGTGCAGGTCTGCTCCGGGACGGAGCGTACGAGGCCATCGTCGAGGCGAGCGACGGGCTCGGCTCGATCTCGTACGGCATTCCGTTCGTTTCGGACACGGTCGCGCCACGAGCTCGGATCCTTCCGGGCGAGAAGCTGCGCATAGAGCTCAGCGAGCCGGCGGTGCTCACGCTCCGCATCGACGGTCGCGCTCTGCGCCACGAAGCGAAGCGGGCCGGGATCGTTCGAATACCCTGGGACGGGCCGGCGAGTCGCGTCCGCGTCGTGGCCTGGGACGCCGCCGGCAATGCAAGCAGCCCAGTTGTGCGAATTGCGGCGTCGAGTACTGCAGGATCCGGTCAGTAGACTCGCGCCCGTGCAGACGTCCCTTCCCTCGGTTCCGTTCGGCCGCGAGGTCATCGAGTCGATCCTGCCTCACCGCGAGCCGTTCCTTCTCATCGACGAGGTGACGGAGCTCGAGCCTGGCCGCAGAGTCGTCGCCCGTCGGGAGGTGCGCGCGGACGACTGGTGGTTTCCGGGGCACTTTCCGGATCGGCCGGTGATGCCGGGCGTCCTGATCGTCGAAGCGATGGCGCAGACAGGTGCTGTCGCGGTTCTGATCCAGGAGGAGAACCGCGGAAAGATCGCATTCTTCGCCGGAATCGACGACTGCCGCTTCAAACGGATCGTGGAGCCGGGGGACGCGCTGACGCTCATGTGCGAGATCGACACGGTGCGCGGCCCGATCGGGCGAGGCAAGGCGACGGCGCACGTCGGGGACGAGCTCGCCGCACGCGGCACACTGACGTTCGCCGTGGAGCGATAGCAATGCTCGCAGCGACAGCTAAAGGTGCGCGGATCGGGATCACCGGCCTCGGTACTCACGTTCCCGAGCGGGTGATGACGAACGACGAGCTCGCGCAGATTGTCGAGACCACGGACGAGTGGATCGTCGAGCGGACGGGCATCCGTGAGCGACGCATCGCAGCCGATGACGAGGCGCTCACCGACATCGCGCTGCCGGCCGCGACGGCGGCCCTCGCCGATGCTGACGTCGATCCCGCCGATATCGACCTCCTGATCTGCGCAACCGTGACCCCCGACATGATGTTCCCGACGTCCTCGGCGCTGCTTGCCGATGCGCTCGGGATGCCGAAGGCCGCCGCCTACGACCTCCTGGCTGGCTGCACCGGCTTCGTCTACGCGATTGCGCAGGCCTACGGGATGCTCGCGTCAGGGCTCTCGCGGCGCGCGCTCGTGGTGGGCGGCGACGTCCTCTCCAAGATCCTGGACTGGGAGGACCGTTCGACGCTCGTCCTCTTCGGCGACGGCGCCGGGGCCGTCGTGATGGAGCCCGTCGAGCGTGGCGGCTTCCTCGGGTTCGAGCTGGGCGCGGACGGTGGAGGGGGCGAGCATCTCTGGTACCCGGGGTCGGGATCGCGAACCTTCGAGAACCCCGACGCGCTGCTGAAGATGAACGGACGCGAGGTGTTCAAGTTCGCGACGCGGATCATGGTCTACTCGGCGCAGCAACTCCTACCGACGTGCAACAAGACTGTGGAAGACATCGACGTCTACATCCCGCACCAGGCGAACAAGCGGATCATCGACTACGCCGTCGCTAAGCTCGGGATTCCTTCGGAGAAGACCATTGTGAACGTCGAACGCTACGGCAACACATCATCCGGTTCGATCCCGCTCGCGCTCGCGGATGCGCGGGCGGACGGGCGGCTGTACGACGGAGCGCTGATTCTGATGACAGGGATGGGCGCGGGCCTCACCTGGGGCTCGGCGCTGATGGAGTGGACGAACGGGAGGCCCTCATGACCAATGCTCGCCGCCGGCTCGCATTCGCGGGGGAAACCATGTTTCCCCCGCGTGCCCCCTTCTTCTCGAAGGTGTGGGGAACCTCCCGGTTCCCCACACCCCTCCACGCTCAGCGGCCGGAGATCGGCCGATGAGCAAGGTTGCGTTTTGTTTCCCCGGACAGGGGTCTCTCGAGATGGGGATGGGCAGGGAGATCGCCGAAGCCTTCCCCACCGCGCGCGAGGTGTACCGCCTCGGTTCGGAGGCGTCCGGCCTGGATCTCGAGAAGCTGTGCTTCGAGACGCCTCTCGAGCAGATGGTCGAGACCGAGGTGCAACAGCCTGCGCTCGTCGCGACGAGCCTCGCGATTCTCGCCGCGATGCGGGAGCGCGGCCTCGAGCCCGATGTCGTCGTCGGGCACTCGGTCGGTGAGTTCGCCGCCCTGGCAGCTGCCGGCTCGCTCGAAACGGGAGCTGCGATCGGCCTCGTCCGCGAGCGCGGCCTGGCGATGGCGGAAGCCGCTCGCCAGCGGCCGGGCGCGATGGCGGCGATCCTCGGGCTCGCCGACGAGGAGGTCGAGAAGCTCTGCCGCAGGATCGTCGGCGTGTGGCCGGCGAACTACAATTGCCCGGGGCAGATCGTCGTCTCGGGCGAGCACGAGGCCGTTGAGGAGTGTTGCGCCGAGGCCGAGAGCCTCGGCGCCCGACGAGCCGTAAAGCTCAAGGTCTCAGGCGCATTCCACAGTCCGCTGGTCGCGCGTGCGGCAGATCGCCTGCGGCCTGCCCTCGAGCGCGTGCGTTTCACCGAGCCCCTCGCCCCGTTCATGTCGACGGTCACCGCGAAGGTCGAGCCCGCACAGAGAATCGCCGCGCTTCTCGTCGATCAGCTGACGGGCCCGGTGCGATTCACTCAGGCGGCGACCGAGCTCGTACGCAGCGGCGCGACGACGTTCGTGGAGGTCGGCCCCGGGAATGTGCTCTCAGGCCTCGTGAAGCGCATCGACCGCAGCGTGAAGACGATGTCCGTGAACACGCTCGACAGCCTGGAGCGCGCGCAGGAAGCGCTCGCAAGGTGAATCGACCCGCGTTCTGCTCTCTCGACGGGAAGAACGCGCTGGTGACGGGCGCCTCGCGCGGAATCGGCCGCGCGATCGCTGCCGACCTCGCCTCTGCCGGCGCTTCCGTGGTCCTCTCGTATCGAACTGGGGCCGACGAAGCCAGTGCGCTCGCCGCGGAGCTCGGGGCTCGCGCTGTTCAGGCGGACGTCTCCGATCCAGAGTCGGCTCGCGCGCTGGTCGAGGAGGCGGGCGACCTCGACATCCTGGTCAACAACGCGGGTGTGACCCGAGACGGGCTTCTCGTCCGCATGTCGGACGAGGACTGGGACACCGTGATCGACACCAACCTCGCGTCGTGCTTCTACACCTGCCGAGCCGCGGCGCGCGGGATGATGAAGAAGCGCTCGGGCACCGTCGTGAACATCTCCTCGATTGTCGGTCTCCGCGGGAATTGGGGGCAGACGAACTACGCGGCGTCCAAAGCCGGGATCATCGGGTTCACGAAGTCCCTCGCCCGCGAGCTGGGAAGTAGGAACGTCCGCGCGAACGTGGTCGTCCCCGGCTACGTGAAGACGCAGCTCACCGGCGTTCTCCCCGACGGAGCGACCGATGCGATGCTGCAGAACACTCCCCTCGGGCGACTGGGAGATCCGGAGGACGTTGCCGGCGCGGTACGGTTCTTGTGCTCCGACGAAGCGTCGTTCATCACGGGCGCGGTGCTCCTGGTGGACGGCGGGCTCGGGATGTAGCGAATGACAGACAGCGCGCAGAACGGACGTCGCCGGGTCGTCGTCACCGGGGTGGGGATGGTCACGCCTCTGGGGAGCGATCCCGAGTCGACGTGGACGAACCTGACTGCAGGGGAGTCCGGCGCGGGCCCGATTACTCGCTTCGATCCGAGTGAGTACGCGGTGCGCTTCGCGTGCGAGCTGAAGGACTACGACCCCACGACCTGGATCGACCGCAAGCAGGCTAGGAGGATGGACAAGTTCGCGCAGTTCGCTCTCTCGGCCGCACGAATGGCCGAGGTGGACAGTGGAATCGATATCGCGCGTGAGCCCGATCGTGTCGGGGCCGCAATCGCTACGGGAATAGGCGGGCTTACCGCGTTCGAGGACTGCGTCCGGAGGCTGATCGAACGAGGCCCCGATCGCACCAGCCCGCTCTCCATCGTCCAGATCATCCCGAACATGGCGGCCGCCTGGGTGTCGATGGAACTCGGAGCGCAAGGCCCGCTCGCAGCTGAGTGCACCGCCTGTGCCGCGTCGAACATGGCAATCGGCGACGGGCTCGACGCGATTCGCCTCGGTCGCGCGGAGGTCATGCTCTGCGGCGGGACGGAGGCGCCCGTCACTCACGTCGGCATCGCCGGGTTCAGCGCGATGCGGGCTCTCTCACAGCGAAACCATGATCCACAGCGTGGCTCACGGCCCTTCGACGCGCACCGCGACGGCTTCGTCATGGGGGAGGCGGGTGCAGTGGTCGTGCTCGAGGAGCTCGAACATGCGCGCGCCCGAGGAGCGAGGATCTACGCCGAGCTGCTCGGCTACGGCGTGTCCTCCGATGCGACGCATGTCACGGAGCCCGATCCGAGCGGCACGAATCCGGCGCGCGCGATGACGATGGCATTCGCGGACGCCGGAATCTCGCGTGACGAGGTCGGCTACGTCAATGCGCACGGGACGTCGACGCCGCTCGGAGACTCGGCGGAGACACGGGTCCTCAAGCTTGCGCTCGGTGAGGAGAAGGCGTTCGCGACACCGGTGTCGTCGACGAAGGGCGCGACCGGCCACTGTCTCGGCGCAGCCGGTGCGGTCGAGGCCATCTTCACGATCTTCGCCGTGCAGCGCGGCGTGCTCCCGCCGACCATCAACTACGAAGAGGCGGATCCCACCTGCGATCTCGACTACATCCCGAACCAGGCTCGGGCGCAGGAGATCGAGATCGGCGTCTCCAACTCGTTCGGCTTCGGCGGTCACAACGCATGCGTCGTGTTCCGCCGCTGGGACGAAGCGGCCTAGCCTCTACAGGCGGAGTTCGAGCAGGACGGTGTCGCGCCAGACGCCGTCGAGCTGCGCGATCCGCTCGAAGCGGCCGACGAGACGGAATCCGAGGCGCTCGTGGAGCGCAAGGCTCGCGGCGTTCTCCGGGAACATGCCTGCCTGGATCGTCCAGATCCCGCCGGCTACGGCGTTCGCGAGCAGGGCCTCCATGAGGTCGCGACCGATTCCGCGGCCGCGCGAGCTCTCCGCGATGTAGACAGAGCTCTCGGCGACCCCGGCGTAGCACGCGCGCGGCGACGTCGGAGCGAGAGCGACCCAGCCCGCGATGCGGTCGTTCTCGAGAGCGACGAGCCGGTGCTCGGAGTGGTGGCTCGCATCGAACGCGTCGTAGTCGGAAGGCTCCGTCTCGAACGTCGCGGCGCGGGTCGCGATGCCTTCCGCGTAGATCGCCTTGACCGCGGGCCAGTCGTCGGCGGTCATGGGTCGGATCTGGATCACCGCAGGAAGATTAGGCTTGCGCCATGGAGCGGTGGGCGACCTTCGACTGCTACGGCACGCTCGTGGACTGGAACGGTGGCATTCGCGCGGAGCTCGAGAAGATCTTCGGGACGACCCGCGCGGACGAGCTCCTCGAGCGCTATCACGAGCTCGAGCCGAAGATCCAGGCGGCGAAGCCGGGAGCCTCGTATCGCGAGGTCCTGACCCTGGCTCTCGAGCGCCTGGCCGCAGAGACGGGCCTGACGCTGCCCGAGGGCGAGGCGAGCGCACTCGCACACTCGCTTCCGGACTGGCCGGTCTTCGAGGATGTTCGCCCCGGGCTCACCGAAGCCAGGAGCCGCGGCTGGCGGCTCGGGATCCTCTCGAACACCGACCGTGACCTCATCGATGCCTCGATCGAAGCTCTCGGTGTGCCTTTCGAGACGGCGATCGTGGCCGGTGAGATCGGCTCGTACAAACCGGCCTACCGGCACTGGGAGGTCTTCTACGAGCAGACGGGCGCCGATCCGGCCGGGCACGTTCACGTGGCGCAAAGCGTCTTTCACGACATCGCTCCGGCGGCCGAGCTCGGAATCCCGTCGATCTGGATCAACCGCCTCGGCGAGCCGGAGGACGACCCGCGCCCGGCACGAACACTTTCCGGCGTCGCGCACCTCGCCGACGCGCTCGACGCGCTCGTGCCCGCATGAGCGAAGTGCTACGGCCGCCGCGCGTCGCGGATGCTCCCGCGGTCGCCCGGCTCATGAGTCACGACTCGCCGGAGCCGATCGACGAGGCGAGCGTGCTGCGCGACTGGAGTTTTCCGGGAGTGCAGGTCGAGAACGACGCGAGGCTGGGCGTCGACTCGTACGCCTTCGTCGAGAGCTTCGGCGACGGACGAGTCTGGATCGGCCTAGCCGGCCACCCGACCACAGACCTCCTGGACTGGGCGGAGCTCCGAGCTCGGGAGCTGGGCTCGCGCCTCATCTCTGGTGGCTGGACCACACAGGAGGCGCTTCTGTACGAGCTCGAGCGCCGCGGATTCGCTCTCGTGCGTAACGCGCAGCGCATGGCGATCGACCTCGGCGCGGCGACTCCGGATCCGATCTGGCCGACCGGGATCGAGACGCGGACGTTCGAACCGGGAGACGAGCGGGTTTTCTACGACCTGCACCAGGAGACGTTCAACGACTCGTGGGAGCCCGTCGAGGAGACGTACGACGAATGGGCCCACCAGTTCCTCGCACCAGAAGCGCTTGCTCCTGCGTTGTGGACACTAGCGGTTGCGGGCAACGAGCCCGCCGGCTTTGCGATGTGCCATCCGCACGCTATGGCTACGGAGCTCGGGTGGGTGCACGTCCTCGGAGTGCGTAGGCAGTTTCGAGCGCGCGGGCTCGGTCGCGCGCTGCTCCTCTATTCCTTCGCGCAGTTTCGGCGTCACGGCATGACGCGAGCCGGCCTCGGCGTGGATTCGACGAGCCCGACCGGGGCCGACAAGCTCTACGAGTCGGTCGGGATGCGCGTGTATGCGCGTTTCGCGATCCACGAGAAGGGCATCGCATGAGCTCTCTGCGAGCCCGCTGCCCCGACTGCCGCACGTTCACGGCTGTCGCGGTGGACGACGGCTACGAGTGCCATAGCTGCGGACGGACGTTCACCGCAGGCCTCCTTCGCGTGCCTCGGGCTTGGGGCGCCGGTGGCGAGGCTATGGCGGAGGGGGCCTTGCTCGCAATCCCGTATCCCGAGGTCGGTGTCGTCGAGCGCGACACGCTGGAGGATCAGAACGGGGTGATCGCGGCGATGTTGCCCGCGCGGCCCGTTGTTCTCGGGGGATGTTGCTGCTCCCACGTTGGCGGAGCACTCGGGCTCGCAAGCCGGGTCGAGCGGCTCGGGGTCGTCTGGATCGACGCCCACGGCGATCTCAACACGCCCGACACGTCACCGTCGGGGAATCTCTGGGGAATGCCGTTGCGGATGCTCCTCGACCAGGGAGTGGTCGACTCGAACGATGTCGCGCTCGTGGGCGCCCGGAACCTCGACCCGCCGGAGGCCGAATACATGGCGGAGACGGAGATCGACGACTCGCTGGAGCGAGCTCTCGCCGGCGTTGGCGCCGCCTACATTGCGCTCGATCTAGACGTCCTCGACCCCAGTGAAGCCGACATCTTCATGCAGGAGCCCCACGGTGCGAGCGTCGCCGAGATCGAAACCGTCCTGCTCGAGGCGAAGGCCCGCGCCCAGATCATCGGGATCGGTGTGACGGGATTCGTGACGAGCGGGCGGAACGTTTCGATCATCACCCGCCTGCTGGCAGCTGCGGGCTTCTGAGCAGGTCGGGCCCGTGAGGTCCGGCCCCGCATAAGATCCCGCCATGTCTTCGGGGCAAGGTCGTGTCGATGTCGAGGTCGAGAACAAGCGACCGGACGAGCCCGCCCAGGGAAGAGCGCACCCGAACACGTGCCCCGGCTGCGGCTCGCATTACCGTGACGACGAGCTCGCCCAGAACCTTCGTGTGTGCCCACATTGCGGTCACCACTTCCGCGTTGGGGCGCGCGATCGGATCGACCAGCTAACGGATCCAGGATCGTTCGTGGAGGAGGACGCGGAGCTTCGCTCCGCCGATCCGCTCGGGTTCTTCGATCTTCGCCCGTACACCGAGCGACTCGCCGAGGCGGAAGTTGCGACCGGTCTGGGCGACGCGGTCGTTTGCGGCGCCGCCACGATCGAAGGCGAGGGCTGCCGTCTCGCGATTATGGACTTCGCCTTCATGGGCGGTTCCATGGGAAGCGTCGTCGGCGAGAAATTCGCGCGCGCCTGCGAGAGCGCGGCATCAGCCGGCGTACCGCTCGTTTCCGTCTCGGCCTCGGGCGGAGCGCGGATGCAGGAGGGCATCCTGGCTCTGATGCAGCTTCCGAAGACGGTCTGTGCGATCGAGGAGCTGCACGAGTCGGGGGGCGCGCTGCTCTCCGTCCTGACTCATCCGACCACCGGCGGTGTGCTCGCAAGCTACGCGAGCCTCGGCGACGTTGTCCTGGCAGAGCCAGGCGCGTTGATGTCCTTCGCCGGGCCGCGTGTCGTCGCCCAGACGACGCGGGAGAAGCTCCCCGACGACTTCGGGCTCGCCGAGTCCAACTATCGATTTGGTCATCTCGACGCGATCGTGCCGCGCTCCGATCTCCGGCCCACGCTCTCCCGTCTGCTGCGCCTCTTCGGGAAGTCCTAGACCGCTAACTCGTGGCCAGTGAAGCGGAGATGCGGCTGCGCGAGCGGCTCAGTAAGCTCGGCGCCATGAAGCTCCTTCGCGGAACGAAGCTCAGCGGTGAGCTCGAGCGGCTCCAGGATCAGCTCGACAGGCTCCGCGCCGAGCCGTCCGCGGAGGAGATCTGGCTTTCGGTCGAGTTGGCCCGGCATCAGGATCGGCCGTACACCCTCGACTACGTCGAGCGCATTCTCGAGGACTTCTTCGAGCTTCACGGCGATCGAGGTCGCGCCGACGATCCCGCGCTCGTCACCGGCTTGGGGAAGCTCGACGGTCGGACGGTCGTCCTGGTCGGCCACCAGACGGGACGCGATCTCAAGGAGCGGACGAAGCGGAACTTCGGGATGGCGTATCCCGAGGGTTATCGCAAGGCGATGCGGGCGATGGCGCTTGCGGAACGCCACGGATTCCCGCTGATCACGATGATCAACACGCCCGGCGCGTACCCCGGCGTGGCGGCCGAGCAGCACGGCCAAGGTGGGGCGATCGCACGGTCGCAAGCCTCCATGGTGCGGTTGTCCGTCCCGACCATTGCGTGCGTCATCGGCGAGGGGGGCTCAGGAGGAGCGGTCGCCCTGGCGGTCGCTGACCGCGTGCTCATGCAGGAGCACGCGATCTACTCCGTCATCTCGCCCGAGGGATGCGCGGCCATCCTGTGGCGTGACGCGGCCGAGGCCCGGAAAGCCGCGGCTGCGTTCAAGCCGGATGCCGCTCACTGCCTGGAGCTCGGCGTCATCGACGCCATCGTCGCCGAGCCCGAAGGGGGCGCACACACGGACGCCGATGCTGCCGCTTTGCTCCTGGAGCAGGGGATTCTGAAGGCGCTCGAGGAGATCGACACGCTCGATCCGGTAGAGCGGCGGCGTCAGAGGCGCGCGAAATACCGCGTAATGGGAGTTTTGGCCTCAGCGTAGGCAGCTTCGTGGCTTTTCCCCAGGTTCCACAGGCTTATCCCCGGCTAGTAAAGCCTTCTGAGCAGGGAAAATGGCTGTCTTGCAGCTACTTGGTTCAGAAAGCGTTGCGCTTCAGGCGACAATCCACAGGTGAGCCTCGACGAGTACCGCCGCCGGCGGAAGCCCGGCAAGACTCCTGAGCCTTTCGGCGACGTGAAGGGAGACGGGCAGCGGCTCCGTTTTGTCGTTCAGCGGCATGCAGCAAGGCGGCTTCACTACGACTTTCGGCTCGAGCGGGGCGGTGCACTGGCAAGCTGGGCGGTGCCGAAGGGGGTTCCGCTTCGGCGCGGGGAGCGGCATCTGGCGGTACACGTGGAGGATCACCCGCTCGAGTACGCGGATTTCGAAGGGACGATCCCTGCCGGCGAATACGGTGCCGGCACTGTCGAGATCTGGGACAGCGGCACGTACGAGCTCGTGGAGGAGAAGCGAGACGGCGGTCTCACCGTTCAGCTGCACGGAAGCCGTCTCGACGGCGCCTGGACGCTCGTTCCAGCTCATCTCGACGGGAATCCGAAGAACTGGCTGCTCCTGCGGAAGGATGGCGCGCGTGAGTGCGCTGCTCCCTACTCGCCCATGCTCGCTACCGCCTCCGAGAGGCTTCCCTCGGGCGACGGGTGGGTGTACGAGCCGAAGTGGGACGGATTTCGAGCGCTCGTCACCGTTGCGGGCGGCGAGGTCACGCTCACGAGCCGGAACGGCAACGATCTCACGGAGCGGTTTCGCGAGGTCGCGCGAGCGGCGCAGCTGGGCATCCGCGCTGCGGACGCGGTCCTCGATGGTGAGATCTGCGCGCTGGATGAGCAGGGTCGATCGAGGTTCTCGCTCCTGCAAGAAGGATCAGGCTCGCTCGCGCTCGTGCTGTTCGACCTCCTGGAGCTGGATTCGCAGCCGCTCTTGGATGCGCCACTGCGGGAGCGGAGAGCGCGGCTCGAGGCCCTTGTTGAGCCAGGTGGGCAGGTTCTGGTGTCGCCGCAGTTCGACGACGGCGAGGCGCTGCTCACAGCGGCCCGCGCGCAAGAGCTCGAGGGAGTCGTCGCGAAGCGTGCCGACTCGAGCTACCGGCCAGGGCGGCGAAGCACCGACTGGCACAAGTTGAAGCTTCACAGGGCTCAGGAGGTCGTCGTCGTCGGGTACACACGCGGGCAGGGGAGACGCGCGCAAGGTTTCGGAGCGCTCGTCGTCGCTGTGCACGATGCCGGAGGCCTACGCTGGGCCGGCAACGTCGGCACGGGGTTCGGAGACGACGAGATCGCGCGGCTGCTCGGGCTTCTGAGACCGCTCGAGCGTGACGGCTCGCCGCTCGCCGAGACCCCGAAGATGCCGCGGGTTCGGCGCTCGGATGTCGTCTGGGTGCAGCCTCGGCTGGTAGCAGAGGTCGAGTTCGCGGAGTGGACGCGAGAGGGACGGTTGCGCGCGCCGGTCCATCTCCGCTTGCGCGAGGACAAGGCAGCATCGGAGGTTCGACGTGAGAAGGCTTCGGTCCCAACCGTCTTGAAGCGCGGCCGTCACGAGCTGCGCCTCTCGAATCTCGACAAGCCGTTCTGGCCGGAGGAGGGGATCACCAAGGGTGACCTCATCGCGTACTACCGCGACGTTGCCGCCGTGCTCGTGCCGCACCTGCGCGGGCGCCCGTTCACGATGAAGCGCTACCCGGACGGGTGGCAGGGCAAGAACTTCTTCCAGAAGCAGTCGCCGTCGCACATGCCGTCCTGGATCCCGCGCGCGCCCTTTCCGGCCTCGACCCGCGAGGGCGAGAAAAAGGTCATCGACTACGCGCTCGTGAACGACGAGCTGGCTCTCCTCTGGATGGCGAACATGGGCTGCATCGACCTGCACACGTGGGCATCGCGAGCCGACCGCCCGGACAAGCCGGATTGGGTCATGTTCGATCTGGATCCGTCGGAAGGGGTCGGCTTCGAGGAGGTGATCGAGGTCGCGCGACTCGTGAAGCAGACGCTCGACCTGCTCGCGCTCGAGAGTTTCCCGAAGACGTCGGGCTCTCGCGGCATCCACGTGGTCGTGCCCATAGCCCGCCGTCACTCGTTTGCGACGGTGCGCGAGTTCGCAGGGATTGTCGCGGGAGCTCTCGCGCGTGCGCACCCGGGGCTCGTGACAACCGAGTGGGCGAGGCAGAAGCGGCGCGGCGTGCTCGTCGACGCGAACCAGAACGGCCCGGGGAAGACGAACGCGTCGGTCTACTCGGTGCGGCCTCGCGCGGGGGCGACGGTGTCGACGCCACTGCGCTGGGACGAGGTGGCAGCGGGCCTCGATCCGTCGGCCTTCACGATGGACACGGTCCTCGACCGGGTCGCCCGCGAGGGAGACCTGTTCGCCGACGCTCTCGGTGGCAAGCAGTCGCTGACGAAGGCGTTGAAGGCGCTGCGCTGAGCATCTAGCTCGCTGCAAGAAGCTCGCACCGAGGGGGAGTACGCTCGAGCAGATCAAGGCGCCGTATCCCGACTTGCTGGTCGGTCCTCTGGAGTTCCTCGGCAAGCGCCGAGTATCAAGACGTCAACGGAATCGGGTCAACCCAGCCGTCACGCTCGCGTCAGTGCGGTTCAGTTCGCTCGTCCGATCGTCGTGCAATTGTTCGGAGGCGTTGGAGGTGGCGACCCTCATCGCTGGTCTTCTAAGTGCAGCTGCGCTGGTGGGGTCGCTGCTGTTCCTTGCACGTCAGACCAGCGAGTCAGTTCATCAGTCCGTGGTCGCCAACGAGCTGGCTGGTGCTCGGGCCATGACGCAGGGTTACGAGATAGCCGATCGGGTTATCGCCTATTTCGTCGATTACCCAGAGCTTCGCGAGTACTTCTACGAAGGTGTGGAGTTGCCTGAAGATTCGACAGCCAGGGCGCGCGTTCTCGCGGTGGCCGAACTGATTGCTGACGCGCTCCAGTCCAACTATTGGCTATTCCAGGGCAAAGATGTTGAAGCGTTGCGATCGGTGGAGGCGGCCTTCGTGTCGAACATGGACGACTGGACGGAGTTCATCCTCACGATGTCGCCGGCGGTGCGTTCTCTCGTGCGAGCGCACCCGCTCCAGTACCCGTATGTCGTCAGGAAGCTCGACAAGATCGAGTCTGCCGCGACTGGCTGAGACGGTGATTACCATCCCGACAAACCGGCAACAGCAGACCTGCCTCAGGGCCTGTCCAACGCGCTTCCGGCGGCCGCTCGGGCACGTAAAAGCCAGGCTGAAGCGACATTCGTGAACGCTCGATCATGCGAGGATGCTCTCCCTCGACGGTCACGCAGTCGCCGAAGTCACTCGCCGAGGCGCTTCGGGTGGCCGAGGACGGAGAGCTCGACGATGTCTCGCCGGAAGAAGAGCGCCACCGTCCAGTCGAGGACAACGCGCAGTTTCCTCGAGATCAGTGGCAGCTGGTACAGGTGGTACGTCCGCGCGACCCACCAGCCGAGGAACCCGCGAAGGCGCATTCCGGGGATCTCGGCGATGCCCTTGTGGTACCCCAGCGTCGCGACCTGGCCGAGCATCCGGTAGCCGTACGGTCGCGGCACTCCGGTCAGGTTCTTCGCGAGGCGGCGCGCCTGGCGGAGCGAGTGCTGGCACGTCGGCGGGTCGAGGTGCTCGGGGGTTCGGTAGTTCGGCACGGCGGCGCAATCCCCCAGAGCCCACACGTTCTCTCGCTCCCGGACGCGCAGCATTTCGTCGACCAGCACGCGGCCGCGCTCGTCGAGCGGCAGACCGAGCTCTCCCAGCAGCGTGTGGGCGCGCACGCCCGCCGACCACACCAGCGTTTCCGCGGGCACACGCGTGCCGTCGGAGAGCACGGCCTCCCGGCCGTCGTACGACTCGAGAGTCGTCCCGACATGGATCTCGACGCCGCGGCGCTCCAGGTGACGTGCTGCGTACTCACCGAGCCGCCGAGGTATCTCCGGAAGGATCTTTGGTGCTGCGTCGACGAGTACCCACCGTTGGGGTACGTCCCGAAGGTTGGGATAGAACCGCAGCGCGGCATGCGCGAGGTCGTTCAGCTCCGCGAGCGCCTCGACCCCGGCGTAGCCGGCGCCGACGAAGACGAAGCCGAGGTCGGAGGGGTCACCGGGACTGATCGCGGCCCGCTCGAGCTGCTCCAGAAGCCGGTTGCGCAGGGCGATCGCGTCGGCCAGGTCCTTGAACCCCATGCCGTGCTCCGCAAGCCCGGGGATCGGGAGGAACCTCGTGACGGCACCGAGCGCGATCACTAGGCGCTCGTAGGCGATCTCGCATGGTCCTGCGAGGGTATCCGCGGCCACCACTCCGCTCTGCTCGTCGAGCGCGGTCGCGCGCCCGAGCAGGAGCTCCGCATGTGGGCACATCTGTCGTAGCGGCACGACCACGTGGCGCGGCTCGAGCGTTCCCGCCCCCGCTTCGGGGAGGAGCGGCGTGTAGAGCATGAAGTTCTCGGGGGAGAGGATCGTCGCACCCCGCCGACCGAGGATCCGTGCGACGTAGCTCCCGGCGAACCCGCCGCCGAGGATCAGCGTTCCGCCACGTGCCTCGCGTCGCTCCACGCGTCATGCTTACCACGGTGGCGACACAGGTGTCGGTGATCGGGAGCGGCGCGGAGTGGGAGGACGCCGCGGAAGAGGTCGGACGCCTGCTGGCGGAACGCGGCTGCACGGTCGTCACCGGCGGGCTCGACGAGGTCATGGCAGCGGCTCACCGCGGCGCGAAGTCGGCAGGCGGAACGACGATCGCGATCCTTCCCGGCGAAGACCGCAACGCGGCGAACGCGTGGGCCGATCACGTGGTCGTCACAGGGATCGGCCACGCGCGGAACCTCGCGGTCGCCGCATCGGGTGACGCCGTGATTGCGGTCGGCGGAAGCTACGGGACGATCGCCGAGATGGCGCTCGCGCTTCGGCTCGGCAGGACGGTGATCGCGCTGGCGGGCGCACTTGAAGTCGAGGGAGCGGTGCCGGCAGAGACCCCCGCGGAGGCGGTCGATCTGGCCCTACGAGACCTCGGCTAGTCGGCGCCCGAGGTAGCGGGTCTCCGCCTCGTTCTCGGTGAGCTCGAGTGCGAGCCGGTACTCGGCCGCCGCCTCGGTGCGCATGCCGAGGCGGCGATAGAGATCTGCGCGAGCCGCATGGAGGAGGTGGTACCCGTCGAGGCCTTCTATCTCGTCCAGGACGGCGAGACCTTCGCTCACGTTGCCTGAGAGCGCCACGGCGACCGCCCTGTTCAGTTGGATCACAGGAGAAGGATCGAGCTCTGCGAGCCGGTCGTAGAGGAGCACGATCTCGCTCCAGGGGCGACTCTCGGCATGCGCCGCGGCGATTGCCGCCTGGAGCTGGTACGGGCCGGGGCGGCGGAGTGACACCGCGCGCTCGAGCATCCGTAGCCCCTCGTCGATGCGTGCGCGGTCCCAGAGCAAGCGGTCCTGGCCCTCGAGGAGAACGAGCTCACCGTCTGCTCCGACCCTCGCGGCGCGGCGCGAGTCCTGCAGGAGCATGAGCGCCAGCAACCCGAGCACCTCCGGTTCGTCGGGCATGAGCACCGCCAGGAGCTTGCCGAGGCGGACTGCCTCGTCACAGAGCTCCGCGCGCACGTGGTCGGCTCCAGCGGTGGCGGCGTACCCCTCGTTGAACACGAGGTAGAGAACGGCGAGCACCGAGCGCAGTCGCTCGGGCAGGAGGTGATCGGGCGGCACGCGAAACGGAATGCCCGCGGCGCGGATCTTCCGCTTCGCTCGTACGAGCCGCTGTGCCATCGCCGGCTCGGAGACGAGAAAGGCGTGCGCGATCTCGCCGGTTGTGAGGCCGCCGACCTCACGGAGCGTGAGCGCGACACGGCTCTCCGCGGCGAGCGCCGGGTGGCAGCAGGTGAAGACGAGCGCCAGGCGGTCGTCCGGGATCGCGCTCACGTCGTCCTCCTCAGCCGGGAGCTCCTGGAGCCGTGCGAGCAGCTCGGCCTTCTGCTGAAAGACCTTGTCCCGCCGGAACCGGTCGATCGCGCGATTGCGAGCCGTGGTGACGATCCAGGCACCCGGCGTGTGCGGCGTTCCCTCGCGCGGCCAGCGCTCGAGCGCGGTCGCGAACGCGTCCTGCACCGCATCCTCGGCCAGCTCGAGATCGCCGAGGACGCGCGTGAGGATCGCCACCGCATGTCCCCACTCCTCGCGGAAGACCTGCTCGACCGTCACGCGACGATCGGCCGGATCTCCAGGGAGCCGTGCTTGGCGGTCGGAACGAGCGCGGCGATGCGAATCGCCTCGTCCAGATCGGGCAGATCCATGAGAAAGACCCCGCCGACGATCTCCTTCGTCTCGGCGAACGGGCCGTCCGTCACGATGCGCTCGCCGTCGCGGATCCTCACGACCTTCGCCGTGTACCGGCCGTCGAGCTCGTAACCGGACACGCTCGGATCGACCTTCCCCAGCTCCTCGAAGAGCGCCACCCACTGCGGCATCTCCTCGGACCGGAGCTTCGCCTTGTCCGCGTCGGGAAGGTCGACCCACTCCGAGTCGTCTCCGTAGATGAGCAGTGCGTACTTCACAGCTGCACCTCCGCAGGATCGACGTACACCGGCCGTACTTCGACCGCGCCATGCTCGGCGCCGGGGATGCGGGCGGCCCAGTCGAGTGCGTCGTCCATCGACTCGCACTCGAGGAGGAAGTACCCGCCGAGCGCTTCCTTGACCTCGGCGTACGGCCCATCCGTCACGAGCGTCTCGTCGCTGCGAACGCGAACGGTGGTCGCGTCGCGGGTGGGGCCGAGCTCGTCTCCGCCTGCCATGACGCCTGCGGACTGCGCATCGCGCGCGAACGCGCGGTAGAGGTCGTAGCCGCTCTCGCGCTCCTCGTCCGAGAACGCCGCCCAGGCCTCCTCGTCCGCGTAGATCAGTGCCATGTACTGCACGCGAACCTCCTTTCCGATTCCGATTCCATCACGACGACGAACTGGGCGCACCGAAATCGACAGCCGTTCACCTGCCCGAGCAGATCAACCCGAAGATGATCACTTCGACGAACACGACGAGTGGAACCACGACGGTGACCGCTCCGGCCACAAGATGCCACCAGAGCATCCCGCCTCGCCGGCGCGCGTCGGCCGAGAGCGCCGCGACCACGACGCCACCGGCCACCAGTGCGAGCAAGGTCGAGAGCACGACGACGGCCTCCAAGGGACTCGCCCCCGATTCGCACTGGGGCGTCGGATACGCCGCGAAGCGTACGAGCATCGCTGCAGTCACCGTCACAGCTGCCAGCACTTCGGCGCCGAGACCGACCTGTCCGAGCCGACGCGCCCGGTTCGCATGTGCGACGAAGAACCTGCGCATGGCGAGCGTGACCGCAAGGAGCAGGACGAGCGGCGGCAGGAATTGCCACAGGAGGCCGAGGACGAGCGTGACGATCGCTGTCAGCGGAGCATCCGTTCGAGCAGCGTTCGCGCTCCCGCCTTGTCCAGCGGCTCGTTCAGGTTCCCGCACTTCGGGCTCTGAACGCACGAAGGACAGCCCGCTGCGCATGGGCAGCGCTGCAGCAGGTGCGTCGTGTCCTCGACCCAGTCCTCGAAGCGGTCAAAGCCGCGCGCGGTGATCCCGACCCCGCCAGCGTGCCCGTCGTAGACGAAGATCGTCGGACGACCCGTCTGGTAGTGGACGTTCGTCGAGAGGCCGCCGATGTCCCAGCGATCGCACATCGCCCACAGCGGAAGCAATGCGATGAGCGTGTGCTCCGCGGCATGGAGCGTGCCGAGGAGCTTCGGCATCTGCTCGAGACCCTCGAGCTGATCGGCGGTGGGGGAGAACCAGATCGCCTCCGTCTCGAAGGTCGTCTCGGGCATGAGCATCGGCGTGACGTCGATCGTCGAGCCGTCGCGGACGGCCTTGCGCGCGAAGGCGACGACCTGCTCCGAGACGGACACGCGTCCGAAATTGAGTTCGACACCGAGCCGAGTCTCGACGCGCTCCGCCTCCTCGATCGTCGTCTCCGTTTCCTTCTTGACCTGCGTGTACCACTCGATGCTCGCCGGTGCGACGACGGCGATGCCTCCATCGAGGTCGAGCGTCTCCACGAGGTACTGCTCGCCGAGGTGGAGGTACACAGCGCCCTCGTGGACCGTCGAGTAGGCGCGCTCGCGCTCGACGAGGCCGAG
>Ga0247727_10009268_pt1 | contig 17917 bp, 10 predicted proteins | sample WisWelCaveWW1625_FD_202498 | JGI IMG/M metagenome (GOLD analysis project Ga0247727, IMG submission 202498) | Biofilm microbial communities from Wishing Well Cave, Virginia, United States - WW16-25 | ecosystem: Environmental > Aquatic > Deep subsurface > Groundwater > Cave microbial mat | place...
TCTATGCCTATCTCATGTACCATGACGAAAAATACGATTTGATTTCATCCGACGGCAAGCTCGGCACGTTGTACAGCGGCAACACCATCATGTTATCCACCGATTTCTACGAGTTATGCAAACAGCGCCTGCGGCCCGACGGCCTGTTTATTCAGTGGATTCCCATCATTACTCCACACCAGGAGCTGCGGGTGATCTTGGATACGCTCAAAAATTCGTTCCCGCATGTTTTGCTGTTTTATTTTTACCCCACCGATATTTTCATGATCGCATCACAAACGCCGATGGTACTGAATAAAAGTTCTATGGACCGGGTGTTCTCCAGTTTAGGAATAAAACAAGACCTGGGGATGATCAACATCAAAAATGCCGAAGCGATTTTATCCTCTTTTATTGGCGTTTACGGCACCTCATCTGGTGACGACATCGCGATCAGCACCTTTGATCGGCCGATTTTAGAATTTTCCTACATGCGGGAATGGAAGAAGAGTAAACAGTGGGCAGGGGGCTACCGCGCCAAAAATCTCGAGTACCTGTTGGAAAATTATCAGAGCAGCGATCTGAATAAAATAGTTACTCGAATCGAGGAACCCGCGCTGCAGAATATAGTAACCGGCTCCAGGTTGTTTTTTAAAGGCTGTATTGAATATTTCAAAACCGGCCATTTTCAAAATAGTTTTCGTGAGTACCACCAGTTCCGTGAAAGCCTGAAATCCTGACGCAGGCGTTTTAGATCACCCATCCTTTTCACAGAAACAACTACCAGCGCGTTCCAATTCCTGCACCACTATTCGGTATCATCTTCCGGTGCCAAGCCGCGTGGTCCTGCCATATACACTGTTTTTTGGCTTAAGAGGTGGTGCGATTAGTGGCCAGCGACAAGCTACGCTAATTTGTGGCTTCATGGGGAAATTTCATTCCCTGACTTTTTGCTCACCTGATGACAAAAATCGGAAGAGGTTCGTTTGGTGAAAAGTCTGGCATGCATCCGTCTATGCAAAATTTTGTTAAATTTGGTGAAATAATTTGCACACACTTTCAATAACTGGTTTGTAATCTTCCCCAACTTTCTTTGTTATGTAACAAGCTGATATTTTTGAATATATTCAATGCATTTTTTTTTGGCTAAGTTGAATAGCATACTCATGGCATAGCGTTTGCGAAAGTAAGCTGAGTATCTGAGTTTTATTCCTTTCTATACAACTTCTAAGCACATAAAATTATCCTAAAGATAAATTAGGGAAAACTATCTTTGAGGAGGTGATGAGATAATTAAGATAAGTTTTATGATTGATGATGAATTTAATCTCTTAAATTTAGGTCAATAATGAAAAAAGAGGAGAGGAGCATATGCAATTAAAAACAATCTTGGGGTTGGTGAGTGTCGGGATGGGTGCATTAGCGTTACTAAGTTGTGTGGATTTGCCGAGCACGGCACCGGAATTCCCCGATTTCAGGTCTCAAACCCGGTTCATTAATGCGGAGACCGGCCAAGTGAGTGTTTTGCTGGAGCAAACCGTTGGCGCCGGGTTGAGTTCTTTTGCCGCTAATATCGATCCGCAAGGTGATACCGGATACCGTGATGTTCCCGCGGGCGATCGGTTGGTTAAATTGGCTGCGGATCCGGATACTACATTGCTGGCGGTGAATGCCGATGCCAAGCTGACGGTGGTGATATTCCCGCGGGCGGCGGTATCGGAGACGCGCTTCCGGGGTTATCAGGAACGGCGTACCTTTGATAGTGTGCCTGCTGATACCGCGCAAGTTCGTTTTATCGCTGCCGCGTTATCCGCTGCAAGTTATGATATTGTAAATGCGAGCGATACCACGGTGGTAGCGAGTGGGCTGGCATTACGGGGTAGTTCAGGATATGTAAGTCTGGCTCCGGGTAATTATACCTTTGGCGTGGTTGAAACGGATTCGACTACCATTTTGGCTACCGCTCCAGCGGTTACGCTTGCCGATGGTAAGCGCAGCACCGTTATTGTTTTTGGTACGGCCGCCAGTCTCGCCTTAAAGAATTTTCAAGATGATTAAACAAGACTCTAATTCACGTTTTTCTTAATTTAACCTATGTACAGGAGGAAAGATATGTCGCGTAGATTCCTAAATGTGGTCGCCTTGTTGATGTTATTGGTCGCGCCTTCCTGGCTGCTTGCCCAAAATGGCAAGATTCGAGGCAAGGTGAGCGACAGAGAAACCGGCGACGCCCTACCCGGTGCCAACGTGGTGGTGGTAGGTACGACGTTGGGTGCAGCGACAGATGTCAATGGCGAATATTTTATTTTCAATATTCCCGCTGGCATCTATTCTCTTAAGTCTTCATTCATTGGATATCGTGATGTAACCTTTTCAAACGTTAAGGTTTCGGCCGACCTGACAACCGGTCTGGATTTTCAATTGCCTTCCGAAGCTTTGGAAGTTTCTGAAATCCAGATTGTTGCGGAGCGGCCATTGGTAAACAGGAGCGCCACCAATGCGGTGCGCATTGCCAGCGCCGAGGTTTTCGAAAAACTTCCCATCCGTGGCACCCAGGCCATCTTCGGCTTGCAACCGGGAGTGGTCGTTCAGAATAATAATATTTTTATTCGCGGCGGCCGAGACGATGAAGTTGGATTCTTGGTTGAAGGTGCAACCGCCCGCAATATTGACAACGGCGACAACGCGGTCGCGGTGATTCCGGAAGCGTTGGAAGAAGCGCAAATTCAGGCCGGTGGGTTTAACGCCGAATACGGCGGCGCCAACTCTGGTATCATCAGCCAGACCTTCAGGTCCGGTACGCCGAATTTTCATGCTCGCTTCCAGGTCGAAAGTGATCAATTCCCCGGTCAAGACCCGGGTGATAAAAAGTTGGATAGTTTTTCGTATGGCTACGAAGACTACGTCCTGACCGTGAGCGGGCCAATTTATAAAAATCGCATCAAAGGGTTTATCGCCCTGGAGCGGCTGGTGTTTGACGATGCCCAACGCGTTGTTTGGACGGGTTTGGATGTGCAGCAGGTAGTTAACCAGCTATTAGCCGATCCGGCTACTCGGGCTACTATGCTGCAGTTAAACCAGGCTAACCTGGTCTTAGACGCAAACGGCGACCCCGTCACAGATGCAGATGGCAATTTCCTGATTAAAGATTCGGGTGATAGAGGCGGTGATCCGACCGATATCTTTCCACGCTTTAACGCCGTGCCAGGAAATATCCCTGATTTTTCAAGACGGAATACGTTGAACGCCACGCTCAGCTTTGACTTTAAGCCCTTGTTGTTCCGGTTTTCGGCGGCTTCAACCTTTCAAGAAGATCGGCTAACGAGTTTTTTTGCTGATTTTCGGCCTTTGCTTTACCTGCTCAACCAGCAACGATTTGGAGAACAGGAACAGAGCACAAATCTGTTTACCGGTAAGTTAACCCATGTGCTAACGAATAATACGTTTTACGAAGTGCAGGTGAACTACTTTGATCAGCGCCGGAAACAATTTGATCCCAATTTTGGCGACAATTACCTGCTCTACGATGATAGTTTGGCGGTCGCCGAGGCGCTGGGTCCGGAAATCGCCGCGAACTATCGCGGCATTCATCAAGGGCCCGCGGAATTTGATATTTTCCGGTTTCCATTCACGCGGCCTGGTGCCAAAATGTTGAACTTCTTCAAACAATCCCAGAACTATATCAGCGGGAATGTTGATTTTACGGCGCAGGTTAAGAATCACGCCCTCAAGATTGGCGGCAATGTTGAACGCTGGACGAGCCGTCTGCTTTCCACGGTGGGCGCACAGGGGCAACTGGAATTGCTGCGTCAAAGGCCGGATCTGGCGCGCGCCATCCGCAATGGCCCCAGCGATCCGCTTTACCGCGACGCCTTGCTCAGATGGCGGCGTGCCGCTAACGTCAACGCCTTTGGGTACGACGTGTTCGGCAACGAAGTGGATGACGATTCAGCCCTGAACGACGGACCGAAGCATCCTACATTCGGAGCCGTTTATATTCAGGATAAGTTTGAGGCCGGCGACCTGGTGATCAATGCCGGCTTGCGGTTTGATTATTTTGATTTTGATCAGAGCATTCCCCGTGACCTCGCTGAACCGGCTTTCGACTCACAAGACCGAGACGTTCCGTTGAGTGATCTTGTTACGCCAGATGCCAAGACCGAAATCAGCCCGCGTCTGGGGTTTGCGTTCCCGGTAACCGACCGCACGGTTTTCCACGTCCAATACGGTCGTTTTGTGCAGGCGCCGCAGTTCCTCAACGTCTATGCTGGTCGCGGCGTTCAAGCGCTGAATTATACCGGCGCAAACTTTATTCTCAACCCCAGGGTTGCGGAAGAGCTCGATCCGATTACGACCATTCAGTACGAAATTGGCTTTAACCAGGCGTTGACGGATTTTGCCGCGTTCGATGTCACGGCGTTCTACCGCGATGTAAAAGGGCAGTTGCAGGTACGGCTGCAGTCAACCCCCAGTGGAGCCGACGCCCGGGCCTACCAGATCTTCCAGAACCAGGATTTTGCCACCACCAAGGGTTTGGAAGTATCGTTAAATCTGCGCAGAACGCAGCGCGTGGCGGCGGCGATCAATTATACCTTCTCCGATGCCCAAGCTACGGGTTCGTTCCCGAATTCCAGCATTGGTGCGACTTCGCTGGCGGATCCGATTCCCACCGTGGTGTCACCCGTCGACTTCAGCCAGAAACATCGCGGTTCCATTACCTTTGATTACCGCTTTGCTCGTGGAGACGGCGGTCCCTTTCTGGAAAGATTGGGTCTGAACCTGCTGTTTACTTTTAACAGCGGCCATCCCTATACCCGCTCCGGCGGCGGACCTGCTCAGCAAGGGCCGGATGAGGGCGGTATTTTAAACAACACGGACCCGCGCGGACGCCAGGCGCTGGAAAACATCGGCGCTTCCACCACGCCTTGGGTGTCCAATCTCGATTTTAGAGTCGACAAAACGATCGCGCTCGGCCCAATTGACGCCATTTTCTATGTCTACGTTCAGAACCTGCTCAACACCAAGAGCGTGCTGAACGTCTACCAGCGTACAGGCAACGCCGAAGACGACGGTTACTTGTCGAATCCAGACCTGAGCGCGCTCACGGTTGCGGGGTCGGGTCCGGCCTATGTCGAGTTGTTTAAGATCGTTAATCTACAGAACCGTCAGCACTGGTGGAACAATAACACCGGCGGTTCGAACGAAGACTTATTCAGTACGCCGAGACAGTTCCGCTTTGGCGTGAGCTTCGAATATTAAACCAAATGGAGAGTTAGCCCGCTCGATCTCGCGTCGGTCGGGCTAACTCAGTTTAAATCCGGTTAATTAAATTGAGGAAGGCAAACATGATGAGGATAAAAACGGCATTGCTTTGCTTGGTGATCGGTCTCCTGATTAGCATGGGGACAGAGGGGATCGCTCGTGACGACGGCCAGGCGAAAGGGAAAAATACTCTGGCTAAAGTTTTGGGTAATCCCAGCACCACCCGCTTGAATATCAACAATGTTTCTCACTGGTTTGGCGCCGACCTGCTTTCGGCGAACGATCCCCGAACGGGTAACTCGGGTCTCGAGTCTCCTCGGGGCATCAGTCCCACCCTGGCCACCATTTTTATCGACGGCCTGGTATATGGGGGTTTGGTAGACGACGGTCGTACGCCGGCCCTGAGAGTCGGGGGTCAAAACTACGCGATCGGGACCGTAGCCGGGGCCGTCCTGGCTAATGGAACGGCGGAGGATCCCGAAGCCGCCGATGTGCGGATTTATCGAGTTCGAAAAGATTATGCTACGGCAGATTTGACCTTAGATGCCGAGGAATTGGGTTTGGATGTGGCGACCGTGCGGGCGCAGTATGCGACCGATTGGCGCGAGTGGCCGTCGCAGAAAGGCGCGCCGTGGACCGGTATCGGAAACCAGCAAGATAGCGGTTACCTGGGCCCGGACGGGACGACGGTATCGGGGGCCGGAAACGGCGTTCTGGATCGCGGTGAAGACGCCAACAGCAACGCGATACTGGATGCCGGCGAAGACGCCAACGGCAATAAAGTATTAGACGGCGAGTTTCCGGGCATCGCGGGCGGCGACCAGGTAGTTTGGACGGTGGCCAACGATTTGAGTGAAGGTAGCGTAAGTGGGTTTTCCGGCTCGCTCCCCATTGGTCTCGAAATCCAGCTGGCCGCCTGGGGGTATCAGCGTACCGACGCCCTCGGCAATATGGTTTTTAAACAATTTAAGATAATTTATAAAGGCACGGCTACCACCCCGGCAAACGCGACGGTGAACCCCATGTACGTCTGCCAGTGGTCGGACCCGGACCTGGGCAGTTATTCCGACGACTTCGTGGGGGTTGATTCCACCTTGTCATTGTTCTATTGTTATAATTCCACTTCCACCGACGGGGCCTATGCCGCGTTTGGCTTTCCGCCGCCCTCCAGCGGCTATGACTTCTTCCAGGGACCGTTAGTTCCGGGTGCGCCGGAGGACGTGGGAATCTTCAATTTGCAAAGGCGTCCCGGCTTTAGAAATCTCCCCATGAGCTCCTTCGCCTACTTTGCAGCTCAAGCCACGTTTAGCGACCCGGCTCCGTTGGGAAACTATGAAACGACCCAGGAATGGTGGAACCTGTTGCGCGGGTTTTTGCCGCAAAGCGACTTCAATAATCCATCGCCCTATACTCAGAACGATGGGGTGACGCCAACCAGCTTCCCGCTTTTCGGCGACCCGGTTACCGGCATCGGCGATCTGGACGGGACGCTTCTTCCTCCGTCCGATAGGCGTATGCTGGGCGTTAGCGGGCCATTCACTCTTTCCGTGGGTGATACTCAGGAAGTGGTGGTGGCCACGATTTTTGCCCTGGGAAGCGATCGCCTCTCCAGCGTGGCGGTGCTGAGGTTTTTTGACCGTACCGCGCAATCGACCTTCGATAATTTGTTCCAAGTCATTCGGCCGCCCGGAGCACCGGTGGTGCAGGCGAGCGGATTCGAAAACCAGATTCTGTTGAACTGGGCGACGGATGCCGCCGCGGTGGCCGCAACCGAAAGCCAGGCACAGGGCAGTTTTAGTTTTGAAGGATATAACGTTTATCAACTGCGCACCAACTCTCCCGACATCGGCCCCGGCAACGCTATCAAGCTGGCGACCTTTGACGTCGTCAACGAAGTTACGACGGTGCTTTCCGAGGCGTTCGATCAAGTCTCCGGTGTGATTATCCAGCGGCCGGTGCAGATCGGCACCAATTCCGGTATTCAGCGCACCTTTGTCGTAAACCGAGATGCGTTCCGCGATCGCCCGCTGGCCAACGATCAGGATTATTTCTTTGCGGTTACGGCGTATAACGCTACTCTGGACTTGGCCGAAACCAACCGCGCTTTCGAATCGGCGCCCCTGGTGATCGCCGTGCGGGCGCAAAAACCGCGGCCTGGTGTGCGTTATGCCGCAAATTCTGGTGATGTGCTCGACTTTGAGCATACGGCTGGTGGGAGTGATGGATCTATTATTCCCCTTGTAGTCGATCCGAGCAGGTTAACCGGGCACACTTATCAAGTTACATTTAAAGACGTCGAAGGACAGATAGTCTGGGATTTAACAGACGTAACGGCAGGCATAGTCCTTCTTGCTGATCAGACCAATCAGTCCGGTGATAATGATTATTTTATTGTAGATGGCGTACAGGTTAAAGTCACCGGTCCTCCCAATGATTTTAAACGTTTTGCCATGACTGTCAATGGCAATGGACCAATTACTGAGACATTTGGTTTCGAAGCTACTCCACCACCTACTACTTACACAGGTTATTCAGCCGACTGGTATAGGGATGTCTTAACAACTCCCAATGGCGGTTCGCTTGTTCTTGATGCGATGCAAGCCGGCGGCGGATTTTTTTTCATAGTCGCAGGCGGCCCGAATATTACTGGCCATGCGGCCGCAGTAGGAAGATTGTTACGGAACGGTGCGAACGCCCCCACGGTTATTCCTAATGATTATGAGATCCGCTTCACTAACGAGCCAGACAATATGGGTGTTTGGGTCTCAGAATTTGGAGATACGGCGCCGGGCACACGACCCGTTCCGTTCGAACTTTGGTTTTTAGGCCCCGGTACACTTGACGATCCGAGCGACGACATAAGAATGATTCCGGTACTCTTGGATGATGGCGGTAGTGAGACAGAATGGGATTTTAAACTGGATCACCAGGCATCCGGTGGGAATAATGATCCGTATTCGGATTGGATCTATTTTTATATGCCAGCAGATGAAACTCCAGGCGAATCGGGTTATCAAGCCGCAATTGCCACCAATCCCACCACCAGAGATGCAGGGTGGCATGAACACATCGCCCGGTTGGTCATAATGAACTGGAACCAATTTCAAGGTGGTGGTGGCGTAAATGAGGCTGTTGATCCGGGAACGGTGTTTCGTATAGAGACCAATAAGATAAATTTACCAGCCGATGCCTTTACGTTTACGACTCCGGCGCCCAGCTTTGACCCAAACCAGCAGAAGCAAGATGCGCTGGCGTTGGTGAACGTGTTTCCCAATCCCTATTTGGGGTTGAACCGCCTTGAGACCAGCTCCACCAACCGTTTCATTCGGTTCAATCATCTGCCGGCTAACTCCACCATCCGCATTTTCAACCTCGCGGGTACGTTGGTGCGGACCCTGCCCGCGGCCAGCCAGGTGGATCAGTATATGGACTGGGATTTACAGAACGAACGGCAACTGCCGGTGGCGAGCGGTATATACATAGCGCGCGTCGAGATGCCAGGTGTAGGTTCGAAGAATCTCAAGGTAATCGTTATACAAGAAGAACAATTCTTGCGAACCTTCTAAGCACTGAGGAGTTTAAGGCGTTCGCCCGGCTGCGGTCGGGCGAACGCTGGATTAAAAAACGAACAAGAACAGAATGTTTACAATGAGGAGAATGGTTATGAAATATAAAATCACTACCATCTTTGTCGCGGCGCTGGCGTTTATTGTTCTCTTCAGCCTGAATGCTTTTGCCGGCAATAAGGACAAAGTTGGCACCGTCGCTGCCGCAGAATTAATGATTCCAATCGGCGCTCGTGATTTGGCCATGGGGGGGTCTACCATAGCCGTGTCATCGGGCATTGAGTCGATCTTTTGGAACCCTGCGGGCCTGGCTTTTAGTGAAACCAACGCCACGGCCATGTTTTCACGTTTGACCTACATTGCCGATATTGACTTGAATTATGTGGCAGTGGCCGGTAAATTTGGCGGTTTCGGTACGGTCGGGTTTAGCATCAAGAGCCTCAATCTTGGCGATATTCCAATTACCACGGAGGATTTCCCGGATGGTACCGGCGGCTTCGCTTCGCCGACCTTCTTTGTCTTAGGTGTGCATTACGCCAGAAACATCAGCGACCGGGTAGCGGTTGGTTTTACCGGCAATTTCATCAACGAAGACCTTTCGGAAGCGCGGGTCAGAGCCACCGGGTTCTCGTTTAGCGCGGGTGTGCAGTATAGGAATCTGGCAAATCTCGAAGGGTTGGATTTCGGCGTAGCAGTCAAAAATATCGGCCCGCAAATGGGTTTTTCCGGATCCGGATTGCTGCGGAATGCTGAAGTCGGTGATGTGAGCCGCGGCGGCAGTTTTGTGGAAATCAAAGCGGCGAGCGATGAATTGCCGTCAACTATTGAGCTGGGCCTGGCTTATACCATCAAAGCCGGTGAAACCAGCAAACTGGTCTTTACCGGTATGTTCCAGAACAACAACTTTTCGGATGACGAAACGGCTTTTGGCGGCGAGTACTCGTTCAATAATCTCTTCTTCGTGCGCGGCGGTTGGAACTTCTCACCCGATGCCGATGAAGACGCCTATATTTTTGGCGGGACACTCGGTGCTGGCGTCCATCTGAAAGTCGGCGGCGTCGCGGTCACTGCTGATTACGGCTGGAGACAAACCGACTTCTTTGACAACCAGAACGCCTTTTCGATTAAACTCGGTTTTTAATCGAGAAGCTGAACGCCTATTCCAAGGGTTGGGAATGTCATTCCCAACCCTTTTCTATTTAAATTTGTTTTGGAATCGTTTGCTTGATTTCTTAAATTCGATGGAAGGTAAAAGGTAGTTATGAGGATACGAACATGCAAAAGATGAAAACTTTGTACCAGTGCGATTTAACGATATTTGTTATCTTTTTCTGTATCGTGATCCTGGGCGTTCCGGCTGGCCGCACCCAAAGTAATTTACAGGTGGATCTGGACCTGGCGCAATTTCAGGATACCAAAGACCAGTCGTATCTGGAAATTTGTTACGCGCTCGGCGGGTTGTCCGATGCCTATGTTTCCAATGGCAAAGGGGGGTTTACGTGTCAATTGGTGATGGATTTGCATGTTTTTAAGGACGACTCGTTATGGGCCTCCAAGGTCTGGAAGGTTGAAAATTCCATGGCCGATACCACCGAGCTGGAGATAAACAAGCAGATCCTGGATATGTTCCGCTACTACGTTGAGGGCTCCGGTAAATACCGGGTGACGATTTATGTGAAAGACATCAACCACGAAACCGCGCAAGACAGCACAGACAAAGAAATCGCAATCCGGCAATTTTCGTCCGAGGGTTTGGAAGTGAGCGATGCCCAGGTTGCCTCGAAGATTAACCGCAAGAGCGCCGAGTCCGCGGAGACGTTTGTAAAAAATAATTACGAAATTCTGCCGAACCCGACCTTAGTATTCGGTGAAAATACTCCCGCCTTGTATTATTATTTCGAAACCTATAATTTGCAAAATAACTTGCCCGGCACGAAATACAAAAGCCTGGCTTATTTAAGAGATTCCAATGGCGCGGTGGTAGAGGGTTTAGGCAGCCTGTTTCGTACCAAAAAGAAAGTTTATGATACCGGTGTGGAAATGGGCGTCATCAATGTTTCGAGTTTGGCCACTGGTCCCTATTTCCTGGTCTTCGGGGTTGCGGATTCCGCGGACGCGCGGGTAGTTAAGGCAGAAAAGAAAATTTACGTGTACAACCCCGCCGCCGATGTTAATGTTGCGCCGCAAACGACTGTCGCTGCGCGGGCGGTCCGCCAATCTTTTGGTGATCTGAATAAGATGGCCAGCGAGGAACTGGACAAGGAATATGAGATGCTGAGCTATCTGACTACGAAGGAGGAAAAACAGTTTTATAAAAATATTACCAACGCGGATGCCAAACGCCAGATTATATTTAAAGAGTGGGAGACCCAACCTGGAGAAGAAGGGTTAAAGGGAATGGAGTACCGTAGCCTCTATTTGCTGAGAGCGCAAGAAGCTAACGAACGTTTCAAAGAACCGGGTAAGCAAGGGTGGCAAAGCGACCGTGGGCGCGTGTTAATTCTTTATGGGGCGCCTTCCGACATCGAGAGATATCCAAGTTCAGGAGCGAATAAACCCTATCAAATCTGGCGGTATGACAGTTTACGCGGCCAAGGTGCAATAGAATTTGTTTTTGCCGACCGCTACGGATTTAATAAATTTGAATTGGTTCATTCAAGCTTACGGGGCGAATTACAAGATTCGTTCTGGCAGAGATACGTTTTGGTTGGCCCGCAAGAGAGTTTAAGGTAGTCGATGCGTCAAGAAATTGCTTGTGTCAGCCTGCCGGTTGTTCTCCTGCTGTCCGTTTTCCTCTTACCTGCGTGCGGAAAAAAGGAAGAAGCGATAAACGCTACCATTGTACCGCTTAAAGAGAAAGCCGTCCTGCATTTGCGCGGGTACGTGACCGATGACAAAACCGAGCTGGTTAGTCAAATTTATAATTTTGATCGCTTCTTTTCTCATCGCGATACCGTTGATGGCAAACCTGTGGTTGTTTATGTTTCAAATGGCGAGAAGATCCCTTTTTATATCGGTGACGACGGCTCTGTACACCAGCTTACAACCGTGAATCTAAGTGACCGGCTTTTCCAGTATGGGATTACTTCTCGCACACCTTTACTTGTAAGCTACTGGGAGACCCTTCTTAAACAAAATGACGGCGTGGGCACCGAGTGGCAGATGCTGGTTGATACCACGCTGACTGGAGTGGACGCAACTGGAAAAACCGTTCAGATTCGATATGTTTATTCCGCCCGGGCCAGAAACGAGGGGTGGAAGGAGGTTTTTATCCCACACACCTATCGTTTGGAGCGCACGGTGGATGTTCATTGGTATGAGATCGAAAATTATATCATTAACGAGACCACCAATGATTCGCTGTTTGTGCGAAAAGGTACGGCGCATCAATATTTTGATCCCAAACTTGGAATCATAAAATATATTACGGATTATAAGAAAAAAGAAGGGCGAACGCCATTTGTTTCCCTGCGTGGAACCTGGGAGTTAATCAAAACCGAATTTACAGATTGATGGGTATGCAAGGGGGTCAATCAGTTGCGGCTGGGACGATTCTTATTCTGGCGCTGCTGCAGGGGTTGGGATGCAAAAATAATCCTGCGGCCCTGGAAGATACACCGGTAGCCCTGGAAATTCGCGCTCAGACTTTCGTTACGTTTTCCGGCGGCAAAATTCAACTTTCTGCACTGGCCACCCTAAAGAATGGTTCGGAAAGGGATGTCACCACTTCGGCGATCTGGTCAACGCAGCCGGGGATTGCCGGTCAGGTCAATGCCACAGGGGAGTTTAGCGCCCTGATCGGACACACCGGCATGGAAACGGTTAAGGCGGAATTTCAGGGTCAGCTCGCGACGACCACCATCGAAGTGACGAAACGAGCCCGGATATTTTCAATCGCTCCCGTGACTACGAATGTTCTCGTGGGCGAGAGTGTACAATTCGAAGCCGTGGCCATTTTTGAGGACAATAGCCGCGAATTTGTAAACGAAAAGGCGACGTGGAATGTGATTCCTGGCAACAATGCGCAGATCGATAGCAAGGGGCTCTTGCAAAGCTCCTCAGGTCGTACCGGCGTGGAAAAAGTCGTTGCGAATTTCCAGGATCAGTCTGATACCGCGAGGGTGACTCTTGAACTGCAGTTGCAGCTTGATATTGAAATGATCGAGATCCCCGGCGGCTCGTTCGTGATGGGAGATAATAATGCTTCCCCCGATCAGCAGCCAGAGCACGCGGTAACCATCTCTTCATTTCTGATTGGCAAATATGAAATCACTAATGCACAGTATGCGGCCTTTTTAAATTCTGCGTATGCTAATAATGATATTTTCATAGAATCAAATATTGTTTTAGGAAAACGAGGGCGGTTTGCGAATTTACCATATATGATTTTGCAAGGTACGCCGGAATTCCCCGACGAGTTTATTGAATACCGTCCGGAAGTGGATGGCGAGGACGACCCTTTCCGCGTTCATACCGGATTTCAAACGTATCCAGTCGTGAGAATGGCCTGGTACGGCGCGATGGCATTTTGTGATTATTATGGTCTCAGGTTACCAACCGAAGCCGAGTGGGAACTCGTGAGTCGCGGCGGTCAGCAATTGAAATTTGGGACATCCGATGGCACCATCAGCCACGATCTGGCTAATTACCGCGGAACGGAAGGCCTGGATGTCTTCGACGGCTTAGCGCCCATTGGCACGTTCCCTCCGAACCCGTTTGGTTTGTACGATTTGTCTGGCAATGCCGATGAATATGTATTTGATGTTTATGATCCCAACTATTATGCAGCCAGCCCGGCTGATAATCCTATCGGCCCTGGTCCGGCCCGGCCCATTGGAAGAGTGAACTTTGGCGGCGGTTGCGATAGATCTGGAGGCGGTAGTTTCATGGTGCTCCGAGGTGGAAGTTGGAACTCTCAATCGAGCGCTTGTAAATCCGCTGTTCGAGCGATGATTTGTGATTTTCCCGATTTTTCATTACCTCCGAATATAGGCTTTAGAATCGCTCGGTCATTGCCGTAAAATAATTATTCGTTCGCTGGAATAGTTTATAGTTCCGCTGGTACTGTTATTAGTTCCCATTTTTCGTTCCTATATATTCTGATTTCATGTTTGCGATCGAGCTTTATCTGGAGATGAATATGATAAAGTCTATCATTTTAAGAGCGACCTGCTTGGCGTTTTTCCTAAATCCTCTTGTTCAAGTTTTTGCCCAAACGATGACCATCACCGGAGAAGTACGCGATAGGAATACCTATGCCAAGATCAGGGGAGTTAATATCTTTATCAAAGATACCCATATCGGGACAACCAGCGATTTTAAAGGATATTTTAATCTCCAGGTTCCTTTGGGCAACGAAAGAGTGGTGGTGGTCTTTAGGCATATTGCTTATGAAATAAAAACTATATCCCTTGATTCTTTGCGCAATCTCAAGTCGGTATATTTGCAGCCTCGAATCATACAAATGCCAGCCGTAGAGATTGAAGAAGAGGCTATCAAAGAGCTGGAAATACGAAAAGATCTGCCGCAGACTGTTTCGGTGATTGAATCGCGCAGCTTTGAGATTAAAGGCTTTGTGGATGCCGGGGACTTGCTGCGGGTCGATCATAGCGTGCAGTTAGATGAAGAAATCAGCGGGCAGAAGACCGTTGCCATCCGCGGCGGCAACTCCGATGAGGTGGTGGTGCTTTACAATGGGGTAAAACTGAACAACGCCTATGATAATGTTTTCGACCTTTCCCTAATCGATTTGGAAGGAGTCGATAGATTGGAAATCATAAAGGGGAGCAACACCGTACTCTATGGTCCGGAGGCCTTTTCAGGAGTAATTAATATCGTACCGAAACAGCAGCAGGAGTATACGTTGAGATTCCAACAGCGCATCGGTACGTATAGTTCCGGCAATTGGGGGATTCACTTTTATAAAAAATTTGGTCCAGTAAATGTTTCGTATAGCCATAGACGGGGCGGCTTCCGCCGAGATTTTAAAGACCTCCCCGAGGCGCAGTCCCGCCTTGAAAATTCTTCTTTGCATCATACCGCAAGTTTGAATTACAGTCTTTCTGAAAATCCAGATGGCAGTCCAAGGAGCTCTTTGGGTGTGATGTGGCTGTATACTTCATTAGATTATGACAATCGCAGGGACGTGGAAAGCATATCCAATTTTAATCATCTATTTGCTTTAAACTATACCGGGAATATATGGAAAATCAAGAATGTCGATATCTCGATTTCGAGAAAACAATTGGAGGAGGATCAGTTTTTAGCAACCGGCACTAGCGCTTTAACCCGTGGGATTGATGATCAATCCTTTCTGCTGAACGCCCAAAAACGGTTTATCTTAAGTAAAGTAGACCTGCTTTTTGCGTATCAATTTCAACGCGCACAACTGGACTTCTTGGACGACCGCCGGAATTTTGATGACGTATCCGTGGGTTTGCAGAGTTCCGATTTTAAGCGCACGCATCACGGCTTGGTGGGTTTAGCAAAACTGCATGGAGATACGGGCGGTGATTTGATCCGCAATATCGACGTGGATTTCAGCCTCCGCCATGACCGAATTAATGACACCCAGGCCAACGCCATCATCAGAGGGGCTCCGGTATCCGGAGGTTTATTTGACGAGAGCGACTGGCGCAAAACGATGTTCAAGTTTTCGGTCAATATGTTGGGATATAAGAATGACGTTTTTTTTAACAGCTTTTTTAATTTTGGCACCAACTTTAAATTTCCAACTTTGTTTCAACAAGTGAATGCGCCGGCCAGCCAGGTTCTTGAGGTTGAACGAAACCGCAGTTTCGAGGTTGGCTTGGATATATCCCGAGAACTCAAAAATCATCAAACCGTATATGGATTCCAACTTAGCGGGAATTATTTTTTGAACATCTATGATAACAAACTCGTCGAAGTGACGAATCTGTTGGGCGGAAGAGGTTTGTTCACGGTAACGCCTTTTGCGCGCATCTCCGGGTTTGAGTCCAAATCGCGGCTATTTTTGTTTCGGAAAAAGGCGACGATTGAGGTCGGTTGGTCGCGTTATTTTATATCCGATAAAAATGCCTTTCCTTTTAAATCTGACTTTAAGCGAACCCTGAATCTTACCATCGATCATTTGGGTTATTCATTTGGTCTGTTGTGGTTTAAAGAAGGTGAACAAGCGGGCGTGCTATTAACGAATAGCAATGAACAAGTTCAGACCATTTTGCCCGATTATGCTAATTTGGACGTTCATTTCAACAAGAATCTTGAAATTGGCAAATTAAAACTCTTCGCCAATTTCAGCGTGCGCAATTTATTAGATGACAGCGACGAGGAATTGCTCGGGCTAACTATACGCGACCGACGTTTCTATTTAACTTTTGGCGCGAATTACTAATTAAATAGAATGAAAAAGATACGCCTCTTAGTTGTTACGTATGCTTGTTTTAAATTGGCGTCAGGTTGCACACTTAATCCTTTTGGCGGAGATGATGTCTCATCTGGCAAGAGGAGTATTAAGGGGGAGGTAGTGTTAAGTGATCAGCGAGACTCCAGGAATAATATTTATGTATGGCTGGAAGGGTTTAATATTGGCGACAAAACCGATGACAAAGGTGAGTTTCGGATCACGCTGCCGCCCTCAGGAAGCCAAGGCTCGACGGGCGGAGCCGATGGGCTGTTTCGACTGTTTTTTTATGTAGCAAACTATCACCTCTCCAACTCCGAACTCCTGGTACAAGATGGTGAGTTTGTCTATGCGAAAGGAGAGATCAACAAAGACGGCGAGTTGTTTCCTGACAAGTTCTTGTCAAAGATGTTAGTTATTGAGACGGAAGTCATACCAGCGGTTATTAACCGCAATTCGAATTCTATCATTCAAATTAATGTTAAGTTGCGCGCGCTTGAAGATTCGGTTTCAGTCGTTTTTCCGAACTCTATCGGGGGTCTCCTGGGGGCGGCATTTTTGAGAAATATCGCGACCGAGCAAGTTTTTATAATTGATGGTCCCCCAACGGATACCCGCGATGTCCAAATTATCACGCGCGCGGAAAGTTCACGAAGTTTACTTTTTGACCTGATCATTAATCCACTGCCAGTCGGTAGATATGAAGTCATCCCTTATCTTTTGGTAGAAGGGAAAGCGATTCCCGCTGAATTGATTTTGAGTCTAGGAACGAACGTTACTGGTCTTAATCAAGGCTATCTTAACATTCCGTTCAAACGCAACGCTGCTATTTTAGAGGTCACCAACCAATAGCTGCTAATGTAAATTTTTTTTCTTCTCGCTATCGCGATTTCCTTGATCAATTCCCTTGTTTCGAATTGATTTTTTTTTAAATTAACGCAGTTTTGGGTAATGCCGATAATTTGTGGCCATCGTGCTGGCCAAGAAACTTTTCATTATTCCTGGAACGTTTTTCATTTGCGCAATTCCCATTTTCGCCTTGCATTTGCCGTCAGCGAGGAAAAACTCGGCCGTGCGATTGAGATTTTAAACGAACTCGCCCGCGCATTTTAACTCAATAAATCCAGTTCTCGCAGCCTTTAACTGCGTTGGTATTATTAATAAACTCGGATAATTTATGGCCGACCTTCGACCGATGCTCCCGGAAGATCTCCCGGAAGTGAACTTAATTCTTTCCAAAGCCTTCACCCATGCCCGTCTGGAGCAAGGATTGCGCGAATATCGCGTTCCACTATGTTATGTTAAATTTCTGGAAATGTATCTGGCCGCCAATCCGGGCGGGTCGTTTGTCATTCAAAAGGATAGTCGAATTATCGCCTACTGTTTCAGCCGGCTGTGGGGCACCGTTGGCTGGATTGGGCCGCTGAGCGTCATCCCGGCCGAAGAGGGGCGCGGTTACGGAAAAGAGGTTGTAACGGCAGTAGTGGCTTATTTGAAGGAGCGCGGCGCGAGCACCATCGGCCTGGAAATGCCGGTGCACTTCATTCGTAATCTGGCGTTTTACAGCAAATTGGGGTTTATCCCCGGAACGCCGGTAGCTGACCTGATACGACAACTCCCCCAAACTCGTAAAAAGGCATCCGAAACTACACTCATTCCGACTTTCTTTAGCGAAACGGTTCGAAATAATTTTTTAAAAAATTTGCGGCATTTTTCCCATCAAGTT
>Ga0247727_10009269_pt1 | contig 17916 bp, 16 predicted proteins | sample WisWelCaveWW1625_FD_202498 | JGI IMG/M metagenome (GOLD analysis project Ga0247727, IMG submission 202498) | Biofilm microbial communities from Wishing Well Cave, Virginia, United States - WW16-25 | ecosystem: Environmental > Aquatic > Deep subsurface > Groundwater > Cave microbial mat | place...
CGCTTCGTCGCCGTGTCCGCGCTCGCCGACGCGACCTCGGACTAAGCGAGCCGCTCGCATCGAATGCTATGTCGGGGACAGACTTCAGTCTGTCCCCGACTCTGTTTCACTGCCGAAGGCAGCGGAGACAATGTTCAACGACCACGCGACAATCAAGGTGGCCGCCGGTCGCGGCGGCGACGGCGGACTCAGCTTCCGCCGTGAGAAGTACGTGCCGAGGGGCGGGCCCGACGGCGGCGACGGCGGCCGCGGCGGCGACGTCCTCATGACCGCAGACGCAGCCCTCCGCGACCTCTCCTCCCTGCGCGGTCGGACATCGTTCGCGGCGGGTCGCGGCGGCAACGGCGGTGGGTCACGCAAGCACGGCGCGGACGGAGGCGGCGTCGAGCTGCGCGTTCCCGTCGGTACACAGGTGCTGGAGGCGGGCGAGCTCGTCGCCGACTTCACGCACGGGGGCGCGCGCCTCATCGCCGCGCGAGGCGGGGTGGGCGGTCGCGGCAACGCGCGGTTCGCCACGCCGACACGGCAGGCCCCGCGCTTCGCCGAGACGGGACTCGCCGGCGAGAGCCGCGAGCTCGAGCTGCAGCTCAAGCTGCTCGCGGATGCGGCGCTCGCGGGTCTGCCCAACGCTGGCAAGTCGTCTCTCCTGCGTCGCCTCTCGAACGCCAAACCGAAAGTGGCCGACTACCCGTTCACCACGCTCGCACCGGTGCTCGGAACGGTCGACGGGCCGGACGGCAAACAGCTGACGGTCGCGGACGTCCCCGGGCTGATCGAGGGCGCGAGCGAGGGGATCGGGCTCGGGCACGCGTTCCTCGCCCACCTCGAGCGCGCACGCCTCCTCGTCCATGTAATCGATGCCTCCGAGGGGGACGCTGACGAACGGTTCGCGACGATCGACCGCGAGCTGGCGTTGTACGGCGCGGGACTCGAGGAGCGACCGCAGCTCGTCGTCCTCAACAAGTCCGATCTGCTGCCGGTGCCGGCCTCGTTCTCGGTGCAGGACGAACGGATCGTCGGCGTACTTCGTGTCTCGTGCGCGACGGGGGAGGGAATCGACGAGCTGAAGCGGACGCTCTTCACGCTCTGCCCGCAGGCGCCACCACCGCTCCCGGATGCTGCGGACGAGCCCGCAGAGTTTCTCGATTACCGCCCGCGACCGCCGCGGCGCCGCCCGTTTCGCGTGCTGCGCACCGACCGCGGCTTCCGCGTCGTCGGCGACGTGCCCGGCGACGATGAGCTGGACGAAGCGTTGCGCGTCGCCGGGGTGCGGCGCGGTGCCGAGGTCGAGATCGGCGACGAGGTGTTCGAATGGGAGTGAGCATTGGCGTTCTTGGCGGGGCGTTCGATCCGCCGCATCTCGGGCATCTGGCTCTCGCGCGCGGTGGTGTGGAGACTTTCGAGCTGGAGAAGCTGCTCGTCCGCGTCGTCGTCGACCCGGGACACCGGACTGTGACGGCGCCAGCCGTCGTACGGCTACGCCTCGGCGAGCTCGCATTCGCCGCGGTGCTGGAGGGCGAGGTGGCGCTCGATCCGTACTCGCGCACTGTCGACTCTCTCGAGGATCTGTCGCTGACCGACCCCGTATTTCTCGTCGGCGCGGACGAGTTCGCCTCCTTCCCGACGTGGAAGGAGCCCGATCGGGTGCTCGAGCTCGCGCGCCTCGGGGTTGCAACCCGCCCCGGGTACCCGCGAGAGGCGCTCGACGCGGTGCTGGAGGGGCTGGCCAGGCCGGAGCGCGTCGTGTTCTTCGAGATCGAGCCGCAGCCGATCTCGTCGTCGTCGATCCGTGCGCGGGTTGCCGCCGGTGAGGCGATCGATGGACTCGTGCCCCCGGCGGTTGCGGCCGAGATCGACCGGCTCGGCCTCTATCGACGGCCGCCCGGGCACGGGTAGACTGAGATCACCGGACGACCCGGAAGGACGCGACCAGCCTGACAACGCTCGACCAAGCCCGACGCATCGCCTCGCTCTGCGAGGAGAAGCTCGCGTCTGATGTCACCATCCTCGACATGCGGTCGGTGTGCGACTACACCGACTTCTTCGTGCTCGCGACGGGCAAGAACCCACGGCAGACGAAGGCGATCGCCGACGAGGTCGCGGGTGTCGTCAAGCGCGACCACTCACTCGTGGCCCGCGCCACCGTCGGCCTGCCCGAGGCGACCTGGATTCTCGCCGACTACCTCGATGTCGTGCTCCACGTCTTCACGCCCGAGACCCGCGCCTACTACCGGCTCGAAGACTTGTGGAGCGATGTGCCGAAGCTCCAGACCGCTGCCGTGTAGTCCGTCTGGTATACGCGTTACCATGCGTATACGGTGCAGACAACAGAACTGACAACAGATCAGAAGGGAGCAATCGCCGAGACGGCGATCATCCACGCGGCGGTCAAGCTCGGCGTCGGAGTGTTCAAGCCGCTTTCTGATGGTGAGCGCTACGACCTCATCTTCGATTTGCGCCCTCGGCTCGTCCGCGTTCAGTGCAAGTGGGCGCCGCTGCAAGGCGACGTCGTCACTGTCCGGTTGTACTCCAACAGACGTACCGCCAACGGTCTGCTCCGACGGTGCTACTCGAGCGGCGAGATCGACGCACTCGCCGCATATTGCCCGCACCTAGATCGCTGTTTCTATCTTCCAGGAGACCGTGTCATCGGCCACCAACAACTCGTCCTTCGCGTAGCACCGAGCTTGAACAACCAGAAGCGGGGGATCAACTGGGCGTCGGAGTTCGGATTCGAGCGGCTACAATCGTTGCTTCCGGGGCCGTAGCTCAGTTGGGAGAGCGCTGCCATGGCATGGCAGAGGCCAGGGGTTCGAGCCCCCTCGGCTCCACTCGGCGGGAGGGTCCGCTTTCGGCGGGCCTCCCCCGTTCTCGCCAGGCTCAGACCCCGACGACGGTGACGAGGCCTGTGCCGTCCCTGCCGACGGCGGTGTGAAGGGCCTGCCTCGTAGCTCACGCCTCGGCTACGACGAGCTTCCTTGTCTCGGCTGCGTGCCAGTCGAGGCCCATCTTCTCGAACCGCTCGACCGCTTGCTCGATTAGCACGTCGTCTTGGCGCGCGAAGCCCAGCGCGCGCAGGGCGAACGGCTCGAGGTACGTGCCCGGCCCAGAGATCGCCGGCGCCTCCTGCTCGATCTCCGCGCGTCGCCCGAGCGCCACGAGCGCGTTGAGTCGGGCGACGAGCCCCTCGACATCCAGAAACCCTTCAGGGCTCCATACGCTGAGCTTCCGCTCGACCTCGGTCAGCTCGCCTCGCGCAAGTGAGATCTCGATGCGCATGGGGTCGAAAAACGCGCTGTAGCCCTCCATCCCCAGATCCTCGGCGCTCCGCTCGAGGCGCCGCGCTTCCTGCTCGTCCCCGAGCCGGACGCTCGCGAGGGCGCACCCGAGCAGCGACCGCACGTTCCACACACAGGGCGTTGCGATGTTGGCGGCGACCGCCGCCTCCGCACGCGACGTCAAGCCGCGGACCCACTCCCAGCGGCCGGCGGCGACCTCGATGTCGACAAACAGCCCAACGGCGTGCAGTCGATGATGCGGCGTGAGGCTCCTCGTCACCTCGTCGTGCGCCTCCGCGTCTTGGCGGGCCTCGTCGAAGCGGCCGGTCATGAGAGACGCGTTGTGCTTGGAGAAGTAGATGAACGCAATGTGATCGGGATCGGTCAATTGCGGTACGAGGTCGACGCGCCGCCGGTTCCAAGCGTGTCCCTCGTCGTAGTCACCGCGTGAGTAGGCCGCTTCCGAGCTGGCCTCCCAAGCCCATGAGCGCAGCTCGTCGTCGCCCAGGCGCTCGGCGAGCTCGCGCGCCTCTCGCGCCGCCTCACCGAACCTCTCAGGGTCGCAGCAGGCACGCGCGATCAACGCCCTCGCCCGGGCCGGCGTGCCCGGCTCGGAGAGCTCGAGCGCCTGTTCGATCCACCCTCTGATCAGCTCGGGGTCGGGCCGGCGCTTCCACATCGCAGCGCGCGTCGCCGTGTGGAAAGCGAGCTCGCTGTAGGTGTCGGCGGCGGTCGTCCCGTCGCTGCCCTCCAGCGACCTCTGCATCGCGGTCCAGAAGGCCTCGCCGTCGCACTTGAGGACGTTTGCGCGTCCAACCTCGCGCCACAGCGCCACCCGTTCGGCCTCGTTTGGCCGGACGTCGAGAGCGCGGTTGAGCAGCGCGAGGCCGTCGTCGATCTCGAAGCGGCCGATCGCGAGCTCGGCTGCGCGGCGAAGCCAGGCGAGCGCCCGTACACGCAGCTCGGCGAGCTCACCCTCCTCGCCCGACCAAGCCAGATCGACGTCGTCCGGCCGCACCGCCGCCGCGTAGTGGTGGGCGAGGAGGGGCGCGTACTCGTCCCTCCCCTCGCCCGTCCGCTCGAGCCACCGCGCAAAGGCGGCGTGCAGCCGCGCGCGCCTGGCCCTCGGCAGGCTGGCGTAGGCGACCTCGCGCGTCAGCGCGTGCTTGATCGCGTACTCGCGGTCGCCCGCGATCGAGGAGCCGGCGCGACGGCGGATGAAGTCGCGCTCCTCGAGTACCTGGAGATCCGGCTCCGCCTCCTGCACGAGCTCGTAAACCGGTCCGGCCCAGAAGATCCGGCCGATCACCGAGGCGGCCTGAAGCGCCTGCTTCTCCGCCGGGTCGAGCAGATCGACTCGTGCCGCGACGACCGCCTGCACGGTGTCCGGGACCGCGAAGTCCGAGGGCAGCACCGCCAGCCGCCAGGAGCCGTTCTGCCGCTCGAGCAGCTGCCGGTCGATCAGGGTCGCGAGGAGCTCCTCCACGAAGAACGGGTTCCCCTCCGCCCGCTGGACGACAACCTCTCCCAACCCGAGCGGGAGCGTTCCGCCGAGCAGCTCGTCGAGCATCCGAACCGCGTCGTCCGGCGAGAGGGCCTCGAGCGCCACGGTCGTGCCGCGGACGCGGGCACCCCAGTCGGGTCGCTGCTCGAGCGACTCCGGCCGCGCAGTCACCACTAGAAGCAGTGGTCCACGCGTGTCGCGGACGAGCCGTTCCAGCAGGTCGAGCAGCTGTTCCTCGGCCCAGTGGACGTCCTCGATCAGCATCACGGCGGGCCGCTCCGCGACCACCTCCTCGAGGAACTCGACCCAGGCGTCCTGGAAGCGATCGCGCGCGGCGAGCGGATGGAGCCCGTGAGCCACGTCGAGCCCGAGCGTCAGCCCCAGGATCTCGCGGGATCCGAGCCGCTCGAGCGCGACCGCCGGCGGATCGCTCTCGAGGATGCCGAGATGCTCCTTCAGCACCTCGCCAAGTGGCCAGTAGGTGATGCCCTGGCCGTACGAAAGGCACCGTCCGGTACGCCGCAGCGGCTCCGGCGAGCGAGCGCCGAGGAGATCCCAGAACTCGCGCAGGAGCCTCGTCTTGCCGACACCCGCGTCGCCGAGAATCGTCACGAGCTGCGCCTGCCGCTCCTCGATGACCTCTTCGTAGACACGCTCGAGCACGCGCATCTCTTCCTCGCGCCCGACGAAAGCGCGGCGAAGGCCCCCGATGCCACGGGGGCGCATCAGCGAGAGCGCGCGCACGAGGCGCCGGCACCCGACCCCCTCCGGCTTCCCCTTCGCCTCGATCGTTCGAGGCTCACCGAACTCGAACGCACCGCGCGCGGTCGCGACCGTGCGCTCACCGGCCAGCACCTCGCCTCGCTCCGCGGCCTGCTCCAGCCGAGCCGCCACGTTGACCGGATCGCCGGTGACGAAGGAGCTGCCTTCGCGCGACTTGCCTACAACGACCTCGCCCGTGTTGACGCCGATGCGCAACGCGAGCGTGTCGCCGAAGAGCTCGAGCAGGCGCCGCTGCATCGCCAGCGCCACGTGCAACGCCCGCTCGGCGTGATCCTCGAGCGATGCGGGGGCGCCGAACACCGCCATCACGGCGTCTCCGGCGAATTTCTCGACTGTCCCGCCGGCCGTCTCGATCTCCACGGACATGGCATCGTAGAAGCGGTCGAGCAACGCCCTTGTCCGCTCCGGGTCCTGCGAGCCCCCGAGCTCCGTCGAGCCGACAAGGTCGGCGAAGACCATTGTCGCGAGCTTTCGCTCGGTCTCGTCGGGTGAGGCCTCGACCGGAGCGGCGCACGTCGGGCAGAACCGTGCGGCCTGCGGAAGAGCGGCTTCACAGGCAACGCAGATCTTCATCGTGCCAATTGTGTCGTAGTGGCGCCGCAAGTTGTCGCCGGAGTCGCCGCCACGCCGCGAGCGCGGCGGACGCGGCGGAAGCGTCGCTCCCGGCCGGAGCTGCCTGCCGCGAGTGCTGCCTTGACCGACGAACGGCCCGCGCGGCGGGCCGTTCGCGCGACCTGTCGCGTTCTCAGACCCCGACCACGGTGACGAGGCGCTGTGCGGCCCCGCCGACAGCGGTGTTGAGATCGACCGTCGCCACGTACGTCTTCCCCTTCGCTACCTTGACGGGCAGCCGGAGCGACAAGGTGCAGCTCACCTGCAGCGGACCCGCGGGCTGCGAGACGCCGACGAGCTTTCCGTTCAGCCGCACGCGAGCCGTCGAGCCGACGGTCGCCCCCACCGGGCTGTTGGCGCAGAACTCGCGGACGTTCAGCGTCACCGGCGGGTTCGCCGTGCCGCCTTTGACCGAGATCCGCTTGTTGCGCGCGTCCAGCGGCTTCGCTGCCACTCCCCACCGCGGCTGCGCCGGCTTGGCGCTTCCGTCCGAGCGGTAGAGCCCGCTCTGCCAGGTGCTACCGGTCGAGTCCTTGAACACGAACCAGATGAACATCGGCACGCGCTTGTTCGCACGCGCGATCCCGATCGCCTGCTGGATGTAGGCAGCCTGCTGCGCCTCGCTGACGCCCTTCGGCTCGCCGGGTGTCGTCTCGTGACCGTACTCCGTAATCCAGATCGGGATGTTCTTGCGCCCGAACCACGTGTCCAGATCGGCTCCGAGTTGCGGCAGCGAGTTCAGGTTGACGTTGGGGTAGCGCACCTTCTGGGTGGGCGCCTGGTTCACCGGGAACGGATACGGATGCTGGGCCCAGGCGTCGAACTTGAGGCGCTTGTTCGCCGTCGCGACGCCCTTCGCGAAGGTGGCGGGAGCGACGGTGTCCGTCTGCCCCGCCTTCTTCTTGTCACGACCGGTGGACGACGTCTCGCCGATCGCCACGAGCGCCTTCGAGTTCGCCGCCTTGATGCCGGCGTAGCCGGCGGCCGCGAGCTTCGCGTAGTTGGCCGGGCTGACGATCTTGCCCTGGGAGTTGAACTGCGGCTGGAGGAACGTGCCCAGGTTCGATTCGTTCCAGATGCCGTAGAAGCCGACGTACGGGAACCCTGCGAACCGGCCCGAGTAGCGTGAGGCGAGAGCCGTCGCGAACGCTGTGAAGTCGGACATGTTCGTCGGCAGGAACTGCGGCTTCTGGTCGCCGTTCGCCCACCCCGGTGTCCCCCAGATCGTGATCAGCACCTCGAGGCCGCGCACTTGGGCGTTGCGCACGAGCTCGTCGAGGTCGTCGAAGCGGTAGGCGGGGTCGAACGGATCCGAGCCCACGGCCGGCCTGGTCGGCGCGGTGCGGTGCCACTCGACCAGCGTCCGGATCATCGTTGCGCCGTTCTGCACCGCCAGCGTGAGCTGGTCCTGGCGGCCGGCGTCGAAGCGGAGCACCGGATCGTCGTGGAACCCCATCCACATGCGTTCGTCGGCGGCTGCCGTCGTAGCGAAGGCGGCGGCGGCGCAGGCGGCGCTGAACAGGGCGGCGAGACGTCTCACGTCGATGAACCTCCTGGGCGGGAGCGGGGGCGGGGGCGAGGCTACCGACTCGGCGTTAGCACGATGTAAGTGAACTGCCGACTGCTGCCAACTGGCGCAAGACCGGGATCCGCTCGCGCGGATTCCGGTCGCGCAAGATCCCTGAAGGCGTCCGCTGCGCGGCCGCGGCGCGCGGTTAGTCACATTCTTGCGGTCCATCGTTTCACTTTCGGCACAAAGCGGGCGCACTCCTGTTTCGCCTTTCCGCCTAGCGTCGGTCAGGTCACATCGAGAAGGGAGAGAGGCATGGAGACAGCACTCGCTTCGACGGGCTATACGGCACCGGCGCTCCGCTGGTCACCGTCGACGTCGGAGGTCGACGAGGTCGTCTGGTGGATCGTGTTCGTGGGCTTCTCGTTCGCGGTCGCGCTCGCCTGGGCCACCTACTGCCGGATCACGGGCGGGTATCCCGAGATCTCGCTCACCTGGAAGGGCTTCAAGGTTGCCTGCAGATCGACCTAGCAGCTTCAGCGGGAGGGCGGTCATAGGCCGCCCTCCCGACCCGCTCCGCGCATGCGGTCTGGAGAAGCGCTACGGCGCCGTCCGCGCTCTCGCCGGCCTGGACGTCCGGGTCACGGCCGGGGCTGTCGTCGGTCTCGTCGGCCCCAACGGCTCCGGAAAGTCGACGCTGCTCGGCATCGTCGCCGGGATCGTTCGCGCCGACTCGGGCATGGCGCTCGTGGCGGGCCGGACGGCGGGCACGATCGAGGCGGCTCGCTCGCTCGTGCTCGTTCCGGACGACCCGTCCGGCTTCGATGAGCTCACCGTACGCGAGCACGCTGCGCTCCTGCACGCCTTGATCGGCGTGGAGGGGGGACGACGGTCGGAGCTGGTCGAGGCGTTCGAGTTGAAACCCCTGCTCGACAGGAGTCTCGGCGCTCTCTCCCGCGGCCAGCGACGGCGCGCCGCGCTCGCCGCTGCGTTTGCCGTCGACGTTCCGCTGATCTTGGTCGACGAGGCGACGACGGCCCTCGACGAGACGGCGGTGGTCGCCGTGTGCGATGCCATCGCCGACGCCACGGCACGGGGCGCGGGGGTCTTGCTCGCGACGCATGACCGCGAGTTCGTGAGCACTGTCTGCGACACCGTGCTCGAGCTGCGTGCCGGGGAGATCGTCGCAGAGCTGCAGCTGCCATTCGTACGACAGCCTGAGGTTCCGTGTGATCCTGTTGCTGTCTGACGCGGTGCTCCGCACCCAAACGCGCCGTCTTGGTGCGGCTGTATCGCGCTCCCGGATGGTCGCTGTCACGGCCGCCGCTCTGTTCCTGATCGCCCCCGTGGCGGCCTGGCGTGTTGGACGCTCCGTTTCGGGGCTGCTTGAAGGCGATACCGCCACTCTTGCGGTCACCCGTGGTCTCGTGCTCGGACTCGCCGTTGCATCCGCAGCCGCCGGCGCGGCGCTCGGTACGGCGATTCCCGGGCGCCGGGCGCTCGGCTTTCAGATCGCGGCGGCGCCAGTCCCGCGCGCGGTCGCCGTCGCTGCCCTTGCCCTTCCTGCCATCGGCGGCGCAACGCTTCTCGTCGGACCGACGCTCGTGGCTCTGGCGGCTGCGCTCGCCTGGTCTTCTCCCGGCGGCGCCTTCGCCGCGGTCGCGCTTGCCCTGTCGTTCGCGGCCGCGGCCGGCAGCGGCGCCGTAGCCGCGGAGGCAGTGCTCCACCTCGTCCGGCAGGGCGGCCGCTCAGCACGCGCCGCCGGGGGCGTTGTGGTCGCGGGCGCCGCCGCCGCGACCGCGATCGAGGGCCCAGCCCAAGCGCTGGCTCAAGGCGGCCCAGTCCTCCTGTCCTCCGCTGTTGCGTGTGCAGTGGCTGCAATCGGCTCCGGCGTGGCGTGGGTCGGGCTGGCCGCGATCCGGCCCGAGCCGCGTGTCGCAGCTCGACGACGCCCTCTCGTTGTGCCGGACGGTCATCCTGTGGCCGCCGTATCCGGCGCCGCGCTCGCGCTTCTTTCACGCGCTCCCGACCTGCGAGCTGCGTTGGTCGCAGCGGCGTCCTTCGGACTCGTCGGGCTCGGGGTTGGCCTGGCAGCCGGCGCCCCGGCTTCCGCTGCTCTCCTTCTCGGGGGAGGCGCGTGCGTCGTGGCCGCAGCGCTCGTCCCGCTGTCGGCGCGAGGCAGGCTCGATCCCGGCGCATGGGTTTGGCGTGCCGGAGCTCGCGGTATCGTCGCCGGCGGGTGGGCCGCCTCGTCGCTTGGCCTCGTCGTCCTCCCACTTCTGCCGGTGGGCCTGATCGCGCTCGTGCGTCCGCGTGAGGCGGCGGCGGCCGCAGCGCCGGTCGTCGCGCTCGCCGTTGCGGCTTGGGCCGCCGCCCTGGCGGCCGGAGCTGTCGTGCCGCGACGAGCCCACGGCGCCGGTGACGACGCTCTGTCGCTCGGTGCCTTCACTGCCGCCACGGTCGGCGTCGGGTCGGTGGCGACGCTCGCCGGGCCGATGCTCGGCAGGGCGGGTGTCCCCGACGCGATCGCGGCGCTCCTCGTCCTCGTCGCAGCGTCGGCAGGTGCGGTAACTCTGTTCGGTGCGAGTTGGGGGAGAGCCTGATGCTCTCCCTCGAGGACTCGATCGTTGTGCCCACGGGCGTGCGGGTCGACGGGCACGACGTGGTCGACGACGTCCGAGCCGCCCGGTACCCGGCGAACGACTCGGCCCTCTTCGTGCTTCGACGAGCGGGGAGGCCGCTCGGGGACGTCGCCGAGGAACTTGGCCGGTGCCACCGACTGGAGCCGGGTCGCGCCCGCGCGGATGTGCTCGTGTTCGCGCACGCGCTGAACGTGGGGCTGCTCGCAAACGTCGTCCGACGCCGACCCCGCCACCGGCGGGCGATCGAGTGGCTTGTGCTCGCGGCGCGTCTCGCCCCGGCAGGGACACTGCCGGCGCCGGTTGCGCGTCGACATCCTCTCGACACGCGAACGTCGATACGCGCTGTTGTCAGCGCCGCGCGAGGTCTTGTGGGACGGGCGTTCGCGCTCGCCGCGGTCGTCGCCGTGATAGCACTACAGCCGCTTCCGGCGGCGCCGACCAGGATCGCCCTGGTCGCGATCGCACTTGGCGCCGGAGTCGGGGGCAGCATCATCCTGCACGAGGCGGGACATGCCGCACTGCTGGCGGGGGTCGGCGCCGCGCTCGTCCTTGCCGGGCCGCGGACGTACGTGCTCCATGCGCCCGTGTCGCAGCGCCGGAGACGGGTCCTGGCCGCGGCTGGACCGGCGTGCGCATGCGGGCTTGGCGGTGTCGTGATCGCCGTCGCGTGGGTGTTGAGGCTGCCCGAGCTCGCCCTCGCCGGCTGCGCACCTGTCGGTCATGCGCTCGGGCTCACTGTCGCCACCGGGGACGGGAGGACGGCATGCGGCCTCTGAGGGCGTTCGCGTTCGGGAGCATCGCCGGAGCCGTCGTGGGGTACGCGACCGCCGCGACGGTCGGGCTGGCCGTAGCGGCCGCCGACGCCGAGCTGCACGTCGGGATCGGCCCGGTGATGTTGCTCGCGGTGGAGACCGGCCCCCGCGGGGCTGCGGCAACCTTCGGCTCCGGCCTCGTCGTCCTCGCGTTCGTCGTGGGGCTTGTGAACGCCGCCGTCGCGGCCGTCCTCGCCCGGCGCGGAATTGCGTAGACTCAGCCCGTGGTCTGGGAGGCCGTTTTCCTGCTGCTCGTCCTGAAGATCCCGGTCATCTATGTGGCTTTCGTCGTCTGGTGGGCGCTGCGCGGCGACCCGGATCGCGGCGAGGCTGCCGAGGTGGCCGCAGTTTCCGACACGCCCCCGGGCGGGCCCGGGCTCGGCGCACACGATCGGGCTCCGCGTCGGCCCACATCGACGCGGCCCCATGGACGGCGTGCCGCGGCCCGCATGTCGCCGACTCGCGCCGGAGTGGCCCAGTGAGACATCTGTCAACTTTGCCATTGACGTCGATCGTCGGCGTCGGCCGCGGTAGCGGCCGCTTCCGGATTGTCGCGATCCCGAATCTGCTTTCGCAGATTCGGGATCTGCGGGGCTGGCAGCGTTGTCACGATCCCGGGCCTGCTTCTGCAGGCGCGGGATCTGTGGGGCAAGAATGAGCGCTCTCGAGGCGCAGCGTCCACGGTCGACTGCGACGGGCACGATCGCGGGCCTCTTCGCGATGATGTCGATCGTCCTCTCCGCCATCGGTGCGGGCCTCGGGTTCATCCTCGAGGTCGAGGCGCACCCGGTGCGGACGATCCCCGTCGCCGTCGTGCTGGCGATCGTTGCCGGCCGGATGAGCGAACGCCACCAGGCCCTGTCCCGGTTCGCTCTGTTCTTCGCCATGGCTGCGTGGGTGGTGGGGATGACTCTCGCCGTCCTCACCGAACACCCGCTCGTCTAGCTGGCGCAGGACGGAAACTTCTCCCGCAGTTTCCGTCCGCGCAGATCCCTGAAGCCGGTCGCTTCGCGACCGGGCCGCACCACGGGACGAACGCACGACAGGACGTGGTCCGTCCGCGCAGGTCCAAGAAGGCGTCCGCTGCGCCGCCGCGGCGCTCCTCTTTCACAGACGGCGCTTGGTACGTGACCCCTCCGGCCCGCGGGGCCGGTGCTACAAAGGAAACACGATGCCAGAGCGTGAGCAGGCAGGATTGAACGCGGGCTATGTGGCTCAGCTGCGCGAGGACTACCTCGACGCTCCTGCCAGCGTGCCGGCTGAGTGGCGAACATGGTTCGAGGAGGACGGCGCGGCGGCGCTCGAGGTGCTCCGCAGCCTCCGTACCCAGCTCGACCACGTTCCGCCGGTCGCTCCCGACCCACCGATCGAAGCACCGGTCGCGCTCCCGAAGCCACAGCCGGCGCCGGTCGCCGTCCCTGCCGCGGCGATCGCAGAACCCGCTGTCCCCCACGCCGACGAGGAGCTTCTCGGCGGCATTGCAGCGGCGATGGCGCTCGTGAAGGCGTATCGCATGCACGGGCACCTCGTCGCCCGCCTCGACCCTCTCGGCTCGGAGCCGACCGGCGACCCGGCACTCGACGAGATGCGCCTGCAACCGCCGCTGACCCCGGAGCTGCAACAGCGGATCCCGGCGCGCCTGCTGCGCCTCTCGGTCGCCGGCGAGACGCTGCGTGAAGCGCTGCCCCGCCTCCGAGAGGTCTACTGCGGCCCCATCGCCTACGAGATCGAGCACATCTCCGACCACGCCGAACGAGTCTGGCTGCGGCAGGCGATTGAGACCGGGCGTTTCCGCTCGCCCCTCTCGGCCGACGACCGACGTCGGCTGCTCGAGCGGCTGTCGCAGGTGGAGGGCTTCGAGCAGTACCTGCGCCGGTCGTTCCTCGGTCAGAAGCAGTTCTCGTTGGAAGGGCTCGACATGCTCATCCCGATGCTCGACGAGACGGTCGAGCTTGCCGCCGCGGGTGGCGCGCACCAGGTCGTGATCGGCATGGCGCACCGCGGACGGCTGAACGCGCTCGCGCACACCGTCGGCCGCGGCTACGAGTCGATCCTCCGCGAGTTCGAAGGGGAGCGATCGCTCGACGCGCTGGTCGTCGATCCCGAAGGCGGCACGGGCGACGTCAAGTACCACCTACCGGCGAGCGGCACACGCAAGACACAGGCCGGTGAGATCGAGGTCGCGATAGTCCCCAATCCGAGCCATCTCGAGGCGGTCGATCCCGTGGTCGAGGGCCGCGCCCGCGCCGAGCAGACCGACCGCTCCCAGGGCGGCGGTCTTCACGACCCGACCGTCGCCCTACCGGTGCTGATCCACGGCGACGCGTCGTTTGCCGGTCAGGGCGTCGTGGCAGAGACGTTCAACCTGCAGAGCCTCGACGGCTACGCGACCGGTGGCACTCTCCACTTGATCACCAACAACCAGGTCGGCTTCACGACCGACCCGATGGAGGGCCGGTCGACTCGCTACTCGAGCGACCTCGCCAAAGGTTTCGACGTACCCATCGTGCACGTCAACGCAGACGATCCCGAGGCGGCTCTGTCCGCGGTGCGGCTCGCGCTCGCGTACCGCGTAGAGTTCGGGCACGACTTCGTGATCGACCTCGTCGGTTATCGCCGCTTCGGCCACCAGGAGCAGGACGAGGCTTCGTACACGCAGCCGCTGCAGGTGGAGCGCATCGCAGCGCAGCCAACCGTGCGCGAGCAGTACGCGCAGGTCCTCAGGGCGGAGGGCGTGCTCGGCGACGGCGATGCGGAGGCGATTGTCGAAGGCGTGACGCAGACGCTTCGAGACGCACACGACCGCCTTCGGCGTGCGATCGACGAGGCGCCGCCCACCCCGCCGCCGGTCCGCGAGGGGCACCAGGTCGCGGCGACGGGAGACGCGGTCTTGACCGCGGTCGACGCCGATCGGCTGCGCGCGCTGAACGAGGAGCTCTTACGGGTACCCGACGGCTTCGTCGTCAACGCGAAGCTCATGCGCCAGCTGGAGCGACGCCGGGAGACGATCGAAGACGGCGGCATCGACTGGGGACAGGCGGAGGCGCTCGCGTTTGCATCGCTGCTCGAAGACGGCATCCCCATACGCTTGTCGGGGCAGGACTCCGAGCGCGGCACGTTCTCCCACCGCCATCTGGTGCTGCACGATCCGTCGAGCGGCGAGACATTCGCGCCGATCCAGGCACTACCGCGTGCGAACGCGTCGATGGAGATCTACAACTCACCTCTCTCCGAGTACGCGGCGCTGGCGTTCGAGCATGGCTACTCGGTCTCGGCGCCCGATGCGCTGGTGCTGTGGGAGGCCCAGTTCGGAGACTTCGTCAACGGCGCGCAGATCGTGGTCGACCAGTTCGTCGTCGCCGGGCGCTCGAAGTGGGGCCAAACTTCGCGGCTGACGCTGCTGCTCCCGCACGGCTACGAGGGGAACGGCCCGGAGCACTCGAGCGCGCGCCTGGAACGGTTCCTGCAGCTCGGCGCGCAGGACAACATTCGCATCGCGAACTGCACGTCGGCCGCGCAGTACTTCCACCTCCTCCGACGCCAGGCACTCGACGTCACGGCCCGGCCGCTCGTCGTGATGACACCGAAGGGGTTGCTGCGGCTACGCCACGCCGCATCGCCGCTCGCGGAGCTGGCCGAAGGCTCGTTCCGGCCGGTGCTCGACGACCCGCTCCCCGATCCGTCACAGGTGCGCCGGCTCGTCCTCTGCTCCGGCAAGGTCTTCTACGACATCGTCGGGCACGAGGAGCGTCCGCGCGCGACGAACGCGGCGGTCGCCCGGCTCGAGCAGCTGTACCCGTTCCCGGTCGACGCGCTCTCGCGTCTCGTCTCGTCATACCCCTCCGTCGAGACGATCGTCTGGGCCCAGGAGGAACCCCAGAACATGGGTCCGTGGCGGTCGATCCGGCACCGGCTCGACGACGCTGCACGCGCCGGCTCGGCGGTGCAGGCAGTCACCTACGTCGGTCGACCCTGGCGGGCGAGCCCGAGCGAGGGCTACCCGACCGCGCACCAGCGCGAGCAGGACAGGATCGTCCGCGAGGCGCTCGCAGCACCCCCTGCAGCGACCAAGGAACCCTGATGTGGAAGAGGAGCGCCGCGGCCGCGCAGCGGACGCCTTCAGGGATGTTTGCGCGGGGAGAGGGGGTCAAGCTGAAGCATGACCCCCTGCGCGAGCGGATTCCGGTCTTGCGCCTGTAGAACGGCTACAGCCGCCCGCGTCGCGTCGCGACCGCGCGCTTCGTAACCGTTGCCGCTTTCGCCGCGACCGTCGGTCCATGCGTCCGCGCGACGTCGAGCAGCAGCCGCCTCTGGCGCGGCGGCAAGCGCCGCCACGCCCGGTAGAGGACGTACGCGGCAGTGACGGGGCTCGTCGGGAGGCGGGGCATCACCACATCGTTGCATAGCGTCCTGTGAGAAAGCGCGCCGCGGCCGCGAAGCGGACGCCTTTAGGGATCTGCGCGGACGGAAACTGCGGGAGCAGTTTCCGTCCTGCGCCAGCTGAGAGGAGTGAACATGCCCGCTTGCAGCGGTTTCGATCCCGGTTAGACTTCTCATGGCTTCACGCTCCGTTCCCGACGCTGGAGACTTCATGCCCGTTGAGACCGAAACCATGTTCGCACGTGCGATTCAGGATCATCTGGCGCTGAGGGAGGCCAACGCGGACCTCGACGTCGCGCTCGACAAGTACGCCACGGCCGATCCGTTCGAGAACCACCCGCTGTTCAAGTCCGAGGAGCAGGCCCGCCTCGAGGAGACGCTCGAGACCGCGCCGTCCGCGGAGCCGCCGTCGTCTGAGCCGTGGCCAGGCGAGGAGTCGCTCGAGGGGCCTGCGCTGGATGAAGATCTCTGGGGCCGCTCGCGCGACTTCGACTGGGGCGACTGAGCCGACCCGAGCTCAGGTCATACCAGCCCCGCAGATCCCGAATCTGCAGAAGCAGATCCGGGATCGCGACAACCCTAAAGCGGCCGCTGTCGCGGCCGGCGCCGACGATACACGTGACTCATGGGGTTGACACAGGGCGTCTCAGGCGACCTGCTGCGCGGGCGCGCCCTCCAGCGTGTGGGCGAGCCGGCGGAACGGCCCTTCCTCCGCGAGTAGCCGCTCCTCGCTGCCGCGCTGCACCACACGCCCCCGCTCGAGGACGAGGATCTCGTCGGCGCGGCGCACCGTCGCCAGCCGGTGGGCGATGATGATCGAGGTGCGCCCTTGGAGCAGCCGGTCGAATGCGCGCTCGATCAGGATCTCGCTGGGCCGGTCGATGTTCGACGTCGCCTCGTCGAGGATGAGGATGCGTGGATCGGCGAGAAGCGCCCGTGCGATCGAGATCAGTTGCCGCTCGCCGGCCGACAGCCCCGCACCGCCCTCGCGTACGACGTGGTCGAGCCCGTCCGGGAAGCGGTCGACGACGCGGTCGACACCGATCGCGCGGGCGGCGGCGTCGACGTCGTCGTCGGTCGCGTCGGGCCGGCCGAAGCGGATGTTGTCCGCGATCGTGCCGGAGAACAGAAAGGGGTCCTGCAGGACGACGCCGAGCTGACGGCGGTACGACCGCAACTGAACATCGCGCAGGTCGCGACCGTCGACACGCACAGCGCCCTCGTCCGGATCGTAGAAGCGCGCGATCAGCTTCGCCGTGGTTGACTTGCCGCCGCCCGACTCGCCGACGAGCGCGATGCACCCGCCGGGGCGGATGTCGATCGAGATGCCCTTGATCACGGGAGTCGAGCCGTATGCGAACACGACTCGGTCGAGCTCGAGGCGGCCCTCGACGCGGCCGATGGGGCGCGCACCCGGGCGATCGGTGATGTCGCGCTCCGCGTCGAGGACGGTTGAGATCTTCCCCATCGCCGCGCTCGCCGCCTGCACTTGCCCGTACAGCTCGGAGAGCTCCTGCAACGGCTGGAAGACGAGCGACAGCAGCCCGACGGCGGCGATCAGCGTGCCGATCTCGATCGCGCCCGCATCGATCATCCGCGCCCCCGCGAAGAGGACGGCGACGGTCGCGACCGCGCCGAGCAGCTGGATGGCCGGGAAGAAGACCGACGAGAGCTTCTGCGCGTACACGTTCGAGGTCAGATTCGCCTCGTTCAGCCCGTCGAAGTCCCGCTGAAACGCCTGCTCCCTGTTGAAGGCCTGCACGACGGCCATGCCCGCCACCGATTCGGCGAGCTGCGCGGTGACGGCGGCGATGCGCGTACGGACGTCGGAGAAGGCGACGTGCGACGTGCGCTGGAACCAGCGCGTGACGAGGATTCCGGGCGGCAGTACGAGCAACGCCACCAGCCCGAGACGCCAGTCGAGCAGGAACAGCCCGGCGATGGCGGCGAGGAGCGTCAGCGAGTTGACGATGAGGGTGGTGAGGCCCTGGTTGAGCACGTCCGAGAGCGCGTCGACGTCGCTGGTCAGTCGCGCGATGATCCAGCCCGCCTTCTGCTCCGAGAAGTAGCGCAGCGAGAGCGAGGTGAGGTGCTCGAAGAGGTCGCGCCGCAGCTCGAACACCATGCGCTGGCCGATGCCGGCGAGCATTACCCAGGTCGTCGTCCCCAACGCCCACGCTACCGCGTTGACGGCGATGTAGAGGAACACGTCACGGTGAAGCCGCGCCTCGTCGCCCGCGCGGATGCCCTGGTCGATGGCGTCGCCGACGAGGTGCCAGCCCACGACCGGCGCAGCGGCCGAGACGCCCGCAAACAGCATCACGAGGCCTGCGCGCCCCCGCCGGCCTTCGGTGTAACGCCAGAGCCGGCTCAACCCGGTGCGGTGCTTCCTACG
>Ga0247727_10009270_pt1 | contig 17915 bp, 20 predicted proteins | sample WisWelCaveWW1625_FD_202498 | JGI IMG/M metagenome (GOLD analysis project Ga0247727, IMG submission 202498) | Biofilm microbial communities from Wishing Well Cave, Virginia, United States - WW16-25 | ecosystem: Environmental > Aquatic > Deep subsurface > Groundwater > Cave microbial mat | place...
AAAGCCGCCGCGCCCGGCGTCGCGGATGCGCCGCTGACGCGCGGGTGGGGAAGATGAGCAGTAATCAGTAATCAGTAAGCAGTAAGCAGTAATCAGTAATCAGTAATCAGTAATCAGTAATCAGTAAGCAGTAATCAGTAAATGGTAATTAGTTTTTTTATCCGTGTTTTCCGCGTTCGTCCGCGTCCAAATTGATTTGGCGAGAAAACCATGTCCAACTTGATAAAGGCAATTCCAATTTCCAGGCGGTTTCCTATCCGTGTCAGGCAAGTCTTTGCGTTCCTTGTCGTCGCGTTTGGTGGACTCGGTATTTACTTGCTCGTCAACGCGATCATTGGCGGCAAGTGCGACGAGCAATGCGTCCTCGACACGCTGGCGCAAACGGTGCGCGTTGCCGCGCCGATCGCGCTCGCGGCGTACTGCGGCTTGCTGTGCGAACGCGCGGCGGTGATCAACATCGGCATCGAAGGAATGATGCTGATGGCGGCAATGGTCGGGTACGCGATTGATATTTACGCGTTCGCGTATTTGAAAAGCGACGGGCTGGACGCGGCAAGCGCCGGACAGACCGCGCGCGTGCTTGGGCTGATCGGCGCGGTCGCGTCGAGCGGCTTGCTTGCGTTGTTGCACGCGGTCGTCTCGATTCGCTTTCGCGCCGATCAGATCATCAGCGGCACCGTCATTAACATTCTCGCGATTGGCTTGACCGGCTATCTGTATCGCGAATTTCTCGCCGAAGATATTCCGACGGGTCCGGGCACGTTTCCGCCGTTCGATATTCCACTGCTCGCGCAAATTCCGGTTCTCGGCGCGATTTTATTCACCGGGCAAAAACCGATTGTTTATCTCATGCTCGCGCTCACACTGATCATTCATTTTATTTTGTTTCATACGGTGTGGGGTTTGCGCACGCGCGCCGTCGGCGAAAATCCGCGCGCGGCAGACACGCTCGGCATTGACGTTTTGCGCGTGCGCTATATCAATGTCGTCGCCGGCGGTCTCGTCGCCGGGCTGGGCGGCGCGTGGTTTACGATTGAATCGGTGGACGTGTTCAATCCATTGATGACGAACGGCGTCGGCTTTATCGGACTCGCCGCGATGATCTTTGGCAATTGGGCGCCGCTCGGTTCGCTGTTTGGCGCGTTGATTTTTGGTTTGGGCAGTTCGGTGCAAACGACGATCAGCATTTTTCGCCCGGACATTCCGTCGCAATTTCCGCAAATGTTGCCGTACTTGTTGACGATCATCGTACTTGCTGGCGTGATCGGCAGGGCGACGCCGCCGGCGGCGGACGGACAGCCGTATGAAAAGCAGTAAAGCAAAAATGCCAAACAAAGCCAAAGATGCCAATTGTGCCAAAGCGTCTGGCGTAGTGTGTAGTGCATGATGCGTGATGCGTGATGAGTGAGCAAGACGTCGGAAACCGGCCATTGGACAAAGGACGATAAACGTATGGCAGTGCGTGACCCAAAAACGGAATGGATACGCGTTCAGGGCTATCGCGCGATGACGCCGCAGAGGCGGTTTGAGATCGCGCGCGGTTTGACGCGCGAAGGACGGTGGATTGCTTTGAATATGGCGCGCAAGCAAAGAAATGGCTCGCCGCGCGAAATTGAATTGGATTTTTGGAATCGTATCTACGGAAGAGCGATTGCCACGCGGGTGCGCGCACTGATCGAAACGCACCGTTGGAAGATGGAGGCAGAACAAATGGATGATAATGCGGTCGTTCATCGTGTCGTTGAAATCCTGACCCAATTGCAGCTTCCATACGCCCTCGTCGGCGCATACTCGTCAAACTTTTGGGGACGCCCGCGGACAACGCAGGATGCCGATTTGATTGTTCAAGTGTCGCTCTCAAAAGCGACTGCCTTATTCAGCGCACTCAATCCCGAATTCGTGGTCAGCCAAGAAGCCATTGAAGATGCCATTACGCGGCGCGGAGAGTTCAACGCAATTCATTCCGAACAAGTCTTCAAAGTGGATTTCTGGATTTCTGGTTCTGCATTCGACAAAGAGGTATTCAAACGTCGTCACCGGGAGGAACTCGCGGCTGGCTTGACTGCCTACGTCCAGTCTCCCGAAGACACGATCCTCTCGAAACTGCGCTGGTGCAAGTTGTCCAACTTTAGCGAACGACAATTCAGCGATGCGCTTGGCGTGTACGAAGTGCAAGAGCCAACGCTCGACCAAGCGTATCTGGACAAATGGGCGCGCGAGTTGCAGATTGAAGATTTGCTCGCGCGTGTGCGCGCGGACGCGGCGCGGCCGGTGGAGTGAGCGCGGAGGAGCGACGCGGAGACGCGGGGCATAGTGTCACGGCGAACCGCGCAGCGTTTGCGATGAAAAGTGAGGATGGCGATGTTTCCCGGTGCGGATGATTTGGATGATTGGAAAGAAGTGACTGCGCTCTTTGCGCAACTGCAGAAGAATCTGCCTGCGCTGGAAGAACTCTTGAAAAAGTCCAACGACCACTGGGGATACGAGGATCCGATCTATCGTTTCTATCATCAGAGTTTCAAGGTCTATGATCTGCAAAGTCAAACGTTAGAGATCGTCAAGGCGCTTGAAGCGTTAGCGCCGAGTATTCGTTTGAACGAGTGGTTTATGCGTATTGTGGAGGAAGGGACCGGCAAAACTTTCAAGCCGGAGGACAATCGGAATTGGTTGGCAGTCACCCGACCAATTCTTGAAGCATTCTTCCACGCGCGCTTTTTCTTGGAGATGGCGGTCAAGTATGCGAAAGAGTTGCAAGCCCCGCCGCGAATGCTACCCAGCGGATGGGCGGCATTGCTCTATCTCTACAATTTGCGATGACTGAAACTGCATGAAAATTTTCATCGGCTCCACATTTGAAGATTTGAAAGAATATCGCGCGAGCGTCATCGCGGCGATTGAACGTTTGCGTTTGCAAGGGCAGGACGCGCAATGGATTGGGATGGAAGCGTTCAGCGCCGCCGCGCAGACGCCGCTCGCGGAATGTTACCGCTACGTTGACCAAGCGGATATTTACGCCGGCTTTTTTGGCGTGCGGTACGGCTCGAAAATTTCTGGCTCGGATTTGTCTTTCACCGAAGCGGAATTTCGCCGCGCCATCGAGCGCGGGATTCCGCTTTTGTTATTTTTGATTGACGAGGACAACGCCAGCGTCAAGCCCGCACACTTTGAACGCGATTCCGAATCGTTGAGACGCTTGGATGCTTTGAAAAAAGAAATCACCGATAATTGGAAAGTTGACTTTTTCAAATCGCCGGACGATCTCGCGGGCAAAGTTCTCACCGCACTCCAACCCCACCTGCCGCAAACCGCCGCGCCCACGCGCGCCGACCTTACCTCTACGCGCGAACAGTACGCCGCGCATCTCGTGGACGCACTCGACCGGATTGACGCGACGCGCATCGCCACCGCGCTCGACCGCGCGTTGGAACGCATACCCCTCTCGCATGTGTACGTCGCGCTCAAAGCCAGCGTCGCGATTCCCGAGCGCGATGTCTTTGATCGCGCCGCGCGCGTGGCGGGACGCAACTTGCCAGACGCGCTCGAAATTGAAACCGCGCGCGCAGAGCAAGACCGGCTCACGTCCATGCCTTTGCACGACGCGCTCGCGCGCTTTCCGGGCTTGGTGATTCTGGGCGATCCCGGTTCGGGCAAAAGTACGTTCCTCAAATTCGCCGCCGTCGCGTTTGCGCGGAGCGATCACGCCGCGCGCTTGGGCATCGTCGAGCAACGCTTGCCGATTTTTGTCACGATTGCCGCGTACGCCGAGTATCTGCGCGAAAAAGATTCGCAGACTCCGCTTGCAAACTATTTCGCTACGTACTATCGCGATGTGCGCGGTATTGCGCCTGACCTCGCGCCGCTGTTTCAAGCCGCGCTCGCGCAAGGGCGCGCGCTCGTTTTGCTCGACGGTTTGGATGAAGTCAAAGACCCGGCGGAACGCGAGCGTGTCGCAAAGCAAGTGGAAAACTTCTGGGCAAACCACCGCGCTGCCGGCAATCGTCTGGTCGTCACAAGCCGCATCATTGGCTATCAAAAATTGGATGCGAAAGATTTGACGCATTTCACGCTCCATGATTTCGACGACGACGCGATTCGACTTTTTATCAAACAATGGTGCCCAGTCATCGAACGCGCGGCGGAAAGCGACGCCGCGCTCGCCGCGCGCAACGCGGAGCGCGAACAGCGCGAACTGGAGGAGGCGATTTTTCGCGGCGCGCCCGGCGTGCGCGAACTCGCCGCGAATCCTTTGCTCCTCACGCTGCTCGCGCTGATCAAACGCAAAAGCGTACGCTTGCCGGAACAACGCGTCGAATTGTACGAAGAGTACGTCAAGGCGCTCGTCGAAAATTGGGCGTTGCATCGCAACGTAGACCGCATCATCACGCACAGTCCCAAGTATTCCGAGACCGAGCGCGTGCTTGCCGCGCTGGCACTGTGGATGCGCGAGACGAATCCCGAAGTCGGCACGGTGGATCAACCGGCGATGGAAGATTGGTTGACGCGGCGGTACGGCGGCGCGGCGATCTCGCCCGATGACGCGCGCAAAGCCGCGCAGCAATTCGTGGCTGATTTGCGCCGCGATTCCGGCTTGCTGGTCGAGCGCGGGCATCGCATCTACGGTTTTATTCATCAAACGCTCGAAGAGTATCTCGCCGCCAAAGGGTTGTGCTACCTCGACGACACCACGCTCGACGCGCTTTTGGCGGAAATGCGCCAACATGAAATGCTCGCGCGCGATATTTGGCGCGAGACGACGCTGCTCACGGTGGGGCATTTGAGCGTCATTCAGCGCACGCCGCATCGCGCCGCGCAACTCATCGAGCGATTCTTGAACGAAGAACTGCGCGGCGACGCGCGCGGTTTGAATGTCGTGCGCGCGGGCGAAGCATTGCGCGATATTGGTCGTGCCGGCGTGACGGAATCGGTATGGGACGCAACGCTGAAGAAATTATTGGCGACGATGCAATCGGCTGAAATCGTCCCGCGCGTCCGCGCCGCCGCCGGCGAAACGCTCGACGCGCTCGGCTGGCTTCCCGACGACTTGGACGCGTTCATTGAAATTCCCGAAGGCGAAACAACATTTAGCAACGAACGCGTGCGCGTCGCGAAATTCTGGATCGGCAAATATCCGGTCACCTGCGCGCAGTACGAAAAATTCATCGCCGCCGGCGGCTACGAACAAGAACGCTTCTGGAAAAATCAGCGCGGCGTTGACGAAAAGAGCGGCAAAGAAAAGCCGCTCGGTATTGAAGCGTGGGATTGGTTGAAGGAAGCCGGCGGCAAAGACCGCCGCCCGTGGTACTGGGACAATCCGCGCTTTCATCGCGCGATCTATCCGGTCATCGGCGTGACGTGGTACGAGGCGAGCGCGTATTGCGCGTGGCTGACGGAACATCTGCAGGGGAGCGGGGGAGCAGAGGTGCAAGGGAACATCCAACTTCCCGCCCTTTGGGCGTCCAATTTCCAACTTCCATTGTCGAATCTAACCATACGACTCCCTTCCGAGTTGGAATGGGTGCGCGCGGCGGGCGGCGATGCGAACGAGCGCTATGCTTGGGATGCGCCCGGCAAAAGCACCGGCAAACTGCCGGAGGAAAAGCAAAAAGAAATAGTGCTGGCGCGGGCGAATGTAGAAGAAAGTGAAATCGGCGGCACAACGCCGGTCGCAATGTACCCGGACGGCGCGTGTGTGACTGAGAATGGGGAAACCATCTGGGATATGGTCGGAAATGTGTGGGAGTTGACGAGTACGCTGTACGAAGGCGAGAAATATCAGCACGCGTACCTTCGCGGAGGTTCGTGGTATTATGGCTTCAAAGACTCGCGCGTTTCGGCGCGCGACTTTTGGCTCCGCCTCTACTACGACCCCGACTTCGGTTTTCGGGTTTTCGCGCAGTAGTTTCCCAAGCACTTGACATCTGACAACTGTACATCTGACATCTGCGCGGTTTTGGGGGTCTGGGGGCGCAGTGCGCCCCCAGCGAAAAATTTTTCATGAAAACCTACAAACAACTCTACCCACGCGTCTGCGCGTTTGAAAACCTTCTGTTGTCGTTCGAACAGGCGCGGCAACACAAACGGATGAAGCCGTACGTCGCCGAGTTTGAGTACAACTTGGAACACAACCTCCTGCGCCTGCAAGAGGAATTGCTCAGCGAAACGTACCAGCCGGGCGCGTATCACAACTTTCAAATCTACGAACCGAAGCAACGCCTCATCAGCGCCGCGCCGTTTCGTGACCGCGTTGTGCATCACGCGCTCTGCAATGTCATCGAGCCGATCTGGGAAGCGCGGTTCATTCACGACAGTTACGCATGCCGCGTCGGCAAAGGCACGCATCGCGCGATGTTGCGCGCGCACGAGTGGACAAAGCAATTCCGCTACGTCCTCAAATGCGATATCGTCAAGTTTTTTCCCAGCATTGACCACGAAATCCTGCGGAACATCCTGCGCCGTTACATTGCGGACGAGCGAACCCTGCGCCTTGCCGCGCGGATTCTCGCGAGCGGCGAAGGAGTTCAAGATGCCGAATACAAAATGCATTGGTTTGACGGCGACAATCTCTTTACTCCGCTGCGCCCGCGCGGTCTGCCCATCGGTAACCTCACCAGTCAATTTTGGGCGAATGTCTATTTGAACGAACTTGACCAATTCGTCAAGCGCGAACTAAAATGCGGCGCGTATCTGCGCTACGCGGACGATTTTCTTTTGTTCAGCGACAACAAGGCGCAATTGTGGCAATGGCGCGCGGACATCCAGACTTTCTTGGCGCGTCTGCGCCTCATCGCGCATCCGCGCAAATCTACCGTCCTCGCGGTCAAGAGCGGCGTGGACTGGCTCGGTTTTCGCTTGTTTCCGACGCATCGGCTTCTGCGGCGCGAAAATGTCCAGCGCGCGTTTCGACGGTTGAAAGCGTTGCAAGCCGCGTCCGCGCGCGGAGAGACAACGCTCGCGCACATTAGCGCATCGGTGCAAAGTTGGGTGGCGCACGCGGAATGGGCAGACACGCGCGGATTGCGCCGCCGCGTGTTGGGGCAATTCGCGTTTGCGCGCCGATGAAATGACGAGCGAATCTTACAGCGCCACGATCTATACCAAGATGTTCGACCTGCTATTGTGGTTGATTCCACTGACGCAGAAATTTCCCAAAGACCAGCGCTTTGTGCTTGCGAAACGGGTGCAAGACGCCGGACTTGATCTGTATGAACTGCTCGTCCGCGCGCGGCGGACCAAGCCGCCTGAAACGCGTCGCGAAGTGTTGTTCGAGGCGGATTTGAAGTTAGAGCAATTGCGTCTACACTTTCGGCTGTGCAAAGATTTGAAATTGGTCAGCATCCCGCAGTACGAGCAAGGCGCGCGAATGACGGATGAAATCGGGCGATTACTAGGCGACCAAATCAAACGGGCAACGTAGGGGCGACCGGCGCAGTCGCCCAATCAGGGGCAAGGTCAAAGCGAAAACGCGTTTCGGCGCGCAACAATTGGAACCGCAACAACAACAACCACAACAACGGTTTTCGAGTTTTCGCGCAATAATTTTCTTGGCGGACCGGCAATGCGGGTGATTTACGAATCAGCCGCCGAGGTCGCCAGAGGGAAACTACAGACCCGCGCTCCGGGTTGGAATGAAATTTGTTCCAGCCAAATACAAAACCGTCCCGCCCCCTGTGGTAGCCGTGTAAAGAATCCCGTTTTCTCAGAGAAAACGGGATTCTCAAGGGGCGACGCTTGGGGCGGGACACTTTGGATTTTCGATTTCCGATTTTGGATTTGAGAATATCCTCATGCCGTACATCAAAACAATCTCCCCCGAGCACGCGCTCGGTAAACTCAAAAGCGAATACGACGCCGCGCTCCGCCGCGCCGGAAGAATTTGGAATATCGTCAGCATCATGTCGCTGAACGCGGACGTGCTGCAATCCTCGATGCGCTTTTATTCCGCGCTGATGCACGGCGCGTCGCGGCTCTCGCGCGCGCAACGCGAGATGCTCGCGACGGTCGTCTCGCAGATCAATCATTGCTATTACTGAACGCTTGCGCACGCGTACGATCTCCGGGATGAGATCGCGAAAGAAAAAGTTGGCGTGAATGCAAACGAATTTGCGCGGCAATTTATTTTGGATTGGCGCGCCGCGCCGCTCGACGCGCCGACGCGCGCGTTGCTCGAACTGGCTGTGCGCGCGACCCGCGAGCCGAACTGCATCGCGGCAAAAGATATTCAAGAGTTGCGCGGCATCGGTTGGAGTGACGACGCGATCCATGACGCGGTGCAAGTGATCGGCTATTTTAATTACATCAACCGCGTCGCGGACAGTTTGGGCGTCGAGCCGGATGCGTGGTTAGTGGAATTTGAAAAAGAGTTGGGGCTGACGCGAGGGCAAATTCTAAATTCGTAATTCAAATTGCCGGTCTTTGCCATCCATGCTACAATTTCATTGATGAAAGACGCAGCCTTTGCCGAGTATTTGCCGCACATTCGCCAACGCTGGCTGGACGAACAAGTCGGCTGGCAGCATCGCCGTGCCCGCGCGTGGGAAAGCGCGCGGCGCGCCGCGGAGGTTTTGCGCGCGCAATATTCGGCAACCCAGATTCTCGCGTTCGGTTCGCTGGTACAGTCGGGGCGCTACGACGATCGCTCGGATATTGATCTGGCTGTCAAAGGTGTGCCGGTTGCAAAATTCTTCCGCGCGTGGGCAGATGCGGAGCGCCACAGCGAATTCGAAATGGATTTGGTTGACCTGAGCGATTGCCCCGAGCGATTGGAGAAAGAAATCCTCCGCGAGGGAGTGCCGCTATGATTCCGCGTTATCAAGTCTATCGTGAACGAATCGTCCACGAACTACAGGATATCAACCGCGCGGCAGAGAAAGCGCAACACGCGTTCCAACTGGCGAGTCGCGGCGGCGCAGACGAATCTCTCTATTTGGATTCAACGGCGCTCAACCTGCACGGATTCTACCACGGCGTTGAACGGTTATTGGAATGGCTCGCCGTGGATCTTGATGGCGCAGTTCCCGGCGGTTCGATGTGGCATCGTGATTTGTTGAGTCAGATGGAACTGGCGATCCCGAATGTCCGTCCAGCGGTCATCCGCGCGGAGACACGGGTCGCATTAGAAGAGTTTCTCAAATTTCGACACGTAGTGCGAAACGTCTACACCTGGGAGTTTTCTGGCGGGAGAATCAAAGATTTGATTGACCGCTTGCCGCAAACCCTCCGCGATTTGGAGAGCGACCTCGAACGCTTTCGCCAATTCCTCGACGCGGCAGGGCACGCCGACGAAAACTAATGTTTGATGCCACCGCACTCGCGGCAGTCGCCGACGAGCTGAACGAAAAAATCTTTGCCGGGCGCGTCCAAGCGATTGTGCAACTGGACGCGTTTTCGTTTGGGTTCGAGATTTACGCGCGCAACACGCGGCATTATTTCTTTATCACCGCGCATCCCGAATCCGCGCGTGTGCATCTCGTCGCGCAAAAGTTGCGCGCGAGCGGCGCGCCGCCCTCGCCGCTGTTGTTGCTCTTGCGCAAGTACGCCGACGGCGCGCTCGTCCAGCGCATCGAACAAATTCCGCACGAGCGCGTGCTGAAAATTCAATTTGATCATTTCGAGCAAGGCATCACGACGCTCGTCGTCGAAACGATTGGGCGCTATTCGAATATTATTTTGCTCGACGCCGGCGGCATTGTGCTCGACGCGGCGAAACGGATTGATGCGACAATGAACCGCGCGCGCGTCACGCGAAGCGTGCCCAAACACGCGTACGCGCCGCCGCCGCCGCAAGCGAAACTCAATCCGGCAACGCTCAGTGCATCCGAGCTGGCGCGCGCGCTCGCCGAAAATTCCGCCGCGCCGCTCGCGCAAACGCTCGTGCGAACGATTGCCGGCGTCAGCCCCTTGCTCGCGCGCGCAATCGAATTCCGCACAGGCGCCGACGCGGAAAAAATTCTTGCCGCGTTGCACGAACTCACGCGCGCGCCGTGGCAACCGTCTGTGGCGTACGAAAGCGATGAGCCGTCCGCCTTCGCGCCCTACCCACTCACACAGTTTCCTACTCACACACGCGTTGACAGCATCAGCGCGGCAATCGAAACGTACTTTGGCGCGGTCGAATCGTACGCGGCGGCAAAAGAACCTCTGCGCGAAAAACTTGCCGGCGCGCGTGACAAACTCGCGCGCAAACGCGACGCGCTCACGCAGTCGCTTCCGCGCGCCGAAGAAATTGCGCGATTGAAAACGAGCGGCGAAATGATTTTGGCGTACGCGGCGCAGATTGACTCTGGACAAAGGACATTGGACGCTGAGACCGGCAACGGCGCCATCAACATCGCGCTGGAACCTAAACTGAGCGTCGTCGAGAACGCGCAAAAATATTTCAAAGAGTACCATCGGCAAAAAGATGCGGCGGCGCGCGTGCCGGCGTTGCTCGCCGCCGCGAATGCGGAACTAGAATATGCCGAGCAAATGCTGAACGATTTGGATCTTGCCGAGAATCGCGGCGAGATTGACGCGGCAATAAATGCCGCGCGCGAGGCGGGGCTGATCGCGGCGGAACGCACGCGCGGTAAAATCGAATCGAGCGCGCCGCGCGCGTTTCAATCGCGCGAGGGGTTTACGATTCTCGTCGGAAAAAACGCGCGCCAGAATGAAGAGATTACATTTCAGCGCGCCGCGCCGGAGGATTTGTGGTTGCACGCGCGCGGCGTCGCCGGCGCGCACGTCGTCATCGTGCACGCGGGGAAAGCGATACCCGAAGCAACGATCGAAGAAGCCGCGCAACTCGCGGGGCAGTATTCGCAAGCGCGCGGCGACGCGCGTGTAGATGTGATTGTAACGGAAAGAAAAAATGTGCGGCGCGTGCGCGGCGGCAAAGCGGGGATGGTGACGGTGCGAAACGAACGCGTGGTGAGTGTCGAACCCTAAAGCGGCAAGTATCGAATCTGCCCCTCCCATTCACCTTCCAAACTACATTCAGCCAAAAGCAGAATGTCTTTAATCACCGAGCCAATGGGAATTTCAGGAGAGGCTTCGAATATACCGGCATTCGCTTGCCCGCTCGGACGCGCTCGTAAGCATAGAGGGTGATCGTGTTGACGTCATGCGTTAGCAAAACGCGTTCTTGGTTTGCCGCCCACTCTAGAATTTTCTCGTCGTTCGCGCCGGAATGTTTTGTGTCTTGTAACCGCACAATGTCCAATTCCGGCTGGCGACGCCACAAGCCCCGCACAATATCTCCGTTGAAATTTTAGTCGGCGGCGAAACGCAACATCGTTTATTTCTTTGCGCGCCGCGCCAACAATCGGTCGCGCACACCATGCGGGTCAAAGCGCGCTTCGTTTTGCTTGCGAAGGGTTCGCGCTTGTGCTTGCCGCTCCCGCAAATATTTTTCTACGTCTGCGCGGCGACGCAAATAGTAACTGATGACGGCATAAACATCCGCGAGATCCAAAGCGGAGTAGCGATGCGCAATATCTTCCGCTGTCGCGCCTTGATTGAACGCGCTCACAAGCGTGTCGAGGGTGACACGCGTATTCCCAACGCGCACCACGCCATCGCGATCGTTGGTCAACGGAATTTTTTCGGTTCGGGTTAACAGAGTCATCGTCTAACCTCTGCCGTCATTATAATCCCAGTCACACTTTCTCCGCAATGCACGTCAGCGAACTGCCAATCGGCAAATCCACGCGCGCGACCATTGCCGCTTCGACGCGGCCGACCCCGCGCAAAATTTTATTCAACAGCGGCGGCGCGGGTTCCATCTCCACTTGATACGCGTCTGCATTGAAATGATGCGACGCCAATGCTTTTTTCTGCCCCATTTTGTTTCGCCAGAGAATCAACGGCGCGGACATTGGAAAGACCAAAAAAAATCCGAACGACAAGCGTTTGATGCGAAAGCCGGCGCGCTCGACGCGTGCGCGCAATTGCCGCGCGGCATAGCGGCGTTTGTGTCCGTTGAGTTCATCGTTGTGGCTCCACAGCCACTGAAACGCCGGCGTCGTGATCGCGAGAATGCCGCGCGGGCGCAGAACGCGCTGGGCTTCGCGCAAGAGCGCATCGTCCGCGTCCACATGCTCGATCACGTCGAGCGCGGTCACGAGATCGAACGACGCGTCCGGAAAGAGAGTGCCGCGCGTCGCATCGCCTTGCTGAACCGCATAGCCGCGCGCTTGCGCCATCGCGACCGGGCGCGCGTCCACCTCGATACCTTGCACGTTGCCATAGCGCGATAGATGATGAATCATATTGCCCGCGCCGCAACCGATGTCGAGAATGTCCGCGTCGCGCCGTGCGAGGAATTGATCGAGCAAATTCAACAGCGACCATGTGCGCGTCGCAAACCACCAGTGGTTGTCTTCCGCAAGTTGTGTGATTGTCTTGGAATCCAATTCAGGGGCGATAATTATTTCTCCACGTTTCTTTCAGGGATGACGGCGGAAGAAAAAATTCCCGTCTACCGTCATCTTTGCAACCACCACCACGCGCCAAAAATTCCTAACGCCGCGCCGACAAAGACCTCGAACGGCGTATGCCCCAAGAGTTCGCGCAAACGCGTTTCGCTGATCGGATGTCCTTGAAAAAGTTCATCAATGATTTGATTCAAAATGCGCGCTTGAATGCTCGCCGCGCGGCGGACGCCCGCCGCGTCGTACATCACGATGAGCGCGAGCGCGAGCGAAAGCATAAACATATTCGACGCCGCGCCTTCGCTTAGCGCGATGCCGGTCGCAAGCGCGCAGACCGCGGACGAATGCGATGACGGCATGCCGCCCGCGCTCGTGAGCAAACGCAAATTCAAGCGGCGAAAGCGCGCGTACTCAATCAGCACTTTGAGAATTTGCGTGCTGATCCACACGATTGCCGTTGCTTGCGCGACGCGATTGGAAAAAAAATCGTTCATGCTCAAGTTTCATTGTTTCCGAGATTCTATGTTTCAAGGGTTCCGGTCAACTTGAAACACTGAAACAATGAAACCTATCTCTCCTCATCCTCTTCGCCCAATTCTTCGACCTCCACCGCTTCCCCGTGCGGCGTCAACTCTTTTACGCGCAGTTCCGCTGTGTCGAGCAGAGCGCCGCATTTTTTCGCCAACTCCATCCCGAGTTGAAAGAGCGCGAGCGAATCGTCGAGCGCGCCGTCGCCGGTTTCGAGTTTGCCAACGGTGGCTTCGAGTTCATCAAATAAATTTTCAAATGATTCAGCGGAATCTTTTTTGGGTTTTGCCACGCGCTTCTCCTCGCCCAGAAATGACAATGGGTTATCGCCGCCGCAGTGCCTGTCCTGAGTAAAGCGAAGGAGCGGCTTTGCGTTTTTGTTGCGACGGTGGTTCGGCGGAGTTTATCCTGAGTAAAGACGAAGGACTCTCCACAAGTTTTCAACCGCCCGCGGAGGACTTGCGCGGCAACAGCGCGCTCAGCGCGAGCAGCGCGCCGAAAGCGATCAGCAGAACGGGACCGATAATATCCGCCGTCGCGCCGGTGCCAAAGAGCGAGCCGAAAATCGCAAGCAGAAGAATGCCCGTGCCGCCGACGATGATGCCGCTGAAAAGCAAGCCGCGCACGCGCGGTCCCAGATAATACATCGCGATAAACGCAACGCCGAGCGCGACGAGCAGAAATGTCCACAAGTACGACCAGCGTCCAAAATCGGTACGTCCGGCGAACATCACGAGCGCGCCGACCGTGAACGCCAGCGCGCCGGGAATAAATAGCGCGGTCAGCCACGGTGCGCGTTGCCGCCACGCGATTCCCGGACCCCAAAATAATAGCGCGCTCAAGATTAACGCACTGCCCGCGAGGTCGGTGGCGTTCATCGTAATGACACTGCTCGACACCAAGAGCAACAGCGCGCCCATCACGACGACGATGATGCCGAATAAAAGTTGAAAGATACGCATAATGACTCTCTTTGTCACTGCGAGCGAAGCGAGGAATCTGGTTTTTGATTCGCCCCGAGTTTGCCTCGGCTTCGCCGCGCAACCACAACGAACGTTCCTCGCAATGACTCTATTTGCCGGCTTTTTCCATTGCGTCCAAAATTTCATAGTAACCTGTACAGCGGCACAAATTGCCGGTGATTGCGTGCATCGCCTCCGCGCGCGACGGATGCGGAATTTCTTCCAAGAGTTTCGCCGCGCTCATCACAAACCCCGGCGTACAATAGCCGCATTGCACCGCGCCCGCTTCGATAAATGCCTGCTGAACTGGATGCAACGGCGCGTCCGCGTGCTCTTCGCGCAATCCTTCGACCGTAACAATCCTGGCGTGATGCGCGCGCGCGGCGGGCACCATGCAACTCATCACCGCGATGCCGTCGAGAAAAACGGTACACGCGCCGCATTCGCCTTCGGCGCAACCTTCTTTCGTTCCGTTCAAATTCAAATCCTCGCGCAACATTCGGAGCAACGTTTTGCCGCTTGCCCCCTTTACGGCATAGATCTTTTCATTCACCGTCGTCTCGATGACATCTGAATTCGTAAATCGTAATTCGTAATTCGTGTCGTGAGTTTCGAATTTTGAATTTTGAATTATGAATTTGCCGTTGGTATTGCCCCACAGCATCACCGGCTTTTCCGGAAAATCCGCGCGCTCCGATCCTTCGCGCAATTGTACGAGCGCGCGCGCGACGAGCACGCGCACCATTTCGCGGCGATAATCGGCTGTGCCGCGAATATCGTCAATCGGCTTGGCGGCTTTTTGCGCGAGCCGCGCGGCTTGTTCGATCGTTTCATACGTCAGCGTTTTGCCGACGAGAAATTTTTGCGCGTCGTGCGCAACAACGATGGTAGGGGCGACTGAACCTAAACAAATCCACCCGCTCTCAATTTCTGCATTCCGAAATCCGAAATCCGAAATCCGAAATCCCAAAACGATGGCAACGTTGACGACCGAAATTGCCTGTGCGCGGCGCAAACCCAGTTTAATAAATGTACCACATTCATTTTTTTTCAGCGCGGGGAAAGAAATTTCAACCAACATTTCGTCCGGCTCGAGCGCGGTTTTGCGGACGCCGCGAAAAAATTCCGCGCAATCAATCGTGCGCTCGCCGCGCGCTTTGCTTTTCAGCGTCACCTCCGCGCCCATCGCCCATAGCGGCGTGATCGTGTCATTCGCCGGCGACGCGGTGATCAGATTGCCGGCGAGCGTGCCGCGATTCCGAATCTGCGGCGCGCCGACTTCCCAGCACGCGCGGACGAGCGGATACGCGTGCGCGCGCAAGTTCGCATCACCAACAATTTGATTATGCGTGACGCCGGCGCCGAGATGAAACGCGTCGTCTTCGAAATGAATGTTGTCGAGACCGGGCACGCGGCTCACGTCAATCACGACTTGCGGCGCGCGAATTTTTCGTTCGATCTCGATGAGCAAATCCGTCCCGCCATTGATGACCCGCGCGTTCGGCGCGTACTGCGCGAGCAGGTCGAGCGATTCGTCAAGGGTGCGCGGTTGAATATATGTCTGCCACATAAGCTAAAAGCGGAAAGCGCGAAGCTCAAAGCGTTTTTTATTTTACGCTTTTCGCTTTACGCTTGTGCCTTTCCTTCACACCCATTTGCTCCGCACGAACCAGATCAGCATTGCACTTGGAAAAATTACGAGCGTCGCCAGCAGAATAGTGAACGCGGTCGGATTGTCAAACGGCATTTGTTGAAAATTGATGCCGCCGAGTCCGACGAGAAACGAAATGGGCATAAAGATGGTTGTGAAGAGCGTCAGCCGCTTCATCACTTCGTTCAGCCGATTCGAAACCGTTGAAAGGTATGCATCGAGCGCGTTGCCGAGCAAATCGCGCGAGGTCTCGATCAGTTCATAGATGCGCGTGAGGTGATCGTACACGTCGCGAAAATAAAGCGCGGTGCGCGGGTCAATCATCCGATCGCGCGTGCCGGCGAGGCGGTTCATCACCTCGCGCATCGGTCCCGTTACTTTGCGCAAATGGATCAATTGTTGCTTGAGCGTAAAAATACGCTGGAGTGTTTCGCGCGTCGGATTTTCAAGAATCTGATCTTCGAGCATATCAATCTCGTCGTCAATGTCGTCGAGCAATGGAAAATACGCGTCGGTCATGTGATCGGCGAAAAGATAGAGGAGAAAATCCACGCGTGTTTTGGAGTTCGCGTACCGCCGCGCCGCGTCGAGCGCGGGGAGCGGTTCGCGATGCACCGTGATCAAATAATTCGCTCCCAGAAATGCTTCCATTTCCTGCACGGCGATATTGCCATTCGCGCGCGCGCTCGTCGTAAACGAAAGGAACAAATAATCGTCGTACGTTTCGACTTTGGCGCGCTGATTGAAATTCCGGCAATCTTCAATCGCTAACGGATGAAACTTGTACTCGCGCGCGAGCCACGCGAGGTCATCCTCGCTGGGCATGCTCACGTCGAGCCAAACGATGCCGCGTTTAGACACGGGACGTTTTGCCTTGCGCGCGAGTTGGGTGATCGCGCCATTATCGAGTTGGATTTGAGAGATGGTCATGGGAAGATTTTTTTCGCGGTTTGCTTGGTTCAGCGCTCTATCGTTATTGCGCGCGTTGAATTTCGCGCTAGACTTTTACTTGCCGATCAAAAGCAGAATGCCCGCGACGATGGCGAGTATCCCTAAGATTAGCGCAGGGATGGGTACGAGAAGAGCGCTCACCCCCACGAGGATTAGGTAGATCGCGAGCAAAAGGTTTCCGAGGTTGTTGAACTTCATTGTTGTTCTCCTTATTTTGTTTTTGGCGCGGCGTAAATCTAGCCGCGCTGGTTTCGTCTGCGTTGACGAACGGATCCGATTACCCGATAGAGCGCTGAACCAAGCAAACTCAACCGGCTAATTTGATTGTCGCTTGCAACAAAACATTCGCGCCGTTCACGCAATCATCCCATTTCGTAAATTCGCGCGGGCTATGACTCGCGCCGTCCACCGACGGCACAAAAATCATTCCGACCGGACAAAGCGACGTGAGCATTTGTCCATCGTGCCCCGCGCCGGAAACCAAATTCATTCGCGATAACCCCTGCGCGTCGCACGCGTCCGCAAATGTTTTTTGCGCGAGCTCGCTCATCGGCGAGGGCGCGTGCTTGCCTAAAAATTCTTTTTCAAATCGCAAGCCAAATTTTTTCGCGTCCGATTCTGCGCGCGCGAGCAACGCGTTTTCCATTTGATCCATTTCATCTTTGGTCGGCGCGCGAAACTCTAGTGACGAGATGACTTGGCTTGGCACAATATTGAACGCGCCCGGCGCAAATTCCATCTTGCCCACATTCACAACCCCGCGCGGAAAATCGCGCATCACGATTTCGCGCGCCGCCATTGCGAACGCGCTCGCGCCTTGCGCCGCGTCGAGCCGGTCTTGCATCGTCGCCGTGCCCGCGTGATCGGCGCGTCCCAAAAATTTGACGCGGTACGACGCGATGCCAACGATGGCGGTCACGATGCCGATGTTCACGCCCGCGCGCTCCAGCCGTTGGCTTTGCTCGATGTGCAATTCCAAATAGCCGCCCAAGTTATCGCGCGGCGCGCTCATGATGCCGGCTTCGCTCAATCCCGCGCGTTGCATTCCTTCTTCGAGCGCGACGCGCCCGCCGCGCGGATTTTGCAAATGCTCGGCTTTTATTTTTCCCGCAATTGCCGCGCTGCCCAGCAAGCCAACGAGCGTGCCTTCTTCGTCCGTGAAATCAATCGCTTCGAGATTCAGCGCGAGCGAAAGATTATTTTCTTTCACGACGCGCAACACTTCGAGCGCGGCAAGCACGCCGAGCGCGCCGTCGAAGCGTCCGCCGTTCGGCACCGAATCGAGATGCGAGCCGAGGAGGAGCGTAGGTGTCATTGCGAGCGGTCTTTGCGAAGCAATCTCCGCGTTGCTACTTGGGGATTGCTTCGCCGCGGAGTTTACACTGAGCGAAGCGAATGTGCGGCTCGCAATGACGG
>Ga0247727_10009271_pt1 | contig 17915 bp, 15 predicted proteins | sample WisWelCaveWW1625_FD_202498 | JGI IMG/M metagenome (GOLD analysis project Ga0247727, IMG submission 202498) | Biofilm microbial communities from Wishing Well Cave, Virginia, United States - WW16-25 | ecosystem: Environmental > Aquatic > Deep subsurface > Groundwater > Cave microbial mat | place...
CGAGCGCACCGAGGCGCTGGTGCCCGTCGAGCCGCTCGAGCAGCGTGCGCTCTGCCACCGACAGCTCGACTTCCTGGTAGCGGTAGAAGGGGCTCTCGCCCGGCACCACCTGCAGCTCGGCCCGCTCGCCCAGGTAGCGATCGATCGCCGGCAGCGGGGTTCGCGTGCGCACGCCCTCGAGGATCAGGCTGGCCGGGCTGCGCTTCAGGGCGAGCGTGTTGGCCGTGCCCTTGATGCGCGTGCCGGGGTGGAACTGTGCGCTGCCCGTCTCCCAGCCGAAGACCTCGATCAGCTTCTCGTCGGCCTGGCGGTGCAGGGCTGTCGCGAGATCGACTTCGTCGAGCATCTGCATCGCGATCAGGATCTGCCCGATCAGGCCTTCGCCACGTTTTGCACGCGTGAGCGATTCGTGCAGCACATCCGGCGTGATCTTTCCGCTGGCGAGCAGCAGCTGCCCGAGCGTCTCGTGCACCAGGTTCGAGCGCACCGCCACCGGGATGCCGTCGCGCAGCTGCACCTGCTTCTTCCTCTTGCCGTTCTCCAACGCGAGCACGCCGCTCGCGCGCAGCCCGTGGAGGTGATGGAGCAGGGCCGCGAACGGGATCTCTTCGAAGGAGCCGCCCAGCGCGGCGGCCTTCGCGGTGGAATCCTTCGCGCCGGGCTGGCTGAGCGCATGCTCCTCGACCAGCGCGAGCAGCTGATCGAGCGGCACCGGCTTCTGCACCAGCGCGGCCCCGAGCGCGCGGGCACGCGCTTCGTGCTCCGGCGTGAACGTGCAGCCGGACACCATCAGGACCGGCGTCTGGGCCAGCGCCGCGTCGCGCCGCAGGATCTCCAGCACGGTGAAGCCGTCGCAGCGCGGCAGCATCACGTCGAGCGTCACCAGCGCGGGCGCCAGCTCGCGGATGCGGCCGAGCGCACGCTCGCCGTCGTGCACCGTCTCGACCTGCCAACCGGCCGCAGCGAGCGCCCGCGCCATGATCTGGCAGAAGTGGCGATCGTCGTCCACGCACAGGATCGTCCCCGCCACCGCAGCCCTCCGCCGAGTCGTATCGGCAATCCGCCGGCTTGCTCGACCCTCGGATGGGGGCCGCCGCTGGAATCAGGGCGCCCCCGCAGGTCAGCCGGCGGGCGGGTCGGCAGGCGCTGTGCAGCTCTTGCGCAGCAGCGCGGCAAGCCCGTCCCGATCCGGGGATCGCAGCACGCCGCGCTCGGTGATCAGCGCCGTGACCAGCGCCGCCGGCGTCACGTCGAAGGCGGGATGCCGGACGGGTACACCGGCCGGGACGACGGCGCGGCCCGCGATCTGCGCGACCTCGTCGCGGCCTCGCTCCTCGATCGGGATGGCGTCACCGTGCGGCGTGTCCAGATCGATCGTGGAGCACGGCGCCGCCACGTAGAACGGAATGCCGTGCGCCTTTGCCAGCAACGCGAGGCCGTAGGTTCCGATCTTGTTCGCGACATCCCCGTTTGCAGCCACGCGATCGGCGCCGACGATCACGAGATCCACCTCGCCCTTGCGCATCAGGTGCGCGGGCATCCCGTCCGTCACGACGGTCACGGGGATGCCGTCGCGCGCCAGCTCCCAGGCGGTGAGCCGAGCGCCCTGCAAGAACGGGCGCGTCTCGCCAGCGAGCACCGAGGGGCGCCGGCCGGCCTCGGACGCAGCGCGCACCACGCCGAGCGCGGTGCCGTAGCCGCCGGTCGCGAGCGCACCGGCGTTGCAGTGGGTGAGGATGCGCGCGCCGTCCGGTACCAGCGCGGCGCCTTTGCTGCCGAGCGCGCGACAGGCCGCGATGTCCTCGCCGAGAATGGCCTCCGCTTCGCGGACCAGCGCCGCGCGCAGCGCATCTGCGCTCCCGCCCCTTCGCGCGCGTGCCGCGGCGGCGCTGCCTCGCATGCGCTCGAGCGCCCAGAACAGGTTCACCCCGGTGGGACGCGTCGCCGCCAGCCGAAGCAAAGCAGCCTCGAGGTCGGCGACGAGCGCCGGCACGTCGCGGGCCTCGCTCACGACCGCCGCGCGCGCCACGCCGAAGGCGGCCGCGCAGCCGATGGCTGGCGCGCCCCGCACCGCCAGCGACTCGATCGCGCGCGCGACCTCTTCGACGGTCGCGCACACCAGGTACTCCTCACGCTCGGGGAGCAGGCGCTGGTCGAGCATCACGACACCCGCGTCGGACCAGCGCACGGTGAACCAGTCGCCGCCGCTCACGGCTCCTCTGCCTTGCGCTTCGCGCCGCCACCGAGCACCGAGTCGAGCAGGTCGAGCACCTGCTTGCCGCTGCCCGTGCCCAGGCGCTCGTCCACTGCGCGCTCGAGCTTCTCGCGGCGCTCGCCGCCGCCGTAGTAGCCCGCCGCGAATGCGAGCGCGACCTGCGGCGAGATCGAGACGCGCGGATCGTCGAGCGTGCCCCGCACCGCAGCCAGCGGAAGCTCGCGCTTCACGCCGCGGGCTCCGTCCCCGAGCGTGCGATCCAGCTCCTCGAACAGCGTGAGCTTGCCGCGGAAGTCGAGGCTGCGGTCGAGCAGGCCGAGCGCACCGGCGAGGTCCACCTGGTAGTCCGGGTATACGAGCCGGAGATCGTTCGTGCGCGCCTTGCCGCCTCTGATCTGGAAGCTGCCGGCCAAGGTCTCGAAGGCGTCGCTGTAGTAGCGCGCCAGCTCGCCGCGCTTCGCGCCGCTCAGCCGCTCCGCGACGCCCCCCGCGCTGCCGAGCGCGGCGAACGCGGACCGCAGCAAAGACACGCCGCGCAGCTTGCCGGGCGTGACGCCGAGCTGGAGCTGACCCGAGAGCGCGCGCAGCAACGTGTCGGGATCGGAGAGTGGTGCGCGCAGATCCGCGCCCAGCGCGAGCGGACCCTCGAGGGTGCTCGGCTTGCCCGACAGGCCCGAGACCAGGCTGCCGGAATCGGTGCCCTCGGAGCGGAGGCGCAACGCCGCCTGCGGCTCGCTCGCAAGCGCATCGAGCGTGAGCCCGAGCCGGAACGGCTGCTCCGCGACGCGCAGCTCGAGCGCGTCGCCCACCAGCGAGTCGCCGCGGCCCTCGAGCCGCCCGCGCAGGCTGCCGCGCGTCTCGCCGACCGGCGCGCTGACGTCGTCGAGCACGATGCCACCCGAGAGGGCGAGCGGGTCGAGGCGCACGTCGAAGGCGTCGAAGCCGACTGCGCCGCTCGCCCCCGCGGCGCCGAGCGCGGGCAGCCAGCCGTCGAAGCTCGCCAGCTCGATGCGCGGCGCCGCGAGGCGCGCGCGCACCCGCGGTGCGATCTCTGCGCTCACGGCCAGCTCTGCATCGGCAAGTGCGAGCAGGCCGTCTTCGATGCGCAGCGCAGCGCCGTCGCGCACGAGCCGGCCCTCGAAGGCCGCGCGCTCGCCGGCGGGCTTCCGGAACGTCGCGCCGCGCGTGATCTCGGCCGCGCTCAGCTCGACGGAGAGCGGGCCTGCGAAGCGAGCGAGCTCGCCCTTCAGTGCAAGCTCGAGATCGGCCGCCCCTGCCAGCGTGAGCGGCGCCGGCAGGTAGGGCTGCAGCCGTTCGAGCGGAAACTTCGCGAGTGCGATGCGCAGATCGAGGGCGCCGGCCCGGCTTGCCTCGCCCTCGATCTGGAGCTTCGCGCCGTGCAGGTCCGCAGTGAGCTCGAAGGGAATCGGCGCGTCCACGAGCAGGCGGCCGCGCGCGCGTAGGTCGAGCGCGTCGAGCGTCCACGCAACCGGTGGGCGCACGGTGTCGTCGCGCAGCGTCACGCGGCTCTGCTCGATGCGCACTTCGCGCAGCGCGAGCGAGACGCCCCCGCCCGCTGCGCTGGCGGCGTCCTCGCCGTCCGGCGAGGGCTCGGCCTTCTGCCGCACTGGGGGCGCGATCGGCAGCTCGATGCCGTTCCTACCGCGCACCAGCGTCAGCTCGGCGCCGCGCACCACCAGGGTGTCGACCAGGACCGTGCGCGCCAGCAGCGGCAGCAGCGCAACCTCGAGCGCCACGCGCTCGGCGCGCAGCGGCGCGTGCTTCGGACCACCTTCGAGCGCTGCGCCAAAGGCTTCGAGACGCAGCGGCAGCAGACCGACGTCGAGCCGCTCGTACTGGAGCGTGCGTCCGGTGGCAGCCTGCGCCGCTAGGGCGATGCGCTCCCGCAGCTCCGGGCGATCGATCAGCCGCGGCGCGAGCACGGCCAGTGCGACGACCGCAAGCGCCAGCACGGCCGCCAGTCCGAGCAGCGCGCGTGCGAGGAGCCTCATCGACGCGCGAGACGCTCGGCCAGCAGCTCGCGCACGCGACCCGGGTCGGCCTTGCCGCCGGTGCGTCGCATCACCTGGCCCATCAGGAAGTTCAGCGACTTCGCGTCCCCGGCTGCGAAGGACGCCACCGCGTTCGGATGCGCCGCGAGCGCCTCGTCCACCGCGGCTTCGAGCGCGCCGGTGTCGGCGACGGCCTCGAGGCCACGCTCGCGCACCAGCCGCTCCGGGTCGCCACCTTCGAACAGCAGCTCGGGCAACAGCGAGCGCGCGCTCTTCGGGGTCACGCTGCCGGCGTCCACCAGGCGCAGCAGCGCCGCCAGCTGCTCCGGGGCGAGCCGCACGTCCTCGACCTCGGCGTCGCGTTCCTTCAGCGCCGCCAGCACGTCGCGCAGCACCCAGTTCGCCACGTGCTTCGCATTGCCGTGCGCGCGCGCAGCCGCCTCGTACCAATCGGCGAGCGCCCGGCTCGAGACCAGCGTGCCCGCGTCGGCGGCCGAGAGCCCGTACGCGCTCTCGAAGCGCTGCGTGCGCGCGTCCGGCAGCTCGGGCAGCGCCGCCCGGATGCGCTCGATGCGCTCCTCGGGCAGCAGCAGCGGGATCAGGTCGGGGTCGGGGAAGTAGCGGTAGTCGTCCGCATTCTCCTTGAGGCGCATCACGAACAGGCGGCCGCGCTCGGGGTCGAAGCCGAGCGTCGCCTGCTGAACCTGGCCGCCGTCTTCGAGCAGCTCGCGCTGGCGCAGCACCTCGGCCTTTATCGCTGCCTCGACGAAGCGGAACGAGTTGAGGTTCTTGATCTCGGTGCGCGTGCCGAGCCGCGTCTCGCCGCGCGGCCGGATCGAGACGTTCGCGTCGCAGCGCAGCTGCCCCTTCTCCATGTCGGCGTCGGTGGCCTCGACCCAGCGCAGCAGCTGGCGCAGCTTGCGCAGGTAGGCGCCGGCTTCCTCGGGCGAGCGCAGCTCGGGCTCCGAGACGATCTCGACCAGCGGCACGCCGGCGCGGTTCAGGTCCACCTGCGTCTCGGGGTCGCCGGGCTCGTGCATCGACTTGCCGGCGTCCTCTTCCATGTGGATGCGGGTGATGCCGATGCGGCGCGCACCTCCCTCTGGTGTCTCGATCTCGAGCCAGCCGCCGGTCGCGAGCGGCTCCTCGTACTGCGAGATCTGGTAGGCCTTCGGCAGATCCGGATAGAAGTAGTGCTTGCGCGCGAACACCGAGTGCGGGTGCAGCTTGCAGTGCGTCACCAGCGCCGCGCGCGCCGCCAGCTCCACGGCCGCGCCGTTCAGCACCGGCAGCGCCCCGGGCAGCGCCAGACACACGGGCGTGACGTGGTGGTTCGGCGCGTCGCCGTACGAGACGTCGGCGCTCGCGAACAGCTTCGTGCGCGTGCGCAGCTGCACGTGCACCTCGAGGCCGATCACGGTCTCGAAGTCGCGGCTCATCGCGGCGGCCTCGCGCGGTGATGCGCGCTGCGGCGTTGATAGGCGTCGGCGATGCGGAGCACGGTCGCGTCCTCGAGCGGGCGGCCCAGGATCTGGAGCCCGACCGGCAGCCCGGCGTCTAATCCGCAAGGAACGGAGACACCCGGCAGGCCCGCCAGGTTCGCCGACACCGTGAAGACGTCGCTCAGATACAGCGCCAACGGGTCGCTCAGCTTCTCGCCGAGCCGGAAGGCCGTCTCGGGCGTGGTCGGCAGCACGATCGCGTCGCAGCCCGCGAAGGCCGCCTCGAAGTCGCGGCGCAGCAGCGTGCGCACCTGCTGCGCCTTCTTGTAGTAGGCGTCGTAGTAGCCGGCCGAGAGCACGTAGGTGCCGAGCAGGATGCGGCGCTTCACCTCGGCGCCGAAGCCTTCGCCGCGCGTGCGCTCGTAGAGCGCGGTGATGCCGCCGGGCGCATCGGCCGCGCGATGCCCGTAACGCACGCCGTCATACCGGGCCAGATTGCTCGACGCCTCGGCGGTGGCGATCAGGTAGTAGGCCGCGATCGCATGGCGCACGTGCGGCAGCGACACGTCGCGCAGCTTCGCGCCGGCGCGCTCGAGCTCGGCGACCGCCCCGTGCACGCGCACGCGCACGCCCGGCGCGACGCCGCTCGGGTCGTCGGCCTCGCGCAAGAGCCCGAGCGTGAGGCCGGAGACCTCGCCCGAGAGCGCTTGCGAGAGGCTCGGCGCGGGCTCGGGCAGCGAGGTCGAGTCCTTCGGGTCGTGGCCCGCGATCGTCTCCAGTAGCAGCGCGCAGTCCGCTGCCGTGTGCGCGAGAGGGCCGATCTGATCGAGCGAAGAGGCGAAGGCGACGAGGCCGTAGCGCGAGACGCGCCCGTAGGTGGGCTTCATCCCCACCACACCGCACAGCGCGGCCGGCTGGCGGATCGAGCCGCCGGTGTCGCTGCCTAGCGCGGCGGGCACGATGCCGGCGGCGACGGCGGCGGCCGAGCCGCCCGACGATCCACCCGGCGAACGCTCGAGATCCCAGGGATTGCGGGTCGGACCGGCGCAGGAGTTCTCGGTCGAGGAGCCCATCGCGAACTCGTCGAGGTTGGTGCGGCCGACGATCACTAGACCCGCGCCGCGCAGCCGCTCGACGACGGTCGCGTCGAAGGGCGAGACGTAGCCGGCCAGGATGCGCGAGGCGCAGCTCGCAGGCTCGCCAGCCTGCACGATGTTGTCCTTGAGCGCGATCGGCAGGCCGTCGAGCGCGGAGCGCGCCTGCCCGCGCGCGCGCCGCGCGTCGGACTCGTCGGCCTCGGAGAGCGCCGCCGCGCGCCGGGTGAAGAGGAAGGCGTGCAGCTGCGGATCGAGCGCGTCGAGGCGTGCGAACGAGCGCTCGACCAGCGCGCGCGCGCGGAGGCTTCCCGCCGCGAGCTGCGCGGCAAGCTCGGAGGCAGTCTCCGCCTCGCTTGCCTGGCTCAACCCTGCGCCTCGTCGTCGAGCACGCGCGGCACCGTGAAGGCGCTGCCGCGCGCCGCCGGCGCGTTCGCGACAGCGAGCTCCGGCGCGAGTAGCACACCGGGCACGTCCTCACGGGTCGGCGTCGCGAGCGGGATGACGTGCGCGGTTGCTGGCACGCCGGTCGTATCCACGAGATCGAGCTGCGCGACGTAGTCCAGGATCGCGTCGAGCCGCTGCCGCGCATCCTCGGCCTCTGCGTCGTCGAGGCGCAGCCGCGCGAGCCGCGCGATGCGCTCCAGCTCGGCTCGCGAGATTCTCGACATGGCCGGGGAATCTAGCGGTTCGCCCCATCGAGGGGCGCGTGGGCAAGCGCGGCTCGGCCGCGCGCGCAGCGAGGGCGAAGCCCGAGCGGAGTCATCCAGCTGTAGCGGCGCGGAGCGCCGCGCAGGGCGAAGCCCGAGCGGAGTCATCGAGCTGTAGCGACGCGCAGCGCCGCGCAGGGCGATGCCCGAGCGGAGTCATCCAGCTGTAGCGGCGCGGAGCGCCGCGCGTCCTGCTAGCCTCCGCCCGTTTTGGAAGCCGGCACAGCGAACGTCTTCGAGTCCCTGCCCGACGATGTGAAGCAGGGCGTCGCCGACCTCGGCTGGCGCGACCCGATGCCGGTGCAGGCGCTGGCCATCCCGGTGCTCCAGCGCGGCGTGGACGTGATCGTCCAGGCGCGCACCGGCAGCGGCAAGACGGGGGCCTTCGGCCTCCCGATCGTGTGCGCCGTGGACCCCGCGCTCGCCGCGCCGCAGGCACTGGTCATGGCGCCGACGCGCGAGCTCGCCAACCAGATCGCCAAGGAGATCACGATCCTCGGCAAGCACCGCGGCGTCCGCTGCCTGCCCATCTACGGCGGCGTCGGCTACGGCGCGCAGCTCGAGGGCCTGAAGCAGGGCGCGCACGTGATCGTGGGCACGCCCGGCCGCATGCTCGACCACCTCGGCGCCGGGCGCCTGCGCTTCGACGCGGTGCGCACGGTCGTCTTCGACGAGGCCGACGAGCTGCTCTCGCTCGGCTTCTGGCCCGACATGAAGGAGATCCGCAGCTACCTGCCGGACAAGCGCCAGTCCTGCCTGTTCTCCGCCACCATGCCCGAGAAGGTGCTCGCGCTCTCGCGCGCCTTCCTGCACGAGCCCGAGTTCCTGTCGTTGGTCGAAGGCCACGCCTCGCCGACGGAGATCGAGCACTTCTACTACGTCACCACGGCGCAGGAGAAGGAGGCGAACCTGCGCCGCATCCTCGAGTACGAGGATCCCGAGAGCGCGCTCATCTTCTGCAACACGAAGGACGACGTGCGCTACGTCACCGCCTTCCTGCAGCGGCACGGCTTCGACGCGGACCAGATCTCGGGCGACCTGGCGCAGGCCGCGCGCGAGAAGGCGATGTCACGCATCAAGGCCGGCGAGCTGCGCTTCCTGGTCGCGACCGACGTCGCGGCGCGCGGCATCGACATCAACGACCTCTCGCACGTGATCGCCTACGCCGCGCCCGAGAGCCCCGAGGTCTACGTGCACCGCACGGGCCGCACCGGGCGCGTGGGCAAGGCCGGCGTCGCGATCTCGCTGGTCTCGGGCCTCGACATCGGGAATTTCCGCAACCTGCAGAAGATCAACCGCATCCCGATCCAGGAGCGAGCGCTGCCGAGCGACGAAGACATCGTCGAGCGCATCCGCGAGCGGCTCTCGGTGAAGGTCGAGCAGGAGATCCGGCACATCCCGACCCGCGAACGGGAGTGGCAGATCGACCGCCTGGTCGGCCTGGTGAAGACGCTCGCCGCGAGCGACGAAGGCCAGCGCGAGCTGGCCGCGATCGCGGCCGCCTATCTGAGGGAGCACCGCCCGCAGACCAGCGTCTCGGACGACGCCGCTGGCGCGTCGCGCGACGAGGCCGCCGCGCGGGCACCCGAGCGCCGCGGCGGCGGCGGACGCAGCGGAGGCGGAGCGCGTTCTGGCGGAGGCGGCGGGGGCCGCGGCAGGCGCGGGGGCGGCAGGCGCGGGGGCGGACGGCGCTAGCGGAAGAGCGTCCGCGGGCGGCCGCCCTCCAGCACGCAGCGCGGCACGCCGATCCGGCGCTCATGGCTCTTCGCTCGCTCGGCTGGGCGCGCACCTACTACGCCGCGACGCTGGTCTTCGCGCTCGCGGACGGGCTGGCCGGCGCGAACGTTCGGGCCGTCGGCTTCGCCGCATGGCCCGAGCTGCGCGGCCTCTACTACGGCGCCTGCTGCCTGTGCTGGCTGATCTGCTGGCGCGCGCCCAGCTGGTCCGCGCCGGTGGCGCTGCTCGAGAGCAGCGTGAACGTCACCGTGCTGTGCGCGTCGGTGCTCGCGCCTACCTGGGGGTTCGCGCTCGGAGCTTCACCCCAGTCGCTCGCGAACCTCCCGCAGCTCGTGATCAATTTCCTGATCTCGGGCAGCGCCGGCACCCTCGCCTTCTACCAATCGATGGGGAGCCTGAGGACGCCGCGCGGCGCGGGGAAGCGTCAGCGCCAGCCGTAGAGACGCGCTGGGTTGTCGACGAGAACCTTGCGGGCGAGCGCTTCGTCGCCGGTCCAGTCGAGGCAGAGGTCCACGAGGCGACCGTCGTCGGGCATCTGCTCGGTCATCCGAACGTGCGGCCAGTCGCTCCCCCAGACGAGCTGGTCGGGATTGGCCTCCAGCATCGCCTCGTGGAAGGCGCGCACGTCGTCGTAGTCGGGATGGCGCTGCGAGAGCCGATAGGCGACGAGCTTCACCCACACACGGCCGTCGGCGAGCAGGCCGAGCAACGTCTGGAACGCCGCATCCCCTGTGCCCCGCGCAGGATCGGGAAGACCCATGTGGTCGAGCACCAACGGAATCCCGAGATCGAGCAGCTCGCGCTGCTGAGCGGCGAAGAGGGATCCGAGCGTCCAGAGCTGCGCGTGCAGCCCGAGCTCCCGCATCACCGGAGCCAGCTTCGTGAGGGCCGCGTAGCCGACGGTGCCGGTGAACTGCCGCGCGCGCTCGGGCAAATGCGTGAAGCGCAAGCCCCGCACTCCAGCGTCGCGCATGGCGCGCAGCTCGCCGGACGTGACCCGGTCGCTGACGACCGCGACGCCGCGGAGCCGTGCGGGGTATGCGGACAACGCGTGGACCAGCGCTCGGTTGTCGGCTCCGTAGGCCGAGGCGGTCACCAACACGCCGCGAGCGAAGCCGATGCCGTCGAGCAGCTCGAGGTAGCGCTCAGCGGGCAGCTCGAACACGTCGTAGCTGCGACCGGCCGCCACCGGGAAGCGGTCGAGCGGGCCGAAGACGTGTGCATGGCTGTCGACCGCGCCGCGCGGGGGCGTGCGGCTCGGGAAGGTCGGGCGGAGCGGCAGGAGGTGGGTCAACGCCCCAGCTCGTGCCACTCGATCGCGACGCCACCTCGCGAAAGCCCGAGCCTCCTGCCGAGCGGGTCGGCCACCGCCACGAGGCGGGGCGCCGCCGACGCCTCATCCAGCAGCCGGGCGAGCGCGATCGCGTCGAAGCGCCGCGCTTCCGCCCCGCCCTTCTCGAGCGCCGCCACGGCCGCGGGCGGGCCCAGGCCGGTGAGGAAGGCGTCGCCCACGCCGGCGATCCGCCGCTTCCGGCCTTCGATGCGCACCGCAGCCACGCGGCCCGACGCATCCGCGAGCAGCAGCGAAGCACGGCCACCGGCCGGCCGGCGCAGCGCCCACTCGACCGCCTTGTCCACGGTGTCGAAGCGCTGGAGCACGTCCTGCACGAGCAGCTGCGCCGGGGCGGCGCAGCCATCGAGCAACGCATCGGGCGCGGGCAGCGCGGTCGCGGTACCTGCGAGGCCGTGCTCGTTCACGCCGATCCACGCGGCGGGGCTGCCTTCGGGTGCCAGCTCGAGCGAGCGGTAGTCGTTGTCGGGATGGCTCTCGCGGAGCACCACGCCCGCGGGCGCGACGGCGAGGCTGCGGGCCACCAGCGCGCCCGGAGCGGCCCGCTCGCTCGACACCGCCGCAGCGAGCCCAGCATCGCCCGCGAGCAGCGCGGCCAGGCCCGGCGCCAGCGCGCCCTCCGGCACGCGCGCGCCCAGCGAGAGACCCTGCATGCGCTCGGCGTGATGCGGGAAGAAGCGCTCGAGGTCGCGCAGCGCGCGACGCGCTCGGCTGCCAGGCAACAGCTCGCGCAGGAGCGAGGCCGGCGCTGCGCGCAGCCCGGCGCGAATCGCAGCGCGCGCCGCCGCGCCCTGGTCGAGGCCGAGATCACGCGGTGCGCCCGTGCAGCGCACCCGCAGCAGCTCGCTCACGGGCGGCGCGCGGCCGGCAGCACCTCGTTCAGCGCGCCCATGCGATAGCCCTCGAGATCGAGCGCGACATAACGAAACCCGAGCGGCTTGAGCGCCGCGACGATCGCGCGCGCGGCCTCGGGGTCGAGCGCGCGCGGCAGCTCCTCGGGCGCGATCTCGACGCGCGCGACGGCGCCGTGGTGGCGCACTCGCAGCTGGCGGAAGCCGAGCGCGCGCAGGCGCTCCTCCGCCTGTTCCACCTGCGCGAGGCGCTCCTTCGTCACCTCCATCCCATAGGGCAGGCGCGAGGCGAGGCAGGCCGAGGCCGGCAGCTCGGCGGTCGGCAGCTCGGCGGCGCGCGAGAGCGCGCGGATCTCGGCCTTGGTCAGCGCGACGTCGAGGAAGGGCGAGAGCACGCCGTGCTCTTCGGCCGCGCGATGGCCGGGGCGGAAGTCTCCTGTGTCGTCGAGGTTTACGCCGTAGGCGACGGCATCGAAGCCGAGCTCGTCGCGCAGCCGGCCGAGCACTTCGAACAGCTCGCTCTTGCAGTGGTAACAGCGCTCGGGGCCGTTGGCGCGGTAGCCGGCGCGCTCCATCTCGTGGGTATCCACGAAGCGGTGCGCGATGCCGAAGCGCTGCACCACGTCCTCCGCAATGCGGCGATGGCTCTCGGGGTACGAAGGCGACACCGCGGTGACGGCGAGTGCGCCGGCGCCGAGCGTCTGGTGCGCGGCCCAGGCGAGGTAGCTGGAGTCCACCCCGCCGGAGAAGGCCACGAGCACGCGCCCGGCCTGTGTGAGGCGAGCGGCGAGAGCGGCCTGCTTGGCGTCGAGGTCAGCGGAGGGCAGCGACATGGGCCGAGCGTAGGGGGGGCGCGAGGGGACGGTCAAGCGACGGCGGTTATCTTCCGAACGCTTCGGGGGGGGAGGGATGATGGACAAGCTTCGCGTCGGGATCGTCTACGGCGGCCGCTCGGTCGAGCACGAGGTGTCGATCGCCTCGGCCACCTCGATTCTCGGAGCGCTCGACCCCGCGCGCTACGAGCTCACGCTCGTCGCCATCGCGCGCGACGGGCGCTGGCGCCTCGGCGCGCCCGGCATGCTGCCGGCCTCGGCCGTGAAGGGGGAAGAGGTCACGCTGCCCGCGGTGCCGGGCGCGCGCACGCTGATGTCGGTGGCGAGCGGCGCGGCGGCCGCGCAGCTCGACGTGATCCTGCCCATCGTGCACGGCAGCGGCGGCGAGGACGGCTCGCTGCAGGGCTTCCTCGAGCTGGCCGGCGTGCCTTATGTGGGCGCTGGCGTGCTCGGCTCCGCGATCCAGATGGACAAGGAGGTCTCGAAGCGACTGCTCGAGGCCGCCGGGATTCCGGTCGTGCCGTGGCTGGCCGTGCGCGCGCACGAGCTGGCGGCGAGCGAGAAGGGCGTGGCGGAGCGCATCCTGCGCGCGATCGGCCTGCCCTGCTTCGTGAAGCCCGCGAACTCGGGCTCGTCGGTGGGCATCCACAAGGCGAAGACGCGCGATGGACTGATCGAGGCCCTGCACGACGCGCTCCGCTACGACACCAAGCTGCTCATCGAGCAGGCGGTGAATGCGCGCGAGATCGAGGTGGCCGTGCTCGGCAACGACGCGCCCGAAGCCTCGGTGCCGGGAGAGATCGTCCCGAAGGCCGAGTGGTACGACTATGAGGCCAAGTACGTGGACGAGCGCACCGAGCTGATCGTGCCGGCCCAGCTCGACGAGGAGCAGGTGGCCGAGGCGCAGCGCCTCGCGCTCGAGGCCTTCCGCGCGCTCGAGGGCGCCGGCCTCGCGCGCGCGGACTTCTTCCTCGATCGCGACTCCGGCCGCCTCTACCTGAACGAGCTGAACAGCCTGCCGGGCTTCACCGAGGTGTCGATGTATCCGCGGCTCTGGCAGGCGAGCGGGCTCTCCTACCCTGCCCTGCTCGATCGCCTGATCGAGCTGGCGCTCGAGCGCGGCCGCACGCGGGCCGGGCTCGAGCGCACGTACCGCCGCGGATGAAGCTGCTCGGCCTCGACCACGTGGTCTTGCGCGTGCGCGACCTCGATGCAGCGCTCGGCTTCTACGTCGGCGCGCTCGGCTGCACCGAAGAGCGGCGCATCGACGCGCTCGGCCTGGTGCAGCTGCGTGCAGGCGCCTCGCTGATCGATCTCGTGCCCGTGGACTCGCCGCTCGGCAAGGCCGGCGGCGGGGCGCCCGACCCGGCCGCGAAGAACATCGATCACTTCTGCCTGCGCATCGAGCCGTTCGAGACGGGGGCGCTCGCGGCTCACCTGCGCGCGCACGGAGTCGAGCCCGGCGACGTGGGCGAGCGCTACGGAGCCGACGGCTACGGGCCGTCGATGTACCTGCGCGACCCCGACGGCAATGTGGTGGAGCTGAAGGGGCCGCCCGTGCGTAGAGGGCCCTGATCACGTCAGCCCGAGACCGCTCCCCTGGACGGAATGTCTCATTCATGAGACAATCTTCACGTGATCGTCGTCCTGCCCTCATGCCGCCGGGAGGTCGAAGGGTTACCGGACGACGTTCGAGGTGACCTGGCGGATGCACTCGCACGACTCGACGCCGGCCTCTCGCTCGCGATGCCACTCTCTCGGCCGATGCGAAGCATCGGGCGTGGCGTGCACGAGCTGCGACTGAAGGATCGATCCGGCCAGTACCGCGTCATCTACGCGCTGCTCGTCCGAGGTTCCATCCACGTACTGCACGCCTTCAAGAAAACGACGCGGGCTACGCCGCAACGCAGCATCGCAGTCGCCCAGCGGCGCCTGCAGGAGATGATCGCATGACCAGGAAGACGACGACCGACCAGCTGTCCCGGATGCTGTCCATCCCCAAGAGTCGCGCCCTCGAGGCCACGCTCAAGGCCCAGCTGATCGCCGCGGTCGTCCGAGAGGTCAACCGCCGAGGCCTCACGCACGCTGAGCTGGCACACCGATCCGGCCTGCCCCGGAGCGCGGTAACCGGGATCCTCGCCGGCAGCCTCCAGCGCGTGACCATCGACCGGCTGCTACGCCTCGTCGAGGCAGCGGGCCTGGAAGCGGCCGTCCGCATTCGACGTGCCGCCTAGCGACGGACAAAGGGGGCGCACGTTCTGGGTCCCCCACCCGGCTGTGAACATCAGAGGGCAACCCGGGGTTCGGCGCCAGCGGCGAGGCAGACTCCTGTCCGTGCCGAACGTCTTTCGAGAGCAGCTCTTCAAGCTTTCCTCTGCCGAGCGGCTCGAGCTGGTCGAGGAGCCCTGGGGCAGCATCGCCGACGCTGACGAGGCTCTCGTGCTGACCGACGCTCAGCGCGAGGATCTCGAGCGGCGGCTGGCCGAGGCGGACGCCGATCCCACGGGCGGCTCGCCCTGGGAGGAGGTGCGCAAGCGCATCCGGCACCGCTCGCGGTGACGGGCATCCGGGGATTCGAACGCTGCCGATCGACTGGGCAAGCGCGATCAGAGACGAACGTCCATGCTGCGGACCTCCGCGTAGCGGAGAATCCGCTCGTCCGCGGTGACCAAAGACAGCTGGTGCCGCCGTGCTGCGGCCACCAGGATTCGATCGACCGGGTCCTTGTGGAAGGGCGCGGGGAGCGCGTACGCCTCGGCTGCGATCTCGTGAGTGACGGGCAGCGACTGCGCGCCGAGCTCGGTCGGGAACCTGGAGTTCGATCGTCCTCACCGCGACCAGGCGTGCGATCTCGAGCGTCGAGATCGCGCAGACGGTGTTCTGATTGCCGGGAGCCAGGAGAGCCCCGGTGACGCGCGGGCCGAGCCGATCCGGGCTCTCTTGCGACCAGATCCAGACGTGGGTGTCGAGGAGCAGGTTCAGCGCAGCATCTCCCAGTCCGCACTCGAAGTCGTGCGGACCAGATCACGGCGGATCTTCATGCTGCCCTTCTGGGCCCCCAGCCTCTTGCCGGTGCCGAGTTCGGGCGCGGGCTGAACGACCGCAACCGGCTTGCCGCGCAGGGTCACGACCACGCCCTCCCGTCTGCGTTGCACCTCCTCGAGGATCCGGATGCAATTGGCCTTGAACTCGGACACGCCGATCGACTTCATGACGGACAAGCTCACTTGGTCAAGAGACCAGGTCAACTCGATCGAGGGGGCATCGCCTTCGAGGTCACGGCGACGCAGCGGAGCGACGCGGTCGTGCTGAAGGCGCTAGGCCCTCGTGCTCGGGCCTCTGCTCCCGATCTCGCGCCGCTGCGTGCACGTGAAGGGCCACGGCGGAGCGAAGGCGGCGGTGACGGCGCGCACGAGCACGCGGGGCAGGCTCGCGCTGGGATTCGCTCACCCCAGCGGGCGCCAGAAACACCTCCGGCGCGCGGGCAGCTCGCCCGCGCGCCGGAGGTCGGATCGGACCCGGCTGCCGCAGTTGCCCGCGGCAGCCGGCCCGTTCCTCTTGGCTAGCGCTTGTTCCCGCAGCTGCTCTGCGCAGCCGCCGAGACGGTCGCGCCGTGCTGCGTGCTGCTCATCAGCCCCTGCTGCACGAGAGCGTTGGCGCTGTGGGCGACGCAGCTCACGTACTGCCCGTGGTTGCGCCACGGCACGCTCTGTCCGCGCGGCCCTGCGCACGGGCACAGCTGGGCCAGCGAGCACCCGGTCCCCGGGTCCACCACCAATCCGAGCGGCGTGCTCGGGCAGGTGTCGCCAGCGTCGGCGACGCCGTCCCCGTCGTCGTCGGCGTCGCAGGCGTCGCCTGCGGCGTCGCCGTCGAAGTCGGCCTGCGTCGGGTTTGCCGTGACCGGGCAGTTGTCGGTGACATCGGCGGCGCCGTCGTTGTCGTCGTCGAGGTCACACAGGTCGCCGAGTCCGTCCAGCTCGTTGTCCTCCTGCCCCGCGTTCACGTCCACCGGGCAGTTGTCGGCGGCGTTGGTCACGCCGTCGCCGTCGATGTCCGGGTCGCAGACATCGCCGGTGGCATCGCCATCCTGGTTGGCCTGATCGGCGTTCGAAACGGTCGGACAGTTGTCCGTCTCGTTCGCTGCGCCGTCGCCGTCGAGGTCGGCGTCGCAGGCATCGCCTGCGGCGTCGCCGTCGAGGTCGGCCTGGCCCGGGTTGGCCGTGACCGGGCAGTTGTCGCCGTTGTCGAGGACGCCGTCGTTGTCGTCGTCCAGATCACAGGCGTCACCCACGCCGTCCTCGTCCGTGTCGAGCTGGTTCTCGTTGGCAACGAGCGCGCAGTTGTCGGTCTCGTCGTCGATCCCGTCGTTGTCGTCGTCGGGATCGCAGACGTCGCCGAGGCCGTCGAGGTCATTGTTCTGCTGGCCCCCGTTCGACGCTAGGGCGCAGTTGTCGTCCCCGTCGAGGATGCCGTCGTCGTCGTCGTCGGGGTCGCAGGCATCCCCGTCGGCGTCGCCGTCGTTCTCCTCCTGGCCGGCGTTCGAAGCCACCGGACAGTTATCGAACTCGTCATCCACGCCATCGCCATCGTCATCGGCGTCGCAGGCGTCGCCGATCTGGTCGCCGTCGAGATCCGACTGGTCCGGATTCGCCGTGGTGACGCAGTTGTCGCCGTCGTTCAGCACGGCGTCGCCGTCGATGTCGGCGTCGCAGGCATCGCCGAAGAGATCGCCATCCTGGTCCTCCTGGAGAGGATTCGGGTCGTCTCTGCAGTTGTCGGCGCCGTTCAGGACGGTGTCGCCATCGATGTCGGTATCGCACTCGTCGCCTGCGAGGTCTCCGTCGATGTCGGCCTGGCTCGCGTTCGCCGTGTACTGGCAGTTGTCGAACGCGTCGTCGACGCCGTCGTTGTCGTCGTCCGGATCGCAGACGTCACCTGCGAGGTCACCATCGGCGTTGGCCTGATCGGCGTTCGCAACCTCGACACAGTTGTCGCTGACATCGTACACGCCGTCATTGTCGGCATCCGGGTCGCAGACGTCGCCGAGGCCGTCCTCGTCCGCGTCTTCCTGTAGCGGGTTGGCATTCTGGGGGCAGTTGTCCGAGGCGTCGGGGATGGTGTCATTGTCTGCGTCCACAACGGCGCAGCCTACGCCGGCGCTATCACCTGGCGTCGCCCAGGTCGGGTCGTCAGTCGCGGGTGCGGGGGAAACCCCAAGAATGCCGTGGTTGGCGAATTTGGAGTCACGGACGACCTGCCCGCTGCCATCGTCCATCTTCCAGTAGCCAAGGAGGTTCGCCCAGCGCGCGTCCGTGGGGGCCGATCCGAGCATCAAAGACGGCACGACCGCGGGGCTCAGCTCGCTATTGAACAGCTGCACCTCTTGCATCAGTCCGTCAACTGGGGTTTGAATTGTGCCGAAGCGACGGTTCGCACCGATCGTGAGGACGGTATAGAAAAAGTTGTTGATTTGCCTTCTGAACGTGGTCGTGTGGACGAGCAGGCCGTTGTAATAGAACTTCGTAAGTCGAGGTTGACCGAAGGTGAACTGCTCCCCAATTCTGGCCCACTTCGAGTGAGCCCCCTCCGGGGTTGATGGGGTCTTCGTCCTCTTCTGGATCACTCCTTCAATCGGGGGTCCGGGGGCAGCGCCCCCGGCTCCTCCGCCCC
>Ga0247727_10009272_pt1 | contig 17915 bp, 19 predicted proteins | sample WisWelCaveWW1625_FD_202498 | JGI IMG/M metagenome (GOLD analysis project Ga0247727, IMG submission 202498) | Biofilm microbial communities from Wishing Well Cave, Virginia, United States - WW16-25 | ecosystem: Environmental > Aquatic > Deep subsurface > Groundwater > Cave microbial mat | place...
CGCCTTTGTACCATGACACCCCTCCTGGCCCATTATGAGCCTTAACAAGGTGTCCGTAAAAGTGGGGCAGAACCCATCTCGGCGCACCGGGGTTGGGTGGGTGAAATGTCTGGCCTTTTTAAGTATCCTGCGCGGTCTTCTCCCGTTGTCCTAGATATGCGAACCATTGAATTTTCACCGTTCCACAATAATTTTTTCGTAGCCTGCTAAGCCAGACGTCTCTGCGTCGGGATGCGGGTCCCCGGCTAGGCTGTTGATCGCCGGAGCTTTCCGTGAATTTCTCCAGTGATCTCGTAGGCTTCGTTGACAGGCCGATTTCAGAAATGCTAAATTACGCTGTTCATGAACCATCCGCAGGGTCATCACCATCCCCTTAAGGAGCCGGTTTCTTGTGATTACACAGATGCACGTAAAAGGGTTGATGTTCGACCCCTATAACAACGCGTTTATCGCGGTGCTACGTGACGAAGAGCATTCCGACATGCTCCCCATTTGGATCGGCAAGTCAGAAGCAGGTGCAATCAGCATGTCACTGGAAAACGTCACGCCTCCCCGGCCGATGACGCACGACTTCATGAAGTCGCTCCTCGATGCCTACAACGCGAAAGTCATCAGCGTGGTCATTACGGATTTGTCGGAGCACACCTATTTTGCGAAAATCCATTTGATGTACGAAGATTCAGAATACACCGTCGATGCCAGACCCAGCGATGCGATTGCCCTTGCACTTCGGAGTAATGCTCCAGTGTTTGCAAGCAACTCGGTCATTACCAAACAGAGCTTCGACGAGCTCGAACAGTGGTTGGAAAATCTCAAACCGGAAGACTTCGGCAAACTGGACTCCTGAATCCGTGAGACGCAATATGAGCGCCGTCGATCTACCCAAAGAACAAGACCTTGTTGAATACCGGGTGGATCGCATCCTCGAAGAGTCCAACACCGACACTAGAATTGTCGTCTTGGCACGACAGGACGGTGTGCTCGATACGTTTCCGATTTGGGTCGGGGCGGCGGAAGGTAATGCCATTAAATTAGCGCTCGATACCATGATCACGCCACGGCCAATGAGCCATGATTTGATCAAGAGTTTCGCCGAACATTTGAACATCACGATCCAACGCGTTGTCATTGCGGACGTCAAAAGCAGCACCTATTACGCCATGGTCCATGTCGCCAACAAAGGTGTGGAACGGACAATCGATGCCAGGCCCAGCGATGCAATCTCATTGGCCCTCCGGGCTCCTTGCCCGATCTACATTACCCAAGATGTGTTGAAGCGGCGGAGCACGACGAATCTCGACGCCTGGCTGGCAAAACTAGAGTCGAAAGATATCGGCACACCGGAAGTACAGGAAACTTGATTTATTCGATAGCGAAGGAGCGGGAAGAACGATGTTGACGTACATGCAAAAGCCTCTGGACGTGCAGGAAAAATGGTACCTTGTGAATGCGGAGGGAAAAACGCTGGGCCGATTGGCAGCCCGCGTCGCTGGTATGTTGCGTGGCAAACACCGGCCAACCTTTACCCCTCATGTGGATATGGGTGACCATATTGTGATCGTGAATGCGGAGAAGATCCATTTGACCGGCAACAAAATGGCCACCAAACTCTATCGCCATCATAGCGGCTTTCCAGGCGGGCTCAAAACCGCGACGGCGGAACATGTCTTCCGAAAGGATCCAACAGAACTCTTGACCAAAGCGATCGAAGGTATGCTTCCCAAAAACCCGTTGGGAAATCATATGGCAAAGAAACTCCGCGTCTACGTCGGGCCTGCTCATCCGCACCAGGCTCAACAACCCGAACCGATTACCCTATAGCAGGCTGTGGGAAAACCATTTCGGTATAGCAGAATTTGGATAATCTGTACGTCTGTGGCAAGCGAAGAACACTCACGCAGGATGCTCAAAAAGGCCTTCCAGCAAGACCACAGCGAACGAAGAGGCGAGGCGTACACTTCGTAGTTGAGCCTTTGAGCGATGCGAGAACGCCGCGTGAAGACTTTTTGAGCATCCTGTTAGACATAACCGCGAGCGAAGAAGGAGACGTTGTAGGATGGCAGTAGCGACACAATATGCAACTGGACGACGAAAGTGCGCAATTGCCAGAGCCTGGATCACTGGAAGGGCGGGCGACATTACGATTAATAATCAACCGATCGAGAAGGTCTTCCCACGACTGACCTTACGGCAGATCATTCAGTTCCCGCTCGAAATGGGCGGTGTCGTTGGGCAGTACTCGATCAAAGCCACGGTACACGGCGGAGGACCGACCGGACAAGCCGGCGCCCTACGTCATGCGATCGCACGCGCATTGGTGGTGCTCAATCAGCCCCTCCGTACGCCCTTGAAGAAGGAAGGATTGCTGACGCGGGACTCCCGCGTCAAAGAGCGGAAAAAGTACGGACAGAAGGGTGCGAGAAAGCGGTTCCAGTACTCAAAGCGGTAAACATCGGAGCCACAGTCAGAAAAAGGGAAGGCTCCAGGCCTTCCCTTTTTTGTGCGGTGGGGTGTCCAGAGAGTGAGGCAGATGAAGAAGATACGCGTCGCAATCGCAGGGGCCAGTGGATATACCGGAGCGGAACTCGTTCGCTTGGCAACTCTTCACCCGCATTTTGAGCTTCACGCTGTTACATCGGAGAAATCTGCGGGGACTCCCGTGGCAGACGTCTTCCCCAGTCTGGCCGGCCTCGTATCTCTCTCGTTTCAAGCGCTCTCACCCGAAGCCTTAGCAGGACAGACAGATGCAGTTTTCTTGGCCCTTCCCCATACCAAATCATTGACGCCGGTCTCTGCCTGCCTCCAAACCGGCAAACTGGTGGTGGATCTCAGCGCCGATTATCGACTCAAGGATCCAGCGGTGTATGAACAGTGGTATCAGACACCGCATACCCACGCAGGTTTGCTGAAGGACGCGGTCTACGGACTTCCGGAATTGCATCGTGCCGCCATCGGCAAAGCAAAGTTGGTGGCCTCGCCTGGCTGTTACCCGACGGCAGCCATTCTGCAATTGGCCCCGCTGTTCGCCCAGGATCTCGTGCAACCGCACACCGTGGTCATTGATGCGAAATCCGGCATTTCGGGCGCAGGGCGAAGCCCGGCTCTCTCCTACCATTTTCCGGAAGCCCATGAATCCTTAGAGCCCTACAAAATCGCGCAGCACCGCCACACCCCTGAGATCGAACAAGAACTCGGTGGATTACTTCGACGTGTAACTCAGCCATTGGGAACGGTTGCCGTACAGCCGATTGTGACATTCACCCCGCACCTCGTACCGATGAACCGCGGCATCTTGAGCACCACCTACTGCCGGCTGAAGAGTCCGATGAGTCTTCCAGACCTGCGGGCGCTGTATCAAACCTTTTACAAAGGTGAGCGATTCGTCAGGGTCCAGGAAGACATCATACCGAATCCGCGCTACATCAAAGGTTCCAACTATTGCGACATCGGGATCTACCTAGACCCCCGTTCAGGATCAGTCATTACGGTAGCCGCGCTGGATAATCTTGTAAAAGGTGCCGCAGGCCAGGCCATCCAGGCCATGAATCTCATGCTGGGCCTCCCTGAGGAAACAGGCTTGACGGCTCCCGCTGCCTATCCTTAATCCACATAATAGCAGGACATCTCCTTCACGAGTATGGCCAAGAGATCAGTAACCGCATCTCCACGCCGCGGGATCACCGCACCGCAGGGATTCCGCGCAGCCGCCATCCATTGCGGCATTAAAAAACCAGGCCTGCTCGACCTCGCGCTCGTCGTCTCAGAACAGAGCGGTCCCATCGCTGGTGTCTTCACTTGCAATCAGGTAGTCGCAGCACCGGTCACCGTCGACCGCCTGCACTTGCGCCAGGGAATCGGACGGGCCATTCTCGTCAACAGTGGTAACGCGAACGCCTGTACCGGCGCCAAAGGATTGGCTGCCGCAAAAAAAACCGCCACGGTGGTTGCACGACACATGAATATCCCCTCGCACCATGTCTTCATCGGGTCCACTGGCGTGATCGGTCGTGTGTTACCGGTCAATCGAATCGTCAAGGCCATACCGCAGCTGCTCACTCATCTCAGCGACCGTGGAGGCCTGGATGCCGCTCGGGCGATCATGACGACCGACCTGCGCCAGAAATCCATCGCCCTTCAGGACAGCATCGGTGGTCGATTGATTACCATTGGCGGGATGGCCAAGGGCTCTGGGATGGTCCATCCCAACATGGCCACGGTGCTGGCCTATTTCACCACAGACGCCTTGATCACGAGGGGCACCCTCCAGCAGGCGCTCAGCCTGGCGATCAACGAATCATTTAATTGCATCACGGTTGATGGAGACACGAGCACCAACGATACCGTCTTGTGCCTGGCGAACGGCATGGCTAAGAACCGGACGATCAAAGAAGGTACGGTTGCCTTCCGCCGATTCCTGCTGCTCCTGACAGAAGCTTGCCAGGCACTCGCGCTGGCTATTTGTCGCGACGGGGAGGGTGTCACCAAGGTGGTGAACATTGAGGTGACCGGAGCAGCAACCCCGGCGCAGGCACGGCAGGTGGCCCAAACCATTGCAACCTCGAACTTGGTTAAGACCGCCCTGTTCGGTGAGGATGCCAATTGGGGTCGTGTGATGGCAGCGATTGGACGAGCCGGGGTCCCGATTACCCCCTCGAAGCTGAACGTGTGGTTTGGCGGGGTCCCGATGGTACAGCGAGGAGTTGGACTCGGACTCGTTGCTGAACGCCGAATCGCGAAGGTCTTTCGCCAGAAAGAATTTACGATCGCCGTGGGGCTGGGGCAAGGTCGTCACCGAGCCCATATGTGGACGACCGATCTGTCCTTTGACTATGTCCGCATTAACGCAAGTTATCGATCCTAGGAGCTTGTCCGATATTGATTTTTCTACAGCGGCGAACGGCAATGTCGGACAGGCTTCTAGAGCATAATTCCATCATGGCGGCAGTTTGATTTCTTGCGGTGAAAGGCGCAAAATAGCCTTCCAAATTCATGAAGCATCGACGTGTACTATGATCCCATGTCGGCTTTGCCAAATTGAGGAACAGAACTGCGCCCTCCTAGTGTCCTTCGCCACGAGGACGTTGTTGTCTGTGCAGCAGTAGCTACCATCGACATGACGTCTTGGGGCTTAACATCATCGAGAAGGAGACTGAGATGAAACGACTTGCAGCCCTTTCGGCCATGCTGACCCTGGGATCGCCCACGCTTGCCCTGGCGGCGGAACATAGTGCAGGGTATCGGGGAATCGGACAGCTCTACTTCACCTTCATGGCAGCGATCTTGATCTATGGCGTCTACGATAGCTTCGGAAAGAAGGCGATGTATGTGGCAGCGCCGATAATTGTGGTCGGGCTCTATCTGCTGTTGCCTGAGAACTAAATACTGACGACAGGGTACGATGGAAGAGAGTGGGCTTGCCTAGGCCAGCCCGTTCTTCTCTTTCAGATTCTGTGAAAGATATTTCTTCGTGAGACACTGGACGTCTTTGTTGGCAATGGCATCCAGTTCGCACCTGAGTCCGCTCATAAACATCCACTTGATTTCCGCCTGCCAGGCCGGGTTCTCGAATTACTGATAGTTAAGGAGTTCTTTCGCCCGGCAATGTCCATCTCGTTCAGTTTGATCCCAACGTTACGAGGGGGTCCGTCCCGTTCAGGGGCTGTGCTGGAGAGACCCATGAACTTGGCTTTGGGAATCGCTATGTGTTGGCTCTAGATGGAGAACCCGCCAAAAGGAATGCGAGAGACATAAGCAGGCTGAGGGAGGGTTCGAGGTCCGAAGTTTGAGGTGTTCGGAACTTCGAACCCCGGGCTTCTGATCGCGCCCTTCTTGCATGTCTCGGGCTTCACGGTTTGACAGGCTCACCGTCCCGAGCCACGTCGAAAGACGCACCACGGCCTGTGGTACTGACGGACTTTATCAGCAACCTGTTAGCCTGGATTAGTCATGAATGGTCCGGGTTAGGGTGGGAGGAGCAAGCACCTACCGAGGACAGCATAGGTACGGCGGAGATCTTGGCGGGACTTTAGGCTTTCCGGTCAAGCCGGGCTTGCACACCATCCCAACGCTCGACCCCCTCATGAACCATATTCTCTCGGGGCGTTACGCTCCCCCCACAGGGATACGATATTCTTCCAATATCGGTCAGTCAAGGATTGGCTCACTACGCGTGGCCTCCGCCTTCAGCCTCTTCATATTCGTCAATGAGCTGCTCAAGTTCATCGAGTTCGGCTGGCCATACGTTCTGAAACGAGACCCCGAATGTGTCCTCTCCGACCCACTGCACGCGTGCGCCTTCGATCGAGACCGGTTCCTCCACGCCGGGAATGACCAGTCGTACACGGATCACCTTGCCGGGGTAGACTTCGAGGTCGCAATCGAACCTGGCGCCACCGACTGAGAGGTCGAGGGTAACCGCTTCGATCTCATGTGAGTTTCCCAACAGAAATCCCTGCAGCTGTGCCGGCACTCGCCGATATTGTCGTCGTTCCATGTTACTCCCAAGATCTTATTTCGCATACGATTCAGGAGCGATGGAGAGGAACCATATCCCGCAATCACAGGGCTCTCCATGCAGTGATGGAGAACTCTGTTACCTGAGCTTGAGGATCGTACCGTCGAGTTTGGTGTCAGCCAAGAACTTTTCAAAGTTTTTGTTGTAGAGTTCGTTAAGCAACTCCTGGGCATCCTCTGGGTCGAACCAGAAAACCTGGCTGGTTCCGGTACTGGTGAGAGTCTCATGGACTTGACTACCGTCAGCGTAATTCTGTACTTGGACGGCCATCCGACTTTTGGCGTAAAGAGCGGTCTGTCCGATGCCACTCTTGGCATCCACGCCGACATCGATAAGTTTACCGGTGATGATCATATCTGCCCCGGCTGTCCCGTTGCCTTTGACGACGGTCGCGTTCCAGCCTTTCCCTTTGAGATAGTCAGCGAAGGCCTCTGCCGTGGCCTCACCAAGGGTAACGTTGGAGAGGCTGAAGTGACTCTCTCCACCCCATAAGTGAAGTCTGGTGCCGAGGTGCGATCGGTCCGTGCGATCGTCTTCAAACGGCTGAATCGCGACGGTCGCGGAACTCATCGCGACGGCCTTCTCACCTGCCCCGCTTGCTACGGGGACATTCAGATTGATGCGCTCACCCTTGCCTGCACAGCCTGCTGCCAGGCAAACTCCCAGAAGCCCCATGCCGAGGAATTGATAGTGGTTCACAGGACCCTCCCTCCTGATCGATGCTTGATATCTGCGACAAGATCGTCCGACCAAGCTCACGATTACTTGGCAACGAAATGTGCCCGCCGATTCTGTTGATAACAGTCTTCATCCTGCTGCTTGCAGAAGGGCCTCGTTTCCCCGTAGCTCGTGATCTGGAGCTGCGAAGTCGGGACGCCCAGGTCCTGGAGGTATTGCTTGGCAGCGCGCGCGCGCTTCTCGCCCAGGACTAGGTTGTACGCTACCGTGCCTCGTTCATCGCAATGGCCTTCGATCAGCACGGTCTTACTCCCATTTGCGCGAAGCCATTCAGCATTGGCATCCAATAACGGCATGGCATCCTTGCGGATTTGAAACCGGTCGTAATCGAAAAACACGTCGCCCAATGCATTGCTGCCGGAGGCTGCACTCGGCGTGAGTGAGGGATTGGATGGTACGCTGCCAGATGGCCGGTCGAACGAGCGCTCCAACGGTACCGTCTTGATCGCGTCTGGCTGGATCGCCTCGGTCTTGGCCTGACCGGACTGATCGCCGGACGAGGAAGCAACTTTCTTACTAGCGCAACCCGCAAACAGAAGCATGAGGCTCAGACTCAGACACAGGCTGATGACTCTTCGATCCATGGGATAACCTCCTAATTTGTCGTGATCATTGGTCGCACCGTTTCGTCAGGGTCAGGATAGTCTGGCTCTATCACCTTGGGCTGCTCCATCTCTTCACGCAGGTACAGATGCCAGATTATCACTCTTACTTATAGGTACTCAGCAGGTGTCCGTCAACCCAAAATCTCACCCCGCTCCCGCGACGGCGTACGAGCGAGCAGATCTTTGCCTAACCGGAAGTTGCATCCATCTCCGGCTTTCGCTAAGGTGCGACTCATGACCCATTCCCTCGCGCGTTCACTCGTCCTTGCTGGCGCGAGCGGGCTTTTCCTCCCGCTGAGTTTTCCGAAATCTGATCTCGGACTGTTGGCCTGGATCGCCCTCGTGCCGTTGCATTGGGCGTTGGACGGCAAGAGCAAGACGCAGGCGTTTTGGATCGGCTGGTTCTCCGGCACGATTGCCTTTACCGGCATGATGGCCTGGGTGGTCACCGCCATGAACACTTACGGCAAGGTTCCACTGGCGATCAGCTACGGCCTCATGTTGCTGCTCACGACCTATCTTGGCCTCTATGTCGGCCTCTATTCTGCCGGGGCCGTGTGGTTTCGGACCCTGATTCCTCGCTACGGTCTCTTTGCAGTTCCCTGCTTATGGGTGACCCTCGAACTGATCCGGACGTATATTCTCAGCGGATTGCCCTGGGGCCTTCTCGGCAATTCTCAATATCGCCAGATTGAGATGATTCAGATTGCGGACCACACGGGGGTGTACGGGGTCTCGTTCCTCATTGTGCTGGTAAATGTCGCGCTGGCTGAATTCCTGTCCTGGCTGATGCCGCTGTTCCGGGGATTCCGTCCGGCAAGGCTCCCCTGGGCACTCGTGGCGATGGCGGCATTGTTGGTGACGCTCTCATGGCAATATGGTCGTGCGACGTTATCTGGAGCGCCGTTTTCTGATATTACCCGATCGTCCATCAGCGTGGGAGTTGTGCAGCCGAACGTCGATCAGGCGGTGAAGTGGGATACCGCCTATCGAGAGGAAACTCTCGCACGCTTTGACCGGCTGACGGAACAGCTCGGCCCTGCCACAGATTTGGTGATCTGGCCGGAGTCGGCAACACCGTTCGTCTTTGAGCGTGAGCCGGTCTATCAGATGCAACTCATTGCGCTGGCAAATCGCGCTCAGGCACCGATCTTGTTTGGAAGCCCCGCCCTGCGTTTCTATCCGGATCGGCGGCCATATCTGTTGAACAGTGCGTATCTCCTCTCCCCAGACGGCCAGTTGTTGGGGCGCTACGACAAACATCATCTAGTCCCCTTCGGAGAATATATTCCGTTCAAATCTTCGCTCCTGTTTTTCCTCGACAAACTGGTGGAAGGGATCGGCGATTTCGAAGCGGGAACTGGTCCGACGGTCTTAACGTTGACGCCGAAGCCCCGCTCTGCGGCTGTAGGCACGGCAGGGGTGACGCCGCGACCGGTAAATTTCGGGGTAGCAATCTGCTATGAAGTGATCTTTCCGAACCTGGTGCGGCAATTCGCCATGAATGGGGCGGAGTTCTTGGTGACTGTGACGAACGATGCCTGGTTTGGTTCCTCGTCGGCGGCCTCGCAACATTTTTCGATGGTGGTGTTTCGTTCGGTCGAGAATCATTTGGCCTTTGCTCGCTCAGCCAACACCGGCATTTCCGGCTTCATCGATCCGTTCGGGCGCATCGTCGAGGCGACGCCGATCTTTACGGAGCAAGCCGTCAAAGCTACGATGCAGGTCTGGCGCCCGCATACATTTTACAGCCGGTACGGCGATGTGTTTGCCTACGGCTGTGCTATAATCTGCGCGCTTTTGTTCCTGCTGGGCCTTCTCCGCACCAAGGGATCTGAGCCCGACGCAGTGCCGGTATAGGCAGAAAGGATCGCGCCATGTTGGATGAGGTCAAGAATCGCGTACGGGCCGTCGAGCAATTGGTGTTGGAACTACGGGGGCATCTTTGACTTCGCCCGCATGACAGCCGAGTTAGCCCACCTTGAGCAGCAGACGGCGCAGCCTGATTTTTGGAACCAGGCTCAGAAAGCCGCTAAGATCGGACGGAAGAAGGCCTCGATTGAACACGACCTCCAGCAATGGCGGGATATCGACGGGAAAATGAATGATCTGGGTGCGCTACTCGAGCTGGCAGATGAAAGCGACGACGCCGGGCTCGCGAAGGAGTTGACGGTCGAGCTGGATGAGTTTGAGTCAAAGCTCGCTGCCCTGCGGCTTGAACTTCTGCTCTCTGGCGAACTGGACCCGAACAATGCGATTCTGGCTATCCATCCCGGAGCCGGCGGGACGGAATCGCAGGACTGGGCGCAGATGCTGCTTCGCATGTACGTCCGTTGGGCCGAAAACAAGAAATTCAAGGTCGAAACGCTGGACCTGCTCCCAGGAGAAGAAGCGGGTGTGAAGAGCGTGACGTTGTTAGTGACAGGAGCCTATGCCTATGGTTATCTCAAGGCCGAGGCCGGCGTACACCGGCTGGTGCGCATTTCACCCTTTGACGCGAACAAACGACGGCATACCTCGTTTGCCTCGGTCTTCGTCTATCCCGAAGTGGATGAGGATATTGAACTTGTCATCGAAGACAAAGACCTCAAGATCGACACCTTTCGGGCCGGCGGCGCCGGCGGCCAGAATGTGAATAAGGTCGAAACGGCCATCCGCATGACGCACCTGCCGACCGGAATCGTGGTGCAATGTCAGAACGAACGGTCGCAACTCCAGAATCGCAACGGCGCGATGAAAGTCTTGAAGGCGCGCCTCTATGAATTGGAACTAAAAAAGAAAGAGGCAGAGTTCAATGCAATCGTCGGGGAGAAGAAGGATATTGCCTGGGGCAGCCAAATTCGGTCGTATGTGTTCCAGCCCTATCAAATGGTCAAAGATCACCGAACCGGTTATGAAGTGGGCCAGGTAGCCGCCGTCATGAACGGCGATCTGGACGGCTTCATCGAGGCCTATCTGAAAGGGGATATGGCGAGGGGTACGAGGCAAGGGGTGAGTAACGAGCATCTGGGCACGGACTTCTAGCCGGGCGCCTCTAGCCCCTCGCCTGAGCGCAAGCGTATGGACGAACTGAACGAGCAGCGGCAGCAACGCATCAAGAAGCTCGACGCCTTGCGCGAAGCGGGCGTGGCACCCTACGGCACTCGATTCGAAGTGAAGGATCGTGCGGGCCAATTGATCAAACTACATGCCGAGAAAACCAAAGAGGTACTGGAAGAAGAGAATATCTCCTGTACCGTTGCTGGCCGAATCGTCGCTCTGCGGCGATTCGGCAAGGCAGGCTTCGCGGTGCTGCAAGACGGATCCGACCGGCTTCAGATCTATCTCAAGAAAGATCATCTCTCAGAGCAGGGCCATCGCGTCGCCGAGCTGCTCGACTTAGGCGATTGGATCGGCGTGACCGGCACCCTCTTTCGCACGAAAACAAATGAATTCACCGTTGAGGTCAGACAGTTGACCTTCTTGAGCAAAGCCCTCAGACCACTTCCAGAAAAGTGGCACGGGTTGACGGACGTGGAAACCCGCTATCGGCAACGCTATGTCGACTTGATTGCCAATCCTGAGGTCCATGGCATCTTTGCCACGCGCAGCAGAATCATCGCCGCCATTCGTGCCTTTTTAATCGAACGAGGCTTCCTTGAAGTCGAAACGCCGATGATGCATCCGATTCCCGGAGGCGCGGCGGCGAAACCCTTTGTTACACACCATAATGCGCTCAGCGTCGATCTCTATCTCCGCGTCGCGCCGGAACTCTATTTGAAGCGATTGATCGTAGGCGGCTTTCCACGCGTGTTTGAAATCAATCGGAACTTCCGGAACGAAGGCATCTCGACGATTCATAACCCGGAATTCACGATGCTGGAGTTCTACGTTGCCTATGCCGACTACCAGGACTTGATCATCCTCACGGAAGAACTCGTCTCCTCCTTGGCGCAGCAGGTCCTCGGCAAGACGGTCATCGACTATCAGGGCAAGGAAATCACGCTCACGCCTCCGTGGCGCCGCTGCTCGTATCATCAAGCGATTCTGGAGGTGAACAATCTCGGTCCTTCCGTCCTTGAGAATCAGATCGATGCGTTTGTGGCGGCCAAAAAGCTGGGCATCGCGGTCGATCCGAAGTGGCCGCTCTTCAACATCGTGAACAAAATCTTCGAGGAAACGGTGGAGCCCAATCTGCAGCAGCCGACGTTCATTACCGACTACCCGATTGAAATTTCCCCGCTCGCACGGCGCAAAGATTCGAACCCGGCGTTGACCGATCGCTTCGAGCTCTACATTGCCGGTCGGGAAATCGCCAACGCCTTTTCAGAGTTGAATGATCCTCTAGAGCAACGGGAACGGTTCGAAGGGCAAGCGGCGCAGCGGGCGGCGGGCGACGAAGAGGCGCATCTGGTCGATGAAGACTTCCTGCGCGCCTTGGAGTACAGCATGCCGCCGACCGCGGGCGAAGGCATCGGCATCGACCGGCTGATCATGCTCTTTACCGACCAAGCTTCGATCCGCGACGTGGTCCTCTTCCCACAACTGAGACCAGAGAAATAACGGTGGCCGTCCCCTACGAAATCTTTGTCGGATTGCGGTATCTACGCGCGAAGCGTCGGAATCGGACGATATCATTGAACACCGTGGTCTCCATTGCCGGAATCACACTCGGTGTGGCTGCCCTGATTGGGACAGTCGGCATCATGACCGGTTTTAAAGAAGACATACAGGCCAAGATTCTTGGAACGACGGCACATATCATCGTACAGGATCGAATGAAGGACGGCATGAGCGAGTACGATCCTGTCGCCAAGCAGGTCGCAACCGTGCCGGGTGTCGTGGCGGCAACCCCGTTTGTGCTCAAACAGGTCTTGCTCACGACCCAAACTGGAGTGCAAGGCATCGTGATCCGCGGCATCGATCCGCAACGCGAAGGCATGGTGACTGAACTAGCCAAGAATCTTTCGACTGGACAGTTGGAAGACCTCAGTCGGCCGGTCAAGGTGAAACAACCACCTGCGGATAATCCAACCGGGCCGGCGGTCGAGATAGAAAAGCCCGCCATCATCCTGGGAAAGGAATTGGCGCTACGGCTCGGTGTTTTTGTCGGCGATACGGTCAATGTGGTATCCCCTCCAGCCGGTCCGACCAGTGCGATCGGCATGGTGCCGAAGATCAGGACCTTCGCGTTGGTCGCTCTGTTTCAATCCGGCATGTACGAGTACGATTCATCATTGGCCTACATCGATCTCGCGGAAGCGCAGAAGTTTTTCAACATGGGACAAACGGTGACAGGGATTGAGATTAAAGTCGCGGACGTCTTCAACGCAGCGGAGACGGCTCGTTCCGTGGAGCAGTCGCTCGGCTTCGCCTATGGGGCGCGCGACTGGATGCAGATGAATCGTAATCTTTTTTCGGCCCTCAAGCTCGAGAAGACGATGATGTTTTTGCTATTGGTGCTGATCACGATCGTGGCATCCTTCAACATCGTGAGCACTCTCACGATGATCGTGACGGAAAAACAAAAGGAAATTGCGATCCTCAAGGCCATGGGCGCGACGCGCAAAAGCATTCGGCGCATTTTCATGCTGAACGGATTGATCATCGGCTTGTCCGGGACAGCCATCGGCATCCCGCTCGGCTACACCTTTCTCTGGCTGATCCAGACATTTTGGACCTTCGACCCCTCGGTCTATTACATCTCGCAGATCCCCGTCCATGTGCAAGCGCTGGACGTCGTCCTTGTGGCGGGCTCCGCAATTGTGATTAGCTTTGCCGCCACGGTCTACCCCTCGCTCCAGGCAGCCAAGCTCGAACCGGTGGCCGCGCTGCGCTACGAATGATTATGCCGGCCCCTCCATTATTGTTCTTTCATTCTGGAGCTCCGGCGTGATCACCGTTACCGATCTATACAAATCGTTCCCAATGGGTGGGCAGACCCTCACGGTGCTGAAGGGCGTCAATCTACAGATTCATCGGGGAGAATTAATCGCGATTGTCGGGGCCTCGGGAGCCGGAAAGAGCACGCTGCTCCATGTTATCGGGACGCTAGATCGTCCTACGACAGGGACGGTCCACTTCGACGGCCAGGATATGTTTCAGATGTCGGAGGGTGAACAGGCGGAGTTTCGGAATCGGCGTATCGGATTTGTCTTCCAATTTCATCACCTCCTTCCGGAGTTCACTGCCCTTGAGAATGCCTGTATGCCGGCTCTGATCCAGCGACGGTATCAGGTAGAAATTGAACCGGAAGCCATCGCGTTGTTGGAGGAGGTCGGGCTCGGAGCTCGATTGCATCACAAGCCTGGTGAGTTGTCCGGCGGTGAGCAGCAACGCGTGGCGGTCGCACGCGCCCTCTTGCAGAAACCCGATCTCGTGTTGGCTGATGAACCGACCGGAAACTTAGATACGCATACGGGCGAGGCGCTCTTTGCGATGATGCGTGAACTGAACAAGGCCCGAGGAACAACCTTCGTGATCGTCACCCACAACGACAAGCTGTCTGCACAAGCCGACCGGATCGTGCATATGCAAGACGGCCAGATCGTGTAAGCAGTATGTGGTATCCTGCCATATTTTCCGGAACTTTCCCGTGCTGATCCAACCCATCGTTTACACGCAACAGGATCAATCGTCTAACCTTGACGAGAGCCATTTCATCCAATAGACTCAAAAATTATCTCAACTCGCAAGGAGTTGTCCTTTGATGTCTTCTTATCGGTCAGTTCGTGCCGTTGCGATCTTGGTGGGCCTGATGATTCCTGCGCAGGCGATGGCCCTAGAATTCGTCGCCGTAGGGCCTCGATCAATGGGCATGGGCGGGGCTGGCGTGGCCGTCACGACGGATGCCTTGGCGACCTATTGGAACCCTGCCGGGCTAGCGATGACCCAGACGGTGGATATCAGGATTCAAGGCGGTGGACAGGTGATCGATCGTCTCGGCTTCGCCGATGCCGTCCACGATCTCGAAAACTTCAATACGACTGATACCTCGGCCCCTAATCTAGCGAGGGCCCAAGATATTGCCAATCGCATCAATCGACCAGGCGCGACAGTGTCGTTGGGTGGATCAGCAGGACTCTATATCAAAGGACACTTAGGGGAACATGCCTTTGGATTTAATGTTTCGGATGTCGCAACCGGCGGGGGCTTTGTTTCTACTCCTGTACAAGCCACCCAGCCTGGCGGGATTGGTACTCCTATTAGTATTGCGGGACAAATGGCCCTCCGTGGACTTGAGGCCAGACAGGTAGCGTTCTCGTATGCCTATGCCTTTGCCGACAAAACATTTTCTTTCGGCGTGACGGGAAAACTTATTCAAGGCGCCGCCTACAGTGGGAGTACGACACTCACCGGAGGAACCGATGTTTCAATTACGGACAACTTTGGGAAACCTACACTCTCGACGGCCTTTGGCATCGACGTGGGCGCCATCTACCGCCCATCTTCATGGCTGCGTTTTGGCCTGGTGGCGAAAGACATCAATCAACCGACCTTTGATGCTCCCGGCGGAGGAGAATTGAAACTGGGGCCCCAGGTTCGAGGCGGTGTAGCGGTCAACCCCTATTCCTCGCTGACGTTGACGGCAGATGTGGATGCAACCTCGAATAAGACGTTTGTTCCAGGCGTCAAGAGCCAGGTGTTGAGTTTAGGCGCTGAACAAACCATCTTGTCGGAATTCCTCTCGTTCCGTGTGGGGGCATTCAAAAATATGAAGGATGCCGGGACGCCGTTCACCCCCACTGCAGGGTTGGGCCTACGGATCTTTGCGTTTCGCGTCGATGTCGGGGGAGGGTATGACTTCCGTGAGAAGGGAGCTTTGGTCTCTGGCTCTCTCTCTCTGACATTCTAATGGTATACTGAACCCATGTTCATGCTTCATCACCTACGACGTTCGATTGCCCTCTGCCTTTTTCCTCTCCTAGTCGCCGGCTGTGGCGGCTTGCAGGAAGTATGGGAAGGACCGGGGGCGAGAATGTTCCGGCCGCAAGCCATTGCTGTGCTCCCTCCCATGGCGAGCCAATACGACAGCGCGCGCGAGGATATTCAAGAGGTCTTGTCCGGCTCCCTGAACAAGACCGCCAACATCGAGCATGTGGTGTCTCCTGAGAATGTGACGGATATCTTCCAGGCTTCGAAAGAGGCGTTCGATGCGCTGGTGTTCTACTTCTCCCGTCTGGAAATGACGGGTCAGTCCGACAAGGACTCCGCTGTGAAGTTGGGCAAGGCGCTGAACGTGGATTCATTCTTAGTCGTACGGGTGAACTCCTGGGAATACATGCGCAAAGAAGGCGACAATGTCGGTCGAGTGGGCCTGAGCCTCCGTCTGGTCGATGCCACCACAGGCACCACTGTGTGGAAGGCGCGACATGAACGGTCGAGCAGCTATATGTTCTATCGGCCGAATTTAAAGGATGTCGCTAAAGAGCTGGCAGCTGAGATGATTAAGGCCATGCCTCCCCAAGCCAAACAATAGTCCCCGCCCCGTCAAAATTTTTCTCAGTCCGGTTGAAGTGGCCAGCTCGCGTCAGGTTGAGCGGAGTGCGCTCTTGTTTTCAATGAGGAGATGGTTGGAGCATACGCCTATCGTGGTTTGAGCTGACCCGCTCGCATGGCGGTTTTCAATGAGCGGACAAATTCGGCCACATGCTTCACCATCTCTGGTTTCTCTCGGTGTGCGGCAATCTGCTTCACGATCGCGCTGCCGACGATCACCCCATCGGCAATGGCCGCAATGTTGGCAGCGTCCTCCGGCGTTGCAACCCCGAAGCCGACCGCCACCGGAACATGGGTGACCTTTCTAATTTTCTCGACGTTCTTACCCACATCGGCCACGCTGAGCAGTTTCGCGCCGGTGATCCCAGTCAGCGAAACGTAATAGACGAAACCCTGAGACTGACGCGCCACAAATGTCCGTCGTTCCACCGTGCTCGTGGGGGCAAGAAGAAAAATCAGTTGAAGCCCAGCCGCTGCGGCCGGCTCTCTGAGGGGGCCTGCTTCATCCGGCGGCATGTCAGGCATGATCAGCCCGTCAACACCGGCTTGGGCTGCCTCATGGCAGAACCGTTCAGGACCGAACGCGTGAATATTATTGTAATACGCCATCAAGACCAGTGGAATCTGGGTCCTGGCCCTGAGGCGTGTGACCATGGAAAGGATCGTTCGGAGCGATGTCCCACTGCGCAAGGCTCGTTCTGCCGCCTGTTGAATCACGGGACCATCGGCGATGGGATCGGAAAACGGGACACCCAGTTCAATGATATCGGCCCCGGCCTGTTCTAACTCCACGACAAGTTGTTCGGTGTCTTGCAGTGAGGGGTCGCCTGCCATCACATAGGCAATGAGGGCCTTTTCACCGCTCTGCCGAAGCTGTGCAAAGGTACGGTCGAGCTTCGATGTCACAGCGTGATCCCTCTCATTTTGGCTATCTGTTGGACATCCTTATCTCCACGACCGGATAGATTCACGACCAGAAGCTGGTTCTTCTTCATTGTGGGCGCCACCTTCACAGTGTAGGCAATGGCATGGGCGCTTTCGAGGGCCGGCATGATCCCCTCTTCTCTAGCCAGCAGATCGAACGAAGCCATGGCTTCGTCGTCGGTCACCGAGGTGTATTCGGCTCTGCCTTGATCCCGCAAGTAACTGTGTTCGGGGCCGATCGCGGCGTAATCCAACCCGGCGGAAACCGAATGTGTCAGATTAACTTGTCCATCGTCACCCTGAAGCAGATAGGTCATGGTGCCTTGCAAGACACCGGGCTTTCCTCCAGCAAACCGCGCGGCGTGCTTTCCGCTCGCGACCCCCAGGCCGCCGGCTTCGACGCCGACCATTTTCACCTTTTTGTCCCGGATGAACGCATGGAAGAGTCCTATGGCATTGCTGCCCCCGCCGACGCAGGCGATGAGGCAATCCGGCAACCGGCCTTCTGCCGCCAGGATCTGTCGCCGAGTTTCACGTCCGATGACGGATTGGAAGTCACGGATCATCATCGGATAGGGATGGGCCCCGAGCACTGAACCGAGAATGTAGTGGGTCGTGCGGATATTCGTTGTCCAATCCCGCATGGCTTCGCTGAT
>Ga0247727_10009273_pt1 | contig 17914 bp, 15 predicted proteins | sample WisWelCaveWW1625_FD_202498 | JGI IMG/M metagenome (GOLD analysis project Ga0247727, IMG submission 202498) | Biofilm microbial communities from Wishing Well Cave, Virginia, United States - WW16-25 | ecosystem: Environmental > Aquatic > Deep subsurface > Groundwater > Cave microbial mat | place...
TACCTCGACGGCCTTGCCACCCGCCGCGTCGCCGACGAACCAGACGCCGTCCACGTCGAGGTGCTCGGCCAGCACGCGCGCCAGGGCCGCCTTCGCCCCCGTCACGATGTTGACCACTCCGTCGGGGAGGTCGGACGTCTCGAGCACGCTGTAGAAGTCGGTGGCCGCGAGGGGATACGCCTCCGAAGGGAGCGCGACGACCGTGTTGCCCACGGCGATGGCCGGCGCGACCAGCGACACGAATCCGAGGAGCGGCCGCTCCTCGGGGGCCGCGAGCCCGAGGACGCCGATCGGCTCGTTCATCGCCAGCGCCACGCCGCGCAGCGGCACGTCGTGCACCGCGCCGTCGTACTTGTCGGCCCAGGCGGCGTAGGTGAACAGCCGGGCGATGGCCGCGTCCACTTCGCGCCGGGCGGCCTCGGCGGTCTCTCCAGTGAGCGCATGGAGGCGGTCCGTGAGCTCGTCACCGCGCGCCGCGAGGTTCTCGGCGATGTAGTACAGGATCTGCGCGCGGGCGTGGCCCCGGCCCGTCCCCCCCCACCCCGCCCCCGCCGCGGCGTGCGCGGCCTCGACCGCGTCGCGGATGTCCTTGCGGTTGCCTTCACCGATCTCACCGAGCAACCGCCCATCCACGCCCCGGATCGGACGGCTGTAGCCCTGGTCGGGACGGACTTGCTTGCCACCGATGAAGAGCTTGGGCGTGCGATCAATTGGGGGAAGCGGGACGGGGGACGGGGGAAGGGTCCCCGCCGACAGGGGACGGGGGAAGGGGGAAGGGGGAAGGGTCCCCGCCTCTCCCCGCCGCCGCTCGAGTGCGGACTCACTCCCCGGAGCCGTGGTGTACCCTTCCCCCTTCCCCCTTCCCCCGTCCCCATGCTCCCATTCGGGCTTCAGGTACGCCCACATCCCCTCCCGGCCACCCTCGCGCCCGAAGCCCGATTCCCGATAGCCCCCGAACCCCGACGCCGCGTCGAACAGATTAGTGCAGTTCACCCACACGACGCCCGCCTTGATGCGAGGCGCGATGTCGAGCGCGAGGTTGATGTTCTCGCTCCAGACGCTGGCCGCGAGACCGTACGGCGTGTTGTTCGCCAGCGCGACAGCCTCGGCGGGCGTGCGGAAGGTCATGCTGACGAGCACCGGGCCGAAGATCTCGACCTGCGCGATCGTGGCCGCGGGCGAGACGTCGGTGAACAACGTCGGGGGATAGAAATAGCCCTCCGTGGGGCACGCCCACGACGGCTGCCACATCCGCGCGCCTTCCTGCACGCCCCGCTCCACGAGTCCGCGAATGCGCTCGAGCTGCACGGGCGCGACGATCGCGCCCATGTCCACGGCTTTGTCGAGCGGCGAGCCAACGCGGAGCTTCTCCATGCGGGCGCGCAGCTTCGCGACCAGGCGCTCGGCGATGCCCTCGTGCACGAGGAGCCGCGACCCGGCGCAGCACACCTGGCCCTGGTTGAACCAGATGGCGTCGACCACGCCCTCGACCACGCTGTCCAGGTCGGCATCCTCGAACACGAGGAACGGGCTCTTCCCACCCAGCTCGAGGGTGAGCTTCTTGCCAGTGCCCGCGGTGCGGGTGCGGATCAGCCGGCCCACCTCGGTCGAGCCGGTGAACGCGATCTTGTCGACCCCGGCGTGGTCCACCAGCAGGGCGCCGGTCGAGCCGTCGCCCGTGACGACGTTGAGCACGCCGGCCGGGAGGCCCGCCCGGGCCGCGAGCTCCGCGAACGCGAGCGCGGTGAGCGGCGTGAACTCGGCGGGCTTGAGCACGACCGTGTTCCCCGCCGCGAGCGCGGGCGCCACCTTCCACGCCACCATCAGCAGCGGGAAATTCCACGGGATGATCTGCCCCACGACGCCCACCGGCCGGTAGCCCGGGAACTCGGACTCGAGCAGCTGGGCCCAGCCCGCGTGATGGTAGAAGTGCCGGGCGACGAGGGGGATATCCAGGTCCCGCGTCTCGCGGATCGGCTTGCCGTTGTCGAGACTCTCGAGCACCGCGAGGAACCGCGCGTTGCGCTGGACTTCGCGCGCCAGCGCGTAGCAGTAGCGCGCGCGCGCGTGCCCCGGGAGCGCGGCCCAGCCGGGGAACGCGTCCCGCGCCGCCTGCACCGCGCGATCGACGTCGGCGGGCCCGGCCTGCGCGACGCGCGCCAGCCGCTCGGTGGTGGCGGGGTTGATCGTCTCGAACGATTGGCCGGTGGCGGGCGGCATCCAGCGGCCGCCGATGAAGAGCCCCAGCTCGCCGCCGTGCCCCTTGATCCACTCGAGGGCCGGCGCCGCGCTCTCGGGCGCGGGGCCGTACTCCATGGTCTCGAAGATCTTCGCGACCGTCGTGGTCATCGCTGGCTCAGACCATGGGGTGGCGGTGGGCGGCCGAGTAGCGGCCGGTCACGAAGTGCTCGAGCTGGCGCTCGATGTCGGTGAGCAGGCTGCTCGCGCCGATACGGAACAGGTCGGGCCGCAGCCAGCGGTCGCCCAGCTCTTCCTTCATGAGGATGAGCCAGTCGAGCGCCGCTTTGGCGCCGCGGATCCCGCCGGCCGGCTTGAAGCCGACGGCGAAGCCGGTCTCGTCCACGTAGTCCCGGATCATCCGGGTCATCACGATCCCGACGGGCAGCGTCGCGTTCACCGGCTCCTTGCCGGTGGACGTCTTGATGAAGTCGGCGCCGGCCATCATGGCCACGCGGCTCGCCCGGGCGACGGTGGTGAGCGTCGCCAGCTCGCCGGTCGCGAGGATGACCTTCATGAGCGTGTCGCCCGCGGCGCGGCGGAAGGCCCGTATTTCGTCGTACAGCGCCTCCCAGCTGCCGGTCAGCGCGTGGGCCCGGGTGATCACGACGTCTACCTCGGCCGCGCCCGCGGCAACGGAGGCGGCGACCTCCTCGAGGCGCTGCGGGAACGGATTGAGGCCCGCCGGGAATCCGGTCGAGACGGCGGCGACGGGGATGCCGGACCCCTGGAGGGCCTCGACGGCGACGGGGACGAGCGCGTGATACACGCACACGGCGCCGACGCGGATGTCGGCCGGGGCCACGCCCAGGGCGTCGAGCAGGTCGCGCCGCACGGGGGCCCGTGCCTTGGCGCACAGCCGGCGCACGTTGCCGGGCGTGTCGTCGCCCTGGAGCGTGGTCAGGTCGAGGAACGTCACCGCGCGCAGCAGCCACGCGGCCTGCCATTCGCGCTTGACCGTGCGGCGGCGGGGGAGCGTGGCGGCGCGTCGCTCCACGGCGCTGCGGTTCACGCGGAGGGCGAGCACCGACTCGAGATCGAGCGGCGTACCGGGGTTGCGGCGCGCGAGGGGGGGGGTCTCGGGGACCTTGGCGTACGCCGGCGCCGCGGGAGGGGACGCCGACCGGAGCGGGGTGCGGGTGCCGGTCATGGGATGTCGGGGGATGAATCTAACAGGCTGCCGACAAACGGGCATCGCAGCACGTTGCCGAGCGGACGCGCTCCGCCTCCGCGACGCCTATGGGCCGAGCCAATCGCAAGCCGCGGGCGGCGTTACGGGGATCGCGCCCCGGCATCGCTCCGGCGCAGCGCATCCGCTCGGTTGCCAGCTGCTGCGCCGTCTTCTGGGGAGGCGGCGGGAGGCCCGTTTCGGGCTCGACTCCCGACAGACAATCCTTGGGTTCGTGGGTTCAGCGGGAGGCCCGTCTCGCGCTCGACTCCCGACCGCCCGAGGCCCGACAGTCACCGATGTGTCTCGTGTGTTCTTGGGTTCGGCGGGAGGCCCGTTTCGGGCTCGACTCTCGAACACCGCCCCCGACCGCCCCCCCGAGTCGCCCTCAACGGGCCTCGCGCCTCACCGCACGTGACGGCGACCGCAGGCCCTGAGCCCCTGGCGTGACGCTCGCCGGGCACTAGGTTGGGGCCGTGCCGGTCGTTCCCTCCCGCGTCGTTGTCGTCGCGGACGCGCACCTGGGCCAGGTCGCCCCCGCCGTCCAGGCGGCGTTTCATCGTTTCCTCGAAGCCGTGCCCGACCTGGGCGATGCGCTGCTCGTCAACGGCGATCTGTTCGACTTCTGGTTCGAGTACGGCGCCGTCATCCCGCGCAAGCATTTCGCGAACGTGGCGAAACTCGAGCGGCTGCGCGCGCGGGGCGTGCCGATCACGTTCGTGGGCGGCAACCACGACCGCTGGGGCGGCGACTTCCTGACGCGGGATCTGGGGATCGCCTACCATGCGGGACAGGCGGAGCTGGACGTGGCGGGCCGCCGCGCGTTCGTGGCGCACGGCGACGGGCTGACCGAGCAGCACTGGAGCGCGGCGCTGCTGCACCGCATCACCCGTCACCGGTTGACGATCGCGGCGTTCCGGGCGCTGCACCCGGCCATCGGTTTCTGGATCGCGGAGAAGCTGTCGGGCACGCTGGCCGACAGCACGCGCGACGCGGCGGTGCTGGACCGCGCGGCGCGCGCCCAGGCCGTGTACGCGAAGGACCTGCTCGCCCGCCGAGCCGACCTGGGCCTGGTGATCCTGGCCCACACGCACCGGCCGGCGCTCGAGACGCTGGCGGACGGAAGGGCGTATCTGAACCCCGGGGCCTGGCTCGATCACTACCGGTATGCTGTGGTGACAAGCGATCGGATCGAAATGAAGACGTTCGGAAGAGACGGGGAATGGGGAAAGGGGAATGGGGAAAGGTGAACGCGCTTCACCATTCCCCCTTTCCCCATTCCCCTTTCCCCGCTTAGTTCGCCTGCACCCGCCGTGGGCCGGCGACGCGCGCCGGCATGCTTCGTGACCCGCGCGCGACGCGCACCGCGTCCGCTGGCTGCGTGCCCGCCGCAACAACGCCGGCCAGGACATTGAAGATGCGCCCCGGCCCCGGGCCGTGGAACTCGCACAGCGCGAGGTCCGCCGGGTCCCCGGTCAGAAACGTGAGGTCCGTGGCCCGGCGCCGAGTCAGCGAGCAATTGGCCGCGAAGCCGCCCGCGTCCTGCTGGTCGAACTCGGCGAAGGAGACCACGGAATCGTCGGCCGAGAACCCGGGGTGGAGCAGCCCGCGGCCGAGGAAGGTCGTATCACGCCGCGCGAGGTCCAGGAACTGCACCAGCGGCGTGTTCACACCCGTCACCGGGCCCCCGCCAACCGTCTGCAGGAGGTGCACCAGGGGCAGGAGCAGGCGGCGACCGTCGTGGCTCCAGGCTCCCTGCAGATCCAGCGCAGGGCACGCGACGCCGCCGCACGGCTCGGGCCCACTCCCGAATTCGACGTTGGCCACGTTGATCACCGTGTCAGCCGTTTCGAAGGGGATGACATCCATCCTCTCCTGGATCGTGTTTGTGCAGTCAGGGCCGAAGCCATACCGCCCGGAGATCACGACGCGATCGCCCACGGGCGAGGCCGCGGTCACGTGGGGGTCCCGGCGGAACGGCTCCCAGTGAGCCGCGGTGGGCGCCACGCGCTGGATCGGGTCGAGCGTCCGGGTGCCGCTCGGGCCGTGGCGCGTGAAGAACGGCCAGGTCTCGACGCCGCAGGGAGTGGATTCGACCCGGACGCTGAGATCCAGGGTGTCGCGCTCGAGGTACAGGCGCTCGAGGAGTGGCAGCGTGGTGACCACGTTGCCCCCGTGGTCGAGCACGGTGACGCGGCGGCCCGCGGTCGGGGCGAAGACCGCCGCGGCGATCAGGCGCCCGCCCTGTGCGACCGAGACGGAAATAGCAGTGGCGCCTGCCACCACCAGCGGGGCTCGGCCCATCGCCTCGGGCCGGATCGTGTTCCCATCGAGGTCCACCGACACGGGGAAGCCGCAGATCGGGGTGGTCGACTTCTCGCGCGACAGCAGCGTGAGGGCCCCGTAGGCGTCGAGCTGGTAAACCACCCCGTTGCCCGGGACGTTCCGGACCGAATCGGGGTTTACCAACTTCCCTGAGTCTGCGCTGAACCGGGGCTCCCGTGCTCCCAGCAGAATCAGGCGCTTGACGTCGGCTGGGGTGAGGTTGGGCTCCATCGCGAATAGCTGGGCGGCCACACCAGCCACAAGGGGGGCGGCCAGCGATGTTCCACTCGTCGTCGTGAGCGGGACGGCGGAGCCGGTCTGGCCAGTCCATCGAGCAAGCACGCGCACTTCGCCGGCGGGGGCGGCGATGTCAGTCGCGCCAGCGGTGAAGAAATTGCTCCCCTCGGCGGGGTTATTCACTGACCGATCCCAGAAGCGGTTGCCGGCTTGGGTTCCAGCGACAACGATGATCCGGTCGCGGTACCTCGGGTCCTCGCGGAGAAGCAGCAGCGCACCGCGCAGGAGTGCGGCGCTTGGATGCCGCAGGTACTTCATGACGCTATCCCGATAGCGCGAGTTCCCAGCGGCGACGACGATGAGAAGCGATGGCAACCTGTCAAGAAGATGACTTAGGTCGGGCGCGATGTCGCGTATCAGTGTCTCTCTCTGCCTTGGACGGATTGAACTCGGGATGCTGTCGTCCACGGATAGGCTCAGGACGCGAATCCCGTCAAGGATCATTGAGTCCCTCAAGACATAGAAGCCGGTCGTAAGCGGAAGCTCTCGGTTTCCGCTACTGTAACCCGCGTACAAGAAGAGGTCCGTGCGCCAGTTGACGCCGGCGATCCCAGAGACGTTGTCGCCTTCCGCTGTGAGCAGCCCCGTCGTCGCGGCCGCGTGCGCCTCTCGCGAGACCACGACAGACTGCGAGACTGGCTGGTACCTTGTGAGTTCCGCGTCGACCGGCTCGTTGAGCTGCGGTGTCGAGCGTGAGAATTCAGGATGCATCAGCTGATGCTTCCATTCGAAGATGCCGACGGGAACTGACATGCCGCCGTAGTCGCCGGTCTCGCAACCCCACGCGAGGGGAGCGCGGATGGCACGCATCGCCCAAGTGCCTGATGAGTTGCTGATCCAGTCGGCTCGCGCCTGCCCCGGGCCATCAGCCGGAAGGCGACCGAAATCCTGGTGTGGCATGGGGGAGCGCGGTATCAGACTCACGAAGTCGATCTCGGGCTCAGCCTCGAGTCGATCCAGGACCTCATAGAAGCCCTCGATAGACGGACCTGGGTCCGGCATCCGCACAAAGAATCTCCCCGACTCGGTCACGCCGATCACGGTCATCGAGTGCCGTGCAAAGAAGGCCGCCTTGGCAGAGTCCGACACTCCGGTCTTGAAGTGGATCGTTATGTCTGTCCTGTAGATTAGAAACGTGTCTCCCTCCAGCTGCACCACGCGAGACGTGTCGAGGTCGGGGAGCTTATTGGTCAGGACGGGCCACTCGGTCGGTCCCGACCGGAGGGCGACTGTGAGCACGAGTCGAGGAGCCGTCCCACTCTCCCGCGACCCGAATTCCACCTGCCCGCTCGCGCCCTCGTCGCTCTTCTTCAAGATCCACCCGTGCGGCGCGCCGCCGCCCGACGACAGCCCACGCACGTCGGCCGTGACGTCGAGCGTCACGACGCCCCGCAGGCCGTTCGTGATCAGGCGCGTGGCCGTGGGCGCGGTGACGTAGGGCCGCGGGTCGGGGCCGTCCATCGCCCAGGCCGTCGCGCCCGAGCAGTCGGCCACGGGGTTCGTCGGATTCGTATCGTCGGCGCAGTTCCAGGTGGCCCCGGTCTCGGTCCAGGCCTGGGTCAGCCGATGGAGATCGATCGTGCGGCCGCTCGTGCCCCAGTTGTCCGCGTTGGTCGCGATCGTCAGCTCGACCCGCGCGGCCACGAGGGAGTCGCCACCGATCGCCCCGCCAATCGCCTGCGGATCCCAGCGCACGAGCGCGCGGTTCTTGCCGCTCGCCTGGAGCCGCAGGATCGGCTCGGTGCCCTGATTCTGGTTGGGGTTGCCTTGCCGGATGTAGCTGTCGGCTGCGGGTGCGAGCGCGGAGTCGCGCGACTGCTGCGCCGCCTGCGGCGTGCGAGGCTCGGCCGCGAGCGGAACATCCCGGTCGCAGCCGCTAGTGCCGAGGGCGAGAGCGGTGAGAAGCGAGTACACCGGGGGGGGGCAGAGCATAGGGAACTCCAGATCGCGGGTCATGGGACCTCCCTAGTATCCTGTCACGGCAGGTGACGACGCACCAGGGCAAAGATCACACAGGGACCGGGAGACGGGAGAGGGGAGAGGGGAGACGTCGATGCCGCCGCCTCCCATCTCCCGCCTCCCGCCTCCCGGTCTCTATCCGAGCGGTACCACCTCGACCTCCCGCAGCCTCTCCCCGAGAAACCTCGCACCCACCTGCCGGAAATGCGGCTCGTCGTCCGACACGACGAACTTGTGAGTCCCCGCCCCGTCGGCGGCCAGCAGCCCGCGCTCGGTGAGCTCGCGCTCCACCGCGCCGGCGGTTTCCGCGGCACTGTCGATCAACGTCACGCCTGGCCCCATGACCCGGCCGAGCAGCGGCTTGAGCAGCGGGTAGTGGGTGCAGCCGAGGACGAGCACGTCCACGCGGGCGCGCTCGAGCGGGTCGAGGTACTCGGCCGCGATCAGCTCGGTGGCGGGGCGATCGAACCACCCCTCCTCGACGAGTGGCACGAGTAGCGGGCACGCGACGGAGTGCACCACCGCGTCCGGCCGCAAGGCCCGGATGGCGCGCTCGTAGGCGCCGCTGGCAATCGTGCCGGCGGTGCCGATCACGCCGATGTGGCCACTGCGGGTCGCGCTCACGGCCGCCCGCGCGCCCGGCTCGATCACGCCGACCACCGGGACGGGAGAGTGCTCGCGCAGCGAATCGAGGGCGTGCGCGGTGCTCGTGTTGCAGGCCACCACGACGGCTTTCACCCCGCGGTGCAGGAGGTAGGCGAGGATCTCGGCCGAGTAGCGCCGCACGGTCTCGGGCGACTTGGGCCCGTAGGGCACGCGCGCGGTGTCGCCGAAGTAGATCACCGACTCGCGCGGCAGCCGCTCGAACAGCGCCCGAGCGACGGTGAGCCCGCCGATGCCGGAGTCGAAGACGCCGAGGGGGGCGTGGGTGGTCACGGCCGCGGCAGCGGTAGCGACACGCCGACGCCGCCTGGGACGGCCCGCAGCTTCAAGTCCTCGGGGAAGTCCTGGAGATGGGCGGCCACGAAGGCTTCGGCGCCGGCCATGAGATGATTGAAGATCAGGAGCACGAGCCAGTCCTGTACCTCCTGGCGCTTGCCCTCGACGTTGCCCGACCCGATCTCCTCCATGTACGCGAGCTCGCGCTTGGCCTTGACGGTCATCGCGATGGTGACGCCTTCCCACGCCACGAACACCGCGCCCGCCACGTGCCGCCCGGTGCGCGCCTGCCCCCACCCGGGCAGCACGAGCGACCGCCAGAAGGCGTCGAGCGGCTTGATGCGGCGGAGCGTGTCAGTGGGCACGACGCGGACCGCCAGCGGGGGGGGGGCCGGCGCCGGGCGGGTGGTGTCGGCCTGGGCGGACAGGCGGATGGGCGGATGGGCGGATAGGAGCAGCGCCCCCACCGCGACCCTCGAGACGTATCCCGCCAACCTCGATCTGCCCATCCGTCTATCCGCCCGGCCGCCCGACCGCCCGACCGCCCGCCTCATCGTGCCACCATCACGTTGAGCCGCTGCGGCTCGACCGTCACAGTGCACTCGTGCACGCCCGGCTCGCGCAGCTCGCCGTCGAGGTGCAGCAGGAGGGGCCCGCCGGCGCAGCACACGGTGAGGGAGCAGGTCTGGAATGAGCCGACCTCCCGCATGCCAACGTGGGTCCCGCGCATCACGCGCGGGATCGCGCGCAGGAACCGCGGCAGCGACACGCGGCGCACGAGGCACACGTCGAGCCGCCCGTCGCCGGGGTCGGCCGCGGGCGCGAAGCGGTAGTCGCCGCCGGCCGTGGTGCCGTTGCACACCTCGATCATCATCATCGGTCCCGTCTCGCGATGCTCGGCGCAGCGCAGCTCGAACGTCGGCGGCCGGAACTGCCCGAACGCGCGGATCACGGGGACGAGGTACGACAGGAACCCCCGGAGCCCGGGCATCGCGTCGCGCAACCGCACGACGGCGGGGCCGAAGCCGAAGCCCATACTGTTCACGAAGAACTCGTCGAGCACGCGACCGACGTCGAAGCGGCGCCGGCCCGCCGTCACGAGTCGCGCGACCGCCCGCTCCGGCGGGTGGCGGTACAGGCCCACGAGCTTGGCGAAATCGTTGCCCGACCCGATCGGCACGACGCCCAGGGCGGCACCGGCCCCGGCGCGCAGCAGGCCGTTCGCCACCTCGTGGACCGTGCCGTCCCCGCCGACCGCGACGACGTGCTCCACCTCGTCCCGCCCCGCCCGCTCTCCCAGCGCGACGCCGTGCCCCGGGGCCGTGGTGCGCTCGACGTCCACCGTCCACCCCTGCGCCCGGAACGCTTGCGTGACCCGCCCTTCGGCCCGCCCCGCGGCACCGCGGCCGGCGGCGGGATTCACGATGACGAGGGCGTGAGGCACGCGAGGATTATACCGGTGTCAGGTGGCAGGTGTCAGGTGTCAGGGTAGACGCACAGACGCAGCAGACGCACAGATGGTGAACAGGGGTCGGCGTACAGGCCACCCCCCACCACGTCCTGCTGCTGCGGGCAGTCCTCCCACCCCGGCAGTGCAGATTTCGTTCAAGCGACCGCAACACCGTTCAGGACGCGCGGGCGGTCCTGACCATCACCGCGGGAGAAACGACTGCTCGAGCACGGCTCCCGTGCGGTCGTCGATGCGTACCTTGACGTTCGTCCCCATGCCGGAGGCGTTGGAGGTCACGCCCTTCAGGAGCGTCAGGAGACTCATGGCTCGCGCGCCTCGGGTCTCGTGAGGGAGAAACAGGCGTAGTAGACCATCGCCCCGACGTTGACCGGCCCGAGGACCAGGGCGCGGACCTCGCCCCGCATGCGGGCGAGCGTCACGTAGCCGTTCTTCACGGGAAACGTGATCCCCGTGATGACGCTGCGCAGGCCATTGACCCCCACCTGCGCCACGGTTTCCGCCAGCGCTTCTTCCAGGTAGCGCAGCAGCTGCGATTTGGAGTAGGAATTCGCGTGGATCTGAACGCGGATGTTGCGCAGGAAGTAGAGCTTGGGCGTCAGGATCGAATGGACGCGCTCGTGGATCTCCACCAGGCGTTGGGTCCGCGCCGAGCCGCGCGACGAGATGGTGATGTCGCCCCACCACGAGGTCATGCCTTCGCCGGCCCGCCGTGCGGGATCGCGCGTGACGCTGGGCCGATAGACGATCCGGCCCCGCGGGGGCGGCGGGGCGCCGATCCGCACGGTGCCGCGGCTGAACGCTCCGGGCCGGCGCCGCAGGAAGATCGTCAGGATGCCCTGGACGCCGATCAGCGTGACCGCGCGGGCGAAGTGCCGGGCGGCCACGTCGAGCTCGGGCTCGGATCGCGCGGTGACGCTCCGCTGGGCGAACGCGATCAGCTCCCCGGCGGCCTCGATCGCCACGCCGCCGAGGGCGATGACGCCTACGGCCAGGAGCACGACATCCGCGACCTCGCCGACCCCGACGAAATGCGACGCGGCCCAGAGCGCCAGGATCGCCGCCATCGTGGCGAGCGCTTCCGGCGTCAGCAGCGCCTGCACCTCGCGGCGGACGTCGCCCGGCAGCAGGGGGAGGGAGCGGCGGATGGACTCCTCGACCTTGGCCGTCGCGGACCACCACGCGACCGGGGTAGTCGCCTCCAGCGGCGAGGCCGGCGCGGTCGCCGGCCACGGTGATCCCGGCGGGCTCGTAGTCATAGGTGTGCCACGATGGTACCGTGGGGACGCCGTCGCGTCCATATCCTCGGCCGTCACATTCCACGGCGTCAGGGGCTCCCCTACACGTAGACCAGCGCTTCCCTCTCACCTGGAGGGTCCCATGCGACTCGCACGACATCTCTCTTGGCCGATCACGGCGCTTGTCCTCCTGCCGCTGCTGGGTTGCGACAAGCCGAGCACGCCCACGGACTCGGCAGCGAACGCCCAGCAGGGGCTGGCGGATGGGCGGCACCGCGACCGCGACCGGGACGACGACGACGAGGACGACAATGGGACTCGGATCCCGTTCGACGATGCCGAGGTGTTCTTCGAGTTCAACACCACGGCCAACGACTTAGGGCTCCAGGTCTTCCTCGATGCGGAGGGCTGGAAGAAGGTCAGGGTCTCGGACCCGCGGGGACGCGAGATCGTCCAGGTCATGGCCCAGGGACCGCTGTCGCAGCTCGGCATCACCGAGCTGCGCTTCGAGAGCGCCGAGCCTTCGCCCGCCGAGGTCCTGGCCTTGTTCCGTCCCGGGGACTATCGGTTCCGCGGCAAGACGGCCGATGGAGACAATTTGGTGAGCACGGCCACGCTGTCGCACGACTTCCTGCCCGCGCCGACCTTCTCGCCGTCCAACGGCCAAGTCGTGGACCCCAACAACACCGTCGTCACCTGGAACGCTCCGGGCGCCGAGCGGGTCGAGGTCATCCTGGAGAACGCCGATCTCGGCCATCTCTTCGACGTCACCGTCGCGGGGACGATCACGAGCCTGAACGTGCCGCCGCAGTTCCTCAGGCGCGGCGTGGAGTACAAGATCGAGATCCTGGCGATCGCTGAAAACGGCAACAGGACGATCGTGGAGGGCACGTTCGTGACGAGGCCGTGAGGCTCGGAGAGGTCGCGCAACAGACCGCGCCCGGCCGCTGAGGACCGGGCGCTGGCGCCACTCGTCCGTTCATGTCCCAGCCAGCCTCCAGCTGATGGCTGATGGCTGATGGCTGCCTGGCGGGAGCGGGTAGGAATCGAACCTACCGAGACCCCGGCGGCGCGGGATATATCACTCGCCACTTGGTCGACGCCGCCCCCAGGAGCGCGCCGAGCCCGGCACCCAGCGCGGTCGTCACCGCGAAGGCTGCGGCATACTCGCCCCCGCTCGGCTGGAACGACCCCTCCTCGGTGGAGGCGCCGGCAACCAGGACCAGGCCCAGGAGCGCCCCGATCCCGCCGCCGATGGCCGCGCCCTTACCCGCGTTGGTGCCAGCGGGGACCGCGATTTCGCTCACCGCACCGAACGGCAGGGGCGATTCGAGCGTCGTCCGGAGACCCGACCGGGAGGTCGTGACCCAGCCTGTGGCGAAGCCGAGGCTGTCGCCGGCGAGTCGCGGCCGGGACAGCTCTCCCCGACCGGTGGCAGTGCGGACGAGGATCCGGGAAGCGGCGTTGATCTGGTCCTGCAGCGACGGCGCAGCCGCCTGCGCGGACGCCTCACCGTTCGGGCTGGCGCCGATCGACCACAGCAGGAGACAGAGGGTGACATGTCGCATGATAGCCTCACGGGTCGTGGCGGGAGCGGGTAGGAATCGAACCTACCCAGCCTCTATCGAGGCCGAGCTGGTTTTGAAGACCAGTCGGACCACCAGGCCCGATCCGCCCCCACACCTCAGGACTGGGGGCCCTCGCTGCGAAGCCCCTTGGCATACTCCAGGTCGATCCCAGTGATCGCCGCGGCAAGGTTGTGGCCGATGCCGAGGGCCGGAACCGCCTTGGCGCGCACCACTTCGCTCTCTGGATCGAGACCGCTGGCCCGCGCCAAGTGCCCCAGCGCAGCCTCCAGCTGGTCCTCCTTTCCACGAAAGCGAGCCGCCAGCTCGCGGCTAACACGCCCTTGATCGCGAGCCCGCGCCGACGTGGCAACTCGGCGGACGTCCGCCAGCACGCGGCTCTTCCAAGCGTCGAACAGCTGCCGCGCGTCGATCCCCTTGTCTCCGAACTTCAGCGTAAACGATTGGATGACACTGAACGCACCGAGAGATGCCAGTGCGGTGGCCAGAGGCCAATCTGTCGTAGGAAGACCCGCCTTGCGATACAGCAGAAAAGCAGCAAGCAAGGACACCAGAAGCTGAGCCGTCAGGTAGATCCAGAAGCTCCGCGATCTGTGGACCGGCCCGGGAGACTCCTGGAGGAGATAGATGTCAGCGTAATGCAGGAACGCCGACACACCCGCTACGGGAAGATACGGGAGGGACGTATGGAGGAGCTCGATCAGGAGAGCCTACGCGCTGGGCTGCAGGAGCTCACTCAGAGCCCGCCTGAACTCCCAACCTTGCTCCGTCAGGTAATACAGCTTGCCTGCATACGAGGAACTTCCATAAGGCGAACTTCCCGACGGCACGCTCGCCACCAACGACAACCCTTCGAGCTTGTCGATCGCCTGCACGACGTCGTCGAGCTTGGCGTTGATACTCCGCGCGATCTCGATGGGAGAATGCCCTGCGGTGGAGAGATAGGGGAGCGCAGCCCGAATGACCCTGCTCTCACTCGAGTCAGGGTTCCTCGTGACGCTGTAGGCGAAGTCCGACCATTCTCTGACGTATGCCATGCAGGCTCACCTCACGGACTGTTGAAGATAGCATGCCAGCCGGCCGTTGTCATGACGAAGCCGCTCAGCGCAGCGCGATCGCGTCGATCTCGACCTTCACGCCCTTGGGCAGCGCCGCCGCCTGCACCGTCGATCGCGCCGGCTTGTGCGCGCCGAAATGCCGGGCGTACACCTCGTTCATCGCCGCGAAGTCCGCGAGGTCGGTGAGGTACACGGTGGTCTTCACCACGTTGTGCAGGCTCGAGCCCGCGGCGACGAGAATGGCGGCGAGGTTCTTCATTACCTGCTCGGTCTGCTCGGCGGCCGTCGCGCCCACGACCTGCCCGGTTTTCGGGTCGAGCGCGATCTGGCCGGCGGTGTAGATCATCCCGTCGGTGGTGATCGCCTGGCTGTAGGGTCCGATCGCCTGGGGCGCGTCGGGGGTCACCACCACGCCGAGTCCTTTGACCTTGCGCATCAGAACAACCCCTCGATCGTGCCATCCGGGTGCACGCGAATGCGCTCGGCGGCGGGGCTCTTGCCGAGGCCCGGCATGGTCATGATGTCGCCCGCCAGGGCCACCACGAACCCCGCGCCCGCCGCCGGCACGATGTCACGCACGTGAATCGTGAAGCCGGTGGGCGCGCCGAGCTTGGTCGCATCGTCGCTGAAGGAGTACTGGGTCTTGGCCATGCAGACGGGCGTCTCGCCCAGACCGAGCTTGGGTAGAAGATCGAGGGCCCGCTCGGCCGCGTGCCCGAACTGCACCTCAGCCGCCCCGTAGATCTCCCGCGCGATGGTCTCGATCTTCTCGCGGATCGGCCGCTGCTCGTCGTACAGCGGGCGGAACTGCGCCCCGCCGCCGTCGAGCAGCTTGAGCACGGCCTCGCCGAGCGCGAGCCCGCCCTCCCCGCCCCGCTCCCACACGTCGCAGCGCACCACGTCCACGCCTTCGGCGGCGCACGCCGCCCGCACGGCCTCGAGCTCAGCCTCGGCGTCGGTAACGAACCGGTTCAGCGTGACTACGGCGGGGACCCCGAACTTCTTCACGTTGCGCACGTGGCGCCGCAGGTTCTCGGCCCCGCGGGCCACGGCCGCCGGGTCGGCGGTCCCCAGGCGGTCCTTCTTCACGCCGCCGTGCATCTTGAGCGCGCGGACGGTCGCCACAACGATCGCCGCCTCGGGCTGGAGGCCGGCCATGCGGCACTTGATGTCGAAGAACTTCTCCGCGCCCAGGTCGGCGCCGAACCCGGCTTCGGTCAGCACGATGTCGCCCACGGTGAGCGCGAGGCGCGTGGACACCACGGAGTTGCAGCCGTGGGCGATGTTGCCGAACGGCCCGCAGTGGACGAACGCGGGTCCGCCCTCGAGGGTCTGCACGAGGTTGGGCTGGAGCGCGTCCTTGAGGAGCAGGGTCATCGCGCCCTGCGCCTTGAGATCGCTGGCGCGCACGGGGAGCTTGGCGTGCGTGAGCCCGACGATGATGCGGGCGAGCCGCGCCTCCAGGTCCTCGATCCCGGTGGCGAGCGCGAGGATCGCCATGACCTCCGAGCCCGGGATGATCACGAACCGGTCTTCGCGCGCGGGCCCGGCGTTCAACCCGCCCAGTCCGACGATCACGTTGCGCAGGGCCCGGTCGTTCATGTCCACCGTGCGCGGCCAGGTGAGGCGCCGCGTGTCGAGGGCCAGCGCGTTGCCGTGATGCAGGTGCGCGTCGAGCATCGCCGAGAGCAGGTTGTGCGCGCTGGCGATGGCGTGGAAGTCGCCGGTGAAGTGGAGGTTGATGTCCTCCATGGGCACGACCTGCGAGTACCCGCCGCCCGCGGCGCCGCCCTTGACGCCGAACACGGGCCCCAGGCTCGGCTCGCGGATGCAGAGCACGGCGTTCTGGCCCAGCTTCCGCAGCGCCTGGGTCACGCCCACGGTGACCGTGGACTTGCCTTCCCCTGCCGGCGTGGGACTGATCCCGGTCACGAGGACAAGGCGGCCCTTGGGGCGGCGGCGCGCCAGGGCCTCGAGGGCCACCTTGGCTTTGTAGCGGCCGTACAGCTCGATCTCGTCGTCGCGCAGGCCTAGCTCGGCCGCGACATCGGCGATCGGCCGCAGCTTCGCCGCCTGGGCGATCGCGATGTCGGTGGGGACTTTCATGGACGTCGTCACGGCGGCTCCCGGCTCTCGAGCGGGGTGGACACGCGGGCGCCGAACACCCGCGCCGCGTTCGCGCCGGTCCGCGCGGCGAGCGCGTCGACCGGCTCGCCCCGCGCGACCGCGGCCGCCTGCGCCACCTCGCGCACGAACGCCGGCTCGTTGCGCCGGCCGCGGTGCGGCACCGGCGCGAGATACGGCGCGTCGGTCTCGACCAGCAGGCGGTCGGGCGGGCAGGAGGCCAGTCGGTCGGGCTGTCCCCAACTTTTGAAGGTGATCATGCCGCTGAACGAAAAGTAGGCCCCCGCCGCCATTCCCGCCTCCCAGGCCCGCGGTCCCGAGCTGAACGAGTGCAGCACGAGCGCTCCGGGGTGGCCGCGCCAGGCGCGCAGCATGGCCGCGAGATCGTCATCCGCCTCCCGCGCGTGCACTACGACGGGCTTGCCCAGCTCGGCGCCCAGCGCCAGCTGGGCTTCGAAGGCGCGGCGCTGCGCGTCGCGCGGCGCGTGGTCGTAGTGGTAATCGAGCCCGGTCTCGCCCACCGCCACGACGCAGGGATCCGCGAGCAGCTCGCGCAGGCGCCGCGCGGTCTCGGGAGACCAGCTCCCCGCCTCGTGCGGGTGCACGCCCGCGGTGGCCGAGAGCCCGGGCGTCGCGCGGGCGAGGGCCGCGGCGCGCTCGCTCGCGCCCGCGGACCCGCCGATCACCACGATGTGGCCGACGCCCGCCGCGCGGGCGCGGTCCAGGACCGCGTCACGGTCTGCGTCGAACGCCGCGTCGCCGAGGTGGCAATGGGCGTCGACCAGCACTCAGACCGCCGCCTTCGGCCTCGCTCCCGGGGCGGGCGCCGGAACCGCGGCCGCCACCGCACCCCGACCCGCCAGGGCCCGCACGCCGCGCGCGTCCTGCCCCGGCCAGCGCTGCTCGATCCACAGCAGGAGGTGCGACGAGATGAACATCGACGAGAGCGTGCCGACGACGATGCCGAAGCTCATCACGAGGGCGAAGGGCCGGATCACCTCGCCCGCCAGGAACGACAGGACGACCGTGGTGGCGAACGTGGTCCCGCCCGTGAGGATGGTGCGGGGCAGCGTCTCGTTGACCGACAGGTTCAGGATCTCGTAGAAGTTCTGGCGGCGGTACTTGCGCAGGTTCTCCCGCACCCGATCGGCGATCACGATCTTGTCGTTCAGCGAGTAGCCCTTGACGGTGAGCACCGCCGCGACGAGCACCAGGCTGACCTCCAGATTCAGATAGGCGATGAACGCGACGGTGGCCAGGAGGTCGTGGGCGGTGCCGAGCACGGCCGCCACGCCGAAGCGCCACTCGAACCGGAACGCGACGTAGATGAGCGTGCCCACGAACGAGAACAGGATGGCGATCAGGGCGTTGCGCTGGAGCTCGCGGCCGACCTTGGGCCCCACCGCCTCCCTCCGCATGATCTTGTAGCTGGCGGGGCCCAGCGCGGTGTCGAGCACGCGTGCCACGGCCTGGGTGGTGGCCTGCGCCGCCGCCTCGTTCTGCTCCTGCTCGGC
>Ga0247727_10009274_pt1 | contig 17910 bp, 12 predicted proteins | sample WisWelCaveWW1625_FD_202498 | JGI IMG/M metagenome (GOLD analysis project Ga0247727, IMG submission 202498) | Biofilm microbial communities from Wishing Well Cave, Virginia, United States - WW16-25 | ecosystem: Environmental > Aquatic > Deep subsurface > Groundwater > Cave microbial mat | place...
AGGAAGCATCTGCAGTTGCAGAACAACAGATTGGCGATAGATTCCCATCAGTTCCATCACCCTCTGGAGTATCGTCACAATCAACATACGAGTAGGGGAACTCGCAATGGGAAGACTGGCGAATACGTCCACTTTTTTTGTTTTTACTTTCTAAATGCGTCTAGTTAAAAGAAGAATGCACGTTTTTATGAATTGAATAGTTTCTGTTACATTCATCTTTGATTTACCTTCTTTTCTGTTAATGAATCTGGTAGGTAACTCCATTCCGTTAAATCCCACCCTCTTTAAGAGGCATAAGACTTCAATTTGGAACGCAAAGCCTTTTGATTTTATTTGAGCAAAATTAATGGAATTTAAGACATCTTTTCTAAAAATTCGAAATCCACTAGTAGGATCTGATATTTTTATTCCAGCACACATTCTTGCAATAGAACATGCCGTTGAATGTAGCATCTTTCTGTAAGCCCCCCAGCCTAAGATAGATGAACCAGACACGTGTCTGCTGGCTACGACATAATCATATCCTTGGATCTTTTGCACCATTTGAGGAATTTCTTTAGGGTCGTGTGAATAATCTGCATCCATCTGAACTATAAAATCTGGAGAAAATCTGTCTAACGCTAGCCTAAATCCTTCCTTATAGGCAGAACCAAGCCCCAACTTTTTTCCTCTGTGAACCACAGTGATATTGCCATACTTTTTGTTCAACTCTTCAGCAATTTGACCAGTTCCATCAGGTGATGCATCATCCATTATGATTATGAAAAATTTTTCTGCAATTTTTTTTACTTCATGTACAAGCTCATCAATTAGACTTGGTAAAGTCTCTTTCTCATTGTATGTTGGAATTACGACTGCAAGCTTCATTTGGCATCATCTATAATCTTTTTCGCCTTAGAAAATATTGCTGACCATTGATTCCACTTAAGGCGACCAGTCTGTGTGTTTTGTCTGCTTGGATGATACGTGGATATGATAACCAATTTGCCATGTTGTAATGTTCTTCCATGTACAAATTTTATACCTCTGATATGTAATAATTTGCAACAGGAATCAAACGCTATTCTTCCAAGGCAAATAATTACTCTAACACTTTTCAATATATCCAACTCTTCTTTTAGAAATGAAGAACAATTATCAAGTTCGTCTTTTAGTGGCTTGTTTTGTGGTGGCGCACATCTAACTACTGCGGTGATATATGCATTAATTAAACTAAATCCATCTCCAACTTTTTCACTTGTAGGCATTGTAGCAAATCCTTTTTCATAAAGAACTTTTGCAACCCAATCTCCTGAGCTGTCGCCTGTAAACATTCTGCCTGTTCTGTTCCCACCATGTGCTGCTGGAGCTAGACCAACAAGTAATAGCTTTGCATTAAAATCTCCAAAACCAGGAAGCGGTCTTCCCCAATATTTCTGATCATTGAATCGCTTTACTTTCTCTCTTGCCACTTGACGTGTGTATAAAGCAAGTCTTGGGCACCTTTTACACTTGACTATTTTTTGGTTTAGCTTAACAATTGTTTGCATGTCAACGATTTGGATTGGTCTTATCTATATCTGAATTTTGTTAGATAAACTGAAAGCGAAAAGGCTGCAAGTATAGCAAGCATTGGGAGCTCAAACTCTGGTAACGACTTGTCTGGAGATACTAGCTCGCCCCATACACTTGGGCTTGGTACTTGCAGTGTAGAATCTGAAATTATATCCTGTGGCCAAGAATAGATCTTGTTTGAATACGCGTCATACACTGCAAGATAAAAACCATAAACATCTGTTCTTCCAACAAGATCAGTGGGAATTCTAAATTCATAACTCGCATGTGGGATCTTGCTATAACGATCATTTTCATCTGAAACGCTACCTATCCCAATAAATTCAGTAGGATTAACAATTTTTTTGAAATGATCATCTGATTCCAAGGAAGCTCCACCTTGTAGAACAAAGGATTCTTTTTCATCCAACATAATAACAAAACAATAATCATCAGCATTTGTTGTTGCTATCTTGTCATCACTTCCATCAAGACAAACAGTTGCTCTATCCACCCCTTTATCCAAATGGCTATCAGTAACTGCATCAACAAAAACATAAATGAAATTATCTTGATGCGCTGTTCTTAATTGGATTGTAGTTCCATTTTCATACGAAAGGGTATCAAGACTAGAACGTTTCCATTCTGTTTCATGCGTCCATCTGCCATCAAAGATTATTTTATCCATGTCGGGTGAAATCGTTATCATTATTGGATTAGTTGCTATGGCATTATTAGCATTAAACAAAATCAGAAAAATTATTGCAAGAAAATATTTCTTGGTTGTCATACCATTTTAATTCCTAACATACTAAATCAAGCATCTATCTTAAATTTTCATATTAAAATTAAGTCAAGTTTATAGGATAAATAACATTATTAGAAATATGAATAAGAAGATAATAGCTAGTGTAGTCGTAGCCATTATCGTGATAATTGCTGTTTCCGTCTTATCTTATGGCAATATGATATCTAACACAAATAATCAAACTATAAACGAAAAACCTGCAAATACCACAGGAAGGCATTTTACAGTAGAATTGAAAGAATCTGTAGGGATTGCTGAAAACCCATGATAATTCTTCAAGTTCCAAAATGGAACTGAAAAACCGCTTCAAATTCCATAATCTCTATTAGTAATACGAAGGATTAACCAGTAATGAAAAAATACACAGTCCTAGCACTGTTTGCAGCCATAATGGCTGTAGGTGGTACACTAGCTGCTAATGGATTGTCTGCAACACCGTTCTTTATTGCCCAAAGTGCCAAAACTTTGGACAGTAACATGCCAATTACTGGACATGTAACCATGGTGGTCACTGATCCAAATGGCAATGTTAAAGCATACAGACAAATGGATAACATTGTAGTAAACGCTGGTGAGACTTGTACTGGCGCAAGATTATTTGGTGATCAGCTCAAGTGTTCAGGCACAGCATTCTTCAACTACATTGGCATTGGTACAGATGCGACTGCAGAAGCTGCTGCTCAATCAGCACTAATTGCTGAAACAAATACAAGACAACAGGACACAACAAACACACTGACAAATTCATCTGGAACTGGTGCAACAAGCGTGTTAGCAGGAACATTTGCATTCACTGGTACTCAAAGCATACAAGAGTCAGGACTTTTTGACACCTCTGCTATCAATACAGGCCACATGTTTGCAAGAAAAACAATCAGCCCAGCAGTCAATGTTGACAACGGTGATTCACTAACAGTCACTTGGACAGTCACAACTGGATCATAAGCATTTACTCAACTTTTTTCAAAACGAGTTATGCACGATCTTTTTTTATTTAATACTGTATAACATTCGTAAGTTTCGGGGTTTGACAATTTTTGATTTAAAGTCCGCTATTAGTTCCTATGACCTGCCAGTTTGCACCATCATCAAGACTTTGATAAACTTCTTGAAAACCCTCAGATGAATAGCCAGCGATATAGATTATCTTATTCTGTGAGTCTACAGCTATACTTGTTATGGTAAGGTCAGGTTTACTGATCTTTTCCCATGTTTTTCCAAGATCAGCTGATCTTGCAAGACCAAAGCTTGATGTCGATGAGTACAGAACACCATTTTCATCAAAAGATAAAGCAAGAATGGTTATTCCTTTGTATTCATTAAGTTGATTCCAGCTTTTAGCACCATCATTTGACTGAAATATTCCCTTACCAGTACCAGCAAAAACTACTTGAGAGTCAAGTGGAGAAATTGCAAGAGTTGAAACATAATCTGGATATTGTAGTGTATCCCATGTCTTGCCAGCATCGGTAGTCTTGAATAAGCCACGACCAGCACCATCAAATCCTATAATTATATTTGGATCACTTTTGCTTACTGCCATTGCATGAAAATCTACTGGTGGTTCCAAGACTTTTGCAACACTTTCCCAGCTTTGTCCACCGTCAGTACTTTTTATCAAACCCGTATTTCCGCCAGTTGAAGGATGACCACTTGCATAAAGTGGCATGCCAGCAGTTGGAGATGCATTAAATGCCATGTAGTCTGCACGTACAATATCAACTTTGAATGGTGGATTACCGCTATGACTATGATAAAAATCTCCATGAGTTGCTATATACAAAATAGTACGATTCGTTGGATCAATCCCTAATCCGTGTATGTGTTTCCAGCCCACCGTTCTGGAATATTCTGAAGGAGAAATTGAATTTTCTGTGTTAAGAGCATACTGGATAGCAATTATCATCCCAATAATCATAATTCCAAGACTAATGGCAATGAGTTTCTTGTCACTTGGTATTGTTAATCTCTTATTCATATTAATTAAAATCACTCTGCTAGTTTTGTCACATTAGATAAAGGCATTTCTCCAAATTAATTCCAAATTAAAATTCATTTTAGTGTAGAAAACATCTTCGCATATTAAAGAATAGTACTTTACATTTGTAAAGTGCTAGATTGATATAATAATAAGCACAATACAAGTTACCAAAATGAAAAAATTGATAATTGGTGTCATGGTAGCAATAGGAATTTTTGCAACAGCAACCTTGTACCACATATCCCAAAATATAGACGCAAACGCTATGATTGGATCAAATATGGGTTCAATGATAAAAAATGGAAATATGATGAATATGATGAGTCAAATTCCTCAAGATGTGATAGTTAAAGTCACATCAGGACAAGTAATAAAGACTGGACAGGAAGCTAAAATTCCATTGTTGGTTTTAGATAAAGAGACTAAAAAACCACTTACTAATTCTCAGGTAATAATTGGGATAGAAAGAGGAGCATCAATGACAACCATGAATATGATAGGTGGCATGTTTAATGCAGAGGATACAGGCAATGGAAAGTATATTGTAAGATTTACACCTGATAGCAAAGGAATTTACACAATGCATACGCATGTTATTCCATCTGGCAAATCAATGCATTCAATGATGAACAATCATTTAGATATTGGAATAATTGTGACTTGACGAAAAAATCATTCTCTAATTTTGTAATGGTCATTTTGATTAAAAATTCTTGAAAAGAATTTCCAAGTATACAAAAACATTGTTTTTGATCAAAAATCGTTAATTCCAAAATGGACTCTTATGGCAGATCTTTTGCCATCTTGGCATACCTATTTCTAGCATAATTCCGCCCTGCTTAATGATTATTCCAGTTCAGTTTCTCTAGGCATGGTAGATGGGATTTCAGGTGGTAGTATGGAACTTCTATCCCCAATCTTAATTGTAGACCAGAAAACCCCATCATTAACTTCCTGCAATTTGGGGAAGATTGCCATAAAGATCCCATCTATCAGTGCACTACAAAAGGGGAGGGAAATATTTTGAAAATAAAAATAATTTCTCTTTCCTTGTTTTTCTTGCTTGCAATTTCTTCATTGACAATTGCAACTGCTGATTCAATAGTATTCAATTCTAACCATGCCCAACAGAATGCTATTGAAAACCCACAAGAAAAAATTGCGCAAACAACTGCAAGTAATTCAAACAGTCCAAAACATTTTCAAATTGATCTTGCAGAAGGTATTGCAATCAATACAACTGATTTACCGCAGCAAGAAAAACAAAATGATTCAACTGAAACGCCACAAGGAATGCACAAAACGATCAATCTATCTGAAAGATTAGAAATATCAGTAGATGATTTTGGTCAAAACACAATTGTTGCATTAAAACAAAACTCTGATAGACAAACAGCAATGGAAAGAATTTGGAATTCTGACAGAATTCGATTTAACAGCAAATACGTTGTTACAGACAATCCTACATGGTATGAACAAACACAAACTGATCATCTATCTACTGTGATTGGAAACCAAAAACAATCTTTAGAGCAACATTTCATCACTGATAATTTAGAAACTAATGTCAAAAGAGTATTGGATAAAATTTTCTTACTACAGCCAACAGCATCAAACAATTCAATTTTACAAAATGAAGTAGCTTCACTTTTTGAAATTTCTAATTCAATCAAAAATGATCTCATAGGAATAACCTATGATGTTGTTGATACAAAAAATCCAACAATACTTTTGTTGTTGGTACCTCTTGTGGGCTATATTTTAATTCGCTCTGAGGAAGAAAAATTTGAATTTCATAATCTCAAGCAAGCTCTTTCATTTTGTTTTGTTGCAATTCTTATCGTATCTACTATTACAGCTCCTATCTCTATCTCATCAAGCTATTGGGGTAATGCATATGCAGAAGAGATGAATGGAAATAGTACGGAAACTCTTTCAGAACCAGTAGAGCCTGTTCCTGTAAATTCTGATGCGTCAAACAATTCTACATCTGAGTTGAGTTCCAATAATGGTGTAATCACAAATGCAACTTCCGATGTGGTTCTAGTCACAAATTCAACCATGCTATCAACCAATGAGAATGATGATCTAGGCCTAAATCAATCCCAGACTGTAATCCCAGACAACTCTACCGCAGTATCAATCCCAGACAACTCTACCGCAGTATCAATCCCAGACAACTCTACCGCAGTATCAATCCCAGACAACTCTACCGCAGTATCAATCCCAGACAACTCTACCGCAGTATTAATCCCAGACAACTCTACCGCAGTATCAATCCCAGACAACTCTACCGCAGATGAGATACAACAATCCATTCCTAATGCGACGCAATCATGGCAATTTGATTCATCACCAACTGCAGTAGATGTAGAATTAGAAGATGGAGTAAACGGAACCTCATTGAAGCTAGAAGGAGAAGGATATCTTACTGAAAATGTAACTTCCACCATAGATCTTAGTGGTTTGTCATTATCAGCTTGGGTAAAACCTGATTATTCTCAAGGTTCACCAGAATTTACTGTACTGAGTAAAGAGAATGCATTCGTACTTGCCATAAATAACAATATTCCACCACAAAAAGTAGCTAAATTTGCCGTATTTGATGGCATAAAATGGAACACGGTAGAATCAGTAACAACAATTGAAGAACAATGGACACACCTTGCAGCCACGTTTGGTAACTCCTCAATTAGCATCTACGTTAATGGTAACCTAGAATCAACGCTTCCCATAACAGGAATTCCTACACTCGCCGTAAATGGACAGCTAAAAACAACAACAATAGATAGTATATCTTCAGACGCAGATGTTGTAATAGGCGCATACCTTAGTACTAAAAAGGGAACAATTGAAGCAGGTAACCAGTTTTCAGGACTCATTGATAATGTAAATCTGTATGATTCACTTTTGGAACCAACTCAAATTACTGAATTGTACAACCAAAATGCATTATCTAATCAATCAAACATCGACGTTACAGCACTAGAACTACCAGTCAATGCCACAGCACTAGAAGTACCAGTCAATGCCACAGCACTAGAAGTACCAGTCAATGCCACAGCACTAGAAGTACCAGTCAATGCCACAGCACTAGAAGTACCAGTCAATGCTACAACCAACTCTACTCAAGTAAGTAATTTTGAACTAGAACATGATGTCATAGAGATTAACAAACCAGTAACATGGATTCAAAACATTACTTTATCAAACCAATCACAAAGCGTAGTAATCGAACTTCCAGCAGATGCTCAAATTATACAGGTAGAAACATCAAGTGGTGAGAATGTTGATTTATCCACAATTCAAACAACTACAAAAGAAGAAGTTATTGACAATGAATTAGCTCTAGCATCACTAGATCTTGTTCCTGACATGGTTCAGGAAGAAAAGCCAACAGAGCTTGTTATCATTAACGAGACATCAACGGAATACAACATTAAATTTGAAACACCAGCTCCATATACAATAGAAGAAGATCATTCCACATCAGAACTGTATAACAAAACAGTCACAGTAGCGCATAACTCTACACTACATTATACAGACGTTAAATCCTATTCAGACATTCCAGAAGACCTAGTATCTCAAGGAATTGAGTTCAAGCTTTATTGGATGATAAATGAAACGAAAACTGATGTAACAAATGATGCTAGATTTGCCGTAGAATTTGTTGACACAAACAGCAACGGAATAGTAGATCAGATGCAGTGGATTGTACCAAAACTCTCTGAACAGGAATTTGTTATTGAAGCACAGATAACTATCATCAACGTGCAATCATATCCAGTAGTGGGAGGAACATGGGAAGTAAGATTCACTACTACCGGAACTGCAGATCTTACCATAACTGCTTCAAATGGTACAACGTGGTCTGATAGCAATGAAAATAATGATCTAAAATTCCTTAGCGTAAAGTGTGGTGATCAAACCATCAATTATCAATGGATTGATGGATCAGTATTTATTCCAAATTACAGCTGTACAGAAATAAGTCTTGAAACAAGCAAGGTTTTGACATCAGGCAGCCATCACATAATGTTTAGATTTGGAAATGATGTTGAATATGCACACAATTTCGCTACAACAGAAATAAATCATATATATGTAGAACAGACAACAAGACAGACAAGGACCAATACAGCATATGGTAATATTGCTGGAATGTCTGTTTCTTCTAGCTTCTTCACAGCGGGGAACAAATATCTCATAATGGCAGTTGGACAATTTGATGGAAGTGCTATAGCGAGCAATGCACAAGTACAATTAGTTCATGGTTCAACCGCCTTCGCTGATTCTGAGATGCGAAAAGAACCAATGGTTGCGACTACAGCACGATACACATGGGCGTATTGGACAGTCTGGACGGCAGTTGCAGGTGAAGGAATAGATGCACAGTTTGCCGCTCAGGCGGGAACAGTAGGATTTGATAACGGTGGAATATTTGTAATGAATCTATCAGATGATTTAACAGAAAATACTGACTGGTTCGTATCAGAAGAGACTTCAACAGTAGTACATCCAGTAACACCAACTTGGTCATCAGGAGCATCAATTACATTTACACCAGGAACAGCAGGTAACGACTGGCTTGTAATGGCAAAACATAGATTCCTATTTGATAATATAGATGTAAACGGACAATTTAGACTAGAACGAAGTGGTGAAGCCTCATCAACTTTTCCATTATTGACTGAGGAAGGTGAGGATGCATCATTAGCCGATATTAATATGTGGATGCTTTTCAGAGTATTCAATCTTGGTGTTGCAAGTAACACATTTACAGCACAGTTCAATGATGATGGAACTTTTGTAACAGGTAGCCAAAACGACAAAACTCATACTGGTGTTTTTGCATTAAACTTAAACAAATTTAGAAACATAGCATCAACATATACAGAAGCGGCTGTTGCAATATCAAATGTTGCTGATTATGGAACAAATGTTGCAACAACAACAATAACTCCAACGTTTGCTGGTGATGTCTTTGTACTGTCTGAATGGAACTATGATGCTATAGGTACAGCAGAAGATGTAAAAGGTAGAATGCAGATAGACAACTCTGATCAACCCCCAACACAAACATCAGACGCTTATGCCCAAAGCAGACCATCAGACGGAACAAATGAATTACCAATAATGTATCTTACAGTTGAAAATCTATCAGCAGCTGCCCATACTGTTGATTTAGACGCTTCTGTTTTACCATTATCCACTGGAGCAGGAGAGGCAGAAGAAAGAAACATTGTTGCTTTTACAATGCAGGTACAAAAAGACACCAAAGCATTAACTGACTCCATAGACCTGCCAGATCCACAGCTAACAAAAGACGGTATATTCCTAAGAACAAAGGCTGATTCCATTGCACTAGCTGATCAAATAGCTGTACAGAAGTTCTTTGCTCGTTCATTAGCTGACTCCATCGCACTTCCAGATCCAACCCTAGCTAAGCAAGGAACATTCACACGACCCAAGACTGATTCCATTGCACTATCTGACCAAGTAGCAAAAGACGGTATATTCCTAAGAACAAAGGCTGATTCCATTGCACTAGCTGATCAAATAGCTGTACAGAAAATATTTACTCGTTCTCTTTCAGATTCCATCGCACTTCCAGATCCAACCCTAGCTAAGCAAGGAACATTCCTACGAACACGAGCTGACTCCATCGCACTTCCAGATCCAACCCTAGCTAAGCAAGGAACATTCACACGACCCAAGACTGATTCCATTGCGCTAGCTGATCAAATAGCAAAAGACGGTATATTCCTAAGAACAAAGGCTGATTCCATTGCACTAGCTGATCAAATAGCTGTACAGAAGTTCTTTGGCCGCTTCCTAACTGATTCTATTGCACTTCCAGATCCAACCCTAGCCAAGCAAAACGCATTTGCCAGATCTTTCGTAGAACAAGTCAAATTGGCATCCTCAATTTCATTTGTACAAAATGGTGTCACAACTATGTTTATGGATTCGGGTGGAACTGCTATGATCACAATCTCTTCTTCCATGTCTATGGCATTCACATTACCAACAACGGCAAGTTCAGGTTCTGCAACAGCCACACCACAGTCTGTTTCCTCTCCTACAGTAGATGGTAACACAATTAGTTTCCTTGGAAATATAATGAAATTTACACTAACTGGTTCATCATGTACTGATGGATGTACTATTACATTTACATTTACAGACACTGACTTGGCAGCAGCTGGAATATCAAATCCATCAGAGGCAGTAATATACAGAGACTCTGAAGAGGATGGAACCTTTGTTGCACTTGCTACAATCTTGATTGACGGTGCTCCATCACCATACACAGTTTCTGCAACAACATTCTCAACCTCATTCTTTGGAGCCGGTAAAGCTGCAGCTGCATCAGGCGGTGGTCCCGCTGGAGGTCCATCAGGCGGTGGTGGTGCTAATGGACACCGTACAGGTGCTGGACCATCAGGAACAACTGCAGGGTTTGGAGGTATACTAGAGCCAGTAACGCCGATTATTCCACCAATTGATCCCGCAGCTCCAAAGATATTTGATGTCAGGTTCCAGCTAGGAAACGGCACAAAGTTCTCGGCATCAGAGACAACAAACAAGTATGTAAACTACCAATCAATGTCTGTATATGCAATAGTTGATACACCAACACCAATCAAACGTGCTGAGCTTAGATTCATCAAACTAGGACAAGAGCTTAACGAATACTCCTCAGTAGTAATGGATGTCAAACCACTTCAGGTATCAAACACTACATACACCATATCGGGAACAATTCCGCAGAGATTGATGGAAGGACCAGCTATAGTATATTGGATACACGTACTAAACGATGGAATAAAGGTACAAGACTCGGACAAATACACAATTGGTGTCAAGCCAGACTATTCAGTTGATGGAAATCTAGAATTAGATATACAACGCAACAGGGCAGAAGGCACAACAGCAACACCAATTCTCTACTTTACTAACGAAGCAGGCGAGCCAGTTTACGGAACCATATCACTAGTAGTCTATGGAAAGACAGTTTACACATTACCAGCACAGCTCTTTGATGTGGGAGAAACAGGAGTAAAGCTAGAATGGAAGACTCCAAACATTGATCAAGTAACAACTTACCAAGTGCAGGCAAAAGCAGAATTTTACGGCAAGTCATTTGAGACTAAAACAACAATAAACACATTCCCAGCAACAAGGACAGTATCTTTGTCACAACCAAACACAATAGAGGTAATCACAGACCAAGATGGCAACACCGTGGCAACTCCAAGCATTCTATATGCATCATTTAAAGACGAGAATAATATGCGATACAGAGTAATTGCACCAGACGGAACATGTGTGATAGGCGGGTCTGAAGAATGTCTTGTAACAGAATCAACTATGGAACTGCCAGGCAACTTTAAGAGCATAATTGTAGGCGATCAGATATACAGAGTCAGATATTCAGGTCCAGCCAACCCACTTGAGAGATTCTCAATTACATCAATAGATCCAATATTGGGACAATGGCAAGCAGAGATAGATTTGGAAGATGATCTTGTTCCACAGGCTCATGCAATGAAAGACGCGTTCTTTAAGGTAAAGTATAGAGCACAACCCACGCCTTTCGTATCAGAGCCAGCCAACTAACTAGGGATAAGCTGTCTCTTTTACAATATACGAATCAAGATCTGAAATTTTTATTCTTTCTTGATTCATAGAATCACGTACCCTGACAGTCACTGTATCATCCTGCAGAGTTTGGTGATCTACCGTAACAGCAAGTGGTGCACCAACCTCGTCAAGTCTTCTGTATCTTCTTCCTATAGCACCAGAATGGTCCAAAAAGGCGTCATATCTTGTTCTAAGTTTGAAAAAAATTTCTTCAGCCTTTTCTGCAAGGCCATCTTTTTTCACAAGAGAAAGTATTCCAACATGAACTGGAGCAAGATATGGCTTTAAGGAAAGAACAACTCTGTCATTTTCCTTATCCTCGCGAAAACTATGTTCCAAAATAGTGTAAAGGCTCCTATCTATGCCCATAGAAAGCTCAAAAACATGAGGAAGTACTTTTGCATCATCATCAAGAACTTCGAACTTTTCCTTGCTTATATTGGCATGACTTTTCAAATCATAATCAGATCTGTAGTTGCATGCAACAAGTTCTAACCACCCAATCGTAGTCTCAACTTCAAAATCAAACGCAGCTGATGCATAAAATGCTTTTTCCTTCTCATCAAGTTTTCTAAACCTACTTTTTTTGACATCAATTCCAGTCTTTTGGTAAAACTCCACTAGCAAACCAAGATAGTACGCAACAAGCTTGTTTGGCAAAATTCCAGATTCTAAGGCTTGTTTGCAAGTCATGCTCTTGGTATCATTATCTACCATTATCCTAATTTCCGTATTCTCGACTTCAGAAAATTTTTCAAGATCATTTAGCTTGTTTGAATTACAAAAGACCTCAATTTCCGCTTGGTAAAACTCTCTTAGTCTAAGAAGGCTTTGTCTTGGAGAAATCTCATTTCTAAAGCTCTTTCCAATCTGTGCAATTGCTATAGGCAGTTTACCACGCATAGTTTTAAAGAGTCTTGGAAAGTCTACAAAGATGGACTGACACGTCTCGGGTCTAAGATATGCAGGTTCTGATTCAGGACCAATGCCAACTTTAAACATCATGTTAAATTTGTGTGCTTTTCCAAGTTTGTTCTTGCATTTTGGGCAGATCACATTTTTTTCCAAAACTATCTTATCAAACTCAGAAAGTTCTGCACTCTCAGGGACTACAATCGAGGTAATTTCCGCGATTAGTTTATCTGCTCGAAAAATTGACTTGCATTTTTCACATGCTACAATGGGATCTGCAAAGCTTGTAAGATGACCAGAAGCCTCAAAGACAGACTTTGACATGATCTGTGAGCCATCCACCTCCATCATCCTATCTCTTCTGACAAGCTCACGCCTCCAGAGTTCTACAAATTTATTTTTCAAGCTGACACCAGACGGACCATACTCCCAAAAGCCAGCTTGTGCATCAGCATAAACTTCACAACTCGGAAAATAAAATCCTCGTTCTAGTGCAAGCTGCATTATCTGGTCATAATTCACAAGACACCAACATCCAATTTACTCGATTTCATCTGTAACTATGCCAGTTCTTTTACTTTTTTTATGTTTCCAACATCGTCACGCCTGTCATCTATAGGTGTTTCTAAAATGATTGGAATCTTTTTAGAGTTGGCAAATTTTATTACATGACTAAGACCAGTCTCCCCAATCTTACCAAGGCCAATATGTTCATGTCTGTCCACATTACATCCAATTTCTCCCTTTGAATCGTTTAGATGAAGTATCTTGAGATGCTCAATGCCTATAGCACTGTTAAATTTATCTAGTGTCAACACAGATGCCTTTTCTGTTCTCAAGTCATGTCCGGCTGCAAATGCATGACAAGTATCAAAACATACACCAAACCTCTTTGCGGGTTTTAGTTGGAAGAAAATAGTAGCAAGTTGCTCAAAGTTGGAACCAACACTGTTTTTGTATCCAGCAGTATTTTCAAGAAGGATAGTAACATCATTTTGGTTTTCTATAACAGCCTTTGTAAAAGCTTTAACAAGTTTTTCTATCCCCTTCTGATCGCCTGCACCTTTGTGACTGCCAAGGTGAGCTACAAGATAGGGAATCCCAAGCCTGCCACATCTTTTTATCTCATCTGATAAGGAGTTCAAAGATTTTGCAAAAGGATCGTCTTCTGGAGAAGATAAGTTTGGCAAATATGGCATGTGAGCTACAGTTGCAAACCTGTCAATCTTACTTGCCGCAAGCTTTTCTTTGAAATTTTTTATGTCCTTATCCAAAAGTGGCTTGGCAGCCCAGCCCCGTGGGTTTCTTGTAAAGATCTGAAACGCAGTACACCCTCTTACTATTGCATTATCAACGGATTTGTCAACAGAGCCTGCAATAGAAACATGCACACCCACCAGCATAATGGTACTTTTTTTGAGGGTAATTTAAACTCGTAGTGTATCTTGGTTTGAATAAAATCACTATATAGTTTTCATAACTAAAAGCAACAAATTCTAAATGGCAAAAACTAACAAAAATTTCTCTTGTTCAGAATAAGTCTGATAACATAACCAAATTTTTAAGGGTAAAAGCTAGAATGAGGATGTGTTACAACTTGGCATAAAAGATCTGGCAAAATACCCATTTCTTGCAGAGACAGGAGAGTATCTGCGAGACAAGGGTTTCAATCTGGAACAGCTTGGCCATCCTGACTGGAAACCAATTGTGGAAAAAGCTTATGGTAGAATTGTCGTTGCCACAACAGGTCAAATTTATGGCTCAGACTTGGAAAAACTTGAAAACCTCGACTCTGAAATTCTCTCTTTTGTAATTGCCATAATTTTATTAAAATCGGCTGGCATTCCAACACTAATACGAAGGTTTTCTCTTGCCGAAGCACGTAGGGCAGAAAAGTATCTGGAACAGGATCTTCGCAGCAAAGATGAAAGAAAACTAGATTTTCCTCTAAAAATAATCCAAGATCTTTTTTCAGTAAAAGTAACAATACAAGATGATGATTTTATAATTAAAGTAGCTGACTATCTCAGACGCGCCGTCCATTTCCATGAGCGCGAATGGAAGTTAGTAAACAGAAAAGTTGAAAACGGGCTTGTGTTCTTAACTTCGCACGAAACTGTCAGGCTTATACGAAAAGAACTTGATGCTTACATAAATTCAAAGATTCAGTCAACAGATACACCATCTATACCAGAAACATTTAGAGAGCGTGTGGCAGATCTGATTACACTTGCAAAAAAATTCTCAGACACTTTTACGGTTTCAACTGAATATCCACCATGTATCAAACATGCAATCGAAGTACTTGACAGAGGAGAGAATTTGCCACACTCGGGTAGATTTATGCTTGCTACTTATCTATTGACAAAGGGTCAAACCATCGATCAGATTGCTCCTCTGTTTAAAAACGCACCAGATTATAATGAGCGTGTAACAAGATATCAAATCGAACACATTGCAGGCACTTCCGGAAAGAGAATAAAATATTCCTGTCCATCATGTGACAAGCTTAAAAGTGAAAATCTTTGTTTTGAAATACCAGAATGTAACGGTATCATAAATCCAGTCCAATTTGGTAAAAAAAGGGTCACAAATGCTTGAAAAAAACATAAAGTTTGTAGAAGAAGCCTTCAAGGAATATTACTTTAACAATTTTGAATTGATTCATGTTCCTCCAAGAACATCGGAACGTGAGTTTGGATATCAAAAATTCAATGCTGGCATGATTAGGCACCTTCTCATAAAAAACGACAAGGAACTACATCTCTTGCTTATGACACAGATTCCTTCTGATGTATATTGTTCTAATGCATACTATTCTTTTCCAAATCTTCCCATGTCAGAAAAAGATTGGAAGGAAGCAGACCTGATCTTTGATATAGATGCAAAGGATCTAATGCTTGATTGCAGAAAAAAACACACCTGTTTTAAGTGCAATTCCTGTCAAAACATCTCAATCCGACAAGCTACCTGCTCCAAATGTGGCTCTGACAAATTTGAAACACTATCGGTTACATGCCAGAACTGCATCCTTGAATCAAAAAAAGAAGTCAAAAAACTTGTTGAAGTATTGACTGAGGATCTAGGAATTAAAAAAGAAGAAATCCAAATTTATTTTTCTGGAAACGAGGGATTCCACATCTATGTCACAAACACTGAATATCAAAATTTGGATTCAAGGGAAAGGGCAGACTTGGCTGACTACATAATGTTCAATGGAATAATTCCAGAAACTCTTGGTATGAGTAAACAAAATAATTCTAAACTTTCACTTCCTGACAAAGAAGAAAAGGGATGGCGCGGTAGATTCGCTAAGGAGATTTTTGGTTCAAAATCCAAGCGGCCAAAAATTATTCAGGAGATTCTTTCAGGTGGATATTCATTTTTTCAGGCAAGACTTGAAGAGATGAAGCATACGATAGGAGTACGAATAGATCCGAAAGTAACAATGGATGTACATAGAATATTTAGGCTTGGTGGCTCAATAAACAGCAAAAGTGGTCTCACAAAAGTGTCGTGCAAAGACTTGGAAGGCTTTGACCCATTTTTAGACGCATGTTTACTTGATGATGAAAAAGTTGAGATTCTGGCAAACTGCCCTCTCTCGTTTGAGCTTAAAAATAAAAAATATGGGCCATATGCCAATGAGACCATTTCAATTCCAAAATATGCTGCAGTATACATGATCTGTAAGGGATTAGCCAATATTGCTAGGTAAGACATTAATTTGCCACAAATCAAGGTAGCGTGATTTTGTACAGATCATCTACTGAAGACAGTTCACCATCACCTGATGCTGGAAGATATGTAAGAATCGGACTAGCGGCACTGATAGGTATAGTGATCTTTGTCATAGTTGGCAACCAGGCTGTGACTTTATTTATGAACATAAACGAATTTGGCGACCTCTTTACAAAACCACTGTTATATTCGATCCTTTCTTCTCTAATCCTTGCTTCTATAGTGTTAATCAGAATTAATATCAGAAACAGGTCATCTATTGCATGGTATGTAATTCATACGGCAATAACTTTTCTAAAAAAAGGAGACAGCAATCCCATAACTACAAACATTACAAGCTTTAGAGATTACCGACTCAGCATTCCAAATTTTGTAGTCTGGCAAATCACAAAAGTCCTGCTTTTTGGCGCACTCTTTAGCAACCTAATGTTTGGCTTTGCAGTTCAATATCTACTTGAGGGAAACAATCTTGGAATTGAAAGTATCTGGGGATTGTTTTCATTACCATTTATGACCCCACCAACAGATCCATCATATGCCCTAGAACAAATTGTTCCAATGATTCCAACACTTACTATTCTAGTTCCACCAATACTTGCAGCGATTGGTCTCCGCTTGGTGCTCTATGTTGGGTTACATTCTATCATTAGAGTAGCAACAAATTATGTGCATGATGCCTCAAAAGGAAAACCAAGATTCTTGGACTACATCGCTACAATTGAGGGTATAATTGGTATAGGAATATTGTGGGGTGGCATCAACATGTTCTTCACAAATCAAATAGATTACAACACAAGATACGCAATAGGAGGTACACTTGTTGCGGGATTTGGTCTTATAGTATTTTATTTTATGGACAAGTATAGGTCTAAGGTAATCATTCAACCCTCAAAACGAGATATCTACGTACGTGTACTGACAATACTTGCCATCGCAGTAATTGCTGGATCTATAATGGCTGTCAACAACAGTATTGCAGACGCAAAAAAAATTGAATACCTTGGTCCTTACAAGGCCCAGCAAATTGGAGTAAACCGCTATCTAGGTCAGCTTGGTGAAATCAGGATTAATAGTCATGATGTAAAGCTAGAATCTGTTTCTCCAAACAATATTAAAAATTACATAATGCAAAATGAAGAGGCTCTTACCAACATCAGAGTATGGGATTGGGATGCCGCCTTTGCAAAACTAAAGCCAGAGATTGGGCTCATACCATACGTTAACTTTGAAGATAATGACATTTTGAGATTCAATGACAGGCTCTACTGGACCGCATCTATGAAAC